>Ga0126373_10001421_pt1 | contig 17042 bp, 15 predicted proteins | sample PanSoiMetPlot_11_FD_92545 | JGI IMG/M metagenome (GOLD analysis project Ga0126373, IMG submission 92545) | Tropical forest soil microbial communities from Panama - MetaG Plot_11 | ecosystem: Environmental > Terrestrial > Soil > Tropical forest > Bulk soil | place: Panama | collected 2016-02-17 | reverse complement strand
CCGTCAACGACTACAAGTACCGCGGCGTGCGCGGTCTTGCCGACGTGCTCGGCCGCATCCTGCTCACCTGGCTTGATGAGCACATGAGCGCTGACCCGCCCGGCCTCATCGTGGCGAACCCGAGCTTTGTCGGACCGGGCGGCCAGCAGTTCGCGCACACCGAGGCCGTCCTGACTGCGGCGACTCGAGCCGATGTCGACAACCGCTGGCCGTTCGATCTGGCCGCGATCACCAAGACCGAGCCGACGCTGCCGTCCGCTGACGGGCAAGCGTGGTCAAAGCGCGTGAGTGGCAGCGAGTTACGCGACGCGCTGCGCATCCTGGACCCGGCTCACACGAACGGACGGTTCGTGCTGGTCTATGACGACGTCTGCACCACCGGCAGCCAGCTGGACGCGGTGGCTGGCTGCCTGGTCGACCACGGTGGCGCGGCCAGGGTCGAGGGCGTCGTGCTCGCGCGCGCACCCTGGCGCAATAGCCAGAACGCCCAGCTCAGCCGCAAGACAGCGGCGAAGCGAGCCACATAAAATGAATCAGCGACCTCCAGGAGCTCGGCTGTCAGGTCTGGCATCATTAGCGCTTGGCGATCACCACCACCAGCGGCACTCTGACGGCGAGCTACACCTACAACTGCTCTGCATACGGATCAAGCAGTAACTTCATCGCCGACCTGGAGACTCCAAGTCAGAGCGATGATCAGTCGATCGCCAACGTGATCGGCACTGGCGGGTCGGCCACGACCAACCTCTACCCGCAAGACGTGGGGGCCGGTACTACTTGGCGGTGGACACCCTGTGTAACTGGACACTGGTGATCAAGAGTCCATGACGCCAGCCACCAAGACGAGACCGCCTGGGCGATCCCCCCTAACCCAGGCGGTCTCTTGCTGTCGGGAGTTCCTTCGACCCTCGCAACGCAGCTACACGTCCGCTGGCGTCGCCGCGAACGGCTCCCAGTTCGCCTGGCTGGTTGCTGAACTGGTCATTGACCCGCGAGCCTTTCGCAGCCAAGGGCACGTCGCGAGCGGCACTGTCGGCACCAGGGTCTATACCTAAGAACGAAGCCGCCGCCGGCCGATCTCATCCGTTAGCTCCGGGCCGTAAACCTCGCACGTCTGCTAGGAGGCAGATCACGATGACGCAGCTCACCATGCATGTCGACGGGCCGTTTTCGCTCGCCGCCGCGGCGTCGTTCGGCTTCGGGCCGAGCACCGGGCGGCCGTTCCCAGATGCCCGCATCATGCGGCTTGCGTTCGTCGCCGACGATCTTCGTCATCACGTTGGTGTCGTGCTCACACAGCTGCCGGACGGCAGCATGGCAGCGGAGGTCAGCGGCGACGCCGAGATCGCCGCTGCGGAGGCACAGATCAGGCGGATCTTGTCGATCGACGCGGACGTGACTGACTGGCTCGCAGCCGGCCAGGCCGATCCGGTGCTCGGCGCAGTCCAGGCCGACAACCCGGGATTGCGTCCGGTGCTCTTTAACTCGCCGTATGAGGCTGCCGCGTGGTCGGTGCTGTCACAGCGGCGCCATCGAGCTCAGGCCATCGCTGTGCGCCGACGTCTGTGTGAAGCGGCCGGCGTGTCATTTGACCTGGCCGGGCAGTCTGAGCCCGCGTTCCCCCTGCCGGAGAGGTTGCTTGAAGTCACAGAGTTCCGCGGCATCGAGGAGGCTCGGCTTACGCGCCTGCACGGTGTTGCCCGCGCAGCCCTCAACGGCCAGCTCGACGCCGGCATCCTCCGTGTACTGCCAGCCGACGAGGCCATGGCCCGGCTGCAGCGGATCAAGGGCCTCGGGCCGGTATACGCGATGCTCGTATACCTGCGCTCGACCGGAGTCACCGATGGTCTCGCGGTCGGGGAGCCGCGGCTCGCCGGTTACCTGAAGCATTACTACGGGCTGCCCAGCACTCCGGACGCCGCCGAACTCGAACGCATCGCCGAGCCGTGGCGGCCATTCCGAACGTGGGCCGGCGTCCTATTCCGGGCTGCGGGCGACCGAGATGGCCTGCCATTCGAGCAGCCGGCGAGGCGTTCCGGCCGCTCGGTAGGCGGCGAAGACGCGGCCGCCTAGGTCCGCGTCGACCCGGTCGCTCGGACCCGGCCGACCGCAGCGGGTACGCATCGGCCCGGTGTGCTCATACAAAGAGGGGCGGCGCCTGCTGGCGTCGTCCCTCTTGCTGTGCTCCCGGCGAATTATGGCCGCGAACTGGCCGGCTCTCACCGAAGCACAAGTTCCCGCGCGTCGTCGGTCTGCGTCGGGTGCTGTGCCGGGGCAACAGCCGTGCGGGCGTGGACGAGCTTGCCGGTCCGGGCCTTGCCGCGCTCGACGTATGCGCCGATCGCGACGAACGCGATTGCGAGTGCGACGGCGATGCCGACGGTGGTGACGATGGCGACGAGTGTGTCGTGCAGGGTCTGCATGCTGATGGTCATTTGAGATGCCCCTCTCGCGGCGTGACCGTTAACGCTGTTTACAAAGACCATTATGCGATGCGACGGTAAACGCTGTCAACTCCGCAATCGGTGTTCACCAAAAGTTCGTGGGGAGGCTGAGGTCTCGTCGGCGTAACGCGGTGGTTGCAGCCTGAATTGGCACTCGCGCTACTACCGCCGCAGTCGATAGCATCCGTGCACCGCGCAGGGTTATGTCCCGGTCCGTGTCCGGCTCGGTCGACCGAGGCGCCGAGAGAGGAGCCGGTCATGGTGACGTTCGTTCCGTATGACCGCCCCATCCGCGTAGCGTTCGTTGGCCTGGGCCGGGTCTACGACCTCAACATGCGCGGGTACGTCGACAACCCTGACGTTGAAGTCGTCGCGCTCGTTGACCCGAGCCAAGAGCGCCGCGACCAGCGGCAGAAGGACTGGCCCGAGGCGGCCACGTTCCCGTCCATAGAGAAGCTCGTTGCTAGCGGAATCGATATCGACGCCGTGGAGTGTCTACTGCCGATTCCGCTGCACGAAGACGGCATCGTCGAGCTACTCGACCAGGGCTGGCACGTGAACGCTCAAAAGCCGCTATGCAACGATCTTGCCGCCGCGCAGCGCATCCTCGACGCGGCGACGGCGAGCGGGCGGGTCTTGCGTGTGATGGAGAACTTCCTCTTTTACGACCCGCTCCGCAAGCTCAAGGCGGTCGTTGAGGCGGGCGACATCGGCGAGGTGGCTGGGTACCACGTGAAGATGGTAGGCAGCGGCAACGGCGGGTGGGACGTGCCGTGGAGCAGCTTCGAGTGGCAGCTCAAGCAGATACAGGTCGGCCGCGGGATCATGGTGTTCGACGACGGGTGGCACAAGCTGTCCACCGCGCTGTGGCTCTTCGGTCCCGTCCGCGAGGTGCGGGCCTGGATCGGCACCACGTCGTTTGGGTCCGGGATCGACATCGACGCCCCGGCCATGATCGCCTGGGAGCACGAGAACGGTGTGCGCGGCGTCTGGGACATCACGCTCGCGCCTGACCTCTACATGCGGTCGGACTACTACACAAACGACGAGCGCTGGGAAGTAACCGGCACGACGGGTTACGCGCGGGTCAACCGCATCATGGCCCGCGGGATCCAGCAGCCGAGCCTCGAGGTGTACCGCGACGGCGTGATGCGCGGCTTTCACGCGCTCGATGATGACTGGGGGAACAGCTTCCGCGATTCCGGGCTGCACTGGATCCGGTACCTGCGTACCGGCGAGGGTCCGCTGAACTGGAGCGGCGAGGAGGCCATCGACGTGCTGCGGTTCGCGCTCGCTGCCTACGAGAGCAGCGCGGCCGGCGGCATCGGCGTCGATCCACGCCAGCTGAAGTTAGCGCCACAGACAGGTAACGGGCGGCTGTGACGAGTCGAGACGTCCGGCTGGTGTTCACCAAGTACGACGGCAGCCTGCACTGGCACCAGACGATGCAGTATCTCGGCGAAGACGAGCATGGAGTCTGGCTCGGTGCGAGGGCTGGCGCGACGGCCCAGCGCGGCAATGAACCGCCGGTGCGCTTCGACGCGCCGTCGGTTCAGCTGATTCCCGCCGGGCAGTGGTGGACCGCTGTTTTCAATGATCCACCTTCTCGCGTCGAGGTGTACTGCGACATCTCGACGCCGTCGCAGTGGCGCGGTGAAGACGAGGTCACGATGGTCGATCTGGACTTGGACGTCGTCCGGCTGCGATCCGAGAACCGCGTGTTCGTAGACGACGAGGACGAGTTCGCCGAGCATCAGGTCCGCTTCGGATACCCGCCTGACGTCATCAGCCGCGCGGAGCAGACGGCGGCCTGGCTGCTCGAGACGGTTAGCGCTGGTGCGGAGCCGTTCGGGTCGGCAGCCGAGCCATGGCTGGATAAGGTCCGCTAGCCGCCCATCTGGCGCGACGGGCCGGCGGCACGAGCGCCTGCGCTGGCGCCGCGACCGCCGACCCGTCAGCTTGAGCCTTCCTGCCGCCCCCTCGCCAGCAGGCGGGCACGACAACTACGGCCGGACTTCGTAGACGATGTTGAACGGGGTCTCGGCCGCGCGGCGGAACCTGGTGAAGCCAGCGTCGGTCGCGACCTGCCGGATCGCCGGCTCGCCGGCCTGCGCGCCGAGCGCGTAGCCGCCAGGCTGCGAGAGAGCGTTCGGCACGCACAGCAGCGTCGAGAAGCTGTAGTACGCGCGCCCGACTGGGTTCATGTTGCCGGCCACGTGGTCGGCCGCGGCGGGCTCGACCACCAGCCATGTGCCGTCCGGCTTGAGCGCCTGGCGAATGTGCCGGGCCGCCCCCAGCGGGTCGCCCATATCGTGGAGGCAGTCGAAGGTCGCGACGAGGTCGTAATCGGCACCAGAGAACGCGGCGGCTGTACTGACCTCGAAGGTGACCCGGTCGGCGACGCCTGCGTCGCCTGCCCGCTTGCGCGCCAGTTCGATCGAGCCGTTGTGGTAGTCCGAGCCCACGAACTGCGAGTTCGGGTACTCGTTCGCGAGCAGGATGGTCGAGGCGCCAAGGCCGCAACCGACGTCGGCGACGGTCGCGCCGGCCCGTAGCTTGTCCTCGACCCCGGTCAGGGACGGGATCCAGGATGAAACCAGGTTCCCGATGTAGCTGTTGCGGAAGAACTGCTCGCACCCGACAAACACGTCGTTGTCGTGTTCGTGCCAGCCCATGCCCCCGCCAGTACGGAAAGCCTCGGTGATGCGTGCCTCGGCCTTCAGCGCGCCGAGTGCCAGCACAAAGGCGCCGGGCGCGTAGAGCGGACCGTCCGGATCCGTCAGCACGAACGCCTGCTCTTCCGTCATGGAGTAACTGTCGGTGGCGGGGTCGTAGTTGAGGTATCCGCTCGCTGCCTGGCCGCGGAGCCACTCGGCCACGTACCGCGGGTTCGTGTTCGTGCGGTGGGCGAGTTCCTCGGCCGTGGCCGGCTTGCCGGCCAGCGCCTTGTACAGGCCGAGGTTGTGCCCGATCACGACGCTGGCGGCCGCTACTGTCGCGCCGAGATCGCCGACGAACTTGCCGAGAAACTCATTGAGCTTGTCATTGTCGATGGCCATTGTGTGAACCCTCCCGAGGTGCTTGTTCTGATCAGCGCAAGCTTCACCGCGCGCGTTGCACTGGCATTGCATCCGAACTGCAACGCCCACACCGCCCAGGCGACATGTCAGGACGTTGCTCGGTTCTTCGGGATACCGGCCGCCGACTCAACCGAGCGTGGTCAGCGCTGCTCTCGCATCCGCAGCCACGCGCGGCATACCGTGTCCGGCCGCCAGGTCGGCAGCTTCGCGAAGGGTGTCGCTAGCCGCGGCCCGGCGACCAAGTGATGCGAGCGCGCCGCCGTCGACCACGAGCGCTTCGGCCAGTACGGGGATCCAGGGTGTCGCGCGCGCGACAGTCAGGAGCGGCTCGAGCACCTCGCGCGCGTGGTCTGGTTCGCCGCGCTGAAGCCAACCGCGTGCGAGCCATAGATACGCCTCGTACCCAGGGATCCAGGCGCCGCTCTTACTGGCAGCCCGCACAAGGAGTTGGTCGGCCCGAGCTAGCAGATCTGGCGATTCCGTCATGGCCGCGAGCGGCGCCAGGCATCGCAGCATGTAGCCCTCGGAGCCATCGCGTTGCGCAGCAGCGAAACCGCGCTCGAACAATGCGGTCGCTTCTGCGGCTGCCCCGATCGCCAGCAGCGTCGAGCCAAGCGCGGCCGACGCGAGCGCGATCCCCCAGGCGTGCCCGTACTGGTTGACGCTGTCGAGAGCGGTCTGGCCCGCCTCGATCGCATCAGCGTCGCGGCCGCGCAGCCTGGCGACGACGCCAAGGTGCGTGATGTAAAAGTCAGCCCAGCCGGGATAGCCACTGCGGCGGTTCGTCAGCAGCGCCGCCTGGATCCGTGCCTCCACTGCATCCCAGTCTGCTGCCGCGAACGCCAGGTACGACGAGTCGAACTCGCCCCACTGAAGGTGCACCAGGTCGCCGTTCCGTCGTGCGAGCGGCACGAGTTCGGCTAGCACCGGCTCCAGGTTCGCTGCGTCGCCGACATTCAAGTACGCGCCCTTCAGTCCATCCAGGCCGGTGATGAGCGCCTCTTCGTCAGCGCTGGCACGTGCGGCTGCGACCGCGCGCAGCCCGTAGTTCATCGCGTTGTCGAGCTGCAGCCGGCTACCGGCCACGATCGCAAGACGGCTGAGCAGGTCCGCCTCAGTGGCGCGGTCACCGAGCGACTCGGCAATCTGCAGGCCGGCCGCCAGGTGCGACTCGCAAAACGCGATCGCGAGGCCAACTGCGACTGGCGTGTCACCGCCAAGTTCGCGCATCGCGAGCATCTCCTGGCGGCGGTCTCCGATGGCGCGGGCCTGATCGGCACCTGCGGTGAAGTCGGCGAGGGCGGCCGCGTAGTCGCCCGCGGCCTCGTGCGCATGGCCGCGTACGAGCTGCGCCCGGACGGCGACTTCGGCCGTGCCGGCTCGTTCGGCCGCGTCGAGCGACTTTGTCGCAAGCGCCGCCGCGTCCGACGCCGCGAACCGCCTGAGGGCGTTCTCGGCCGCGAGCAGCCAGGCCCGCGCTGCCCGCGGCCAGTCGCCGCACGCCGCCGCGTGCTCCGCCAGTGCCTCTGGCTGGGCCGTCAGCAGGTCGGCGGCGCCGCGATGATAGGCCAGCCTCGTCGGCTCGGGCGTGGTCGCGTACAGGACCTCGCGGATCAGGTCGTTAGCGAACTCGTAATGGCGCCCGCTGACGGCAAGCAAGCGGGCCGACAGTGCCTGCTCGCACTGCTCAACCGCGGCTGCCGCACTGAGGCCAAGCAGCGCTCCCAGCATCAGTGGGTCGACTGCGTTTCCGATGACGGCGGCGGCCCGCAGCGCTGTCTCGACGGCTGCGCCGGACCGGTACACGCGTGACACCACCGCGGAACGCAGGGACGAGGGCACGCCCGAATCGCCGCCGCGCAGCGCCCGCAGCACCTCCACGACAAAGAGAGTGTGGCCGCGCGTTCGGTGCAGGATGTCGGCGGTGAGCATGCCCTGACCGGCGTCGTTAGCGAGCTGGGCAACCGCATCCTGGTCAAGCGGACCGACTTCGAGCCGGGTCGCGACCGGTTCGAGGGCCGCAGCGACATCGGCCGAGTTCTCAGTCCGCACGGTGGTGACGATCAGCAGCCGTGATTTATCGAGGCGACGGGCGAGGAAGTGCAGCAGCTCGACGGTCGACCAGCCGGCGTACTGGAGGTCGTCCACGACAAGCAGCACCGGATGGCGCCGGGCCATGGTCCGCAGCAGCGTGGTCAGCGCGTCGAACGCACGTCTTCGCTCGATCTCGGCGGTAGCGCGGCCCGGTTCTGAGGGTCCGATGAGATCAGCCGCCGCGGGCAGAACCTCGGCGGCCGCGGCGACGTACTGGCCCAGTATGTCCCGCAGGTCAGCTACGGACATCCGGCCCACGACCGGATCGAGTGCCTCGACGATCGGCTGGAGGAACAGGGACCGCTCGGTCTCATAGCAGCGGGTGCGCAGCACGGTCGCGCCATCGCGATCGGCCTCGGCGGCGATGAACTCGGCCAGCGTCGTCTTGCCGATGCCGGCCTCGCCGACGATCATCACGACGCTCGGCTCGCCCGCCGCGGCGCGAGTCCAGGCTGCTCGCAGCTCTCCGATCTCGCGCGCCCGGCCAGCGAGCATAGGCGCGTTCGCGCTGGCGGCATCCAGCCGCGTCCCGGCCGGCTGCGCGCTGCCCGGCTCGGGCACCGCCGCACTGACGTCCTCACGCAGGATTGCCATGTGCAGCTCGCGGGTCTGTGGCGCCGGGTCGGTGCCGAGCTCCGCACTGAGGCGCGCCCGCAATGTCTCGTACACGTGCAGGGCCCGTGCGTGCTCGCCGCCCGTCGCGACAGCCGACATGTAGAGCCGATGTGCTTGTTCGTCCAGTGCGTCGGCCGCCATCGCCGATTCCGCGTAACGCGCGGCTAGCTGTGAATCGCCGGTGGCAAGAGCGGCCTGCGCGGCCGTGAGCCGGGCCCGACGAAGTAGCGTCCGGAGTCGTTCGCGCGCGCTGTCCGCCCAGTCCGCATACGGCTCGTCCGCGACGGCCACGCCAGCGGCCAGCAGGTCCGCCGCCCGCGTCGCGGCGGCGAGGGCAACCGCCGGGGCACTCGTCAGCTTGCGCTCAGCCTGGTCACAGAGCCGACTGGCGATGTCGAGGTCGACAGCCACGGCGTGCTCGTCGCCAAGCCGGTAGCCAGCCCGGCCGCCGTCGATCACCGCCGGGCCGAGGACCGAGCGCAGCCTGCTGATGAGCGAGGCGATGTTCCGGTCGGCCCCGGTCGGCGGCGCGCCATCCCAGAGGACGTCGGCGATCCGGTCAGAGCTCAGCAATGCGGGCCGGGACGTGGCGAGCAGCTTCAGGAGCAGGCGGGACTTGCGGCTGCCGATCTGGTGCTCGGCCAGTTCGGCGCCGTCGCGCACAACTCTGAACGCGCCAGCAAGGCGCAGTTCTACTCGCGGCCGCTGAGCTGAGGCCGCGAGAGCGTCCCCCTCCACGCTGGATTCCTACATCGGCGGTGTCCGGATTGCAAAGCCCTGGCTGTTTCGGCCGCGCCTAATCGGGTCAGATCAGCTAGAAACGACCCCGTTTCCATAGATAATCGGACGCGATCTGTGCGCCCTGCGCCATGGATGCGAGCTTGAGCCAGGTGATCCTGGGTTTGACGGTGTAGAAACCTGCGAAGGTGCCGAAGCCGCAGTCGGTGCCCGCGATCACGTTCTCGCGGCCGACGATCTCGGCAAACCTGATGATCCGCTCGGCGACGAGTTCCGGGTGCTCGACAAAGTTCGTGGTGCTGTCGAGGACGCCAGGGATCAGCACCTTGCCGTCTGGCAGGCGGATGTCCTTCCAGACCTTCCACTCATGCTCGTGCCGGGGATTGGCAGCCTCGAACACCAGGCCAATCGGCCGGGCCTCCAGCGCTATGTCAATGATGCTCGCGAGCGGGATGTCGGTGATGTGCGGCCACTCGCCGTTCCCCCAGCACAGGTGCATTCGCATCTGCTCAGGCGGAATGTCGCGGAGCGCGTGGTTGAGCGCGCGCACGTGCATCCGGATCTGGTCGCGGAATTCGTCGTCTGACAGCGCGTCGTTGCCGAGCATCGTCCTGGTCATGGCCAAGTCGGGGCAGTCGACCTGGAGCACGATCCCGGCCGCGGCGATGGCATCGTACTCGGGCTTCATGGCATCGGCAAGCGCGTAGATGTACTCCTCATCGCTCGGGTAGTACGCGTTCGACAGGAACGCGGCGATGACGCCAGGCGAGGCCGCGCTCATGAAGACGTCGGCAGGCTCAGCGTCCTGCACGGCCGCCTTGAGGTTGGCGATGTCCCTGTGCACGGCGTCCGGATCGCGCAGCGACACCGGCCGGTCGCAGGCCGGCTGGTGCATCACCCGAGCGACCGCCTCGTCGCTGCCGATGGCCTCGAAGACTTCCGGGTACTCGATCATCTCCGTCACCGCTATGGGCCGGCCGGTCCCGCCGAAGCCGTTCAGCCGGTCCTTGACGTACGTGGAGTAACCGGGCTTGCCCATCTCGCCGTCGCTGACAACGCTCACCCCGGCAGCCAGCTGGCTGGCAACCACGTCAGCCACCGCCGCCGTGACCCGCTTGTCGAACGCTGCCCCGTCGATCGCCTTGCCGGTTTCCTTGTCGGCGATGAGCTGATCGAGATCCACGGGCCTGGGCAGGCTTCCGGTGTGCGTGGTCAGGATCCGGTCACTGCTCCGTCGCATGCTGCTGCTCCTTTCGGCGGGGGGGCAGTGCAGCTGAGGGCGCTGAGTCCACACTTCCCCGGTTCGCGCCGGGACGCCAGACCTCCCGACAAGTCCGGCCAGCGGCTTGACGGCCGAGGGAAACGCGGTTACGTTTAACACATCGGTTAATTAACGAGGTGGTTAAATGGTGGCAGCTGATCCGCTCAGCGTGATCTTCGCGGCACTCGCCGACCCGACGAGGCGGGCGATTCTGACCCGGCTCGCGGACGGGGACGCGACCGTCACGGAGCTCGCCGAGCCGTTCTCGATCAGCCTGCCGGCAATCTCCAGGCACTTGAAGGTCCTCGAGAACGCGGGACTGATCTCCCGCAGCCGGTCCGGCCAGTGGCGGTCGAGCACGCTTGAGGCCGCCCCGCTCCGGGAAGCGACGGCCTGGATGGAGCAGTACCGCCAGTTCTGGGACGCGAGCTTCGACCGGCTCGATGCTCACCTCCGGCGAGTCCAGCAGGACCGGAGCGAGCAGGCCGCGACGAGCGAAGGCATCACGCAATGACGCAGACGACGAGGAAGGCGATGGCATGACAACGACAAGCGAGCTGACTATCTCCCGCATCTTCGACGCTCCCCCCGAGCTCGTGTACCGGGCGTTCGTCGACGCTGACCAGATATGCCAGTGGTTCGGTCCGGTCGGATACACCTGTCCGTACGAGTCCGTGCACAGCGACGCGAGGGTCGGTGGTCATCAGCGCATGGTGATGATCAGCGACGACGACCCGAACGACCGCAGCACGATCGACATGACCTTCACCGAGGTCGTCGAGAACGAGCTGCTCGTTGGGCATCAGGATGTCGAGGGGATCCCTCTCACGACGGGCACTGTCAGGTTCCACATGCGGCTGGAGTTCCACGAAGAGCCGGGCGGCAAGACCAGGCTCGAGCTGCGCCAGGGACCCTTCCGAGAGCTCTTGGGCGACGACGCGGGCGCGGGCTGGGAGAGCTCGTTCACAAGGCTCGACTCGCTGCTGCGGCGGTCCCTGTAATGCGGCAGCCCGGCCTGGTGCGGCCGTTCCGGGCTCGCGCGCGGGGCAAAGTGGCTGGCGGCGAGCGATGCGCAAGCTGATCGAGTCGACATTCGTGACGCTGGGAGGCGACATCGGCGCGCCCCAAGAGTGGGGATCGCCCTACCTCGCCGGCGACGATCAGGACGCTTACAGCCGCGACCTGCTTTTCGGCGCTGATGCGCTGCTGCTCGGCCGACGGACGTATGAGGGTCTGTCGGCCGCGTACCCCGCGATGGTCAGCCCCGAAGGCAGTCCGATGGCGGACTTCATCGACCGCATGAATGCGATTCCGAAATACGTCGCGTCCACCACATTGAGCACTGTCGGCTGGAATTCGACGCTGCTGGCTGGCGATGTCGCGGCGCAGATCGCCGACCTCAAGCGACAGCCAGGGTCTTACCTGCTGAAGTACGGAACGGGGCCGCTCGACCGCGCTCTCGTGGCGAACGGGCTGGTCGATGAGTTCCGGATCTGGGTCGTGCCGGTGACCAATCCGCCTGGCCAGCGACTATTCGAAGACTTGCCGGACACCAGCCTGAGACTGATCGACACACGGACATTTCACAGCGGCATCGTCGTTCTGACCTACGCGCCCGACACCGCGGCGAGCCCGACGGACGAAGGCGGCATGGGCTAATGGGCAAGATCATGGCCGACATCTCGATGTCTCTGGATGGCTTCGTGACTGGACCGGAGCCAGACATGGAGCGCGGACTCGGGCACGGCGGCGAGGCGCTGCACGACTGGGCCTTCTGCAAGGACGACGCGGTCGACACGCAAGTCCTGACCGAGAGCACCGCGCGGACCGGCGCCATCGTGATGGGCCGCCGCACGTTCGACGTCGTCGATGGTCCGGGCGGATGGCAAGAGGACACCGGCTACGCACCCGGCATACCCGGGTTCCGGCCGCCGGCCTTCGTCGTGACGCACACGGCTCCAGCGTCAGTCCGGCTCGCTGCCCAGTTCACCTTCGTCACGGACGGGCTCGAAGCAGCGATCAGAATGGCCACGACCGCGGCGCGCGGACAGAACGTGGCGATCATGGGCGGTGCTGATGTTGTCCGGCAAGCGGTCCGGCAGCGGCTCGCTGACGAACTCCGCATCCATCTTGTGCCGGTGCTGCTCGGATCCGGCACCAGCCTGTTCGAAGGGGGCGAGCTTCAGGAACTGCTCCAGGCGCGTGTCCAGGCGTCCTCACGCGCCACCCACCTGACCTATCGGCTGTGGCCTGTCAGTTGACGGTCGTCCAGTTCAGCGCGGTAATGCTGGCCACGACCGGCTGAATCGGGCCGCCGCAAACAGTGACGGGGATCAACGGTTCGATCACCGACCCGTCGGCGCCGATCAGGGCTAGCTGGAAGATGCCGGCGGCGGGCGCCAGGCACCTAGGCGCGGGAACCGAGCCGCCGAGGGTCGCGGACGGCTCAAGCAGCGCGGTCAGCAATGGGCCAAGCCCCGATACCGCTACTTCCTTCTGCACGTAGGGCAGCTGACCGCTGGGCGGCGGGGTCGAGCTGGCCGGCACGCACCGCACGGCGGCCACTGGCTGGAACCCGGCGGGGATCACTTGGCCCCAGCCAAACGAGTTCACGTCGCCCGACGGAGCGCCCGTCCTCGGACAGCTCAGGGCTTGAGCGGCTGCGGGCATGGTCGCCTGCGCTTCGGTCGAGCTGCCGGTCGCCAGCTGAGGGGCGGGTGGGGTCGGCGTGCTGCCGCCAGCCGACTGTGCACCGGGGCCTGCTGGCGTGCCGCCGCTCATCGTCGGAACGATGGGGCTCGGCGGGAGACCGTTCGCCGTCGCTTGTCCGCCGCCGTTCGCGGTGGAAACGCCGCTCGTGCCTGCGTTGCTGCCCTGCAGCAGTACGCCACCGGCGGTTGGTGGCGACCCAGCTGCTGGCCCGGTCGTCCTGGCGGCACCGTTGCCGGCCGCGGCAGCATGGTCTCCCGCTTGGACGGCCGCGCCCGGGCTTGCGCCTGACACGCCTCCGCACGCCGCGAGCGCGACGACCGCGGTTGCGACCAGGCCGCTAACGAGCGCCGCGCCGTGCAGGCGTTGGCTCACGGGCGGTATCGCACGCGGACCGTGACCACCATCTAACGGACCGCTATTCAGGACCGTCACGGTGCGCCTCATTTCGGGCCGGGTGCTGCGGGACGCTAACACCCGTTGGTGAATTTCCGGCTGCCAGACTGGGGCGCCCAGGGGAACTTGGCTGCGTCCAGCCAAGGCAGCGAGGTGCGGTAGCGTCGCGAGATGCCGAAGATCCAGCCCCGCGTCCGGCTGCTACTGCTGTTCATCTGTGCGCTGGTGCTGGTTGACACGAGCTTCTTCACCGCGCTGACGCCACTCCTCCCGCACTACGCACACGCAGCCGGGCTGTCGAAGGCAGGCGCTGGAGTCTTGGTCGCGGCCTACCCGCTCGGCACCCTGATCGGGGCGCTGCCTGGCGGCCTGCTCGTGGCGCGGCTCGGTGATCGAATGGTCGTGCTGTTCGGCCTCGGCCTGATGAGCGTCTCCACGCTGGTCTTCGGCTGGGCGTCGCAGCCGCTGATACTCGATGCCGCCCGCTTCGTGCAGGGCCTGGGCGGCGCGTGCACCTGGGCCGCCGGATTGGCCTGGCTTGCGACCGCGGCCCCGGCCGACCGGCGCGGCGAGCTGATTGGCACTGCCATGGGGGCCGCTGTCGGCGGGGCGCTGCTCGGCCCAGTGATTGGCGCGGTCGCGAGCCACGTCGGCACGGGGCCCGCGTTTTCAGCCGCCGCGGTCGCGGGCGGAGCGCTCATGATCGCCTCGTTCGCCGTACCGGCGCCACACGAGGTGGAGCCGCAAGGACTCGCGGCGGCGTGGCCGGCGTTGCGCGACCGCTCGGTATCGGTGGGCCTGTGGCTGACCATGCTCGCCGGACTATCGTTCGGCGTCCTCGACGTGCTAGCGCCGTTGCGACTCGGACGGCTCGGGGTCAGTGCCACGCTGATCGGCGTCACATTCCTCGCTTCGGCGGCGATCGAGGCCAGCCTGGCGCCGCTCAGCGGCCGCCTGGCCGACCGGCGCGGCCCTATTGTGCCCATCCGGATTTCGCTCTCGGCGGCGGTCGTGGTGGCACTGCTCGCGCCCGTTATTTCGTCGGCACCCTGGCTGGTCGCGGTGCTGATCGTCGGCATGCCGGCGTTCGGCATCCTGTTCACGCCCGCCATGACGCTGCTGTCCGTCGGCGCGGACAAACTCCAGCTCAACCAGGGGCTGGCGTTCGGGATCAGCAACCTCGCCTGGGCTAGCGGCCAGGGCATCGGGGCCGCGGCCTCCGGCGGCATCGCGCAAGTGACGTCCGATTTCGTGCCATATGCGCTGCTGGCGCTGGCCTGCCTCGTAACGCTCGTGGCGTCTGCATCAAGGGGACGTCGGCTCGTGGGCCGTGCGGTCGGCCGCCGGTCCGCATGAGTTGCGTATGCGTTGAGTCCGGTCCGGTTCGGCCGACTGGTGCCCGGTTAGCCTGGCGGTAATACTGCCGTCGGCTTGAACGCCCTGGACGGCAGCATCGGCGGTCCGCACGCTTTGGAGTTGGCCATGACGGATCCAGACCGGCCACCAGTTCAGGACGGCACGCAACCCGCCACGCCCCGGCAAACCGGGAAGCCGCAGGGCGCCACCTGGTCGCGGGCATCTGCCCTGCTCGACCGCGACCACCTCGCGATTGGGGCGGGCCTGGCCGCGCCGTTGGCGCTGGCCGCGATCCTGGTGCCGTTCCGAACGAAGTTCGCCAATACCGACGCGGCCCTAGCGATGATCTTGCTCGTCGTCATCGTCGCCGCGATCGGGAACCGGCTGGCCGGTTACGTCGCCGCCGTCTCCGCGGCGGCCTGGTTCGACTTCTTCCTCACCCGTCCGTATGAGCGGTTCGCTATCAACCGCACGACGGACATTGTGACGACGGTGTTGCTGCTGGTCATCGGGTTTGCCGTGACCGAGATTGCCGTCTGGGGACGGCGCCAGCACGCCGCGGCCAGCAGGCGAGCCGGATACCTGGACGGCATCAACGACGCGGCGCACGCGGCCGCGACGGGCGCCTCGCCGGCCACGCTGACCGACCGGATCGCTGCCTCGTTGACCCGGCTGCTGTCCCTTCGCTCGTCCCAGTTCCAGTTCGGGATCGCTGGCATCGGCCGCCCGGCGAGGCTTCGCCACGACGGGACGGTGTTCCTCGAGAGTCAGCCGTACGACCTCCGGTTGACGAGCCTGCCCGAGGGAACCGATATCGAGCTGCTGGTCGAGAGCGGCGGCAGGCTCCAGGGCCGGTTCCTGATGCAGCCGGATCCGAGGGTGCCCCTGACCCGCGAGCAGCTGCTCGTCGCGGTGGCCTTCGCCGATCAGGCGGGTGCCGCGCTCGCCGCCAGCTATCCGGCCTCGCCGTAGCTGCCTGCGAACTAGCCGGTCCACGTCCTGGCCGGCCCATGTCCTGGCCGGCCCACGACCCAGCCTGGCCTGGACCCAGCAGCACCGCGAAGCAAACAAGCGCTTGGGAGGTTGGGGGCTCGCCAGCCATAATGGCGCGATGGGTGCGATCCGCAGGAGCCAGCCTTCGAGCCAGGTCGACGCACCTGCGGGGAACGGCGCCGCCCGGTCACAGCGGCGCGCAGACATGGTGAGGATCGCGAGCGAGCTGTTCGCGCAGAAGGGCTTTCGCGCAACCACAGTCCGGGAGATCGCCGAAGCCGCCGGGATTCTCTCAGGCAGCATCTACCACCACTTCGACTCGAAGGAAGCTATCGGCGACGAAGTGCTCGCCGGTTTCCTTAACGATGTGCTGGCGGACTACCGCTCGGCCGTCGCCACCGGTGGCGATGCTGCCGATGTGCTGGAGCGCATCGTGCGTTCGAGCAGCCACACGCTTGCCCGGCATCACGCGGCGCTGACCATGCTCCAGAACGACTGGAGCTACTTCAGTACACAGCCCCGGTTTGCCTACATGCGCAAGGACCTGCGCGAGATCGAGCAGATCTGGATCAGCCAGCTCGAACGCGGCAAGGCAACGGGAGTCTTCCGTTCCGACCTTGACGTCAGGCTTACCTACCGGCTGCTGCGCGACATCCTGTGGCTGCCCATGAACTGGCGGCAGGCAGGCGGCTTCAGCACGGACCAGGTCGTGGACGCGCTGCTGCGGCTCCTGTTCGACGGGATCACCAGCCCGGGTGCGCGTACTCGCTGACCGTCTCACTGACATGGCACGGCTAGATCTGACCGCGGATCTAGCAGCGCGTCTTGCGCCGCTGTTAACCTGCTCACCAAGCAAGCGTTTGCTTGATCAGCTCGCGCCAGAGCGCTGACACACCCGAGGTGACGATGGGCCGGCTCGACGGGAAGGTAGCGCTGATAACAGGCGGAGCGCGGGGGATGGGCAAGTCGCACGCCCGGCACTTCGTCGCGCAGGGCGCCAAGGTTGTCCTTGGCGACATCCTCGACGACAAGGGCAAGGAGCTAGCCGCCGAGCTCGGCGAGGAAAGCTGCCGCTACATCCATCAGGACGTGACCAGCGAAGCCGACTGGGCGGCAGCTGTTGCCACGACGACCGAGGCGTTCGGGACCCTGAACGTCCTGGTCAACAACGCCGGCATCTTGATGCATAAGAAGATCGTCGACACGACGCTCGACGAGTTCCGCCGGGTGATCGACGTGAACCTGGTCGGCGAATGGCTTGGCGTCAAGAACGTGATCGGGCCCATGAAGGCAGCCGGCGGCGGCTCGATTATCAATATATCCTCGGTCGAAGGCTTCACCGGGGCAGCTGGCCTG
>Ga0126373_10001420_pt1 | contig 17050 bp, 15 predicted proteins | sample PanSoiMetPlot_11_FD_92545 | JGI IMG/M metagenome (GOLD analysis project Ga0126373, IMG submission 92545) | Tropical forest soil microbial communities from Panama - MetaG Plot_11 | ecosystem: Environmental > Terrestrial > Soil > Tropical forest > Bulk soil | place: Panama | collected 2016-02-17 | reverse complement strand
GTGTCCAGGACGTCGGAGTCCTGCTCCCAGCCTGGCCCCGACGGCGGCTGTTCGTCGGAACCGACGCACACGACCTGGTCATGGGGCCCGTACCAGACCGGGATGCGGTGGCCCCACCACAGCTGCCGGCTGATGCACCAGTCGTGCATGTCGTCGACCCAGTCGAAGTACCGCGCCGACATGTCCTGCGGGTGGATGCGGACCCGGCCGTCGCGTACCGCGTCGCCGGCCGCCTTGGCCAGCGGCTCGACCTTGACGAACCACTGCAGCGATAGCCGCGGCTCGACCGTCGTCCCGCAGCGCGAGCAGTGCCCGACAGCGTGGACGTACGGGCGGCGCTCGGCCACGATCCGGCCTTCGGCGCGGAGCGCCGCCAGCACGGCCGGCCTGGCCTCGAACCTGTCGAGGCCCTCGAACGGCCCCGGTGCCGTGATCACGCCGCGCTCGTCCATGACCACCAGATTGGGCAGGTCGTGTCGCCGGCCGATCTCGAAGTCGTCCGGGTCGTGGGCGGGCGTCACCTTGACCGCGCCGGTGCCGAACTCCGGGTCCACATGCGGGTCGGCGACGACTGGGATGCTCCGCCCCGTCAGCGGTAGCGTGATCTCGCGGCCGATCAGGTGGGTGTACCTGGGGTCGTCGGGGTGAACGGCCACGGCCGTGTCGCCGAGCATCGTCTCGGCCCGCGTGGTGGCGACCACGATCTGGTCGTCTCCGTCGCCGTACCGGATCGAGACGAGCTCGCCGTCGTCCTCGGAGTGCTCAACCTCGATGTCCGAGAGCGCCGTCAGGCACCGGGGGCACCAGTTGATGATCCGCTGAGCCCGGTAGATGAGCCCGTCCTCGTACAGCCGCTTGAAGATCGTCTGGACGGCGCGCGAGAGGCCTGCGTCCATTGTGAACCGCTCGCGGCTCCAGTCGACGCTGTCGCCGAGCCGACGCATCTGGCCGAGTATCTTGCCGCCTGATTCAGCCTTCCACTGCCAGACACGCTCGACGAACGCCTCGCGCCCGAGGTCGTGCCGGGAGAGGCCCTCCTTGGCGAGTTCGCGCTCGACCACGTTCTGCGTGGCGATGCCCGCGTGGTCCATGCCCGGCAGCCACAGCGCGTTGTAGCCCTGCATCCGGCGCCGACGGATCAGCGCGTCGATGAGCGTGTGGTCGAGTGCGTGCCCGATATGGAGCGACCCGGTCACATTCGGCGGCGGGATGACGATCGAGAACGGCGGCGCGTCGCTGTCCGCGTCCGCCCGGAAGTACCCGGCCTCGACCCAGCCCTCGTAGCGGCGGGTCTCGACGTCGCCGGGGCTGTACTGCGCGGGTAGCTGAGTCGTGTCGGTACCGGAGGTCACGTCAGCAGAGTCTAGTGCCGGCCGCACTACCCTCCGTGCGCTGCTGCGGGGCAACGGAGACCGCTGCGCCGGCTTGGCACCCGTTGCTGGACGGCGTCGGGTTCCACAGCCCGAGACGAGCAGGATGACAGCTGAGGTGGGCCACGGTGACGCCCGCTCCGCGCTCTCCCGCCGCCCACCGACGCCCGCCTCGAGCCGGTTACGCCCGCTGCGCACTCCCCCGCCGCCCACCGACGCCCGCGTCGAGGCCGGGTACGTCCCATTCGCGGCATACCCACGCGCGTAACCAACATCAGCAGTCAAATCGCGTGTACCCGAAGGGCGCATCCTCCGCCCTCATGGTTCACGCGTTCGGGCCTTGCAGGCCCGCGAAGGAGTTCCTGACGGCTGCGCCCCGCTACGCGGACTTTTCGCGTGGGGCGCGCCGGGCGACGTCGCGCGGGACCAAGGTCGGGTTCACGTTCTCGAGTACGACCTCGGCGCTGATGACTACCTTCTCGACGTCCTTGCGGCTCGGCACCTCGTACATAACCGAGAGCAGGACCTCTTCCAGGATCGCACGCAGGCCGCGAGCGCCGGTCCCGCGCAGGATCGCCTGGTCAGCAACGGCCTCGAGCGCGTCGTCGGTGAACTCGAGGTCGACGCCGTCGAGTTCAAAGAGGCGGCGGTACTGACGGACGAGCGCGTTGCGCGGCTCGGTCAGGATCCGAATGAGGGCCTCGCGGTCCAGGTTGTGCACGCTGGTGATAACGGGAAGCCGGCCGACGAACTCGGGGATCATGCCGAATTTGAGCAGATCCTCTGGCATCACGTCCGCGAACGGGTCCGACTGGGTCTTATCGGTTTTGACGCGAAGTACGGCGCCGAAGCCCATTCCGCTCTTGCCGACTCGTTGCTCGATGATCTTCTCCAGACCCGCGAACGCGCCGCCGCAGATGAACAACACATTCGTGGTGTCGATCTGGATGAACTCCTGATGCGGATGCTTGCGGCCGCCCTGCGGCGGCACCGAGGCAGTCGTTCCCTCGAGGATCTTCAGCAGGGCTTGCTGTACGCCTTCGCCCGACACGTCGCGGGTGATCGACGGGTTCTCGCTCTTGCGGGCGATCTTGTCGATCTCGTCGATGTAGATGATGCCGGTCTCGGCCTTCTTGACGTCGTAGTCGGCGGCCTGGATCAGCTTGAGGAGTATGTTCTCGACGTCCTCGCCGACGTAGCCGGCCTCGGTCAGGGCGGTCGCGTCCGCGATGGCGAACGGCACGTTCAGCAGCCGGGCGAGCGTCTGAGCGAGCAGCGTCTTGCCCGACCCCGTGGGTCCGAGCAGCAAGATGTTGGACTTGGCGAGCTCGACGCCATCCTCGCCGGACCGGTCACCACCGGATTGGATCCGCTTGTAGTGGTTGTAGACGGCGACCGACAGGCCCTTCTTGGCCTTCTCCTGGCCGATCACGTAGGAGTCGAGGAACTCGTAGATCTCGCGCGGCTTCGGCAGGCTGTCGAATTTGAGCTCGGTCGGCTCCGCCAGCTCTTCTTCGATGATCTCGTTGCAGAGGTCGATGCACTCGTCGCAGATGTAGACGCCAGGGCCGGCGATGAGCTTCTTGACCTGCTTCTGACTCTTGCCGCAGAACGAGCACTTCAGCAGGTCACCGCCATCACCGATGCGTGCCACCTAGTAACTCCTTCTCGACTTGCTGGCCAACTAGTCAAGGCCCGCGATCACACAAGTCAACCTGCGCTGTATACCTGCTGAACAACCTAGTGCCTAGAACTTAGACGGTACCGCCTCGCCAGCCTTACGTGTGGCCTAAGGAGCAGCAGGCGGCGCGTCGGTCGCCTGACCCGCTCCACCGGCCAGGATGGCTTCGCAGGGCATCATCGGCCTGCGGTCGGGACGGCCTAGGACGACCCTACCTCTGCCTTGCGCTTAATCATCGTCAGAACCTCATCCACCATCCCGTACTCCTTGGCCTCATGGGCGGTGAAGAACTTGTCGCGCTCGATGTCCCTGCGCACACGGTCCTCGTCCTGGCCGGTGTGGCGGGCCAAGATGGTCTCCATCGCGGACCGCATCCGCAGGATCTCCCTGGCCTGGATCTCCAGGTCGCTGGACTGTCCGTAGCCCTGTTCGACCGCCGGCTGGTGGATCAGGATGCGGGAGTTCGGCAGTGCGAATCGCTTGCCCTTGGTCCCCGCAGCCAGCAGCACCGCCGCGGCGGAGGCCGCCTGGCCGAGGCAGTACGTCTGAATCTCCGGCTGGATGTACTGCATCGTGTCGTAGATCGCCATCATGGACGTCATCGACCCGCCGGGCGAGTTGATGTAGATCAGGATGTCTCGGGTGGGATCGATCGACTCCAGCGTGATCAGCTGGGCCATCACGTCGTTGGCCGATGCATCGTCGATCTGCACGCCCAGGAAGATGATCCGCTCTTCGAAGAGCTTGTTATACGGGTTCATCTCCTTGACGCCGTAGGACGTGCGCTCGACGAACGATGGCAGCACGTACCGTGCCTCGGCGGGCAGGCCACGCCCGCCGTACTGCGGGCCTCGGTATCCTGCGCTCACTTCATGTCCTCCCTGGTCACTGGCGCTCATGACACCGGGCCGACGGACGGCACCTCGGTCGCGCTCCGGACGACGTGGTCAACGATCCCGTAATCCCGGGCCTCGTCGGCGGTAAACCAGCGGTCCCGGTCGGAATCCTCTTCGATCTGCTCGACTGGCCGGCCCGTGTGCGATGCGATCCGCTCCGCGAGCACCCGCTTCAGGAACAGGCTCTGCTCGGCCTGGATCCTGATGTCGGTCGCCGTACCGCCGATGCCGCCGTGAGGCTGGTGCATCAGGATGGCGGCGTGTGGCATCGCGTAGCGCTTGCCGTGAGCGCCAGCACAGAGCAGGAACTGTCCCATCGACGCCGCCATACCCATCGCGAACGTCGCTACGTCATTCGGTACGTACTGCATGACGTCATAAATCGCCATTCCGGCGTAAACGGAGCCGCCGGGCGAGTTGATATAGAGGCTGATGTCCCTCTTGTCGTCCTCGGCCGCCAGCAGTATTAGCTCGGCGCAGATCCGGTTCGCCAGATCGTCGTCGACCTGCTGGCCGAGGAAGATGATCCGGTGCCGGAGCAGGCGCTGGAACAGCATGTCGCCCAGCGGCTGTACCTGGGCCTCGGCCGCCCTGGCAAGTATCTGGGAAATGTGCTGGTCGTTAGGAGGCGTGGTCACGTGTGCTCTCCTCGCTAGTAGTTGGTCCGCGCCTGTCGTTTGAATGTGACCATAACCCCACGGCAGAAGCGGGTTAGCCGCCGATCCCCGCTGTTCGCTCACGGCGCAGGCCGACGAGCCATTGTTCCCTTTAGTGTGCGCTCTCAGCGCAATGTGATGTCGACCCAGCGCGGCGGCGCGCGGTTACTGTTCGTCCGCGTCAGACTCGACGTCGAGGTCGTCCGCCGCCTCCTCCGCGTCCTCCGTGTCGGCCACGCTCGCCTCAGTCGCGCGAATGTCTACCGGCCGACCTGCTTCATCGATCACGGTTGCCTGCTCGGTTAGCCAGGTGAGCGCGTTAGCGCGAAGCACGTCAGCCGCCACGGCGGGGAGCTGGCCGTTGTCGCTGAGCTGCTGAGCCAGCCGGTCCGGCGCAACGCCCATGCGGTACGCCTGCTCGGTCACGTAGGCGCTGAGCTGCTCCGGCGTCACCGTCAGGTCTTCCTCGCTCGCCAGCTTGTCAAGGATGAACCCGGCCGTGACCGAGCGCCTCGCGTCGGCCTCAAAATCCGCGTCCATCTTCGCCGCCGTGGTGTCGCTGGCGTCGAAATAGGCCTGCATCGTCAGGCCGGCCCTGTCCAGCTGATCCTGCAGACTCTTTCGCCGCTGCTCGATCTCGGCCGCCACGATCCGCTCCGGCAGCGGAATGTCGACCTGATCGATCAGGGCCTGAAGCAGCCGCTCCCTGGCCTGACCCGCCTGGCCCGCCTGGCGCACCGCCGTCAGCTGCTTGCGCGTAGACGCCCGCAGCTCTCCGATGGTGTCGAACTCGCTAGCCGACTGGGCGAACTCGTCATCCAGCTCCGGCAGCTCCTTGACCTTAACGGAGTTCACGGTGACCAGCACGTCAGCTGCCATGCCCTGGCGCGAGCCGCCAGCCAGCTCAGCGGTGAACGTCTTCGACTCCGCCGCGGTCATGCCGGTAAGCGCCTCGTCCAAGCCGTCCAGCATGGACTCGGTACCGACTTCGTAGGACACGCCGGTGGCCTGGGCGTCCTCGACGGTCTCGCCGTCCACTGTCGCGGCCAGATCGATCGAGACGAAGTCGCCCGACTCGACGGTACGGTCGACGGTCTTCAGCGAGGCAAATCGCTCGCGCAGCGCGCCGAGGTACTCCTCCACCTGGTCTGGGCCTACGTCGGCGTTCTCGACCGTCACCGACAACGTGGTCACGTCCGGCAGGTCAAAGCTCGGCCGGATGTCAACTTCGGCGGTGAACGCCAGCTCCTTGCCGTCATCGAGCTTGGTGATCTCCAGGTCCGGCTGGCTGAGCGGTACCACGTCGCGCTCGGCCAGCGCCTTGCTGTATAGCTCGGGCACCGCCTCGTTGACCGCCTGCTCCAGCACGGCGGCCCGCCCGAATCGCTGGTCGATGATGCGCGGCGGGACCTTGCCGGGGCGGAAGCCGGGAACCCGGACCTGGCGCGCCACCTCCCGATAAGCCTTGTCAAGGCTCGTCTTCAGCTCCTCGAACGGAACTTCGATGGTCAGCTTGACCCTGGTTGGGCTCAGCTCTTCGACGTCGGTCTTCACCTAGGGGTCGCTTCCTGGAAAGGGTCCATGCCGCTGGCGGGCGCCGTGGTGGCGTAGGCCCGACCTGATCAGTCGATTGCGGCTACTGCGCGCCAAGTCTAGGACAGCGGCATGCCGTTCACCCGCGACGGGTGATGATCACGGGAACTCCGCGCCCTAACGATTGGTGTACAGGAGTTCACAGCATGCTGCCGGGAACGCGGCCGCCGCACCTGGTGGCCATCGGCTCTCCCGGTGGTCTCGTTCTCCAGGAGGCGAGGATGACTGATCCGCAGACGGGTCCGCCGGCCAACACCGGGCCCGGTGGGCAGCCGAGTGACATGCCGCCGAGTCAGGGCGCCCAAGGCGGCGCCACCAGCACCGGCGGCCAGGGCGGCCAGTCCGCTAGCGGCGATAGCGGCATCGCTACCGCGAAGCGCTCGTCGGCCGAGGCGAACGTGCCGCAGCAACTGGGCCATCAGCAAGAGCGCATGGCCGGCCAAGAGGAGATCTACGGCCGCGAAGAGACCGGGGCACCCGGGGTCCGCCCGGTTCCGGCCGCCATCGCGCAAGCCGCTAAAGCTTCCTGGGGCATCGTGGGCCTCTGCGGTCTCGGCTTGATCGCTCTAGGCATCTGCCTGCTTGTCTGGCCGAGCGCCTCACTGACCGTGGTGGCAATCCTCATTGGCGCGGCAATCCTCGTGGCCGGGCTGGTCAAGCTCTGGGAGGGCTTCACGGCCAAAGCCGAGAGCGGTGGCATGCGCGTCGGCTACGTCGTCATCGGCTTGTTGGCCGTCTTCGTCGGGATCTACCTTGTCCGGCATCACGCGCTCAGCCTGTTCGTGCTCGCGTTCGTGACCGGTGTCTTCTTCATCGCGCACGGCATCTCAGATCTCGGCCTCGCCATCTCGGCGTATACCCCGAATCGGGGCCTTCGCGCCGTGCTCGGCGTGCTCAGCCTGGCGGCCGGCATTGTCATGGTGATCTGGCCGAGCATCACGCTCGTGCTGCTGCTCACCGTCGCGGCCGCCTGGCTCCTCTGCTACGGACTGGTCCTCGGGATGCTGGCCTTCAGCATCCGCCGAACTGGCAAGGTGGCCGAGCAAATGAGCACAGCACCGCCTCGGTTGGCGGCCAGCACGAGGTAGCCAATCGCTGCCCGTCATCGGACCTGCCAGCACGACGGCGGCTTCGCCCGGAGGCGACCGGGCGAAGCCGCCGTCGCACGCGCTGCGCTCGCTAAGGCCCGAGCCGATCGCTGGCGCGCGCGACCTAACAGCAGCTCGAGGCGCCGGCCCTGGGCAATGGCCTGACGCCGGTTCGCGACGCCGAGCTTGCGATACACCGAGCTCAGGTGCGTCTTGATGGTGTTGATGGACAGAAAGAGCGACTCCGCGATCTCCTGGTTGGTCATATGGGACGGTAGGAATCGCAGCACCGCCAGCTCGCTGTCAGTCAGCAGCGCAGCCGGCTGAGCGGACGCCGGGCGCGGGAGCCGGCCGTCGAACCTGTCGAGGATCCGGCCAGCGAATCCGGCGCACCGGCTAGACGGGGATATCAGGACCGTAAGCGCGGACCGGACGGCAGGACCGGCCGCGACGAACGCGCCGCACGCGTCGTCGGGCTCAGCCAGCGCCAGGGCCTCGGAGAGTAGCTCGGCCGCTTCGTGGCCCTGAGTGAGCCGACGCCTGGCCACCACAGCGGCCAGCAGCGCGCCGATCCTGTCGGCGACGGAGCACGCTACGGACGAGTCCGCGAGTACGGGCCCAATCAGCGTCAGTGCGCCCTTGTCGTTCTCGCTGGCGATGAGCAGCTTCGCCTGGCAGACGATCACCTCCGGGCGGACACCGGCGCCGGTGTCAGTCACCTCGGCGAGGGTCGCCTGCGCCCGTTCGAGTTCTCCGGCCGCGAGGCTGATCTCGGCGTCCAGCACTGCGATTCCGGCCGCCAGCCCGTCCCGCCTGGTCGGAGCGCCACCTCCCTCGAGAAGCATGGCCGCGTCGGGAGCTTGGTCGGGCGCGACGGTACTGACCGGCGTGCCGGCGTAGCCCATAGCTGGCGCAGCGGCAACAGCGTCACTGAGCCACCTGGTCAGCCCCCGAGCTCCCGCCAGGTTGCCGTCCGCCAGGGCGAGCTTCGCCCGTAGCAGTCCCGCGAGCACCGCGATGGACGGCTCGCCGGCCGGCCGGGGGGCCATGGCGGCCACGTCGGCCTCGTCGAGCAGTGTTCCGGCGGCGTCCGGCTCGTCGCGTGCCAGCCGGACCGCCGCGCCCGCGAGCGCAAGCACCGGGACCAGGTCGCTGTCTCGGCCGTGTGGCCCATCGGCCACGCTGCCCGCAATCCTCGTTGCCGTGGCCAGGTCACCGTAACGCGCCGCGGCGACCGCCTCCCAGCACCGACCCCGTTCCCGCAGCGCGAGCAATCCGCCGGCGGATAGCTGCGCACCAGCGTGCAGGAAGGCCGATCGTGCGAGCTGGTCGTCGCACTCGCCCAGAGCGGCGAACCCAATGGCCAGCCACAGCGTGCCAAGGGCGCGGTGCGCGCCCAGGCCGCGCGGATCGGCGTGTGCCTCGGTGGCCAGCGTCCAGTACGGTTCAAGCCAGCCAGGTTCTGGTGCCGTTACCGCAGTAGTCAGCAGGACCCGGAGCCCGGCGATCCATAGCTCCGTCTCGTCGCGATCAGACGCTGACAACGCGGGCAGTCCGGCTTCAGCGCGCTCTAGGTGCGGCAGTGCCCCGTCGGCGTCACCTTGCCAGATCCTGGCGGCGGCCAAAGCCACGGCGAGCGCGACGTCGAGCGTCTCGTCGGTCGGGAGCTGGCCGAGCGGCATGCCCGCCAGCGCGGCCTCCAGGCCGGGGCCAGCTGCCGAAAACATCACCACGGGGCCCGCGTCACGCAGTACGTGCAGGCCGAATTCCCACTCGCCGACTTCGGCCGCCGCCTGGACCGCGGGCAGGACCTCGCCTCTGTCGGCGTGCCAACGGGCCACCCGACGCTGGAGTCCGGGCGCCTCCTGCGGCATCTCCAGCCGAAGGCTGACGGCAAGGACATCGCGCAGCATCGGGTGGTAGCGGTACTCACCAGAGTCCCGCGTCAGCGCCTGGACCAGCCCAGTCTCGCGGCTCAAGTGCTCGAGAAGACCAGCAGCGCCGGCTTCACCGGTCAAGATCTGCGCCAGCTCCGCGGGCACTGTCGGGCTGAGGCTCGTCCGCATCATGAACTCGCGAACTTCTTGCGGCAGCTTGCCAAGGACCTCGTCGTGAAGGTAGTCGGCTACCAAGCCCTGGGCGCCGACCTGGTCGGCCGCACCGGCCAGCGCCGTCATGCGCAGACCAGCCAGCCAGCCCTCGGTCTTCCGCATCAGGTAATCGCGCTCAGTCTGGCTGATCGGCCGGCCCAGCATCGCGAAATAGGCGGCCGTCTCGTCCGGCGTGCACGCCAGGTCGGAGGCCCCGACGTCGGCCAGCTCACCCTCGAGCCGAAGTCTAGATATGGCCAGGCCAGCCGCCGAACGACCCACCAGTACCAGCCGCAAGCCAGGCGGCTCGTGCCTGATGAGCTCGTTGAGACCTGTGAGGGCGCCGCAGCCAGCGAGCACATGCACGTCGTCCAGGACCAGGATCGCCGGATCGCTGGCCGGGCGGACAGTCGCCGAGATCCATTGCGGAATGTCACGCACGCCTATCTCGGCCGGTAGCACGGTCCTGCCTCCCGGCAGGGCTCCTGCCTTCGCCAGTGCCCCGACTAGGTGCCGCCAGAAGGTGCCCGGCTCAGCGTCGGCCGCATCGAGGCTCACCCAGCCGGGCCGGCGACTAGAAGGCCGCGCGGCCGCCCACTGTGCGGCAGCGACAGTCTTGCCGGCCCCCGGCGGCCCGGTGATCAGCGTGACGCGTCGCGTCACGGCGTCATCGAGAAGTTCGCCGATGCGAGATCTGCGCAGCACGGCCAGACCCGTCCGCGGGATCCGCAGCTTGTCCTCGGGCAGCGCTACGCCCTGCGGCGGGGCCGTGAGGACCGGCCCGCTTGCCGTGGTCGTCATCACCCTCCCCCGGTGCCGACCGAGTGCGTTTGGCCCAAGATGTACTCGCGGTGGGCCCGCGACGGCGAGTTCAGCCGAGCGACCGCGCGGACCCGCCCTGCCCCTCGCCCCCGCCTCACCCGCTACGGCGAAATTGCAGCTCAACGCCCCGTACCCGCCATACCCCCTAGGGCCGGCCGCCAATCAGACCGACCAGTTACGACCGGTATGCCACACCGCGTCCCGCCGGCTGGTTCGGCGTCGGGGATCACCCGGACTGGGTGATGCCCGGGTTCCACGACCGTCCGTAGCGTCCTTAGAAGAACTACCCAGGTAGCGGTTAGCCATGGTCGGCGCCGGGCTGCGTTGCGCGCTCAGCAGCCAGTCCGAACCTGGTTACTAGCTGGCCAGGTCAGAGGGGAGTGGCTTCGATGAGGAGAGCACACAAGTCATCAGGTCAGACCGAGGGCCAGGCTCCCGAGTACTCAACGGGGGCAACGAGCACCGGCATGGCCAGCGGAGAAGGCGCCACGGGCATGCGCGGCATGCCGGAACAGTCGGGCGGTCAGATGGCCACCGGGACCCACGCACGCGGCACCGAGTCGACTGCGTACGCCCGCGCTCCCGCGGCGTACGAGACGCGAGAAGAAGGCGGGGTGATGGGGGGGTCGCTGGCGATCCTCGCCGGCCTGATTGGGTTCCTCGCCGGTCTCGGGGTGGTCGTCCGGCCGCACTACTACCCGACGATCAACGGTTACGCGTACGCGTGGAACGGACGTCCCTGGGGCATCATCCTGCTCATACTCGGGGCGCTCCTGTTCGCCGCTGGAGTCGCTGCCCTACTGGGCATCGCGGCCGCCCGGCCGGTCGGAGTGGGCTTGGCGGTGTTGACGGCCGTCGCCGGATTCCTGTGGCTGGTGTACGCGCCAGTGTGGGGCATCGTCATCGTTGGACTCAGCGTCTTCGCCATCTGGGGCCTGGTGCGCGACAGCGGGCAGCGCGGACAGATATAGCACGTCGATCAGCCGCCGGCCTCATCCGCCCGCATCGTGAAACCTGAGCCCCGGCCCCTAACCGGCCGGGGCTCAGGCTTGTGTACGAGATCGCGAGGGTTAAGCCGACGCCGCCAACTGCTCAGCCGCGATCACTCGAAGCACAGCGTCGATGAGTGCGAGATGCGTAAACGCTTGCGGGAAGTTGCCGAGATGCCGACCGCTGCGGGCCTCGATCTCCTCGGCGTACAACTGCAAGGGGCTGGCGAGCGACAGCAACTTGGCGCACATGGAGCTGGCGCGCTTGGTCTCCCCCATCGTCGCCAAGGCTGACACCAGCCAGAACGAGCAGATCGTGAACGTGCCCTCGTCGCCGGAGAGGCCGTCATCTGTCTCGCTGGGCCGGTACCGCAGGACCAGGCCGTCGACGGTGAGTTCTGCGGCGATGGCGTCCACAGTGGCCCGGACCCGTTCGTCCTCGGGTGGCAGGAAGCCGAGCAGTGGTATCGGGAGGGCAGACGCATCGAGGGCCAAGCCGCCGCGCTATCGCCCTGGAACCGCTCAACCCCAGCCTGAGGCTGCTCGACAGGATGAGCTCGGGCTGATCGGCATGCTTGCACGAGGCGACGTCATAGCCGGTGCCGTGAAGCTCCACGCTCCGGCTGAGCGCCCGTAGTCGAACAGCGGCATGCAGTCCACCATCAGATCGACCTGGCCGGAGATGCACTTGGCGGTCCGGAGCAGCGTCCGGCGGCCAGTCACGTCCGCCGGCGGGCGGCGCGCGCCCTCGACGCGCTCCTGGCCGTGCCACGGGCCCATCACGAGCGCGTCCCGGACGCCCAGCCACCCGGTCGCTGTGGACCACGTTGTCTCGAGCACCATCGTGCCCGGCACGTACCGCCGCTGTGATGGCACGTGCGTGTGCGCCGGCCCGACTCGGAAGAAACCCGCCGAGCGGTCAAGCAGCGTCGTGAAGACGCTGGGAGAGTCAGGTCTTGGCAGGCACATCCACTCCACCGCGCCATCCGGCGCGATGAGGGCGGTGGTGACGCAATCCGACAAGAAGGCGTAGTCGGCAATCGGCGGGAACGGGGATGTTGCGTTCTTCGCCGTAGTCTCGGGCGGTGCAAGAACGGACATGCCAGGTTCATTCCCGGCCGCTGCGGAACCGCCTCACCCAGAATGGATGACCGGGTGGCCGACCAGGGGCGGTCAGGGTCGTGGGTGTGGGTCCGCAGGCTGCGCCGGGCTGTCGTCAGCCGCCCCGCCGCCTGGGCTCGAGCCTGCCGTTGCGTGGGCCCGCGCGCGGCGCCGGAAGAACTCGGTGATCAGGCTCACGGCAGTGCCGAGGAAGACCAGGTTGAACACGATCTGAAGGGTCACAGCCGCGCGGGCAAGCTGGCCCACCGGGTGAACATCGCCGAAGCCGACAGTCGCCAGCGTGCTGATGTTGAAGTACAGGGCGTCGGTCTTGTTTGTCAGTTCCGCGAATTGATGAGGCAAATTGGCGACGGCGCGATCAGCCCAGGAGAAGAACAGTATGGTCACCGCAAGCAAGAGCGCGAGACCGCGGAGCCTGGCCTGTTCCCTGGCTCGTAGCAGCCTGCGTACCGAGACCACGATCAGCAGCCCGAGCAGGATGACGCCGCCGCTGAACATGATGGCCCACGAGTACTCGTGCATCCGGCCGGGCACTGGGATCACAAAGTAGACGGCAGTCGCGACGGCAATTAGCAGCGCGGTGACGACGGCGCGCGCGAGCTGCGATTGATCCGTCACTCGGCACCCGTCGAGCAGACACTCGTCCGTGCCGTGCGCATCGGCAGATCCTTTCAGGAGGCCTGGGGCCGACCCGCGGGCTCGAGTCCGAGGAGGCTCATGATCTCGGCGACAAGCTGCCCGGCCGATCGGTCGGCCACCGATATCGTGTGCACCCGGGGTTCGTCGTGCGGCATCTCCAGGGCACCGAACTGACTGGCCAGCAACGGCTTGTGGAAGAAATGCCCGGTCCGGGCCGACAGCCGCACCTCGCACTGCCCCCTGCTGATCCCCAGGAACACCAGCTGCGCCTGCTCCCGGCCGCCAAGTAGCTCATCGCGGTAGCGCCGCTTGAGCGCCGAACATGCCAGCACGGCTGACTGGCCGCTGGCGATGACGTCGTCCATCCACGAAGTCATCGCGGCTAGCCACGGCACTCGGTCACCATCTGTCAGCGGCACGCCCGCCCGCATCTTCGCAACGTTGGCGGCCGGGTGGAACGAGTCGCCGTCGGCGAACAGCCAGTTGAGCCGCGCGGCCAGCAGGTGGCCGACGGTGGACTTCCCGCTACCGGCCACGCCGGCTACCACCACGATCATCGCTGGCGAGCTTAACGTGCGAGGCTTTGCCTGAATACGTCAGCCGGAGGGGAGGACGGTGCGTGCCGACGGACACGGCAGCTGACGCCGATGCCGCTGCCACCGCGAGCGTCAGCACCGGCGGTGCCGGGACTGGCAACGTAGACAGCAGGCCCCGAGCTGACGCCGGAGCCTCGCGATCTCACGTTCGTCGGTCCGACAATGGCGCAAATGATGCGGCCATACGACCGGCTTATCGGCGCCGCCATGAACGGCGAGCGCTACTTCTTCGCCCGCCAGGAAAGCGTCGAAGCGGCCTGCGCGTTGTGCAGCCCGTGCTGGGGAACGTCGTGCCAGTCCGGCCATATGCCAGGGACACCTGGGGACCGGCAGAAGCTGACGTGCTGCTCCCGCCGGGTGAGACGTGGTACGAGCCGGCTTAGGTAGCACGTGGTACGAGCCGGCTTAGGTAGACGAGGTCAGCAGCTATGACAAGGGCGGGGGATGGGCATGAATCCCCCCATGACAGGCGCGGTGAGGCAGCGGAGAGCCCGGGTCCCGGTACCGGGCCGGCCGAGGCAGAACCAGCCGAGACGGAGCCCGACCCGCGGTTCACCATGGCCAACGAGCGCACGTTCCTCGCCTGGAGCCGCACAGCTCTCGCACTCGTCGCAGCTGGGCTGGGCGTCGTCCAGCTACTGCCGCCATTCCCCGGTGTCCCGGTGGGCCGCCACGTTGTCGGTATTCCGCTCATCGTCCTGGGCGCGGTCATCGCGGTGGCCGCCTACCTGGACATGATGCGCAACCAGCGCGCGCTGCGGCGTGACGAGCCACTACCGAGGTCTCTGCTGCCCCGACTGCTGGCAGCCACCATCGGAGGCGTCGCCACCGTCGCCGCCATCGTCGTCCTTCTCTCCGCGACGAGGTAGGCCGGATGCCTGCTCCCAACCTGCAGCCGCGCGTCATCGATCCGGCCAACCGGACCAGCCTGGCGTGGACGCGCACGGCCGTCGCCTTCGCGGCGATCGGCGTTGCCATGTTCAAGCTCAGCCCGGTGGCAGGCGTCGTAGTCGTAGCGCTCAGCCTGCCGATATGGGCGGTCAACCACCGCCGTCGTGGCAGCGTTGAGGTCCCGTCCTCGCCACGACGGCTACGGCTGGTCACCGGCACCGTCGTCATCGTTGCGTTGGCCGCGCTTACCGTCGCGATCTTCGGCCACAGTCCCGACAGCCTGGGTCAGCTACTTCGTGCTCGCTGACGAGACGGGACGCGGTCCCGCCGCCAGCAGCGTGACGAAAGTCAGGCTCCGCTGGCTAGCTATCGTCGTCGCCGTCATGGCCCTGCTCACCGCCGGCTGGCCATTGCTTAACTCGGCAGTAGCCAACCGGCAGCCGCTTGCCAATGGCGCCAGGGTCACGGTGGGCTCGGGGCCGACGAACTCGGGCACAGTCACCGTCGGTTCTGGGTGGTATGTCCAGCCGGCCCAGAGCAACCCAGAGCTCGAGTACGTGCTCCGCAATGGCGCCATCGAGCTCGACATCAGGCGGGTGGCTCTGGTCAACCGCGCCCAGCAGGCGCAGATGTGGCGCGGCATGGGGCAGGTCTTGTCCCTCACCGTGCCCGGGTCCAGCCTCGGTCGGCCCATACGTACGACGACCGCTCACGGCTCTCCCGCCATCACTGGCGCGGTATCTGGCCCGCGGTTGATCGGCATGGCCACGATCGTCCCCGGCCCGTCGAGAGAATTTGGCATCGCGATGGTCGTACTCGCACCGCGGGGCACCAGTCGGGAGCTGCGTGCAGCGGCCCGCCAGGTGGTTCGCTCGATCATGTTCGCCGAGCCGAGCCGATGATCTCAGCAAGGGCCGGCTGGGCGTCACGGATCAGCTCGGCTCAGAGCATCCAGCTAGTCAGAGCGACGGCTGTCCTCGCATGCGCGTTCGGGGCAGCGGTGTTGAGCTGGCATTTCTTCCGGTTCCTACGGGTGTTCCCAAGTGCGGCGCTACTAGCCGTCGCGCTGGAGCTTCCGCTCATTCTGGTCGGCATCGTGGGGCTCCGGCTCTTGCGGCCAGCGCGTCCGCCCGCCCTGACATGGTCTGTCGCGGCCGTCGTGTGGGGTGCGACGGCTGCCGTCGGGTGCGCGCTGCTAGCGAACCGGGGGCTGATCGGCTTGTGGGCCAAGGGTGCAGGGACGCGGTTTGCGGCCGACTGGTCGGCTGCGCTGTCGGCCCCGCTGAATGAGGAGCTATTGAAGCTGTGCGGCGTCATCATGATCGTCCTAGCGGCGCCGGCCGCGATCCTGGGGCCACTCGACGGACTGGTCTTTGGCGCACTCGTCGGCCTCGGCTTTCAGGCGACCGAGAACGTCACCTACGGCCTCAACAACATCGTGCTGTCGGGCGCGATCAGTCCGGTGCGGGCCGTCACCGACTCGTTCACGGTTCGCGTGGGCTTGACCGCGCTCGGATCGCACTGGACGATGAGCGCGATCGCGGGGGCCGGTCTTGGCTATCTAGTGGCGCGCCGCCGCGGTGCCGAGCACGGCAGCGTGCTGCCCGCGGTCGCGTGCCTGCTCACTGCCATGGCGATGCACCTGATCTTTGACGCCCCCCAGACCGCTGAGGTGATCAAGGTCGGGCTGAACTTCGTGATTGTCGCCGTCGTCTACCTGCTGCTGACCAACGCTTACATGAACCGCGCTCGCCGCGCTCTCGCAGAACGTGTGGCCGCCGGAACCATCTCGCAGCACGAGGCGGCCGCCCTGCTGAGCCGGCGACGGCGCCGCCGCGAGCTCAGCCGGGCCACCGCAGCTGAGCGGCATCAGCTGGCGGCCCAGCAGCGCAGCCACCTGACGGAGGTAGAACGCGAGGCCGCATAGGTCAGCTTCGCCTGGCGCCTGGCGCCTTGAGTGGGCCTGGCCGGCTCGAGACCGCTCCGGCGCCCTGTTTTGGCTGGGCGCCCTAACTTGGCGAGGGGACTTGAGCTGGCTGGGGTCGCCTGGGCTACTGTCAGTTGCGGCAGCAGTAAGGACTGCGGCTGGTGAAAAGCCCGGAATATACCCGTCATGAGGTCTTAATGTTGCGTGGGTAGACCTGTGGCCTGGCCCTCTATGAGCGGACTTCGCACGACTGCCGATTGGGGAACTTAGTGCCGAGGCCGAGCACGCCGAGCTCGAACTATACGCGCGCAATATCCCGCGTGCGTCCTGGTGATTCGGGTGGACACCGCGCTTCAGGTGGACACCGCGCCTCAGACGGGTACCGCCATTCAGACGGGTACCGCGAGTCACCCGCGTACGGCGAGCCACCCGGGTACGGCGAGCCACCCGGGTACGGCGAGCCACCCGGGTACGGCGAGCCACCCGGGTACGGCGAGTCGCCCGGGTACGGCGAGTCGGCCGCGTACCGCGATTCAGGCGGATACCGCGGTCCAGGAGGGTACGGCGACTCCAACGGGTACGGCGACTCCGACGGCTACGGCGACGCCGATGGGTACCGCGGACCAGGTGGCCACCGGGATCCAGGCGGACACCGTCGGCCGCGGCGCAGTTCTCGCCCCCGCCGGAACT
>Ga0126373_10001419_pt1 | contig 17050 bp, 18 predicted proteins | sample PanSoiMetPlot_11_FD_92545 | JGI IMG/M metagenome (GOLD analysis project Ga0126373, IMG submission 92545) | Tropical forest soil microbial communities from Panama - MetaG Plot_11 | ecosystem: Environmental > Terrestrial > Soil > Tropical forest > Bulk soil | place: Panama | collected 2016-02-17 | reverse complement strand
CCCTTGAGGCTCATGGGCAAGGGCTGGCCGGCGCTTCTGGAAGTGCGCGGCGAGGCCTACATGCCCAAGCAGGGCTTCCAGGAGTTGAACAAGCAACTGGCGGCCAGGGGCGAGAAGACTTACGTGAACCCGCGCAACACCGCGGCGGGCAGCGTGCGCCAACTCGACCCGCGCATCACGGCGCAACGGCCGCTGGAGTTCTACGCCTACGCCGTCGGCCAGGTGCGCCCCGACACCCTGCCGAAGCGCCATAGCGAGACCCTGGAGAAGCTGCGTGGCTGGGGTCTGCGGGTGAGTCGCGAGATCCAGCTGGTCAAGGGCGCAGCGGGCTGTCTCGGCTATTACGCCCGCATCGGCAAGAAGCGCGACGCGTTGCCCTTCGAGATCGACGGTGTGGTGTACAAGGTGGACCGCCTCGACTGGCAGCAGGAACTGGGCTTCGTGTCGCGTGCGCCGCGCTGGGCCATCGCCCACAAGTTCCCGGCCCAGGAGGAAATAACGGTCCTCAAGGCGGTGGAGTTCCAGGTGGGGCGCACCGGCGCCCTCACCCCCACGGCGCGGCTCGAGCCCATCTTCGTGGGCGGCGTGACCGTGAGCAACGCCACTTTGCACAACATGGACGAGGTGGAGCGTAAGGACATCCGTATCGGCGACACGGTGATCGTGCGTCGCGCCGGCGACGTGATCCCCGAGGTGGTGCAGGTGGTGCTGTCTCGCCGTCCCAAGGACGCGAAGAGGATCCGCTTGCCGAAGAAATGCCCGGCCTGCGGTTCCGAAGTGGTGCGTCCGGAGGGGGAAGCGGTGGCCCGCTGCAGCGGCGGGCTCATCTGTGCTGCCCAGCGCAAGGAGCAGCTCCGCCATTTCGCCTCGCGCCGGGCCATGGATATTGAGGGCCTGGGGGAGAAGATCGTGGACCAGCTGGTGGATACGGATGTGGTGCACACCCCCGCGGACATCTACCGGCTCAAGGCGGAGCAGCTCGCCGACATGGAACGCCTGGGCGAGAAATCCGCCCAGAACCTGGTGGAGGCCATCGCGAAGAGCAAGGACACGACCCTGGCCCGGTTCCTGTTCGCCCTCGGGGTCCCGGACGTGGGCGAGACCACGGCGGCGGATCTGGCGCGCCATTTCGGCGACTTGGATAGGCTCGAAACGGCCGCCATGGCCTACGAGAAGGAACGCCTCAAACTGAAGGATCTCCCGCCCAAGGACGCGGAGAAGAAGCTCAAGGAGCTGGATCTGCGCCGGGTGGAGGGCATCGGGCCGGTGGTGGCGGAGCAGATCGGCGCCTTCTTCAGCCAGAAGGGCAACCGCGAGGTAACCGCGTCCTTGCGCAAAGCCGGCGTCCACTGGCCTGCGGCGCAAAAACCGAAGGCGGGCTCCCAGACTCTGGCGGGCATGACCCTGGTGCTCACCGGCACCCTGCCTTCCATGACACGCGACCAGGCGAAGGACCTCATCCTGGCGCACGGAGGCAAGGTGGCGGGCAGCGTTTCGAAGAAGACCGATTACGTGGTGGCCGGCAGCGAGGCGGGTTCCAAGCTCCGGGAAGCGGAGCGCCTCGGTGTCACCATCCTGGACGAGGCAGGGCTGATGCGCCTGTTCAAGTCCTGAATATGCGGGTGTTTGCTAGAATGGACCCGTTAAACCTACGCGGTTTACGGATGCTCAGACTGCGTCCATATCGGATTCCCGGGTTGCTGGCCGCCGCCGGACTGTTGGCAGTGGCGGGCTGCACCAGTATCGTGTCGCCGGACTACGGACCGCGCGAAGGCCATCTGCCGCCGTGCCCGCCTAACAAGGACTGCGTTTCTAGCCAGGACACGGATCCCAATCTCTATATCGCACCCATGCCCTACGTGCTCATCACCGGGGACCTCCAGGGCACGCGCGACAAGGCCCATTCCGACCTGGTGAGCGCCATTGACGCTGCAGGCCAGGCGCGCATCGTCTCCAACCGCCGCAATTACGTGCGGGTCGAGTATCCTGCCGCCGGCGCGGCGGAGAGGAAGTCGAATTACTACTATCAGCCGGACGAGGCGGTGGATGAGATCCAGTTCTACCTACCGCCGGACACCCACATCATCGAGATCTATTCATTGGGCAAGTTAGGGGTGCTGGACAACAGCGACGCCCGCGAGCGAGTGGAGAAGATCCGGGCGATCTTCCAGCAGCTTCAGCTGAAGCCTCCGAGATAATCCTCGCAGAAGAAAAAGGCCCGCTTTCACGGGCCTTTTGTTTTTAGCGAATGCCGGCTCTCAGTGTGCCGGGGCCGGAGCCGGGGCGCTGGCCGGAGCAGGGGCCTTGATGTCTACCTTGGCCGCGGTGCGCAGCTGGTCCAGGTGGTCCTCGAAGGTCTTGCGCTTCAGATCGTCGAGAATCTGGTCGTGCATCTGCTCCAGCGTCGGCGTGGGCTGGGTGCGCACGTCTTCAAGCTGGATCACGTGCCAGCCGTACTGCGAGTGCACCGGCGTCTTGGTGTACTCGCCCTTCTTCAGGCCAGCGAGGGCGGCGCCGAACTCGGGCACCATGGTGCCGGCGGAGAACCAGTCGCCCAGGTCGCCGCCGTTGGCGGCGCTGCCGGTGTCCAGGGAGTTCTTCTTGGCGAGCGTCGCGAAATTCGCTCCCTTGTCGAGCTGGGCGATGAGGTTCTTGGCCTGATCCTCGCTCGGGACCAGGATGTGGCGCGCCTTGTACTGGTGCATGTCCATGCCCTTGATGCGTTGGTCATAGGCGTTCTTGACGTCGGCGTCTGTGGGCGCGTGCTTGTCCACGAAGTCCTGGGCGTCCATCTGCGCCAGCACCGTGTCGCGGCTGATGGCGAGGTCGTCCTGCACGTCCGGCTTGCGGTCGATGCCGTTCTTCTCGGCCTCGGATGCCAGCAGCTGCATGTTCACCAGGAGCTTGACGGCCGCCTGGCGTTGCGTGTCGTTCAGGTGCATTTCTTGGCCGCTGTTGCGCTGGCGCTCCAGGGCACGCAGGCTGCCATCAGTGATGGGAGTGCCGTTCACCGTGGCTAGCACGGCGTTGTCGGCGGAGCCCCCGCCCTGTTTGCAGGCGGCGAGCACACCGCCCAGGAGGGCGATGAGGATCAGGCTGTAGGCGATGCGCATGGGATTTCCTTGGATGGGTTGATGGCTAATGGATTTCTTCGGGGGTCAAAGCGGTGATAGAAAGTGCGTGGATGTCGGTCTGCATGAGTTCGCCCAGGGCTGCGTACACCATGCGATGGCGCTCCACCCGGGATTCGCCGGCGAAGGCCGGTGAGACGATGCGCACCGCGAAGTGGCCGCGGCCGTCGCGCGCGCCGGCATGTCCCGCGTGGGCGCCGCTGTCGTCGTGCACCGTGAGTTCCACTGGTGTGAAACAGCGCTCCAGGCGGCTGCGGATCTCGGCGCTACGGTCCATGACTTACGGCAACGTCCGGCGGAAGGGCTTGACCGTCACCCGGGCGTAGACGCCGGCGGCCGCGTAGGGATCGGCCTCGGCCCAGGCCTGAGCGTCGCTCAGGGAGGTGAACAGCGCCACCACCAGGCTGCCGGTGAAACCGGCGGGCCCCGGGTCTTCGGCGTCGATCCCAGGGTGCGGGCCGGCGAGCAGCAGCCGTCCCTCGCGTTTCAACTGTTCGAGCCGCGCCACGTGCGCGGGTCTTGCCCCTTGACGCTTCGCCAGCGTGTCGGGCAGGTCCTCGGACATGATGGCGTACCACATCAACGTTTTTCCCCGGTGGGCATGTGGCGGGAGAGATACACGGCCTGCGCCACGGCGAACACCAGGACCAGGCCGGTGGAGCCCCAGAACTTGAACTTCACCCAGGCGTCGGTGTTGAAGCTGTAGATGACGTAGACGTTGAGCGCGCCCAGGAACAGGAAGAACGCGCCCCACATGAAGTTGAGGCGTGACCAGACCGCTTCCGGCAGTGTAAGGCTCTCTTCCATGGCCAGGCGTATGAAGGACTTCTTGCCCGCGAACTGACTGAATAGGATCCAGGCACCCAGGAACCACTCCACGATGGAGAACTTCCATTTCAGGAAGATGGGGTCGCGCAAGAACAGGGTGAGACCGCCCAGGAACAAGGCCAGTACCATGGTGATGAGCAATATCGGCTTGACCTTGCGGGTCCGCAGCCAGGAGGCGGCCACGGCGATGACGCTGCCCATCATGATGACGGCAGTGGCGACGTAGATACCTTTCCAGAGGTAGCTCAGGAAGAACGCGGCGAGGAGCAGGAATTCGAGGAGCGAGGACATGGTTTAATGCCGGGGCAGGGGCGCGGCTATCATAACGTATAGGTCCATCCATGAGCCAATTCTTCGTCGTCCACCCCGTCAATCCACAGAAGCGGCTCATCCATCAAGCGGCAGAGCTTCTGCGGACAGGCGCGGTGATCGTGTACCCGACGGACTCCTGCTACGCCCTGGGCTGCCACTTGGGGGACAAGCAGGCCATGGAACGCATCCGCCGCATCCGCCAGGCGGACAAGGACCACAACTTCACCTTGGTATGCCGCGACTTGTCGGAGATCGCCACCTACGCCAAGGTGGACAACCCTACGTTCCGCCTGTTGAAGGCCCATACCCCGGGTCCCTATACCTTCATCCTGGATGCCACCCGCGAGGTGCCGCGGCGCCTGCAGCACCCCAAGCGCAAGACCATCGGCATCCGCGTACCGGACCATCCGGTGCCGCTGGCGCTCCTGGGGGAGCTCGGCGAGCCCATCATGAGCTCGACGCTGATGCTGCCGGGAGACGACGCGCCGCTCACGGACCCGGAGGAGATGCGCGTGCGCCTGCAGCACCAGGTGGACTTGGTGATGGACGGCGGACCCTGCGGCCTCGAGCCCACCACCGTGGTGGATCTGAGCGGCGAGGCACCCCGGGTGTTGCGCGTGGGAAAGGGTGACCCCGCGCCCTTCGGCGGCTGACCCGGGTCTGTATAATGCGCGTATGCCTGAATTCACCCTGATCCAGAAGATTTTCCTCTACGGCGTCCCAATCCTCTTCGCCATCACCGTCCACGAGGTGGCCCACGGCTGGGTGGCCAACAAGCTCGGCGACCCCACGGCCCGGATGCTGGGACGGCTGACCCTCAATCCAGTCAAGCACATCGACCCGGTGGGCACCCTGTTGATCCCGGCGGTGCTGATCCTCTTGCACAGCCCCTTCCTGTTCGGCTGGGCCAAGCCCGTGCCCATCACGCCCCAGAACTTCGCCAAGCCTCGCATCGGCATGGCCTGGGTGGCCGCGGCGGGCCCGGTGTCCAATTTCTTCATGGCCCTGATCTGGCTGGCGGTTTCCTGGACGGTCGCGAGCTTCTCGGCCCAGGTGCCGCTTATCGCGCCCCTGTACTGGATGGGCATCTTCGGCGTCATCGCCAACGTGGCGCTGGCTGTGTTGAACCTTTTCCCCCTGCCGCCCTTGGACGGCAGCCGGGTGCTGGCGGGCCTGCTACCGCCGGAAGGGGCCCGTGTGCTGTACCGCCTCGAGCCCTACGGTCTATTCATCGTCGCCATCCTGCTGGCGAGCGGCGTCTTGAACGCCGTGCTCGGCCCCATCATGGACGGCCTCATCAACCTGTTGCTGGCACCCCTGCCGGCGGCCTCCTGAAGGAGAGCGTTTGAACGCCGTCCCGCCCACTCACCACCGTGTCGTTTCCGGCATGCGCCCCACGGGCCGCATGCATCTCGGCCACCTGCACGGGGTCCTCAAGAACTGGCTCAAGCTGCAGCACGAATACGAGTGCTACTTCTTCGTGGCCGATTGGCACGCGCTCACCACGGGCTACGAGGAGGTGCAGGGTATCGAGGCCGCCATCGAGGAGATGCTGGTGGACTGGTTCGCCGTGGGCGTGGACCCAGGCAAGTCCAACATCTTCATCCAGTCGCGCATCCCCGAACATGCGGAGCTGCATCTACTGCTCTCCATGATCACGCCCGTCGGCTGGCTGGAACGGGTGCCCACCTACAAGGACCAGCAGGAGAAGCTCTCCGACAAAGACCTCTCCACTTACGGCTTCCTGGGTTATCCGGTGCTGCAGAGCGCCGACATCCTCATGTACAAGGCGGGCTGGGTGCCGGTGGGCGAGGACCAGGTGCCCCACGTGGAGCTGACCCGCGAGATCGCGCGCCGTTTCAACTACGTGTTCGGTCGCGAGCCGGACTTCGAACTCAAGGCCGAGGGCGCGGTGAAGAAGCTCGGCAAGAAGAACGCCAAGCTCTACGCGGAGCTGCGCAAGCGCTACCAGGAGCAGGGCGACCAGGAGGCCCTCACCACCGCCGCCGCCATTGTCACCGGCAACCAGAACCTCACGCTCGGCGACCGGGACCGGCTGCTCGGTTATCTCGAGGGCGGCGGCCGGCCGATCCTCGCGGAACCCCAGCCCCTGCTCACGGAATCGCCGCGCATGCCGGGCCTCGACGGCCAGAAGATGTCCAAGTCCTACGGCAATACCATCAGCCTGCGTGAGGATCCGGCGGCCGTTGAGGCCAAGCTCAAGACTATGCCCACGGATCCGGCGCGGGTGCGCCGCAGCGACAAGGGCAATCCCGAGAAATGTCCGGTGTGGGAGTTCCACAAGGTGTATTCGGACCAGTCGACGCGCGATTGGGTCTGGAAGGGCTGCACCACCGCCGGCATCGGCTGCCTGGACTGCAAGAAGCCGGTCATCGAGGCAGTGCTGAATGAACTCGCCCCCATCCGCGAACGCGCCCGGGAGATCGAGGCCAGTCCCGAGATCGTCCGCGCCGCCGTGGCCCAGGGCTGCGAGGCGGCGCGCAACGTGGCCCGCGATACCATGGACGAAGTCCGCCAGGCGGTGGGCCTGGCACAACGCTGAGGCGAAGATGCAGCAGGACGAGAACAACAAGCCGGCTCCAGAGCAGCCACCCCTGCAGGCGGAGATGCCCTTCGCCATCGTGCAGGGGGAGCCCTATACCTCTCTCCCCCGGGACCTCTATATCCCACCGGATGCCTTGGAGGTGTTCCTGGAGGCCTTCGAGGGCCCTCTGGACCTCCTGCTGTACCTGATCCGACGCCAGAACCTGGACATCCTCGATATTCCCATCGCGGAGATCACCCGCCAGTACATGGAATACATCGAGCTCATGAAGGAGATGCAGCTGGAACTCGCGGGAGAATACCTGGTGATGGCCGCCATGCTGGCGGAGATCAAATCGCGCATGCTCTTGCCGCGCCCGCCCATCGAGGAAGGCGAGGAAGTGGACCCGCGCGCCGAGCTGGTGCGCCGCCTGCAGGAATACGAGCGCTACAAGCAGGCGGGCGAGGACCTGGACGCGTTGCCGCGCACGGCCCGCGACGTTTATCCCGTGGCCGCGGAGATCCGCGACCGCAAGGTGGTGCAGTTGGTGCCGGACGTGACCATGAAGGAACTGCTCATCTCCTTCAAGGAAGTGCTGCACCGCGCCGACATGTTTTCCCACCACCATGTTGGCCGTGAGCAGCTTTCGGTGCGCCAACGCATGTCGGACGTGTTGTCGGGACTGCAGGGCAAGGACTTCTGCGAATTCAGCGCGCTATTTACTCCGGAAGAGGGGCGGCTCGGGGTGGTGGTGACTTTCCTGGCGCTGCTGGAGCTCATCAAGCAGGCGCTCATCGAGTTGGTGCAGGCGGAGCCCTTCGCTCAGATCCACGTGAAGGCCGCCGCGGGAGCCCATGAAGTGAACCTGGATCAGATCGAGATCGACGTGGACGGTGAGGAGCCGGCGCATGAAGCCTGAGAAGAAGAAAGAACTGAAGAACATCGTGGAAGGCGCGCTGCTGGCCGCCGGTCGGCCCCTGAGCCTGGACGAGATGCTGGCGCTCTTCACCGACGAGGAGCGGCCCGACCGCAACGAAGTGCGCAAGGCGGTGGAGGTCCTGGCCGAGGAATTCAAGGAGCGCGGCATCGAGATCAAAGAGGTGGCCAGCGGCTATCGCATCCAGGTGAAATCCGACCTGGCGCCGTGGATCTCGCGCCTCTGGGAGGAGCGGCCGGCGCGCTATTCGCGCGCGTTGCTGGAGACGCTGGCGCTGGTGGCCTACCGCCAGCCCATCACCCGCGCCGAGATCGAGGACGTGCGCGGCGTGTCTGTGAGCACCCACATCATCCGCACGCTCCAGGACCGGGGCTGGATACGCATCGTGGGCCACCGCGACGTGCCGGGGCATCCGGAGATGTTCGGCACCACCAAGGAATTCCTGGACTATTTCAGCCTGAAGAGCCTGGACGAACTTCCGACCCTCGCCCAGCTCCGGGACATCGAGAGCATCAACGCCGAGCTGGATCTCGGCATCGAGCCCGTGCCGCAGGCGCCCGCCGCCGCGCCGCGGCTCGCGGACGACGAGGCCTCCGCCATGGACCAGGAAGGCGAGGCCGGCGCCACGACGCACTGATGGAGCCGGAACCCCACAGCGGAGAGCGGATACAGAAAGTCCTCGCCGCCGCTGGCTTGGGTTCCCGCCGGGAAATAGAAAACTGGATCAGCCAGGGCCGCGTCAGCGTCAACGGCAAGCCGGCGAAGCTCGGGGACCGCATCGGCCTCTCCGACCGGGTGAGCGTGGACGGCAAGCCCGTGAAGACCCTGGAGCGGGGCGGCGACACCCGCCGCCGTGTGATCCTCTACCATAAGCCGGAAGGCGAGCTCACCACCCGCAAGGACCCGGAAGGCCGGCCTACGGTCTTCGAGGCGCTGCCTCGCCTGCGGGGCAGCCGTTGGGTATCCGTGGGGCGTCTCGACACCAACACCACCGGGCTGCTGATCTTTACCAACGACGGGGCCTTGGCCAACAAGCTCATGCATCCTTCCGCGGAGATCGAGCAGGAATACGCGGTGCGGGTGCTGGGCCAGGCCACCGACGAACAACTCCAGGCGATGCAGAAGGGCGTGCGCCTGGAGCAGGGCACGGGGAAGTTCGACGAGATCCGCGAGGCGGGAGGCGAGGGCGCAAACCGCTGGTACCACGTGGTGCTGAAGGGCGGCGGCAACCGGGAGGTGCGGGGACTCTGGGAGGCGGTGGGCCATACCGTGAGCCGTCTCACGCGGGTGCGCTTCGGAGCTATAAGCCTGCCGCGGAACCTGCCGCGGGGCACTTGGAGAGACGCTACCGAAGAAGAGTTGAGTGCGCTGCTCTCCGCCGTGGGCATGCAACGGGTTAGCAAGAAGCCGGCCCACTCCGGGCCGCGCAGGAAATTGACGCTCTCCAAGCCGCGCCGCTCCTAGCACTAGGCTCCGGGATTCCATATTAGAATCAAACCGAGTCCACCGAGGGATCGTCCGTGAGAAACATCCTGTTCGCCTGGTGGCTTTGTGTCCCCGCATTTGCGCTGGCCGATGAGCCGAACGCGCCGCCCTCTGCACAAACCGCTCTTCCAGCCCAGGCGGTTCCCTCAACTCAGACTGCGCCCTCAGCCCAGACTTCGCCTTCCGCCGCGGCCATCGCTCGAGCTGCCACCAGTGCAGTCGCTGCCGCCAGTGCTGCCGCCGTCCCGGCCGCGCCCAGTTGCCTGCAACTCAAGGCTTTCAAGGACAGGCTACACAAGGCCATCGATGCCGCCCTCAAGTACCCGGCGGATTTGCGGTTCCAGGCCGTCGTCGGCGTGACCATCGTTGCCTATGACTACCAAGAGGGACAGGTGAGCTATGTCCATATCACTCAAGGGAGTGGGGATGGAAGACTGGACCGTGCGGCGGTGAATGCGGTCAAGAATGCGGACTATGAGGCCATCACGCCCGGGATAGGCGGGCGCAGGCTACACGACTCGGTGATCATCATCTATGACAATTCCAATTCCGCAGGCGGCAGGAACGCCGCACAGCGTCCGCATCAGGACGACGTCATGGACAAGGAATGCGACAGCTGAATCACTGGGCGTCGAAGTGCTGCCCCGTCACGCCCTGGCTGTCTGGTCCCAATAGATAGAGATAGGTCCCTAGGATCTGCTCGGGCGTCGCGAGCGGGTCCCGGTCTTCTGCCGGGAAGGCAAGGCGGCGCATCTCGGTCTTCACCGGCCCCGGGTTGATGCAATTCACCCGCAGGGTCTTCCGGAATTCCGTCTCGTCCGCCAGCATCTTCGAGAGGTTCTCGATGCCCGCTTTGGAGACGGAATAGGCCCCCCAATAGGCCCGGGGTTTGTGGGCCACGCCCGAGGACACGAAGACCACCGAGGCGTCCTTGGATTTATAAAGTAATTCTAGGCAAGCTTTCGTAAGCATGAAGGGAGCGGTGAGGTTCACCTGCAGCACCTGCTGCCAGACGTGGATCTCGTGATGTTCGATGGGGCTGCGCTCGCCGAGGATGCCGGCGTTGTGCACCAGGCCGTCCAGGCGGCGGTATTCGTGGTCCAGGACGCCCACTAGGTCCTCGTAGTCCTTGTACTTCGCTCCCATGAGGTCCAGGGGATAGATGCCGGGCTTGGGCCCGCCCGCCGCCATGATTTCGTCGTAAACGCTTTCCAGCTTCTTGATGGTCTTGCCGAGGAGCACTACGGTAGCGCCATGGGCGGCCAGGGATTTGCACAAGGCGCGGCCGATGCCGTCACCGGCACCCGTCACCAGGATTACCCGGTCCTTCAGGTGATTCTTCGGCGCTCGGTAATCCTTTTTCGATTCAGCCATGGTTTTCTATCAACGCGCCGCGCGCCAGGCGGTGAAGAGGGCGGAAAGGGAATGCAATTCTACCGGTTCGTTGCCCGCGGCCGATGATTTTTCCACGCGCTTCAAGGCGAGGGCGCTCATGACGCGCCAGGGGGCGAAGGCTCTAAGCTCAGCAGCTGGAATGCCGGCCAGGGCTTCATTGTGCATCTGCTGCGCCCGTTCGCCGTAGTCCTTCACTAGCGCCTGCACCGGTGCCGCGTGGTGGGTCTCGCCACTGATGTGCTTGTCCACGCCGTGTTTCTTCAGGTCCTCCGCCGCGAAATAAACCCGCCCGTGCAGGGCTTCGGTGGCACCCCGCACGGCGATGTCCGCCAGCCGCGTGCTGTTGCCCAGCATCCGGGCCGCTAGCAGAGCTTCATCGGAACGGGCGCCGGCCAGGAGAGTGCTCAACTCTGCCAGGGCGCCGGAATGGTGGTAGCAATAGCGCTTCAAGTCCTCGTAACTGGCGAAACCTGAAGCCGTCACATCCAGGCGCGTGCCGCTCACGAGGTCCAAGAAAGTCTGCTGCTTGCCCGCGAGGGGCGCGAGATGGGGCATAAGCGCCCGGGTCAGGGGATGGCGGGCCTTGTTCCCATAGAGGGCGCCGATCTCTTCCTCCCACCAGCGGAGCTTCACCTCCGCCACCCCCGGGTCGCGGCATTCCACCAGTACTTCGCGGATTTCCAGGTACACCGCCAGCAGGGCACTGAGGGTGGCCCGGTGTTCGGGGGCACTGAAGGTCAGGGCGAGGCGGAGGTCCAGAGGCGCGGCAGAGAGCTTGTCCTCAACCTGGGAACCAGGACTCATTCCTTGTGGCCGTCCGTGAGGCGAGGCGCGGATTCTATCGGCTCGAGCGTCGGCATCTCTTTCTTGGGTTGGATGCCCATTTCAGGGAAACGACGTGCCTCGGGGATAACCTGCCGCTCCCAGGAGCCGACGGCCTTGTTAAAGTGCTCGATGCTATTGCTGAGAGAGCCACCCATACGTTGTAGATGTTCGACGAAAACCGTGAGACGGTTATATAAGGATTCAGCGTGCTCGCGTATCTGTTCGGCGTTTTCCGCAAGAGCCACTTGGCGCCATCCGTAAGCAACGATTTTAAGCAATCCCATTAAGCTCGTCGGTGTCGTGATTAACACTTTCTGACGTAAAGCTTGTTCTTGTAAGTCGTGCTCCTTTTCGAGAGCAGCGGCAAGATATTGATCCCCCGGGATAAACATGATCACAAAGTCCGGACTGGTCTTGAATTGATCCCAATATTTTTTTGCCGCAAGTTCGCGAATTCTCTCGCGAACTTTGCGGGCGTGGTTGACCAGATGCGTTTCGTGTTCGGCTGGATTAGCGGCCTCGATCGCAGATAAGTAGCTGTCGAGCGGTGTCTTGGCGTCTACTACGAGCGTCCGATTTTCTGCTAAATGCACCACCATATCTGGGCGCATCCGGCTTTCTTCGTCGTCTGTCTGTGCCTGTTCGATGAAATCACAACGCTCGATCATCCCGGCTAATTCGACGACTCGTTTCAATACCATCTCGCCCCAACGACCGCGCACCTCGGGTCGGCGCAGAGCGTTCACCAGGTTGCGGGTCTCGGTTTCCAACTGCTGCTGGCCTTCCGCCATGTGCTTCAGGTGGGTGGCGATGCTGCCGAAGGATTCCTTGCGTTCCTTTTCGATCTCGCGGATCTGCTCCTCGGTCTTTTTCAGGGCCTCGCCGATGGGTTTCACCAGCTGCTCGATGCTCTGCTGTTTCTTGTCCAGGTCGTTGCGCGCCGTGTCTTGGAAGTTCTTCAGGTTCTGGTTGGCGAGTTCCAGGAAGGCCTGGTTGTTGCTCTTCAAGGCATCGCCTGCCAGAGCCTTGAAGCTTTTCTCGAGATCGGCCGCCGAGTCCGCCAGGGCCTTGTAGCGGGCGAGCTTGAGGGTGGCGAAGGCGTAGCCGACGGCGAAACCGGCGGCCAGCATGACCGCGGTCAGCACCAGCAGGATGAGCTCGCTCACGCGCGCGCCTCCGCCGGCGCCGGGCGCGGCGTGGGGGCGCTGGCGAGCCAGGGCAGGAGTTCGCTCGGATGCTTGATCATGTGGTCCGCCTTCCACATGGTGGGGCGTTCTTCCTCTCCGAGATAGCCATAGAGTGCCACCACCGCCAACATGCCCGCAGCGTGGGCCGCCTCCACGTCCCGGGGCGCGTCGCCCACGTAGACGCAAGCTCCGGGAGCCACGCCGCAGAGGGTAGCGGCGTGGAGCAGGGGGTCGGGATAGGGCTTACGGCGGGCGATGGTGTCGCCGCTCACCACGGCGGCGGCGCGGCTCTTGAGCTGGAGCGCCTCCAGCAGCGGCTCCGTGAGCCAGCCGGGCTTGTTGGTAACCACGCCCCAAGGCAGGCCTTGTTCTTCCAGGCCGGCCAGCAGAGGTTCGATGCCGTGGAAAGGGCGGGTCTCTAGGGCCAGCCGCTCCTGATAGATGGCGAGGTAACGGGAGCGCATTTCCGCGAAGCGCGTGTCCTGGGGCTCGATGCCGAAGCCGAGTTTGAGTAGCGCCGGCGCACCTTGGGAGACGTGGGGGCGGATGCGGTCCTGGGGCAGGGGGGCGAGCCTGTGTTCCGCCCGCAGAGCGTTCAAGGCCGCGCCCATGTCCGGCGCGGTGTCCAAGAGCGTCCCGTCCAGGTCGAAGAGCACGAGCCGCAGGCTCAAGCCGCACCTTCCGCCGCACGGGTGAAATGCATGAAGTAATTCACGTCCAAGCCTGGCCCGAGTCGGTATTTCCGCGTGAGGGGATTGTAGTGCAAGCCCGTGCTGTGCCGGAGTTCGAGGCCCGCCTGCCGCGCCCAGGTCTCCAGCTCTGAGGGGCGGATGAACTTGGCGTATTCATGGGTGCCGGGCGGGATCAGGCGCAATAGGTATTCACCGCCCAGGATGGCGAGGGCAAAGGCATTGGCGCTGCGGTTCAGGGTGGAGAACAGCACGTGGCCGCCGGGACGTACCAAGCGCGCACAAGCCTGGATGATGGAATCCGGATCTGGCACGTGTTCCAGCATTTCCATGCAGGTCACGGTGTCGAAACCAGAGGGCCGTTCCGCCGCCAAGTCTTCGGCGCTCACCAGGCGATACTCCACCTGCCGGCCGCTTTCCTTGAGGTGCAGCTTCGCCACCTGGACGGCGCCTTCCGAGAGGTCGATGCCCGTGACCTTCGCGCCGCGGGAAGCCATGCCTTCCGCCAGGAGACCTCCACCGCAGCCGACGTCGAGGACCGTGCGACCCGCGAGGCTTACGCGGCCGTCCACGTAGTCCAGGCGCAAGGGATTGATCTCATGCAGCGGCCGAAATTCGCCGCCCGGGTCCCACCAGCGGGCCGCGATGGCGTCGAACTTGGCGATCTCCTTGGCGTCCAGGTTGATGCTCATGTTATTTGCTTCCGGCGATGCGTGCGCGCCAGTGCTCGGCCCGGGCCAGGATATCCGCCAAATCCATCTGGGTGAGGCTGCGGTCCTGCAAGAGGCGCTTGCCCGCCACCCACACATCGCTTACGTGTTGCCGGCCGGCGGAATACACGAGGGTCGATAGCACATCGTAAACCGGTTGGGTCTCGGGCGCTTCCAGGTCCACCGCCGCGAGGTCCGCCCATTTCCCGGGACTCAGGGAGCCGATGTCCTTTTCCAGCCCCAGGGCCTTGGCGCCGTGGAGTGTCGCCATGCGTAGCGCGGCGGCGGCCGGCAGGTCCGTGACATCGCCGCTCAGTCCTTTTGCCAGCAGAGCGGCACTGCGCATCTCAGCGAACATGTCCAGGTCGTTGTTGCTGGCGGCGCCGTCGGTGCCCAGGGCTACGTTCACGCCGGCCTTCGTGAGCTTCGCCACGGGGCAGAAGCCGCTGCCGAGTTTCAGGTTGGATTCGGGGCAGTGGATGACGCTCACGCCGCGGTGGGCAGTCTCGGCGACCTCCGCGTCTGTGAGTTGAGTCATGTGCACCGCCATGAGGGAAGGACTGTAGAGCCCCAGGTCCATGAGCCGCTGGATGGGCCGCTTGCCGTGCTTCTGGACGCTGGCGTCGATTTCTCCGGCGGTTTCGTGTAGATGGGTCTCCACCGGCAGGTCCAGTTCATCCGCCAGCGCTCGGATCTTCACCAACCAGGGATCGGATACGGTGTAGGGTGCATGAGGCGCGAACACGAAGGAAAGCTGCGGGTCGTTCTTGTACTGATCGCGTAGCTCGAGTCCCTTGTGGATGTATTCCTCCGGCCCGCTGCCCCAGGCGCTGGGGGAATCGAACACCACGAGTCCCAAGCTCGCACGGATGCCGCCGACACGCACCGCGTGAGCCGTTGCCTCCGGGAAGAAATACATGTCGTTGAAGCAGGTGGTGCCGCCGCGCAGCATTTCGGCCACGGCAAGCTCGGTGCCGTCGCGGACGTACTCCGGGTTCACCCAGCGGCTTTCCGCCGGCCAGATGTGCTCCTTAAGCCAGGGCATGAGCGGCAGGTCGTCGGCGATGCCCCGTAGCAGCGTCATGGCGGCGTGGGTATGGGCGTTCACGAGACCCGGGATGAGCGCGTGCCGCGGCAGGGAGATCTCTTGTTCCGGCCGGAACTGCTGGGTGGCCTCGGCGGAGGGTAGGAGCGCGACGATGCGGCCGTAGTGCACGGCCAAGGCGTGCTTTTCCAGCACGCGCCCTGAGGGTTCCACGGGGATGATCCAGCGCGCGTGGATCAGCGCATCGACGGCTTGCATCGGTCATCCGGCCTGGCGGGAGCAGCTAGTGTATAGAAACCCCCGTGGCGGCGTCGGCGCCGCCACAAAGCTGCCCCGGCTCGCGGTAGCGACGAAATTCCCGGTGACGGTTTCCCAAAACTGCCGTGCGCCGGGTGGAATTTCAGATCACCGCGGCGCACCCGCCGGTTCTGCGGCGCGGGCAAAAAATGACCGCCGGAACCCACTGAAAAATCGACCAAAAAACCAGGCAAAAAAAGCGGCGGAAGTGCCTGAAATGGCTCAATAAATCGGCCCTTTGTGCTACCATGTTTCTCTTCACTTTCCCGCCCGCCACGGCGCCAAAAAACCCTTAAGAATCCGACTCTTGCATGGCTGAATTCGCCCGCGAACTGGCGCTCGTAAACCTCGAAGAGGAGATGAAGCAGTCCTACCTGGATTACGCCATGAGCGTAATCGTGGGTCGGGCCCTGCCGGACGTGCGCGACGGCCTGAAACCGGTGCACCGCCGGGTGCTCTACGCCATGCAGGAGCTCGGCAACGACTACAACAAGCCCTACAAGAAGTCCGCCCGCGTGGTGGGCGACGTCATCGGTAAGTACCACCCCCACGGCGACGTGGCGGTCTACGACACCATCGTGCGCATGGCCCAGCCCTTCTCCATGCGCTACGTGCTCATCGACGGCCAGGGCAACTTCGGCTCCGTGGACGGCGACGCGCCGGCGGCCATGCGTTACACCGAAGTGCGCATGGCGAAGATCGCCCACGAAATGCTGGTGGACATCGACAAGGAGACCGTCGACTTCGTCCCCAACTACGACGAGTCCGAGACCGAGCCCTCGGTGCTGCCGGCCAAGGTGCCGAACCTGCTGGTGAATGGTTCCTCCGGCATCGCCGTGGGCATGGCCACCAACATCCCGCCGCACAACCTGAAAGAGACCGTCGGCGCCTGCGTGGCGCTCATCGACGATCCTTCGCTCAGCATCCAGGACCTGATGAAGCATCTGCCGGGGCCCGATTTCCCCACGGGCGGCATCATCAACGGCGCCCGCGGAATCCACGAGGCCTACTTCACCGGCCGTGGCCGCATCTTCGTGCGCGCCCGTTGCCACGTGGAGGGCAAAGAGGGTGCGAAGCAATCCATCATCGTGACGGAACTGCCATACATGGTGAACAAGGCGCGCCTGCTGGAGCGCATCGCCGAGCTGGTGAAGGAAAAGAAGCTCGAGGGCATCACCGAGCTGCGCGACGAGTCCGACAAGGACGGCATGCGTATGGTGATCGAGATGCGCCGCGGCGAGAACGCCGAGGTGCTGATCAACAACCTCTACCAGCACACCGCCATGCAGACGGTGTTCGGCATCAACACTGTGGCCCTGGTGGATGGCCAGCCCAAGCTGCTCAACCTCAAGGAGCTGCTGGAAGCTTTCCTGCGCCACCGCCGCGAGGTGGTGACGCGCCGCACGATCTACGACCTGCGCAAGGCCCGGGAGCGCGCCCACGTGCTGGAAGGCCTGGCCGTGGCGCTCGTCAACATCGACGAGATGATCGAGCTCATCAAGCGCTCGCCGAATCCGGCCGAGGCGAAGCTGAGCCTCATGGGTCGCGATTGGGCGCCGGGCGTGGTCACGGAGATGCTAAAGCGCGCCGGTTCCGAGGCCTCGCGCCCGGACGGTCTCACCGCCGAGTTCGGTCTCATCAAGAACCGCTACAAGCTCTCGGAT
>Ga0126373_10001418_pt1 | contig 17050 bp, 23 predicted proteins | sample PanSoiMetPlot_11_FD_92545 | JGI IMG/M metagenome (GOLD analysis project Ga0126373, IMG submission 92545) | Tropical forest soil microbial communities from Panama - MetaG Plot_11 | ecosystem: Environmental > Terrestrial > Soil > Tropical forest > Bulk soil | place: Panama | collected 2016-02-17 | reverse complement strand
TGCGGCCGCGCTGGCACCATTCGCAGCGTCCGCAGGTGGACTGAATCCATGCCGAGCCGACGCGGTCGCCCAGCTTGCGATTGGCTACATCAGGAGCCACGGCGACGATCTCACCTACTGGCTCGTGGCCAAGGATTCGAGGAAATTGTCCTGGAACGTGTCCGAGTGTTTGGTGCACATCGGTGTAGCAGATGCCGCTTGCGTGCATCTTCACCAGCACCTGACCTGGTCCGGGTTGAGGCTGGGGAACATCTTTGATCTGCCAGGAACTGCTCACGGCGGGTACGACTGCGGCCTTCATACATTTCCTCCCAAGACGATTCGATGCGAGTGCCTTTGTGGCCGTCGCATGATTTGGGATGCACGAATTTGCCGATCGCATGCCTAAACAAGAGATTTGGCTGACCGTCTGGCGCACCGTTTCCTAATCCGACTACAGAAGGCATGTTCGCCGTGGGAAAGTGGCCTCGCTCAGGTCTGTTTGGTGGTGTATCGGCAGCGCTATTTGCAAATGCGCCTGCGACCAGCGTGGCTGGGGCCAACCGGCCGCACGCCAACAAGGGTAGTGTTTCGCGTTCATTCATTCATCTCCCCTTCGACGTGCAATGCGGTCAAACTGATAAGAGGGCGCAAAGTTTGGATGAAAGTCCGAGCGCCACGACAGGCCTGGCACGCATTCTGGCCACTTCCTTGGACGCCGCTCTCCGTTTGCGTGAGCCAATCGGGCATCATTGCGCGCAGATTCCACGGCCTGTCCTAGCGCGGGTGAAACAACAGGCCCCTGTAACCGTCTGCCCAGCTGCTAAGCGCCCTCGACCATTCGCACGTCCCGCTCCACGCTACCTTCGAGTAGCTTCTTCGCGGCCTGATAATCCGGGCTCTCGTACGTGACGATGGCCTTTTCGAGGCTGTCGAACTCAATCACAACGCACCGTTGGTTCAGCCCCTCCTCGTAAGCTTTTGCCGGCGTGCCGCGAACCAGGAACCGGCCCCCACCGGCCGCTATCGCCGATCCAGCCGCCTTTCCATAAGCGGTGAGAGCCGCCGGATTCGAAACCGAGCGGTAGAACGTGATCCAGTATCCTTTGCGCATGGGTGCTCCTTCCCACGATCGGCCTCGCCCAGTCTATCTCGGTATCCCGGATCGACGAACGAGCCGTCAAAGAGCCCAAATGTTCCTACCAAAAACGTCAAGGCTTTGCCGACCCGCCCGCTGTTGGCCGCCTGAGCAGCGTCATGGAAACGTACGCTCCCATCCAAGAGCCCGATGCTGCAAAACCGACATAGACCCAGTTCTTCGTATAACTGATGACGGCGAAAGCCGACAGAAGATACCAGACGCTGCTCCATGTCGCTGCGGGAACTCGTCGCTGCGATGCCACTGCCGCATTGAAAAGGACATAGACTGCATCGGTTGCAGCTGTAGATAAGAACACTCCGAGTGCCAGCCAGGGTTGAACTCGCAACATCCTCGTCACCTCTATTCTTCCCCACCTGTTGGGGCCCTCTTCAGTATCAGACAAAATCGAGGTCAACTCGATTAACATGGGGAACCATCCAAGTCGAATCGAACCCGAAGATGTAGGGTAAAGCCGGGAGTTAGATTGTTTGTTCAATATGCTCCTGCGGTAACTGCGTCGTGAGCGCTCAGTGATGATGTATTAAACAGCCGGTCGCGCGGTGACACTCTCGTCCTCGAGCTCACATCGGAGAACCCGTGATGGCCTACCGAGCCTCGGAGCCGGTTGAGGCGTGTGAAGAATTTTGGCTCAAGGTATCGAGCAATTTTGGGACCGAGGCCTGCATCCACATTGCGGGAAGCCAGAACTTAAGCGTTCCTCATGTATTTGTCATTCCCAGATTGTGTTGCCTGGTTGTGGCGGCGCCTCAGGATTTCAGATACCTCATGAACAATTAACGCAATTGAGGATGAAGGTCAGAAGCGATTCGAGCGCAGCGTTGAATGCAATGCGGGACTAATAAAATGCTTACCCGCAAGAACAGCCTCGATAGCGGACAGGACTTCCTGGTTTATTTCAGACTTGTGCAGGTATCCCTTGGCTCCGTTGCTTAACGCCGAGTGTACGACATCGGGATGATTAATCTGCGAAACAAAGATGATTCTCGATTGGGGTGCAACCCCGCGGATTCGATGGGCGGCCTCTATTCCGTTCAGTTTGGGCATGGCAATATCGAGTAAGACCAAGTCCGGCTGTAGCTCCGCAGCCTTCTCCACGGCATCGAGGCCGTCTTCGGCTTCCATGATGGTCCGGAATCCGTTCCCCTCCAGCTTTGATCGCAGAAACTCTCGAAACGCTGTAAAGTCCTCAGCGATAAGAACCTTAATGTCCTGGTGCTTAGAGGGAATACGCATCGGAGATGCAAGCCGATCCGATTATCCGCTCGGCACACCCAGTGAATCAAATTCTGATACTATTTAGTATCGCATGAACAGTGTACGCACTTCCTTGATCATCCGCTGCTTGCACCAAGATGCTGCCCGGATTCGCAGTCAAGCCCGTTCCGAGCACCGTTCTTTGAGCGGCTATTTGCTTTACGTGCTTGAGCGCAGTATGTGGATTGAGGATAAGATCGCTAGAGGCCTTTCAGCGTCTCTTCTGCTAACTCAAGCGCGTTTGATGAAGATTGAGCGACTCGGACAGGTCCGCACGGCGGTCCATTTGTATTGCACGGTTGAAGAGGCGGCAAGAATCCGCGAATCCGCGGGTAGACGACAGATGAGCATAAGCGATTTTGTGGTCTTTTCGCTGCGACGCTCCTGGGGCGCCATCAAGCGCCTGCAACTAGGTTGAATGGCTGGGCTCACAAATGCTCCAGGGAATTGGCCCAAAGGCGGATTACCTTCCGAAGCTCTCAATCGCTGCTCCTTCGTTGTTATAGCTGTCGAAAACGGTCATCAATTTCGTGATCTGCAAGACTTCATTGGAATTTGCTCCTAGGCCGGCTAGCTTCAGCGTGGCGCCCTGCGAGCGGGAGGCATGAAACGTCGCCACCAGCGTGCCGAGACCAGCGCTGTCGATATAGCTGACGTTTGCAGCGTCCAGTACAATTTTTTTCTTGCCAGCGGCGAGCAGGCTTTTCACTTTCCGGCGGAACGAGTCGCTCTCCGCCAAGCACGATTCGACCCTCGAGAATCAGTACTCCCACTCCATGCGCATCCCGTTCGGTTATTCGAAGTGCCATCGTCATATCTCCTTGGATTGTGCTAATCCTTTCTCGTGAACGTTATTGGGTAGGTCGGCGGATGCTGGCCGCACTGGCGCTGCCCATCGCGAGCTTCGTCGCACGAGCCAAACGCGCGGTCTCCTCATGGACACACCTCCCGTGCTAGAATCGCGGCCGGGCCGGAGCGTTCCTTCCGGAACGCGGGGCCTGTTTCCCTCAGACCGACCCGGCACTCTTCCTTCTCATCTGTATAAGTGCAAATCCGAGGCAAATTGGATCATCCTTTTTCAAGAATTTGCGCAGAGAACACCGCGAAGGACGGCTACGCCAAGCGGCCGGCCTTGGCTTTTTTCTCAGTGAATTGACGGAAGTGTTCTAAGTAGTTAATCTTTGCCCTAACAAATCGGGTCCTTGACGGAGTCTTGTGCCGCACGACCTCTCCCAGTCGGTCGACGCGCTACTGGCCACGTGGCAGGCCGGTGATGAGGAATCTCTGCGCCTCGTCAAACAGCAACCGATGCATTTTGAAAATCGCGCGCATTTCCTGGCCGTGTGCGCGCAGTGGATGCGGCAGATTTTGCTGCAGTATGCGCGCCGCCGCAACGCCGCCAAACGAAACCCGGGCTACAAGTTAACTTTGGACGATGCGCTTACCCCGGCTAGAGCGCGAACCCTCGGCCTGGCGGTACTCGATGACGCTCTCAAGGAACTCGCCAAGCTTGATCCCGAGCAAAGCCAGATCGTGGAGCTGAGATATTTTGGCTGCCTTTCCATCGAGGAGACGGCTCACGTCGTGGGCGTTTCGCCGGCGACTGTGAAGCGGCACTGGATGACAGCGCGAGTGTGGTTGCACCACCAAATCATCAGGGATGAACGCGATGACCCCTAAAGAGTGGCAGAAAGTCAGGGACCTGCTGGCCGAGGCGCTCGTGCTCAAGCCGGAACACCGCGCGGTGTTTTTGGACCGGGCCTGCGCACCAGATCATGCACTGCGTCGGGAAGTGGGAATGCTACTTTCCTCGGACGAGCAGGCCAGGTCGCAATTTCTGAAATCGGGTGCGGGGGGAGAGGCGCTGACAGCCGCGCCCGACCTGGGTGCCTTGACACTTGTGCCGTCGGATCACGCGATTGCTTACGGAAGCACTCTCGAAGTTATTGCTCCGGATTATTCGCATCGCTCGGTCCAAATCACTGAGCTGCCATTCCTCATCGGCCGCGCCAGCGAGAACCATCTTCAGCTTTCCGACCGGCGCATCTCGCGCCAGTGCGCAGCCATTATCCGAGCAGCGGACGGCTTCTATCTTGAAGATCGCGGCCACCGCAAGGGAATCTTCGTCAACGGCAAGAAAATCGAACAAGTTGCTCTCAGCGACGGCGACACGATCACATTCGGATTCGACGATTGCTATGCGCTCATCTATCGATCATCTGCCGACGACATCCCACTTCAGAATCTCCTGGAGAAGATCGGGAATCTCGCTGGCGACGAATCTTCATCGGCTGGGCTTCAAAAACTGAATGTGCTCCTACAGGCTACCTCGCTGCTGCACTCTCGGTTGCCGCTTGATTCCGTCCTCGGCAGCATGCTCGATCATACAGTTGCGGTCACGAATGCCGATCGCGGGTTGCTGCTCGGTGCGGATTCTTCAGGCTCGCTTCGCGTCCGCCTGGCCCGGGGCAGCGGAGGCGCTCGGTTGCCGCTGGAGAGCGTTGCTCCCAGCCAGACCGCCTTGCGGCAAGCACTTGAACAGAGGACGAGCATCGTCACCGAAGATCTGAGTCGCGCCGAGGCTGCTCTTCAGATGGCGCAAAGCATCATCGCTCAATCCTTGCGAGCTGTTATCGCCATACCTCTATACGCCAACGCATATGCCGTCTCTTCGGCATCGGCCAGTGCAGCAGAAGGCGAGCAGTTACTCGGTGTTATCTATCTCGATTCCCGCCGGCCAGCGGCTTTTTCAAAACTCGACCGCGAAATCCTAGACGCTCTGGCCGTGCAGGCCGCCAGCATTATCGAAAACGCGCGGCTCGTTGAGCGGGAGCGCGAGCGCCAGGTCTTGGAGCAGCAACTGAACGTCGCGCGCCAAATTCAGGAAGCGCTCATACCCCGCGGATTCCGCGATTTTCCGCACTTCATCGTCACCGGGGTTCACGCGCCTTGCCACGCTGTGGGTGGCGACTACCTCGACGTCTTTCCCCTGGACGCGGATCGTGCGGCGATTCTCGTTGCCGACGTTTCCGGGAAGGGCCTCGGCTCAGCGCTGCTTGCCACCATGCTCCAGGGAGCACTGACGGGAATGACCATTGGCGCCGATCCTGTCCGGGTCGTGCAACAAATCAATCGTTTCCTCTGCGAACACGAGCAAGTGGAGCGTTACGCCACAATGTTCTTCGGCATCCTCCACGCCAATGGCCAGCTCTTTTATATCTGCGCAGGACACCCTTCGCCACTGATTCTGCATTGTGGCCAAATCGCCGAGGTTGTGACTCATCGGTGTCGTCCGATCGGTCTGATGCTCGATGCGGAATTTACCGCTGCGACCACGAAACTCGAACCTGGCGACACTCTTGTTCTATTTACCGACGGCGTCACCGAGGCCATGAATCCCGAAGAAGAAGCGTTTGGTGTAGCTCGCCTCCAAGACGCGCTTGCCGGGAAGGACAATCGACCACTGGAGGAGCTCCAGAACGCGGTTCTTCAATCTGTGGAGAACTTTACCCGCGGCGCCCGCCAGTCGGACGACATCACGCTGTTACTTGTACGTTATCGCGCGACCGTGCCAGCGCCGGTTGTCTCGAAATAAACGAAGAGGGCGTTTCTGGCCGATGGAAACCGTAATGGGTGTTTTCGCTACGCGTGAACGGGGATCGCCAGGCGCAGCTAACCAACTCGAACGTTTCTGCTACGCTGAAATCCCTGTTCCTGGGTGCGCGAAAGGTGAGTACGTTATCGGCGCTCAGTCCGATATAGAAAAACTGGGTTGGACGGCATCAGTTCGAATCGTCCTCTGAAACTGGGGTCCACGAAGGGTCCGGATTGAAACGATCCATCTTGGTGAATTCATTCAAGGTCGCTGGCCCGAAGTCCCTTTGGTAGACCACCCCGTCCTGGCTGACCATGAAGGTTTTTATCCCTGTTTCACCGTACTCAGCGGGGGCGGCTACCAAAGCAAAACCTCCAATCATCACGCCCTTTATGACGTAGTCCATCTCTCCGAGAGGCGCTGCGGGGCCCTGGCCCTTCAGGATTTTGAAGAAATATCCGTGATAGGGCTGTGCATCGGGGGAGTAACCTTGCTCGATTGCTTGAGCGATTTTTTCTCCGATGGGACCGCCCCAAGTTCCATCCGCGTTTTGCCACGCCAGCCCATCCTGCTTGCCGGGAGTGCTGATGATGCGCTGAGCGTACTGATTCACGTTGTAGCCTTCGCGGGGCTTGAGCGCATATTCATATTGCGCCTCGACGTAGCCGTCGCAGATATCGATGGCATCCAACTCGTTGCTACCGATACGGCGATAGAAGAGCTCTTGCCTGCCTGCTTGGGCATCGAAGGACCACTTATCACCGACCTTTACAATGGGCACAGGGAGTGGCCAGTCTTCGTTACCTACGAGAAGGAACGCTCGGTTCGCTTTTTTCGGATCCAGCGAAACACTCTTCTTTTCACGTGCCTCCGCAGCGAAATCGAAAGCCCGCTGCCGGTCTTGCGGATATTCCCCTGAAAGAACGATGTCGTCACCTTCAGGGCCGAAAATTTCTTCGAGAGCATTGATATCAAAGTTCTCGGCTGCGTTGACCAGCGCATCGGCAGCCTGCTCGGGCGTGTCGAACGTTTTGGCACCTGTGCCAGTGGCTGTCGGAGTCCCTTTCGGGGCGGTTTGTTGGGCAAAGAGCAGGGCGCCCGTCAGCACGAGCGAGCATGCAATTGTGAGCGTGAAGCAAAGCATGACTCGTCTTCGAAATACGGATTTCATCGGGGTGCTCCCCAAGTCTCTTTAGTGCGGCTCATCTACGCCTTCCTCCGCCGCCACGACTGAAACCTCCACCGCCGGCCCCTCCGCCACCCCCTCCGCCACCCCGAGATCCCATACTCGAGGCGCCGCGGCTACTGCTGGCGAGGGCGCTCGATCCGTTGTATCCCCTCCAACCCCTAGAACCGCCTCCGAACGCATCCCTATTTCCGCCTCCGCCGCGCGAGAGATCTCGGCCCCCGATGCCATTCGGCCCTCCTGCAGCGCGATTACTCACGCCTGCTCCTCCACCAGTTCGGTTGCCGAGGCCACCACCGCCAGCTCGATTGCTGGCCAGATTGCCACCCTGTCGACCGAGCTGTTGGCGGGCGCTAGCCTGCCGGTTTGCAAGAGAATCGCCGCGAGTCGTGCCCCCAAACCTGTCTGCAGTCGCACGATCCCGATAAGGGGCACCGCCGCGATGTGTAGGATTGTGCTGCCACCGGTTGCCACCGCCGGCGATTGGGTTAGAGGGACGGTTGCCACCGCCGAGGTTGCCGCGATTGCCGCCGCCCGCGATTGGGTTGGAGGGGCGGTTGCCACCGCCGATGCTGGTGTTGCGGTTGAAATTGTTATTGCGGTTGATGGTGATGTCATTGTTACCACCCCAGCCGCACCCCCATCCCCAGCCGCCACTCCAGAATGCGCCCATGGCCACCCCAACGCCGAAGGAGATCGCTATCCCTGCGGGGTAATACCACGCCGGCGGGTAGTAAATCGGCGGGTAGGGATACACCGGCGGACCGTACACGACGACAGGATCATAGGAAGGCACATACACGACCTGAGGATTGGCCTGTTCGACAACGATCACGGTCTTGTTCTCGACCACTTTGGTTTCCACTTTTTGTTGTTCGTTGGACTTCAGATTGCCCTTGTCCTGAGCCTTCTTGCGCATGCGCTGCACGGCATCCATGACGTCGCTTTGCTGGGCCAGGAAGGCGTTACCTAAATCCGTGGTCCACTGGATATCGTCTGTCAAACGCTTTACCAAATCGGGCAAGGCCGCCATGGCTTGAACGCTCGGGTCCCACGGCTGTTTCGCTACCGCATCAGCGAGAGCCTTGTCTTTCAAACCCGGATTTTTCTCCAGCCACTGCTTGAGTTGGAGCAATTCGAGGGGATACGTAGATGCCGCCAGAGTCTGAGCCAACACCGGATCTGGATAGAGGGCAATCGGTGCGACCAGTGAGTCTAGCTGGTCCGCTGGGATTTTCTGAGCTTGGTCTTCTGGTCTGGACGATGCGGAACCCCCGGAATATCCCAAGACGTTGCTGGGCAGAAGAACGATAGTACAGGCCACGGCCACGACGGATCGGAAGATTTGACCCGTAAGCGTTTGCCTCGGATTCATCTTCATCGCTTTCCCTGTTTTATAAATCACAGCGTAGCACGAGCGGTTTCGCAGCTGACGCTCCAAACTAGTGCAGATCTTCACGCTAAGTTGTACGTGTGACGGTTCACCACTGGCAAAAATGACAGTCAAATGAAGCGCTCAACCTTCGCGGCCTAAACTAGACCCCTGATGCAACCAGTGGTCGACTGCACACCGGCTAGGTCGTGCAAGGAGTGACAGCTCGGCGAGAGTCAGTTAATCCAACCCGCTCAATGCCGTCCTGAGCGATTGCAACTCGCCAGGCGGAATTACGAGTTCGGCTAAGCCATAGTCCAGGCAGGCCAAAATGCTCTGACAAACATATATCGGAAAAGCCCCCAGCCGTTTCAAATCAGCAAGGCTGGCCGTGACTTCCACATCGAGCTTCTTAAGCCGTTCCGATCCGCATGCCTTACACGTGAGGCTCACCGAGCCCTCTCATGGAATGACGATTGGTCTGGGAATTTTGAGCACGTCGCTTCCCCCGCGTTCGACGGACTGGCAAAACTGTCAGCAGCCGAGCTGCCACTTCTGAGTAAGCTACTAGGCTTGTTGACGGGTACCTCCAGGCGCGCACTTGCTGGGAGTGCGAATTGAACAAAGTGAAACTCCTTCTCGCGGATGACCACCCGCGCTTCCCGCAGCCGGTGGAGCACCTTCTCCCCTCAGAGTTTGAAGTCGTGGGAAAGGTTGCCAATGGTCGATCCGTATTCGAACAGACAATGAAATTGACGCCCGATGTTGTCATCACAAACATCTCCATGCCTGATCTGAACGGTATTGAGGCTGCTGATCAACTGAAAGCATCGGCATGTAAATCGCGGATTGTATTCCTGACCGTTCATAGCGATTTTGACTCTGTGCGCAGATGTCTGGCTGCAGGTGCCCATGGCTTTGTTGTGAAATCCCGAATCGGCGGGGAGCTCCTCCCGGCTATTCGCGAGGCCTTAGCTGGACATGTCTTTGTTTCTCGTGGCCATCAGCGCTCGTGAGAGTTGGGCCATTCCCAATGAGGATCGAACGCATGACACGGCGTAGCCCCGCGAACACGCTTCGATCTGTTTTCGTCACATGTGTGTAGTCTTCGTGTTGTGTCCACTTCCATTTCTACTCTGGCATTTAGCGCGGCAGCATGAAGAAAGCCGATCTGTATTCCAAAGTTCTATTGGTCACGATGGCCGAGTTGGGAGAAATCTGAGAAGTCGGTAACGGTTATGACGGCACGAGACTACGCGTGCTTCTGTAGAGTGAGTTTTCGTCGCTGTCCAATTGAATTCTCAGGTGCCGCAGAGCCCAAACTTTAACGCCCAGCTGAGTTTCAAGGGAGAATGCCAGCCATGCACACTTTATTCACGCTGTCCGGTGTGGTCGCGCTCGTCACGCTGACTTCCCTGGAGATCGTGCTCGGCGTCGACAATATCATTTTCATTTCGATTCTCACGAGCAAGCTTCCCTTGGCTCAGCAAGGCCCGGCTCGGCGAATGGGACTCTTGGCCGCGATGGGTATGCGTATCCTGCTTTTGGTTTCCATTTTCTGGATCATCAAACTGACGGCGCCGTTTTTCTACGTTTGGGGACGCCCTATCTCCGGGCGCGACCTCATCTTGATTGGTGGTGGCCTGTTCCTGCTCGCCAAAGCGACAGTCGAAATTCACGAGCGTTTGGAGGGAGAAGAAGGTCGCAGCTCGGCGAGGGTGCGGCCTTCCTTTGCCGCGGTCATCGCTCAGATCCTTCTGCTGGATATCGTATTTTCGCTGGATTCAGTTATCACCGCCGTGGGCATGGCCAATGAAATCATCATCATGGTCACCGCCGTAATCGTGGCCGTGGGCGTGATGTTGTTTTCAGCGGGACCGATCAGCTCGTTCGTTAATCGCCACCCAACAGTGAAGGTGCTCGCGCTGTCGTTCTTACTGTTGATAGGAGTCTCCCTGGTCGGCGAGGGCCTCGCCATGCACATACCCAAGGGCTACATCTATTTTGCGATGGGCTTCTCAGTGCTTGTGGAATTGATCAACCTGCGCGTTAGGAGAATCACTGCACCTGTACACCTGCATGAGCCCTACGTCTGAGCGCTTTTCAGTCTGTTCGCCGAGCCATCAGCTGGTTCCGACGTGACCGCGTTTCCCAAACCACGCGAGATCAGAGTCATAGTTAGAGGAGTTCGAACTGGCCCGACAGCCCACCGCCGAACATGTTGATCGCTGGCCAAGCGAAGGCTGCCGATCGTAACTTCGTCACACGCAATCAGGCGGTTTCTGTTGCCCGACTAGCAGGGTTTTCGCCAGGCGGCCTGCCACACGGTCAGTGCTGGCCTTGTTGTGAGGACAACGGGGGCCCACTCACTTGCTTACCCAAGAGGTGAAAGCTCACGTCAACATGGTCGGCAATCTTCATGAAGGGAATGCCCTTGTTCATCCCGTAGTCCTTGCGGTTGAAGACCATGGTTCCTTTAATCTGGCCTGAACCAGTTCCTTTGTCGGAAATGGCCAGAGTCAGCTTCTCGGGGTTTGACACTCCCCGGATGGTGAAGTTGCCGTCCACTTCGTATGTTTGATGGCCGGTCGGGACAATACGGGTCGATACAAATGTGATCTTCGGGAAATTCTGAACGTCGAAGAAGTCTTTGCTTTTCAATTTGCGGTTCTTCATCCCGCTTCCGGTGTCCACACTATCCGCCTGAATTTTGATGATAAGACTGGCAGTGGTTTCATCAGGTGAGGTAAAGGTCAAGGAGGCATCCCACTTGTCAAATTTACCGGCGATGGAGACGGAGGCATCCACATGGAACCTTATCCAGCTTTGCACAGGAGTGACCAGGAAAACCGGAGCTTGCGCGGGACTCAGCGAAGCGAACAAGGCGAGCGGTGAAAGGCACAGGATCGCAAGCCACCAGCCAGTCTTGCGCCACCGGCGCTCATTGCTTTGGGTCATGAGGTCGTTTGTGGGGCAAAATGCCACAGGTCCGAGAGAGGACCGGCCCGACAGCTAAGCCCTTTTCATTCAATGGAGTTGCGTGCAAAGAGATCTCTCACGAGCGTGGATGTATTTACAGCATAGCACAAAGGTTTTCGATCTATGAGGAGTCGCCCTGGCGATCTGAGAGATGCAGGTAGACCGTGATTTCTTCAGATCCTAGCTGCTTTGTCGGACGGGCTGACCGAGAGGGGAAGCCGGGAGGCAATTCGCGCTAAGGGGTCTTACCGACGCATTAAGAGAGAGTAAGGGCTAATCTCCCTCTAGCGAACGGGGTGAGCGTCAACACGGATGGTCAAGCCTCCAAATCGGAACGAATCGTGCGATGCAGATAGATGCGGGCCTTCTCCCATTGCCGCTGCGCAGTACGCTCGGAGATGGCCCTTAGCGCGGCGATTTCCGCAAATGTGAAGCCACAGAAGAACTTCAAATCGACGATTTCAGCCAGAAGGGGCTCGGCCTTGGCGAGTTCATCGAGGGCTTCGCTGACCTGAACAAGCTGGCGATCGTCAACCGCGCTCTCCGCCCCCGCTAGGGTCGTAATCTCAAATTGGCCACCCCGTTTCTGGGCCTGGCGGTTGCGCGCGTAGTCGATGATGAGTCCGCGCATGACCCGCGCGGCGTAGCCCATGAATCTGGCCCGGTCGGGGAACGATGCACCATCGCGCTCTGCGATGTCCAGATAGGCTTGATGCAGGAGTGTCGTTGCACTGAGCGTGACGTGAGCCGCGTGGCGGGCCAATTCACGCTGTGCTAGACGATGAAGCTCACCATATAAGACGCAGAAGAGCGATTCGGCGGCGGCCCGGTCTCCTCGTTCGGCCGCGGAAAGCAAGCACGATACCGAGGAGGCCAAATCCCCTCCTGTTTCCTTCAGAGTAAAGAGTTTGCGCCGGAAGCATCTCGCATTTCGAAAAGCGAGTCAAGAACCCGTGGGTTTGTAGGCCAGTTCTGAATTCCGCGGGGACGGTATGGGCCAAGGCAGCCACTTGGCCAAGCGATAGTAGATTGGCTCGGGTTGGCCGGTCAACAGAACACGATTACCAACCACGGTGGATAAACCACGGGTTGTGGCTAGCATGTGGTACGTGTAGCATCACCAACGCCGTGCCCTTTTCTGACCTTTTGCTTTCGAGACGTTTGGAGCGTGCAGAAGGGCATGCATGCGCTCAGCACGCAGAGGCTAGGCGCCGCGTAAACCCCGACAGTCGCGCCGAGTGGATTGAATGCGCCGGGGCATACGCGGTCTTCGACGGCCTCGACTCGCCTGTCACGCAGAGTTTCGGGCTGGGCGTATTCGAGCAGCTCAACCCAACTGCACTAGATGAGCTCGAGCACTTCTTTCTCGACCGTGGGGCGCCGGTACTTCACGAGGTGAGCCCGCTCGCGGGGGTTGCTGCGTTAGACATGCTCTGTGCACGGAACTACAGACCGGTCGAGATAAGCAACGTCCTCTATCGTCCGGTCGAGCAAGCCCCGGCTGAAGGCCGGGCCAATATAAGGGTGCGGATCATCGATCCGCAAGAAGCTCCGCTCTGGACTCAGATAAATGCAAGAGGCTGGGCTTACGAACACCCGGAACTTCTGGATTTTCTGCTTCAACTCGGTGGCATCATAACGGCGCGCATGGACACTCTGCTTTTCCTCGCTGAGCTTGATGGGAAGCCGGGCGCCGCGGCCACGCTCTGTTTGCATGAAGGAGTTGCGCTGTTCGGCGGCTCTGCCACAATTCCAGAGTTGCGACGCTGCGGGTTGCAGACGGCGCTCCTGGACGAGCGTCTACGCAACGCCTTCGACAACGGGTGCGATCTAGCGATGATCGTGACTGAGCCGGGCGGCAAATCCCAGAGAAACGCTGAGCGCAGTAGGTTTCAGATCGCCTACACCCGGACGAAGTGGCGGTTAATGACTGAGTCGACCATGCCCGACTTAACGGGCGCTGACATGTAAATCTGGAAGTTTTCCGAGCGAGACCAAGGAACGGTCAATCGGATGATTGGTTTGGACTCTCCGCTTGGGCCGATGCGTATTGTGACAGGAATTGACTGAGCCGAGCCCTGTCGCTCGGCTGCATTTGCACGAATTGGACTCCCATGCCCTTGCCGGGCTGAGAATCGCGCACAACGGCGCGGGCGCGGACCTCGCCAGCCTTCAGGTCGAAGAGCAGCTCGATTACGGTTCCCAACGGCAGCGGGCTTAGGGTGTACAGGAACAGCCCACCCATACCGATGACCTCAGCACGAGAAACCCCGCGATGGCTGGCTGACTTCCAGCCAACCGACATCCCCCTCGGTGCCTTGTGCCGGGGATATTTCCTTTGGCCGCTCAGGGTTGATTGCACGGTCGTAGTCTAGTTTGAGCCTACCACGAATGGTTCCGATGATACGCAGGCGTCAGGCCGGCCGGTGACGTTCCTATCAGTCCCAGAGCGTTATTTACGGCGCGCGGCCTTCGGTAACACCGCGCGGCACACAGGGGATACCCCGGCCCAATACGCCAGACCGAAAAGTGGCCTGGGAAACCAACGGGTTTGGCTGCCGGCCCACGTCTCGGCGCCGCAGGAAGCTGTGAAGTCATCAGCCGGCCAACGGATCAAGGGACTCGATTCGATTGTCCAGGTGTTCTGAGCGCGGGCAGTCTATTGGTCAAGGCAAAACCAAACGCGCTAGAATGTCGCGTCTTTTCGGGCACTCTTGCTGAGGAGCTACGGGCATGCGTAAGGCCGAAACAACGAAGCGAAGCGGCGGCGCGCGGGCTGCCCTGCTGGGAAGCATGGTCACCATGGCGATCGTTTCCTGGGCGACCGTGGGATCGACGCAAAACGTCTCACCGCGCGATCCCGTCGAGCCACTAGAGGGCGCTCCGCAGATCAAAGTGCTCGCACGGCCGACCGGCGCGATTGAACGAGCCTCGATCGATGAGAAATCGATGCAGGAATTGATCCGTCAGTTGGTTGGCTGCGAAACGCGCCTCACGCTTTCCTCGTGGACGGACCCCCGTCGCGGGATTGGCTGCGCCAGGGATCGCGTCGCGTCGCGTTTGAATGAGATCGCTAAGGCCAGTGGCGGGAAGCTACAAGTGATCGTGGACAAATTTGAAGCAAGCGCCGAACGAACCGCCGGAAAAGCGGTGCCGCTCGAGAATGTGTATGCGGTTCTTCCCGGCTCGGAGCCGAAGTTTGCCAGAATGTTGTTCATCGTTTCCGGGCATATGGATTCGCGTCCGACCGACGTTATGGACCCAACTGCCGATGCACCCGGAGCCGATGACGACGGGTCCGGGACAGCGGTGAGTGTGGAGTGTGCGCGCTTGTTGAGCACGCTGGTGGCGAGCGCGCAAGCCTCGTTGCGGGCCACCGTGTTGTTCGCCGTGGTTTCCGGAGAGGAGCAGGGCGAGTTGGGGAGCGCCCGTATGCTGGAATGGACAAAGCAGCACGGGTATATCGTTGAGGGGATGTTGGATGACGATATAGTCGGTGCGGATACGGCGCCGGGCCGACCTCATCGCGTGCGGCTCTTTTCCGCCAGCGGTGATATCGAGGACTGCGACTCACCCTCACGGGAACTAGCGCGGGCCATCGAAGAAATCGACGGGCGCGACGCGATTCGGCTGATTTTTCGTGTTGATCGCTACGGCAGAGGAGGCGATCACTTCCCCTTCTTAAAGGCGGGATTGCCGGCGGTACGCTTCACCGAGCCGAGGGAAGATTACAATCATCAGCACCAGACACCACGGACCGAGAATGGCGTCGAATATGGCGATTTCGAAAAGTATCTGGATTTCACCTTCATGGGCAATGTGGCACAGGATAACGCTGAGGTGTTACGGGAACTGGCGATGGCGCCGATGCCGCCGTCAAACGCCCGATTGAAGGGAGCAGTAACGCCGGACGCTAAGGTTTCCTGGAACGGGGAAGAAGATCCGGAGCGTGCGGGCTTTGAGATTCTGTGGCGGGAAACGACCGATCCGCGATGGCAAGTCTATGCCTTCACGACATCCGCGGGGGAAACGATTTTGAAAGGCGTGTCCACGGACAACCATTTCTTTGCCGTACGCGCAGTGGGGAAAAATGGTGCGCGCTCGATCGCGGTTCCCGCCGAAATGAAGTAACTTGCCCTCCAGGACCTCTCAGCGAAGCTGTCTTGGTTAGCGGTGAGCAATGAGAAGTCCGGGCGCTTTGACTTCGCTTCGGTGCCCGCCGCCAACACTGGCCGTTTGTCAACCAAGGGTGATGACGGAACCTCAAAGACGCAGTTTCCCTAGCGCCGGACGCCTCAATCAAAAAAAGCAGATTGGCAGAGTGTCAATTAACCATGGACGATCTTGCCTCCGGCATGAGGGTGTGTTGCCGAACTTCTTGATAACACCGACCATACCGTTTGTCGCACCGGCGAGGCCATCCAGAAGCCGACCGATAAAACAGGATACCGACACCGCCACTGTTGGCCCTGAAAGCTGAATTTTGGTCGGAAGTCGGAGATTCTCGAACTCAAGACGATCAGGTGCGGGACTAGCCATGTGCTTCTCCTTCGAAAGGCTCAATAAGCAGCGGGCGCTACGTACACGTGCGTTCCCACACTGTAGGGCGCCCGCTGCTCCATGGGGCTGGGTTGGGATCCCGTCAGCGCACGCATTTTCTTCCTGAGCGGCAAGAGGTTCAATGCAACGGAGGTCCTTTGTGGATAAAAGGTAGCTAAAGGAGTAAGGGATTGACGCTGCAGTGCTTAGCCCCTGCCACGGTGCGCTGTCTGAAGCCGAAGGCTATCGCCTGTCTGCCACCCAAGGCTGCCGATGGCCGCGGTGATACTTACTCGCTCGGCGTCCCGTTCTACGAGCTTGCCAGTAGCCGGCGGCTGTCTTCGCCCAGTTTGGCAGGGCCGGCTTCGCGCCTCCTCACCCAGCCGCCAGTGCCAGGTCTACCTGGAAGGGAACGCGAACGTGAATAGTGGTTCCGGCCATCGGCTTCGATTCAATGTCAATCGTGCCATCGACCAATCGAACTCGCTCCCGCATGCTGGTAAGGCCTAGGCCGTGACCTCCCATGGCTGACCCAACGTCGAACCCTCTGCCTGGATCGCTCACGATGAGATCGACTTCATTTAACTGTTCTGCCAGTTGCACGTCGATCTATTTCACGCCCCTGTGCTTGACGGCGTTGTGCAGAGCTTCCTGCAGAACTCGAAACAAGCAAAGCCCTACTTCGAATGGGAGGACGCTGGACACGTTATTTCTGAAGTCGATCTCTACTTTCTGCCGCTCGGCAAACTCCTTGCACCAGCTCTTCATGGCTCTACCTACGCCCAGATACTCCAGTTTTGAGGAATGCAACTCGTGAGATAAGGCTTGCACATCGCTGGAGAGCGCAAGCGTCTCTGTTTGGAGTTCTCGCAGGCGCCCGGGAACCTCGGGGAGATTGTTTTGTAATTGTTCAAGCTGAATCGCCAACATCGCCAGTCGCTGCGTAACATCGTCGTGCAGCTCTCTCCCAATTCGGGCCCGCTC
>Ga0126373_10001417_pt1 | contig 17051 bp, 13 predicted proteins | sample PanSoiMetPlot_11_FD_92545 | JGI IMG/M metagenome (GOLD analysis project Ga0126373, IMG submission 92545) | Tropical forest soil microbial communities from Panama - MetaG Plot_11 | ecosystem: Environmental > Terrestrial > Soil > Tropical forest > Bulk soil | place: Panama | collected 2016-02-17 | reverse complement strand
TGGGTCGCAAGCCAGTCCGCGAGCCGCGCGTCCTCCAGCCAAGCTTCCCGCCGGCTCATGCCCCGGAATTGCTCCGCCCAGGCGGCGAAGGCCTGGGCGTCTTCGTCTCCCTGTGTGAGCTGTTCCAGGGGCAGACGGTAGGCGACGGCGAGCTCCCAGGCCCGCGCGGCTTCCCGGGCCGCGGCCGCGGGCTGCAACAGTTCCGCGCCGCGGGGCGAAGCGCGGATCACCTCCTCCCAACGGGCCTCCGTAGCCGCATCCGAGAGGCGTCTCGGCAGGGCCCGGCCCGGATCGCGCAGAGCCCCATCGGCGGCCCTGTCGTAGAGCCGGTTCAGGAACGCGCCGTAGGAAAGCACTTCCGGCCGCTCCCAGACCGTCGAACCCGCGGCGTGGCGCGCTTCACCATAGGCGAGCATCGTCGCACGCGCCAAACGTTCGCCGGAGGTGACCACCGTGGCGCCGGCCTGCAGCGCGGCGAGCGTTTCCGCCTGGCGCCGGATGCGCTTGAAAGCCATTCGAGCGGCCTTATCTATTGATTATGACGACAGTGTAACCCGCCGTCCTTCCCCGGCCGGTGGCGGTACAATAGTCGCATACGGATTTCCCACCCAAGGTAGTCGACCATGAATGATCTGAACAAGACCGGCAACCCGGTGCTGCGCACCAAAGCCTTCAGCCAGACGGGCGTCATCACCGGCGACCGCATGACGGTCTACGGCACCATCGGCAAGAGCGTGATCCTGCTGGTGCTGCTCGCCCTGTCCGCCGGATGGGTGTGGGGCCAGTTCTACTCCACCGGCTCGCTGGCCGCGGTCACGCCCTACATGATGGGCGGCGTCATCGGCGGCTTGGTGTTCGCCCTGGCCACGTCCTTCAAGCCCAACTGGGCGCCCATCACCGCGCCCCTCTACGCTATTTGCGAGGGCCTGGCCCTGGGCAGCTTCTCCGCGCTCTTCGAGCTCCGTTATCCGGGCATCGTCATCCAGGCCGTGGGCCTCACCCTGGCGGTGGCTTTCGGCATGCTGACGCTCTACCGCACCGGCATCGTCAAGGTGACGGACCGCTTCAAGCGCATGTTGTTCGCCGCCACCCTGGGGATCATGCTTTTCTATCTGGTCACCTGGGTGGTCTCGCTGTTCGGCGTGGACACCAGTCTCATCTACGGCCATAGCAGCCTGTCCATCGGCATCAGCCTGGTGATTGTGGCCATCGCGGCCTTCAATCTGGTGCTGGACTTCGACATCATCGCCCAGCAGTCGGCCATGGGAGCGCCCCGCTTCATGGAGTGGTATGGCGCCTTCGCCCTGATGGTGACCCTGGTGTGGCTGTACCTGGAGATCCTGCGCCTCCTGGGCAACACCCGACGCTGACTCACCCGCTCTCATCGACAAAGAACCCCGCTTGCGCGGGGTTCTTTCTTTGGGGGCGCCGTTGCCGCGTTATTGCGGCGGCGGCCCTTTGACCACTTCCACCATGTCCGCCGGCTTGAGCCAGGCCTTGAAGGCCGCCTGCACCTCGCCGGCCGTGATGTCCACGTAATGCCGCGCCGCCACCATGTCTTCGTCGAGGGGCAGCCCGTCCAGGGAATGCTTCAATAGACTGGCGGCCACGTCATCCACGCTGGCCGAGCGCAGGGGGATGCGTCTCAGCAGCGTGGCCTGCGCCCGCGCCAGTTCGGCTGCATCGATGGGCGCGCTTTGCATGGAGGTGAGATCGTTCATGATCAGCGTGCGCGCCTGGCCCACCTTGTCCGGATCGCAGCCATAGCTCACCTGGTAGTAGCCGCGGGTGCGTCCCCATTGGAACTGGGAGTTCACCGTGTACACCAGGCCGGCCTTCTCCCGCAGGTCGCGGCTCAAGCGCGAGGCGTAGAAGCTGCCGCCCAGCACCTGGTTGCCGACTTCCAGGGCGTAGCGCTGCGGGTTGAACACGTCGCTGCCGAGGCTCTGCACCAGCACCACCTGGTCCTGCACACTGCTCTGGTCCGGCACCGTCGCCTGGGACGGCTTGTTCACCGGTATCGCCGGCAGGTCTGTCCCCGGCCGCGGGCCCTTGGCGGCCCAGGCGCCGAAGTACTTCTCCACCACCTGCTTCGCTTGCTCCGGCGTGACCTTGCCGATCACCACGATGCTGGTGAGATCCGGGCGGAACGCCTGGGCGTAGTAGCCGCGCACGTCCTCGGGCTTGAGGCCCATGACCGTGCCCGGTGTGGCGACACGCAGCGAGGGGTCGCCCTGGGGCATCAGCCCCTTGATGTAGGCGCGCTGGAACAGGTACTCGGGGCTCGCGAGTTCGCCCGCCAGGAAGTGGGCGGTCTGGGACTGCACCACCTGGAAAGCCGAGGGAGGCAGCGCCGGGTGGAGTTCATTATCGGCGAGCAGCTGGACAGCGCGGTCGAAATACTGAGCGGGTGCCTGCACCGAAAACTCGACGCCCGCCTTCTCCTGCGCGGCGATGTCGTCCAGGGCCTTCTGGAACGCCACCCGGTCCAGCGAGGTGCTGCCGTATTCAAACAAACCGTCCAGCACCTGCGACACGCCGTCTTTCGCCTTGGGTTCCTCCACCTCGGCGTGATTGGCGATGCGGCCGTAAACGCTCACCGTGTCGCTCACGTCCTCCGGCTGCACGATGAGCTTGATGCCGTTCGGGAGCGTGCTGACCTCCGGGTTCACGGTGGACTTGGGCACGCTGAGCTCGGCCAGCGCGCGTTCCGCCCAATCCGGCAACGGCACCGGCTTCTCCGGTGCGGAGGACAGGGTCTCGGCTCCGCCGAAGCCCTTGCCCGAGACGGGCTTGCCGGAGGATTGGGGCGTCAGCACCGCTGTGACCATGTGTTGCTCGTCCAGGTAGGCGCGCGCCAGGCGATCCACGTCCGCCACGGTGACCGCGCGGAACGCCTGGACCATGTCGTCGGGCGACTGGAGGCCCTGGAAAGCCAAGGCGTCCGACCAGACGTTCGCCAGGCCCGACACCGAGTTCTTCTGGAATTCGAGTTGCGCGATTTCCTGGCGCTTGGCCGCCTCCACGAGTTCCGATGGCAGGCCGTCCTTGAGCGCGCCGGCCAGGACGCCGCGCATCTCCCTCGTCAACACGGCCGCATCCCCGCCCTTGGGGAAGACGCCGATGGCGAATCCCAGGCCCGCGTCCGGCATGGCGTTGGATTCAAAACCGGCGTACAGCGCCTTGCCCGCCGGCACCAGCGCGTAGAGATCGCCACGCCGGCTCGCCAGCACATCGGCCAGCACCTGGCTCGCAGCGTAATCCTTGTCCGTCAGGCCCGGCATGCGGTACGAGAGCAGCACCAGGCCGTAGGGCAGGTCTGTGGGCAGGTCGAGGGTCTCGGGCTTCACCGGCTGCAACCGCACCTCCGGGCGCGACGGCAGGGACTTGGCCGGGATCTCGCCGTAGAGCGCCTGCACCTTGGCCAGCGTGTCCTGCGGGTCCACGTCCCCCACGATCACCAGGATCGCGTTGTTGGGCGCGTACCAGCTGGAATAGAAATCCTTGAGCGCAGCCGCGGTGGTCTTGTCGAACGATGGGCGAGTGCCGAGGGCGTCGTGGGCGTAGGGCGTGCCCTGGAAAACGGAGGCCAGGAGCTGCGAATAGAACACGTATTGCGGGCTCGACAGGTCGCGGGACACTTCCTGCTCGATGGCTCCGCGTTCATTGGCCCATTCCGCCTCGCTGGCGTCCAACCCCTGCATCCGCAGGGCATCCACGTGCAACGCGACGTCCAGGTCTTCGGCGGGCACGGTAAAGTAGTACTGGGTCACGGTCTGGGTGGTGTCCGCGTTGAAATCCCCGCCCATGGCGGCGGCGATCTCCGCGAGCTGGTCCTTGGAAAGGCCCGGGCTGCCGCGGAACATCATGTGTTCCAGGGCGTGGGCGGTGCCCGGAAAACCGTCCGGCGCCTCGTTGGAACCCACCAGGTAATTCATTTCCGTGGTGACCGCCGGCGCCAGGCTATTCCGCACAATGACTACCCGCAAGCCGTTCTTGAGGGTGGCGCGCAATACGCCCTGCGGTTCGTCGCCGTTTGACGATGGTGCGGCAGCCATAGACAGCAGCATGGCGGCAAAGCACGCGATCACACGGAATTTCATCATGGGATCCCCCATAGGAATGAGTGGCCCGCCGCTCCTGCGCGGGCGGGCCAGTCTAGCAACGGCCTGGGGGATTGGACAGCGTGCTTTCGGAGAGGTTCGAGGCGGTCAGCGTTTCGCGGTCGGCGCTAGCGCCTTCATCATCAGCATCACGGCGTGGTCGACGTAGGCGTCGACGGCCTGCTTGTTGGGCAGGGGCTCGATGCCCAACTGGGCCTTCAGCTGGCAGCCGTTCAGCATGCCGTAGAACTGCTCGGCGGCGAGCTTCGGGTTCTCCACCCTCAACACGCCGCGGGCGTGCTGCTCCGCCAGGTAGTCCGTGAGGAACTTGCGCACCACCGCGGGGCCCGCCTTGTAGAAGATGTTTCCCAGCTCCGGGAAGCGCGGCGCCTCGCCCATGAGGATGCGGTACATGGAGACCCGCTGCTCGGCGGCCTCGGGGTCCAGGAACTGGTGGGCGATGGTGCCCAGCGTCTCCTCCGGCCTGCCGCTGCGCGCCGCCTCGGTGAAGGCCTGCAGCTTCTGCTCCACGAACCAGCGGATCATGGCCGCGAACAGTTCTTCCTTGGAGCCGAAGTGGTTGTAGACCGTCTGCTTGGAGACCTTGGCCACGTTGGCGATGCTGTCCATGCTGGCGGCGCCGAAACCCACCTCTAGGAACACCTGGCGGGCGGCCTCGAGGATGGCTTCGCGCTTGCCCTCGCGCCCGGTCTGGGGGATCGTGATGTTGGCTTCGATTTCGGCCATCTCAGTACCTCACTCGCCGGAGCTCGTGCCGCCCTGGGCCGGCACCGGCAGCTTCAGATCCTGGGCTGTCAACGTCCCGATGGAGGCCTTCAAGGAATATTCCGCCACCGTCTCGTCGCGTTGCGCCCGCACGTGGTTCACCTTGGCGTTCAGCAGCTCCTGTTCGGCGTTGAGCACGTCCAGGGTGGTGCGATCGCCCACCGTGTGCTCCGCCTGCACCCCGTCGTAGGCCGACTGGGCGGCGGTGATCTGCACCTCGATGGCGGCGAGCGCTGCGATGGCCGTCTGGTAGGCCTGCCAGGCGCCAATCACCTGGTCGCGGGCCTGGCGGCGCACGTCCAGCGCCTGCTGGGCGCTGCTGTCCGCCTCATGCTGGGCGGCGTGCATCTCGGAGGTGAGCGAGCCGCCGGCGTACAGCGGCATGGAAAGGTTGAGCATGATGGAGCGGGTATTGAGCTTCTCGAACAGGAACTGCGGCTCGTCGGCCCGGGTCACTTGGCCGGTCAGCACCACGGAGGGCTTCATGGCGCTCTCCGCCACGTCCACGTTGCTCTCGGCCGCCGCTGCGGCGTACTGCGCCGCCTGTACGTTGTAGTTGTGGTCCGCCAGGTCCAGCGCGTCCTGCTGGTTCGCCGGCAGGCCGGCGAGTTCCCCTGGGGCCTGCAGCGCGTCCGGCGCCGTGCCCATGACCCGCTCATAAGAGGCGTTCGCGGCCGTCAAGGCGCCTTCCGCCTGGATACGCGCCGACTGGGCGCCCGCCAAGCGCGCCTTGGCTTGGTCCACGTCCGTATGGGTCACTTCACCGTTGTCGAAACTCGCCTGGGCCTGGTCCAGCGCCTGCTGCAGCACGCGCTCGTTGTTCTGTTCCAGCGTCAGCACCGCCTGGAACTGCAGCACGTCCATATACGCCTGGACCGCCTGCAACAGCACGTCCGCCTCCACCGCGTGCAGCTTCGCCTCCTCCGCCGCCCGCAGCTTCTGCGCCGCGTCCGCGCTGGCCGTCAGCCGACCACCCGCATACAGGGTCTGGTCCACTTCCACGCCCACCTGCTTGGTGTTGAGCGGCACGCCGATGCTGTTGGCGGGGAACGGGAAGCCCGGCAATTGCATGAAGGTCACGTCGAGATGGGAGGTGCCCACGCCGCCGAAGACCTTCACCTGCGGGTAATAACCGCCCTGGGCCGTGTCCACGCGATTGCCCGCCGCCGCCAGGGAGTCCCGTTCCGCCTGCAGCGCCGGGTTGTTCTGCCAGGCCTGCATCAGTGCCTGATCCAGGGTGGCGGCCGGAACCCGCATACTGGCTGTCAGGCCTGTCGCCGCCGCAAGGGCGCAGATCAAGGCCTTGAAGAGTCTGGAATTTGACATTGGGGTCCTATGAAATTAGACTAGACCGTCTAGTCCATTCTCCCATGTCTCCGGAGCGAAGTCAAAGCCATGAACCCGCGCCTGCGCCGCCTCTTGTTGATGATCGTCCTGCCCTTGGTCCTGGTCGTCCTCGGCCTCTGGTACTGGGTGCACAGCGACCGCTACCAGGACACCGACAACGCCTACGTGGTGGCGGACCAGGTGAGCGTGGCGCCCCAGGTGCCCGGACGGGTGGTGAGCGTCTCCGTCAGCCAGAATCAGGCGGTCACGGCCGGTGAGCTCTTGCTGCGGATCGATCCGCAGCCCTTCCAGATCGCCCTCGAGCAGGCCAACGCCAACCTGGAGAACGTGCGCAATCAGATCAAAGCCGAGCAGGCGGAGCTCGCCGGCGCCGAAGCCCACGCCGCGTATCTCCAGCGCGAGGTGGAGCGCAAGACCAACCTCGTGAAGCAGGACGTGGTGGCCGCCTCCAAGCTGGATGACCTGCGCACCCAGCTCACGGAAGCCCAGCAGCAGATAGTGCAAATCCGCGCCAGCCTGAACGGCAATCCCTCCCTACCCTATGATCAGCAGGCCACCTACAAGCAGGCGCTGGCGGCCCGCGACGATGCGGCGCTGCAGCTCTCCTATGCTACCGTCAAGGCGCCCGCCGACGGCGTGGTCACCGAAGTGGACATCAAACCCGGTGACGTGGTGGCCGCGGGCCATCCGGTGTTCGCGCTCGTCATGAGCGGCAAGCGCTGGATCGAGGCCAACTTCAAGGAAACCCAGCTGACTCGCGTGCATGTGGGCCAGAAGGTGGACATCACCGTGGACACCTACCCCGGCCGCCGTTGGCAGGGCGTGGTGGAGAGCATCGCGCCGGGCACGGGCTCCGTGTTCTCGGTGCTGCCGGCCCAGAACGCCACCGGCAACTGGGTGAAGGTGGTGCAACGCATCCCGGTACGCGTCGCCATCGACATGACGCCAGGCGGACCTGACTTGCGCGCCGGCATGAGCGCCGAGGTGAACATCGACACCCACTACAACCCGCTCTTCGGCGACGCCAGCGCAGATCCAGGCACTCCCCAGACCCCATGAACTTTTCCAAACCGGCGAACGGTGAGCCGCACACCGCGATGATCACCATCGCGGTGATGCTCGGCACCCTGATGCAGGTGCTGGACACCACCATCGCCAACGTGGCCCTGCCCAACATGCAGGGCACGCTCAACGCCACCCAGGACCAGGTAGCCTGGGTGCTCACCTCCTACATCGTGGGCGCCGCCATCATGACGCCGCCGACGGGCTGGCTGGCGGGCCGTTTCGGCCGCAAGAAGATGTACCTGTTCAGCATCATCGGCTTCACGGTCGCCTCGTTCCTCTGCGGTATCTCCACCTCGCTCGTGGAGATCGTCCTGTTCCGCGTCGCCCAGGGCCTGTTCGGCGCCTCTATGGTGCCTATCTCCCAGGCCATCCTGTTGGACAGCTACCCGCGCGAGAAGCACGGCATGGCCATGGCCATCTTCGGCGTGGGCATCATGCTGGGGCCTATCCTGGGCCCGACCTTGGGCGGCTGGCTCACGGACGAATATTCCTGGCGCTGGGTGTTCTTCATCAACATCCCGGTGGGCGTGCTTACGGTGCTCATGGTCACGAGCTACGTGCACGAGACCGAAATCAACAAGACCCGCACCTTCGATGCCCTGGGCTTCATCTTCCTGAGCGTCTGCATCGGTGCAGTGCAGATGCTCTTGGACCGCGGCGAACGCCAGGACTGGATCAATTCGCCTGAAATCCTCATCGAGATGGGCCTCGCGATTTGCGGAATGTGGATGTTCCTGATCCATGCCACCGGGACCGAGCATCCCTACATCGACCTGCACCTCTTCAAGGACCGGAACTACGTGCTCAGCACCGTGGTGGGCCTGGTGGTGTTCACCACTCTGTTCGCCGCCATGGCGCTCATCCCACCCTTCGCCCAGAACCTCATGGGCTATCCCGTGGTCACCACGGGTCTCGTGCTCATGCCCCGCGGCGTCGGCACCATGATCACCATGATGGTGGCGGGCCGCATCGCCAACAAAGTGGACCCGCGCATCAACATCAGCCTGGGCCTCATCATCATGGCCTGGTCGCTGCACGAGATGAGCCAGTTCGACCTGCAGGTGGACGTGTGGGCGCTCACCTGGACCGGCTTCGTGCAGGGCCTCGGCATGGGCCTTTCCATGATTACCCTCATGACCATGGCCTTCTCCACCCTGCCACCGCAGCTGCGCACCGAGGCCACCGGCGTCTACAACCTTATCCGCAACATCGGCGGCAGCGTCGGAATCTCCGTGGCCTTCACCCTGTTGGACCGTTACGGCCAGGTGAACCACCAAGTGCTGGCCCAGCACATCAACCCCTACAACGCAGCGCTGGCCGCCTCGCCGGTGCCCATGGACCTCGGCAGCGCCCACGACCTCGCCATGCTGAATGGCATGGTCAGCCGCCAGGCCGCTATGATCTCCTTCAACAACGACTTCAAGCTCATGATGATCCTGAGCCTCGTGGCCATCCCATTCGTGTTGCTCTTGCGCCGGCCCAAGTTCGATCAGTCGAAACCCAAGGAACCGGCCGCGGTGATGGAATGAGCGTCCCCTTGCCGGGGCTGTTCGTCTCCCACGGTGCACCCACACTGCCGCTGGAGCCCGAGCATCCGACCCATGCGTTTCTGAAGGATTTCGGCGCCCGCCTCGAGCGGCCCCGCGCCATCCTCATGGTCTCCGCCCACTGGGACACCCGCCTCCCGGCCCTGACCCTCGCGCCGGAGCTCAGCACCATCCACGACTTCTACGGTTTCCCGGAAGAGCTTTACGCCCTCCGTTATCCGGCCCCGGGCTCCCGGGAACTGGCGGAACGGACCGCCGCGCTCCTGCAGGCCAAAGGCCTGCAAGTGGCGGCGGAACCGGAGCGGGGCCTGGATCACGGCGCCTGGGTGCCTTTGATGCTCATGTACCCGCAGGCGGATATCCCGGTGGTGCAGCTCTCCCTGCAGACCCCGGAAGGGGCGGAACACCACTGGAAGATCGGCGAGGCCCTCGCGCCTCTGCGCCGGGAAGGCGTGCTCCTGATCGGCAGCGGCGGCGCCACCCACAACCTGCGGGAATTCTTCCGGCCCGTCCCCGGCCAGGACGAGTCCTACGTCCCCAAATTCACCGCCTGGCTGGAGGACGTGCTGGTCCGCGGCGACCGCGAGGCGCTCACGGACTACCGCCGCCGCGCCCCCGACGCGCGCCGCGCCCATCCCACGGAAGAGCACTTCTTCCCCCTGCTGGTGGCCGCCGGTGCCGGCGGCCAGGCCGAGCGCATCCACAGCGCCATGACCGGCCCATCCCTTGCCATGGACGCCTACCGTTTCGACTGACGGTGACATGCCTCTGAACTATCTATAGGCTCTTCGGCTCCAATCCCATCATTTCCCAATGGGGTCCGCCATGAGCTTCCGGGTTATCCGCCACATTTCCATTGCTTTCGGCTTGCTCACCTGCGCCGTCCCGGCGCTCGCGGACGACCTCTACGCCCGCGACCCGAACCAGCCAGTGGACCAGGCCTACACCCAGAAGATTAAGCAGTACACCACCGATCCCAGTTTCAACTCGCCGCTGACTGATTACCTGCCGCACTCGGACACGGTGCCCACACCCATGGCGGTCCTGGGCGACGTGGCCGGCGCGCCCAACTACCTGCCCCATTCCAAGGAGGTCTACGCCTACTTCCGCCTCCTGGCGGAGAAGAGCCCGCGGGTGAAGGTCTACGTCATCGGCAAGACCGAGGAAGGCCGCGACATGATCGCCGTGGCCATCGCCGACGAATCCCTCCTAGCCAACCTCAAAGACAACGACGCGCGCCTCGCCCAACTGGCGGACCCACGCAGCATCGGTATGGATGACGCCAAGGCCGCCGCGCTGGTGGCCGCGTCCACGCCCGTGTACTACATCACAGGCACCATCCATTCCACCGAGACCGGCGCCCCCACGGCGCTCATGGAACTGGCCTACCGCTTGGCGGTGGACGACGCGCCTTATATCCAATATATCCGCAAGCACGTCATCACCTTGATCACACCCATCGTGGAGGTGGACGGCCGCGACCGCATGGCGGACCTCTACGCCTGGCACCGCGCCCATCCGGACGACCCGTGGTCGCGGCTCCTGTACTGGGGCCATTACGTGGGCCATGACAACAACCGCGACGCCATGATCGCCTCCCTCGCCCTGACCCGTCACGTGCTGGACACCTACGTGGGCTGGCACGCCCAGGTGCTGCACGACCTGCACGAGTCCGTGCCCTTCCTCTACGACAACACCGTGGGCGACGGTCCCTATAACGCCTGGCTGGACCCCATCCTCACCAACGAGTGGCAGATGCTCGGCTGGAACAACGTGCAGCAGATGACCAAGTTCGGCATGCCGGGCGTGTTCACCCACGGCGACTTCGACACCTGGAGCCCCGGCTACCTCATGTTCATCGCCGCTACCCACAACGGCGTGAGCCGCCTCTATGAGACCTTCGGCAACGGTGGCGCCGACACCGTCATCCGCACCCTCGATCCGGACGAGTATTCCCGCACCTGGTACCGCCAGAATCCGCCCTTGCCCAAGGTGCTCTGGTCCCAGCGGGACAACAACAATTACGAAGAGAACGGCCTACTGACCTCCTTGTATTACTTCGCCGGGAACGACAAGCAGTTCCTCAACAACTTCTATCTCAAGAGCAAACGCTCCGTGGAGAAACCTGCCAATGGCGGCCCGGCGGCTTACGTGCTTCCGGGAGACGACGCTCATCCGGGCGCCCAGGCGGCGCTGCTGCAAGTCTTGCAGCGGCAGCACGTGGAGATCGAGCGCGCCACGGCTGCCTTCAGCGTGGACCTGACTCCGCCTGCCGGCCCCCGCGACGCCGCTCCCAAGAAACAGAACGGCAGCTTCCCCGCCGGCAGCTACATCGTGCGCATGGACCAGCCTTACAGCCGCATCGCCGACGCGCTGCTGGACCGGGAGTACTGGGCGCCGGACGACCCCCAGAAACATCCCTACGACGACACCGGCTGGTCCCTGGGGGACCTCTTCAACACCGAAGCGGTGCGCGTCACGGACTTAAGCGTGCTGGGCGCTCCCATGCAGCCCGTCACCGGGCTTGTACAGACCACCGGCGCCGTAAACGGCCAGGGCTCGGTGTATGCCGTGGCCAACAACGCCGACGTGGCGCTCATGAGCCTGCGCTATACGCTGAAAAGCGCCGATTTCGAGGTGGCAGACGCGGGCTTCGACGCGGCCGGGCGGCATTTCGGCCCCGGCAGCTTCCTCGTACACGGCGTCGGCAGGAAAGAGCTGGACCAGACCGCCGCGACCCTGGGTCTTCAGGTGTACGCGCTGGAGGGCGCCCCCGACGTGGCTAAGCACAAGCTCGGCCTGCCGCGCATCGCCCTCATGCACACCTGGCTCGACACCCAGACGGAGGGCTGGTGGCGCCTGACGCTGGACCAACTCTACATCCCCTATACCTATATAAGCACTCAGGCAGCCTCCCGCGATCCGGACCTGCGCGGCAAGTTCGACGTGATCCTCTTCGGGCCCGTGGGCTTCGGCGACACCCAGACCATCGTGAACGGCCTGCCCCAGTACGGCAAACCCGTGCCCTGGAACAAGAAGGTCATCGCCACCAGCGAGCCTATAGATGAAACGGATGACGTACGACCGGGTCTGGGCGAAACCGGCATCGCCAACCTGAAACACTTCGTCAACGAAGGCGGTCTCCTGGTCACCTCCGAAGACACCGCCAAGTTCGCCATCGACGAGGGCCTGGCTCCCGGCGTCTCCCTCACCCCCACCAAGGAGCTCAAGGTGGTGGGCAGCGTGGTGAACGCCGTCACCGTGGATAACACGAGCCCCGTGGTCTACGGCTACGCCGCCAAGCTCCCCGTCTTCAGCGCCGACGGCGCGAGCTTCATGGTCAGCAACCAGACCATCGGCGACCAGGGCCTGCCCAACGCCAACGAATATCAGCGCGTCACCGGACGCGGCGGCCCCAGCGACGAGGACGTGCCGCAGGGCCGTCCCTATGACGCGCCGCCTGCCTTGCCCAGTGCCAAACCCTGGGAACCCCTGCCTTTGAACGAAGACCAGATGCGCCGTAATGCCTTCCTGATCCCGGCGCCGTTCCGCCCGCGGGTCATCCTGCGTTACGGGGAAGCAGACAACCTGCTGGTGTCGGGATTGTTGCAGGGAGCCCAGGAGATGGCCGAGCGGCCCATGGTGGTGGATTCACCCCAGGGTAAAGGCCACGTGCTGCTCTTCGCTAGCGATCCCATCTACCGCGCCGAGACCCTGGGCACATACGGACTAGTCTTCAACGCCATCTTGAACTTCGACCATCTGGATGTAGGACGTAGCGACAAATGACCAACCGCATACTACTACTCCGATTCGCCGTTTCGATCATGATAGTCGGCGTGGCGGCTTGCGCCGGACCTAAAATCAAGGAGTCACAGCCACAAGGAGCGCAACCCGGGGAAGTGACGTATTACCCGACTGGTTTCAACCCAGCGAAGGACCCTTATTGGGAGGATCCGCGCTGGGAAATGATATTGCTCGACACGCTTCAGAACGCCGTGCACGATCCCGCGGATACAAGCGACTTGTCCGCTCCGGGACTCCACGCCACCATCAAGTTTACTTTTCAAAACGGGGATATCGAGTATCCCGAGATCGTTTCGAGCACCGGGAACCAAGATCTCGACAAGCTCATGTTGCATCAAATAGCTTCGATGCAAGTGACCCTACCTGCCTATGACTTACAGACCGACCAGCCACATGAATTTGAAATGGATCTGGACATGCCGACGCCCCTGGAAACTTTTGAGTCGACCATCTACAGCGCCATTGATCGTTGGAAAGTCTATCCGAAAGACCCAATTCTGCTGGGCGTCACTGGCAACACAACGGTGGCCTTTGACTTTCAGGACGGAAAGACCAGCAACGTCGTCATGACTGCATCCAGCAAAAGCAAGGAACTCGACAGGAGTTCAATAACTGCGGTAAATAAAGCCACCATGCCAGCCGTACCCTCGACTTACGCAGGCAAGTCTATGCATATCGAAGTGGTATTTTGCTATACGCTCGAATTCGCGAAGAATGGCACCTTTCTAGGTACCAAGAACCAATGTCCGACCGCAAGGAACGTAATCGAGATCACCGGTATACGAATCGAGCGCACCGAAGTCAATCGTTATCCTTGAGGTATCAGTCGGCTTCTCGCTCTTCCACCCATAGAAGATTGCGCAGGACGCGAAGTACGATCAGAAACTCTCGAAGCGGTGTTCTACCCGGCTGATACAAACAGCACCCCGACGGGCTCCGGGTGATTAGTCGCTGGCCAGCATCCACTCCACCGCAGCCCGGGCATGTAATTCGGTAGTGTCGAACAGCGACACCAGGCTGCGTGACTGATCCGCGATCAGGCTGAATTCCGTGCAGCCGAGGATCGCGCCGCGGGCCCCATCCCGGTGCATACGCGAGACTACACTGTAGAAATAATCCTTCGATTCGGCCTTGATCACCCCCTGGCAGAGTTCTTTAAAGATGATCCGGTGGATCTCGGTGCGTTCTTCTTCCTCGGGGACCATGACCCTCAAACCCCGGTCCTCCAGGGCCTGACGGAGGAAAGGCTTTTCCATGGTGAAACGGGTGCCCAGGAGCGCCACGGTCTCCACATCCGCGTCATGGATGGCTGCCGCCGTGGCTTCGGCGATATGGATCAAGGGGATGGAGATCGCCTGCGCCACCTCTTCGGCCAGGATGTGCATGGTGTTGGCACAGATGACGAGGCCTTCCGCGCCGGCCTGCTCCAGCCGCTGCGCGATGCCGACGAACATCTTGCCGAGGGTTTTCCAGTCGTCCGCGTGCTGCAGCTTCTGGATCTCGTCGAATTCCACGCTGTACATCAACAGTTGGGCGGAATGCAGCCCGCCCAATCTCTGCGCCACCAACTGGTTGATGCGCGTGTAATAGTGAGCGGTGGATTCCCAGCTGATCCCGCCTATCATCCCCAACGTTTTCATCAAGTCTTCTTTTTTTCTTTCGCCATCCGTTCATACACGCCCGGATCGAATCGTTCCATCATGCGTTCCGGCGCTGTGAGGCCCGTGAAACCGAAGGCCCCATAGATGCCGTGGGCGTCCTTGGTGGCGAGCGTGAAGCGCCTCAGGTTCTGCAGTTCCGGGTGGGTCATGATGCATTCCACCATCCAGTGCCCCAGGCCCTTACCCCGGTGTGCCTCCAGCACGTACACGTCGCAGAGGTAGGCATAGGTGGCGTAATCCGTCACCACCCGCGAAAGCCCCACCTGCTTGCCCTGATGGTAAAGGCCGAAGCAGAGGGAATTGGCGAGAGCCGTCTTCACTACGGACAGCGGTATCCCTGGCGACCAATGGGCAGTGGCGAGAAAGGCCTGCACCGCCTCGGGATCCAGCTTCTTGGGATCCGTGGATATCAGATACTCGTCTTGGCGCGTCTCGATGATCTTGGGCATGGTCCTCCCCTCCCCGCTATTTCCAAACCTCAGTGATCGTCACCCCCTCCGCCCCATGACCGATGGACTTGAGTCCATACATGTCCGTGAGGGTGCGCAGCACGTCGTAGTGGTTGATCTTCTTATCGTAATGCCCGGGCTTTACGTCCTGGCCGATGATGATGGTCGGGATCTGGTTGTTCTGGGTCCCGTCGTCCTCGTCCCAGGTGACGATCAGCAGACTGTGGTGAGTCTTAGCCCATTGCGCATATGCGTCCAGGTTCTGCTTCAACCAGGTATCGCCCTGGGCGGCGGTGCCGTCGTGCATATCGTTGATCATGTTCGGCACCACGTAGGCCACCGTCGGCAGCTTCGCAAAATCTGACGGGAAGGCGCTGAAGGGCTGGTTTGCCCCCGATGGCACGCTCGCGAAGTTCGGCACCGGGTTGTGCTTGCGGCGGTAGAGCTTGTCGTCTGAGCCGCAGCCCATGAACTCCGCCTGGGGCATGTTCTCAGAATAGATGACGAAGCTGAGCTTCGCGGTCGTGAGTGCGTCTGCCAAGTTGTCGCCCTTGTAGTCGTGCGGGCAGGAGTCGTCCTGGAGACCCTCGGTATCGCCGGCGAACAGCGCCAGATAGTTGGGTTCGCTCGGGTGGGTGATGGCGAAGGACCGGGTGAAGAGCGCACCCTCTTCCGACAACTGATGGATGTAAGGGGTGTCCTTGGCCCGCATGATCACCTGGTAGGAGCGGTTCTCCTCGATCACCAGGACTACATGCTCAGGGCGGGGCAGGCGCGGTGCAGCCCCGGCGAGGATTGGACAAACGAGACCGAGAGCCAACACGAAGCTACGAAAAGACACGCAGGTTCTCCTGGCCGGCCGCCATGCGGGCCGCGCTAGATTATGCCGGTTTATTTCTGCAGCAGCTTGAAGGCGTGGTTCCAGGTCCCAGCCTTGAGCCCGAACATCACCCACAGGATGCACATGGGCTCCAGCAGGCGCGCGCCTTCGATCCCACCCACGTCCACTACACCCCAGCCGAAATCGGTGCAGAATCCGATGATCACTTGCTTTGCTGAGCTGTCGTCTCCGCAAATGAACATATCCGGCGGACCTCCCTTGAACTTCGGGTCCACCATGTGGGCGCTGCCCACGGTGTTGAAGGCCTTCACCACTTTGGATTGGGGCAGCCAGCGCTGCACCTGCTCGCCGCCGGAGTCGGTATGCCCCAGGGCGAGGCACGGCGGCTTGTTGGGTTCGAGCACCAGCGGGTTGGTGACGTCCATGACCACCTTGCCCGTCAGATTCTGGGTCCCCGCGAGCTTCAACGCGGATTCGGTGCCGCTCCACGAGGTGGCGAGCACGGCGATATCGGCGAAGCGCGCCGTCTCCTCGAAACTGCCGGTGGAAGCCTGCTTGCCCGCCTTGCCGAGCCAGCCCCTGAGCTTGTCGGACTGGGGCTCGCGGCTGCCGATCTTCACCCGGTGCCCGAGGCGGGCGAACCCGAGCCCCAGCGCCTGGCCCACGTTGCCGCTGCCCAGGATGCCTATCTGCATGCCGCCCTCGTGATTTCCTGGAATGCCGGCTCACTATACACGCCTTAAACAAATGCCAACTGCATGATATTTAAGGATTTTAATATCTTGATATTTAATTAATCGTATGATTAAATAAAATCATGAACACCACTGCTCGCAAAAATCCCGGCCGGCCACCCGCCTCTGGTGATCTCGCCGTCCGCCAGCAGCTCATCGCGGCCGCCCGCAACCTCTTTGCCAAGCAGGGCTTTGACGCCGTGTCCATCCGCGCCGTGGCGGAAGCGGCCCAGGTCAATCCGGCCATGATCCATTACTACTTCGGCAGCAAGCAGGGCCTCTACGAGGCCATGCTCGCCTCCACTCTCACCCCCCTGGTGGAACGCTTGGGCGCGGTCCTGGCGTCGGAGAACGACGCTTCCGCCCTGCGCAACTTCTTCAGCCTCTACATGCATACCCTGGGCGCCAACCCCTGGATGCCGCCCCTGATCCTGCGCGAAGTGGTGGCCGAGGGCGGACGCCTGCGGGGTTGGTTCATCCAGCAGTTCGCCTCCAAGGGTGGTGGGCTCCTCACCCGCCTCATCGAGCGCGAGCAGAAAGTCGGCCGCATCCGCGCCGACGCCGACCCCACCCTGACCGCCCTCTCCATGGTGAGCCTGGCAGTCTTCCCCTTCGTCGCCATGCCCATCACCAGCGAAGTCTTCGGCATGCGCGTGAAAGAGGGTTATCTCGAGCGTCTCGTGGCCCACACCGAGCGCATGTTCATGGAAG
>Ga0126373_10001416_pt1 | contig 17054 bp, 31 predicted proteins | sample PanSoiMetPlot_11_FD_92545 | JGI IMG/M metagenome (GOLD analysis project Ga0126373, IMG submission 92545) | Tropical forest soil microbial communities from Panama - MetaG Plot_11 | ecosystem: Environmental > Terrestrial > Soil > Tropical forest > Bulk soil | place: Panama | collected 2016-02-17 | reverse complement strand
GGGCTGTTGCTCCATGCGCTCGCGTTCTTGCAGTCCGGGGTCGTCGTAGCGTTGTTCACCAGCCTTCAACTGGAGGCCGCCTCCGATTTGACGGCTGTACGGCACTGATTCCAGGTCCGCGATACCGTCATGAGGCATTGTCCTAAGAATACCATCGCGGTTGAAGGCAATTCCAGACTTCCGCTTGATTTCCCAGTTAAATGATAGCTGCCGCTCAGTCTTTTCCCACGTGCCAGCTATCCCCCACTTATTCCGGGCGATGGCTTGTTTGGCAGTGATGAAGTTTGTGACGGGAATAGAAACCGTGTGGTCAAGACCGTGAGATGCCAGAAAAGCAGACCACTGTTCTTCGAACAAATTACGTAGCTCATCGACCCGTCCCTTTTCGACTCCACGGGATTTGGCTTCTGCACCAGTGAAATATATACCGGGCTGCACAATGAAGATACCGTCGTCATGTTTTGTCAGATCCCATTCGCCTAGTTCCTTAGATACCGGTAGGGACAACTCGGCCCCCATGAACAGGCCGTCAGTTGCAAGCATGAAACACATATCCGGTGCCTGGCTGTATGCGCTGATGAGCATTGCCCGGCATCCTGCGGTAATGAGTCCTGCCCAGACAGGATTAGCGTAAGGTGCATATCCGATGGATTGAGCGATCTTTCCATAGATACTGTTGCCTGCGAGCTTGAGAACATATCCCTTAGCGGACTTGCCGAGGGAGAGTCGCTGGCGATAGTATGGCTCCACGAAATCGAACCATCTACAGTCACAGTTACAGTCATAGACCCATCCTTCAATGAATCTAGTCGTAGTTCCAGCGGCCTCTGCTGCGGCAAGTTCTGTTGACCAGTAGACACCTATGCCTTCTTTCGGGTATTGTATGTTTCCATTTCTGAGCCGGAAAGGCAGGTTATAGAGGAATCTTGGGGCATCGTGATCGAAACGTACCTTCCCAAACCAAAGTCCTCCGCTATCTGGACGGTTACGTACCCGTCGCCATGTTCCATGCGTGAGACATGGTAGAGTTCGGAGTAGATGAACGTAAGCGCCATTGATGTCATATTGCCAGACAGGAATGCCAATAGGTCCGGTGGCGGTTGTCTCGAATCGGCCGCCATAGTAAGCAGCTTGAGCGAGCCTTCGGAACTTCTCATTAGATAGGATGGGGATGTCCTCGCGGCGCGGGACATTATGGGCGTCAAGCATCGCTGAAGCCAGGTATCCTGGCCCTTGCCATTTCTTCGGAACATAGCCAGTCTCCCAGCAGACGGCACGAAAATTGGTCATTAGCTGCTCAAGCAGCAAACACTCTAGGGCGTTGTAAGCACGTATCTCATCATCCACTCCAGCGAAATCAGCACGCATACTTTTACCATGCAGAATGAAGGCTTGTTCTTCTTCGGTTCCAACATCCCATTTGAGAAGAGTATTATGGAAGCTAGACTGGAAAAATTGACCGGTGTCACTAATGATGACCCAGTGCTTGTCTCCTTTGCGGCGGACTTTGAATTCTTTGTGTGGGAGGTAGTCAAACTGGTAACCGCCGTACTCCATTGGAATGATGTTGCCATACTGGTTGACCCGCGTGTCGCGCTGGAGCAGTTTTTTAGCTACGCCCATTGGCAGTGTGCGGATCATCATGGTTACGTCGTAGTCGAAGAAATATGCGACATAGATGTAATGGTGAGACTGTGAACAAAGGAAATTGAAACAATCTTCCCAGGTGAGGGGATTTCCTGTTTCCAGAATCTCAGGACCGATCCGTAGGGAGAGATACTGATGACGAAGCCCAAAGAGAGTTCCAGCTTCGGGTACGTTACCACCCTCGCCATCGACACCACGGAATTCCTGGTTATCTGGAAATCGCTTATCATACAGTTTACGTGTGGCATAGTTATGCCTGCCAGCCCCTCTGGTCGTGTTGCGGTCGATGATAGCGCCCTTGGGCATTAGTACACCTTAACGTCGCCACAGCGGGCGCACACATAGACGGTCTTGTTATCGGGGGTCTTGTATTTGGCCACGTAGTAGCAGCCCGATCCGCAGCGTGCGGCAAGCTTAATGATAGTACCAGAATTCGATGGGAGGGGCGGAAGAGACATTGAAACCGCCTGCGATCCACAGGCCGCCTTGAGGCCATACGGCTGAGCGTGCATAGTAATCCTGCCTTCCTGGTGTTACGTTAGCATGATCCTGATATTCCCTGATGGCATTGAGCCGTTCAGATAGCCGCCACTCTACGTAGGTTTCCCAGTCATTAATGCTTGGGACGGCAGGATCACGGTAACCACCCTGAAATAGATCGACAATGTAATTTACATCTGATCTGAATAGGCGTGGGTCGGTGCGTACACCGTCCCGTGTGATGGACATGCGGCGTGGGCCTAGTGCCCATGCACGCTGGTTGATTTCATCGATGTAGAGACGGCGAAGCCGCCTCCACTTTGATTCGGTCAGCCCCAGGAATGGGGCATGTCCACGTGCTTCGGACTGAGAGAGCCCGCGTGCGAAAGCCCGCTGCATACGCATGGCGTAGCTGCGGGAGGTTGTGTAGGTTCCGCGATATGGATTGAGGAATGCTGGCTGGCCCGTGGGAAGTATTATCTCCAGGGGCAAAGGCTGGGCCATATTGGCTCCTAGCACCAGGCTGGGAATAGGTGGGAGTCGAACCCACGAGCCGCTACCGTCGTGCCGCATCACTCAAGCGGTACCGGCCACTTATGCGGAGTGCTCCAATCCGTCGGAGTTCCGTATCCCAGCCTGGTGCGGTTTAGTTAGCCAATATAGAAGGTGGTCGCGGGACCGAACGGCGATTCGTAATCGGATCGCCTGAGCCCACGTGCGGCAATGAACCGGAACGGGTTATGTTCCAGGTCTTCAGTGATGCCAGTCGCGGCTACGTCACTTCCATTAACCCACTCCTGATAGGGCCGGTCGAATGGGTTTTCCTTCTTGGTGGAAGGGGCACCGACATCGATAAGGCCGATGGAGTGGAAGAGGGAGGTCAGTTCACGCCTGATGCCAGTGCCACCGTCGTTATATACCACAGACTCGTTGCCCCACACAGCAAGCTCACGCGGCAGCATGTGGCGAATAGGCGATGATTCCAGGGTGGCCTTGTCAGCGACAACTGCCTCCACAGAAATGTAATCACCGCGAGTCCCATCAGGGCGGGTATAGCCTTCACGATAGGTAACTCCGATGATTACGTGCGGGACGCCTTCAAGGTCTGCCTTATCAACCTTGCGAAATCCCTTGGAGAAATACTCGGCTTCCAGCGCGAGCTTCTGGAAATCGCGGTCTGGGTCGTGTCCCCATGCCATGTCCGCGATCCGGCGTTCGGTGCTGGAGAGTACCGCAGGCTGTTCGGTGTCAGGAACTGCGACTGCGGTTGTAGTCTCAGACAATTGGAGGTTTCCTCTCCGCTTTGGGCTAGGGCGGTCCCAGCCCAGGTGCCTGACACCGTACCACCTCCCGGCCGGTTTGGCAAGCTGGGCAAAAATGTGATATCATAATGATATGAGTACGCCAGCGGTGCCAGACGCACCACCTCTCCGGGGGACGGTCATCAGTCCCACTGCCGCTGACACCATCGCCTCAAGCGATGTCAGGGCACATAATTTCTTCAACGTCATCAGGGACATGGTTCGTTCGGCCAAGGTCTATGTTGATGAAGGTTCGGTCGATACAGCCATTACTGCCGTGGACGAATTCGAGAAGCATATTCTCACGGGCGGTCATTCTTCGGTTGTTACTGAAGAGGACCCCGCTCCGAAGGAAGATGTTTCCCAGCGGCGGGCTCCGCAGACTGGTACGGCGGTCGTGCCCGCGAGCGGTCCTGCTCTTGATTACAACCGGCTTGCCGCCGCCATTCTTCAGATGCAGCAGCATCAGGTGGACGATGAGCCTCCAGCAGAAGGGTCCAATTAGTGAGTTTGCCGGAAGCACCAGCCAAGACCGATATTCAGCTTCTTAATGAGAAGGTGGATGCTCAGGGGGAGCGCCAAGAGAAGCTGATTGAAGCGGTCAATGGTCTTGGCACTAATGTTCAGTGGATCATCGATAATGTGCAGGGCATTTTCCAGATGTTCTCTAATCCGCAGTTCCTCGCACAGCTTCCTAATATGATGGGCGGTACCCCCAGTGACGGAACCTGAGAAGGCCGAAGGCGGCCAACAGCCGTCCGGGGAGAGTACCGCCCCGGAAGGTGGAAAGGCTCCTGAGCCTACCGAGCAGGAAAAGAATTACTGGACACGCCTTGAATCGCTGCTTGACGGGCGCATTGATGCGGCCGTGAAGCGGCATCTTGGCAAGTCCCCGCTGGGTACTAAGCGAACTGATGGCCGCAAGACGGTGCCGGAAATGTTCGCTGAATTCATGTTCGGAAAGCCGGACGATAAGTAATGTCCGAAGACGCCGGTTTCGATTTCTCAGACATTGATCCCGGTCCTGAAGACGCTGCCTCTGGTCCTCTGAAGGGGTCCAGAGGCACGTCTTCTACGGGAACGGGTACCCGCCGCAGGCGTTCCGCGAGCAGTAAACGGCTGGACGCTCTACAGGCGAAGCTATCCGCCGAGATGTTCCAGGCTGGTGCCATGATTGGCATGGGCCTGCACACCACAGGCTATTATGTCTGCCAGGAATCTGACAACTTCACCAAAGCGGTTGTATCACTTTCCGCACGCCGTCCAGAATGGATCGACGCACTTGAGCACCTCGCTGATGTGCAGCCTGGTATTGTCGTGGGCAAAACTATGCTTGGCATTGGGGCCGCTGTCGCTGTTGACCGGGGCCGTGCTGATCCAGACAAGGCGTTCATGAAGTTCCTGGGCGTTCATGCCGCATATCTTGCGGTGACCAATCCCGATGCGACAAAGGTTGAAGGCAGTGCCTACACCCCGCCGCCAGCCGGTACGTTCGTTCCGGTCGGGTGACCCTAATGATGTCAGCATTCCATCACGATCGTGGAATGCTGTCATCAGGCGTGTGGATACATTGTGGCAACCACAATTCGCTCCACATCATTCGCTTATTGGCCAGAACGGTTCTGGTAAGACACACCTCATTGTTCACGGATTGCTGCCACTCTGCCAGAATGACAATGTGGCGATTTTTGATAGCAAGGGTGACGATCCTGTACTCATGGCGTCGGGTGCCAAGCCGGTACGTAAGCTGCCGTCTAGATTGCGAAGGTCGCTGGACAATGATAATCCTAAAGATGGCTGGTACCGTATTAATATCTACGACGAAGTACCGAAAGCCCGTGAACAGGTAGGAATAGCGCTGGACCGAATCTACCAGGAAGGTAATTGGATCGTTGTCCTCGATGAAACAAGAGCAATCAGTGATCCTCGCTCCCCTGGCCTCGGACTACAGCCTTTGCTGGACCGAATGTGGCTCCGGGGACGCTCAAGAAATATCTGTGTCGTTGCGGCTACGCAAGCCCCCCGATGGGTACCAACGAGTTTTTACGATCAGTGTCAATTCGTCTGGACCTCTCGGATTCGTGATGAGCGAGCCCATCAAAGAATTATGGAAATCGGCAGCATGACGCGGCAGCATATCCCACATATCGCTGCGGTAAGAAAGCGCCGGTGGATTTATATGGACGACGAAGAGGAAGAGACGTGGCTCGCAGAGACGGGTTTGTAGTCGTGCCGGTCAGGATACCGCGAGAGCTACGGTTCCTGGTAGACCGATATGCAGATGATATGAAAATAATATCGTTTACACGAGCGATTCAGACGCTTCTGGAGACCCATCCTCAAATTGACAAAATGGCTCAGATCGTGTATAGTCAGGCCAGCACACCTTCTACGGGGGAGGACGATTCCTAAAATGATGGGAATTCTCTTCTGGCTAGCGTATTTCTTTGCCACCTATATTGTGGTGAAGTTCCTAATCAGGGGCGCTACCATGCACTTCGCTTCACACCCTGCGGCGCAGGGTCTTGCTGCTATTACGGAGGCATAGCAGATGGCCGTATCTACTCTCCAGACTGCGCAGCCTGCCCTGGGCACGGTTTCCCGGCAGCCGCAGACGACCGCTACTCCAGCAGCCGCGAACGTTCCGTTTACCCGGATGTCGCGGCAGATGCAGATTCTCGGCCCTGTGTCGGCTGGACTTGCGTTCGGTACTCTTTTCACGCCGCCTATCAAGCCCGCTGGTGGTTACATCCGGTTTTACCCGCTGTATGTAACCGCGACCGGTGGAACTGGCACGGCGGCTGTGGCATCTGCGGACGCGCCATATAACACGATTCAGAACGTGTTTTTGCGCGACCCATTCGGGCAGCCTATTATTCAGGCCGATGGATATTCGCTGTTCTTGATTGACCTGTATGGTGGCCAGTCTGGTATGCTGGGCTTCGGTAACAACACTGGTACCCTGCCTAGCTTCGGATCGGTTTCCACTGCGGGTAACTTCACATTCCGGGTGCACTTGCCTCTGGAGCTTGACAGTTCGGGCTATTGCTCGCTGCCAGCGATGAACGCGGCTTCGCAGCCGTCCATCTGGGTGCAGCTTAATCCATCGTCTGTGGTTTACACGACGCTTCCGACTGGTGTTCCCACGCTTCAGCTTCAGCTTGATGAGGAATTCTGGGCGGCGCCGGTTGACAATCCGCAGTTCGCACCACCTGACGTGGGCTCGTCCGCGCAGTGGTCCGTTACCAAGGCTCCTACTGGTATCGCATCATCTCAGTTCCAGCGTGTTGTGCTGCCACGTGTCGGCACGTACACCAATACGCTGATTCTGGTGCTGCGTGACTCCACGGGTGCCCGTATCGACGGATATCCCACAACGGACCTTTCCCTCTGGGTTGATGGCGTGCCGCATCTTTATGAGACGTTCCTTGAGCGCCAGGACAAGATGTGGACCGCTTTCGGTGTGACCAGGCCAACCGGTGTCATTGTCTACACCTTCCGTAATTCGGTGCAGACCGCTGTTTCGACGGCTGACACGTATGACCTGATCCTGCCTACCTCTCCAGCGACGCTGCTGGAGGCGGTTGGCACTTGGGGCGTCATCGCCAACGCGCCCGCGCAGCTTTACCAGATCACCGGTGAACTGTTCCCGCTTGGCGGCATTCCTTACACGCACCTGGCTCAGTGAGGTAACTGTAAATGTTCTCTAACTATGCACAGCTTCCCGCTGGTGGCGCAACTCTGACTGCCGGTTCTGAAGCGGCTTACCAGTCTAGCTCCGCTGCTGCCGTGCCGCCTGCACCTCAGGGTGTGGTTGTACGTGGCTATATTAATGTCACGGGCGGCGCTACCGGTGGTGCCTGGACTATCAAGTGCCGCAGGGGCGTTGGTATTGCGGGCACGCAGGTTGGTGCCACGCAGACTTACACGATGCCCGCTACCACTTCGGTTAGTATTCCGTACAGCTTCGTTGACACCGCGCCGCCCGCTGGGCAGAACGGCGTTTACACTGTGACGGTTACGGCGGCCGGTTCCAACGGGACCACCAACGACGGGGCGATGGAGGTTTACGTTCCAGAGCCTGCCGGTGGTGACTCGTAATGGCCGCGTCTCCTGGTGTCGTCGGCATGTCCGAGGTTGTCCAGCCTAATTCTGGCTCGGCCGCTGTGGGCATGGGCACCAATGTTATGTGGTCCTACGTCTGGGTGGGGGCCGCAGCCCTGTTCCTGTTGTTTTGTCACGTTGCTATGATGGGCAGGCGGTAATGACCTATATTAAGCAGCCCGCGTTCTGGATCGCGGTCGTCGTGGTCGCTGTCGCGGTCAACTTCCTCTGGAATATGATCACGAGTAAGGGGAAGCTCGTATGAACATGTCTCATATCATCTGGTTCCTTCTGGGCTTTGCCGCCTTCTGGGCCTACCAGAAGTTTGTTAAGACTGGCTGAGGGAGGCAACCAATGGGAGTCGGTTACGGCCTCATCAACATTGGTGTGCTCATCGTCATTGGCGTTATCCTGGCAATGATGATTAGTCATGCCAGTGGCACCAAGGCGTTCTTCGGCGGTCTTGGCAATTTGTGGGGCAAGTCCATTAACGGGCTACTGGGGAAGACGAGTTAATTCAATGGCTCTAGGCGCACTGACGCCGGGGGCACAGTACTACCAGGCATCGGGGGAGGCGACACAGCAGCAGAAGCTGCCAGAGCAGTTCAAGGCTCAGAACGTGTCGTCTTCCCCTTTGTGTGATGGTCTGAAGCAGCCCCCCGCGTTCATTCCAGCGGGCAGTCACAGGCGTGCGCCCGTCGTACAGCGGCGTCCGCGCATGAACGGGATTTGGCATTTGTATTCCCGGCGCATGCAGCGGCAGCCTTACGAGCGTGTCGGCACGCCTGGCGGCAATCCACAGCGCCCGTATATTTCCGCGTTCAATCCAAATGATCGCGGCCCTATCCGTAACGGCGGATTCAACAACGCGCTGTACCAGGCAGGGTACCCTGGCTTCAACCTGGGCCTGTCGTTCAAGGTGCAGCCACTTCCCACTCAGGGTGGCCCGAGGACGAACATGTCTCAGGGTGGGCCTATGGTGGTTAGTGGCACGCGGAAGGTTCGCGCTATTCGCCGGTCCACCGGCAACCCACCGAGGGGGTAACCCGTGAAGGGAAAGACGATCCTCATAGTGGCTGTTGTCGCTGTGGCCGGGTATCTGGCCTGGCGGTTCTACCAGAACTACAAGGCCAATGAGCCTGGCGGGGGGCAGCTAGGGACGAACTTGAATTCAATTGCACCGGAATTGGTAGGCGGGTCGCAGGGGCCAACTGCGCAGCCTCAATTTGATGTGCCTGTAAATATCAACGTCACCTCTACTGCCCCCCCGCCAGAGACTCCTGATTCTGGCGAGGAAATGATCCCAGCCAATGCCACCAGTTCGTATGGCGGTTCGGCTAGTGCACTTACGTCGCAGTCTGACATGGCCGCTGCCGCGCAGCAGGCGCAGACGGCGCAGCCTGATGTGCCACTTATTAATCAGGGTGGTGGTTCGTGATGGAAGGCGGGGGTTTCCTCTCGCAGAAGTTCATGGGCATTCCAGCCTGGATTTTTCTGGCAGGGGCCGCTGTTCTGGCGTACTTGTATTTCAGTCACCAGAACCAGGCGCCTGCTAATATGACCACCGGTGGTGGCGGCTCGGTAAGGACTGGTAACGTCAAGGTCGAGAAGGGAGCGGTTCGCATCAACGTGAACGGCTCTGGCGCAGACGTTGACAACCCGCAGCCTAAGCCGCCTCATGGCGGCAAGGGTTATACTGGGCCGTGGAAGGCGATCACCGTCACGCAAGATGAATCGCTTACCGATCTGGGCCAGTCCCGGCACTGGTCGGATGAAACGATGGGCGACATTGAGGCAGTAACCCAGCCTAAGAAGAGTTCGCTCGCAGGCAAGATGCTCACCGCTGACACGCAACTGACGCAGGGCCAGACGATTTACCGGCCTATCGGCAGGGGCAAGAAAGAGCAGGGAGTTTAATGACTAGTACTTGGGCCACGATGGGAGATGCTGAATTTGCAGTCAACCTCAATGGCACCAACTTCGATGCTGTGGGCGGGTACCTCTACTCGCCTATGGCTGCTAACCCATGGTCATCCTCCGACTGGCATCCCATTCCCGGCCCGAAGCTGCCTATTTTTGTGGCCACTTGGAATGGGCGGGCCGACGCTGAGAGTGCACTATCGCAACTCGGTGAGCTTGGCGTCAAGCCTGGTGCCATCGTCGCTTATGACATGGAAACACGTGTCGATGTGACAACGGTCGCAGGTTTTGGCGCGATCATGAATCACCATGGTTACCTGGTGTGGACGTACGGTTCAGCTAGCACGCTGTTTGACAACCCGCAGCTTAATGGCTACTGGGTGGCGGACTATCTCTACGCGCCGTACATGTATTCGCATCCTGGAGTCAGGGCTACCCAATGGACTGATGGCGATAAGTACGACCAGTCCACGGTTAAGCGCTGGGAACTGGCTCACATGTGGGTTTGACATGGACATCATTCCAGCATCGGGCTCGGGTAACGCTCTTGCTTCGATTATGTTCATGACCAGTGCTATGATGGCACTGGACGCATACAGTACACTGTTGTCATCTCCCTGGACGGCTGAGAACTTCGGGGCAGACCCGAACAAGGTCAAGTCGTGCAAGGAATACCTCACACATGCTGTCGTGTACTCGATGGCATACGCGGTAATGTCCGCGTACCTCGCTAAGTCCTGGTGGCCAGTTTTCGGCGCTGCAATAGCGAATGCATACCTGATTTGGCTTTACCTCCGTGCACTTGAGCGGGGTAAGGTCACAGGTAGCGCCGGTTGGGCGAAGAGTTGAGATGGAAAAAGGTAGCATTTAAAGCAGGTTTGATATGCGCAGTCTTTTCTTGTTCTTCGGTTTGCTTGTCGCTTACACACTCATCTACACGGGCGTCAGCAAGTTTTGGCATGGAGTCACTCTGGCACCTGCCAGTTAACCTCAAGAAAACACAGCAGAAGAAAACTAACTCAATAATAGAGGTGCCGGTTAACCTCCGCGTCAAGCCGATACTGTTTAACGGCATGACACTGCGGCGGCTATCACGCTGGAGACACTGGAGCGCAAGCACACTTTCGTACATCGAAAATGCTCCGTTCCTAATTCGGAAGCGTGGTGTGTACCGGCCCATTAATAATGGTACACCCGTCAAAGGTATTGTTATGGTATTGCGAAACGATTGGAGCACGAAGGGCTGGAAGCCCGGTCCTGTCACGCTCCAGGAAGCCTTTGGCATCAAGAAGGGCACGGTTTCTTTTCCGCCCCTTCAGCCTGTACTAGCTAATCAGGTTGCTAACTCGATGCAGTCTGGCCCTAAGACATCTCAGGGACAGCCGTCAGGTGGCACGGGCGGCGGCGTCAACGGCACCGAAGCGCAGAACAAGGCGCTCGGGCAGAAGATGGCAGCCGCCGTAGGCTGGACGGGCATACAGTGGACCGACCTTAACAACATTGTGATGGCAGAAAGCGGGTGGAACGTACATGCGGCGAATCCCTCGGGCGCGTATGGTATTCCGCAAGCGCTACCTGGCTCGAAGATGGCATCGGCAGGGCCTAACTGGCAGAATTCCGCCCAGACGCAGATCAAGTGGATGCTTGGTTATATTCGCTCTACTTACGGTAATCCTGCTAACGCTTGGGCTTTCCACCTCGCTAACGGGTGGTACTAGAATGGCTGGCGCAATTAGGATTAACCCACATGGTGCTGGGCAGCAAACCGGCTCCACATTCTGGGTTATCTCTTCTAATAAGCAGTTCCCCTATCCAGGGGGTAACACTGCTGACATGCAAATTGTTCAGCAGCCAGCGAAGCCTGCCGCTAACGTATATCTCGCAGGACCGTTTACCAATAAGAATTCCGCTACTAACTGGGTTGTGAAGACAATTAACTCGATGGCTGGTGGCAGCGGGGGAGGTGGTGGCCTTGCTAACCCTCTTGGCGGTGCCGCTTCCGCTGTATCTGGCGCTGTGGGCGGCTGGCTCAGTTCTCTAGGCGGCATGATTGCCTCAGGTATTGAGTCCGGCATTGTTTTCATGCTCAAGGACATATGGAATGTGATACAGGGACCGGCATTTGTATCTGTGGGCATCATTATTGGCATCATCACACTGATCATCTTCTTTAAGGATGACATTGTGGCCATAGGCTCGCAGGTCGGCATGGCAGCGGCGGCGGCATAATGGCTGACATTGTAAAGCGCTCCGACGCGACGGTCGAAAGCAGCGACCGGCCGCGTGTGATACAGGGCCGCGTACTCAACCCACGGGACGCGCCCCGTACCGAGTATGTGCTTGTGCAAAAGAAAGACGGGGGGCAGGACGGCGGCGGCGGAAACCGGGGCCTCAAGTATGGGGGCGGCTTCGATGTACGGTGGAGGCACCAAAACCCGCCGTCGCCTCTGCCCCGGTGGCTGGGCAGCGAACGTATCATCTTCTACTCGTGGGTAGTCGGGATGATAATTGTAGGTTTCGATGAATGGCACAACCTTGGCATCTTGCCGCGTCCCGCGAGGCTGTGGGATACCTCCATTGTTTATGGTCTTCTGGCAATCACGGGACTGGTCCCAGTATTGCTGCCTCTTGCAAATGCATTTGCACTTGGATACACCTTCATGCTTTTGTGGCAGTATTACAACGGCTCGGGCCAGTTTTCGTCAACGAAGAAGGCATCGTCGTGAGCCCTGAAATCAAGCTAGCAGCAGCCGTTGTTATCATCTATGACGTGTATGCCCTTGGCCTGGTAGACCGGCGCAGTTTCGCATGGCTGTGGGATTTGATCGCCACAGTCTGCGGCTGGTTTTCCAATGCGCTCGGGCGTATCTCGATCGAAGCACGGCTCAATTACATGGGGATAGTGCAGGAGTATTCATGAATCCACCAGTAATCCTGACCATGTGTGCGATTGCACTCATGGCTGGTGCGTACATGCTTTTCCTGTGGGCATCCTGGCAGCAGTACCAGGAAGACAGGACTAAGCGCGACCTGAAGATAGACGAAATGCTGGCCCGGCTTCCAAAGGCGGCGCAACCTGATGAGTCCTGAATCGGCAGCCCTGGCGATCAGTGCGGGCGGTGTGGTTATCTCAGCGGTAACCGCCGCCGCAATCGCTGGTGCCCGCTGGGGCTCTACTAATACGCGCCTGGATTTGCTTGAGCGAAGCTTTGGTACACTGGCATCCAAAGAGCAGCTAGCCGGTGTCAAAGAAGACGTGGCCGAAATTAAGGGCATGTTCCGTATGACTTTGAAGGATGGGCCTGGAAGTGGCTGAGTTTGATATTGAGGTTGCGTTCTCTACGCTTAACAGCAACGTTGGCAAGACTAACGACAACCTCAAGAAGCTAGAACGTGCACGGCCGATCGCTACCCCGTGGGGGGTCGCGGGTACTGGCACCGGTACACTCACACTGGTAGTGCCTGGCCGCCCGCAGGCTGGGCGCATGTGGTACGTCCACCGCGTCGTGGTTCTGGGCGCGGACGGGCACACTGGCGTCGGGGGTGCCCTGTGTGACGTGTATGCGGGGCCAAGCATCAGCGCCGATGCCACTTCGCAGATGTATTCCGGTCTTCTAGTCCCTACCATTGTGGAAGAGGGGCGCTATCATAACCCGGTGCAGTTTGGTGAGCAGGTGTATGCCATCTTCTATAACCTGCCTGCTAATCAGCAAGTGCAATTTGCAATCGCGGTGTACGATTATCCATACGCTAGCCAGCTTGCTACCACAGGGCAGGGTTAAATGACCGTTACACCAATGGCCCGGCCACTGTTCCTGGTCGCATCGCTTATCCCGATGGCAGGAACCGCGCTTATCAATGGGACTCAAACCTTTTGCACGTGGAATGTGCCAAACGACGGGCAAGTCCACCGCTTCATGGCATTTGGGTTGATCGACACCACCACGCTTGAAACTGGCGGTGCTTGCCCTGTGGTCTGGACCGCTCCCGATGGCACGGCTTCGGGCACTGGTGTTAACTTGCTAGGCCCTAACCTGGCAGTTGGCCTTCATCAAGCTGAGGTAAATGGGCACGTGAAGCCTGGTACCACCGTCACCATTCAGCAGCAGACGGCACTCACGTCTGGTGCGGCTGTCGGATGGTTTGAAATCTGGGGATCATAAATGACTATTGCGCCTCCCGATACCGATGTCGCGCTTGGTCAGCATCCCATGCTGATCGAATGGCGGCCGGGTATCGTTTACCAGACACCACTTGCCAAGTACAATCTGGTAGGCGATGACGCCGCGCTCACTAACAGCGCATTTGCCTACTTGTTTGGCAAGTATGGCGCGGGAACGGTGAAGCGCGGACCGTTCACATTCACGGACAAGACTACCATTAACGTGCCTTATGTCGCCCCCATGTATTTTGAGGGCAGCGGCCCAGATGCCACCCTTAACAACTGGGTCGGTACTGGTGACTGGCTCCGCATGTATAACAACTACGTCCCTTCAGGCGGGTCTAGCTCCATTCTTGTCTGGGGCGGTGGCTGTTCCAATATGTCCACCTTCGGGCTCAGCAACGGCACACAGAACGGCATCCATACCGGAGACATGAAGCGGGCCAGGTTCACCAACTTGAACCTGCATCATTTCAGTGGTGGTATTGCCATGTGGGTTGACAATACCCTATTCTGGACTGAAGACTGTATTTTTGACTACCATTCCCAGGACACAGGCGTCGCGCTTCAGCTTGACGTGCATGGTGGCACCAACGCTCATGACAACTGCATTTACCACGTCAACATGGGCCAGATCGGCGCGAACAATCAGAATGGTGTCAATTTTATTAACGGTGCGAACTTGTACCACACCGTTTGGTACCTGCACGGTGGTATCCGGTCAAGCTCCACTCCTACCACGTCTACCCTACTTAACTTCTTTCCAAGTTCAGGTACCAGCATCGCTCATAGTTTCTTCATCATTCAGATGGAATCTGACGGCGGCGCGGCTAATAAGCCTACTACCATGAACCTGCCAGCAGGCTGTTCTATTAACGGCGGCTTCATGTACGCCGATTTCATGAACAGCTATAACTCTGCGACCATTGGCGGGCAGTTCCAGGTCAGCGGGCATATCAACGGCGACAACACGATGGCTAATCACGTGCCCGCATCGCCTGGCATCACTCTTGGTACGCCATTCACCAACCCGCAAAACGATGCCGTGTTCTGCCTGACTGGCGGGACGGTTACCGCCGTGCTTGTCAACGGGGTTACCACTGGCCAGACTTCCGGCCCGTTCATCGTAACGGCAGGCAGCACTATCCAGATCAATGGCTCCGTTCTTCCTACCATCAATGTGTACTCTATGATCGCGCAGGGCTAATGCCAACGCTTAACCTCAGCACCGCTAACCCGATGCTTCTGCATCCGGGGGGCTCAGGCAAGCCTGTCGTCATCGCTAACCAGGACCCGACCTTCGCTATTCTGATCGGGCCAGAACTGGGCCTGTACGCGGCGCAAGCTGCGGCAGGCGGTGGCACGTACACAGACCCTAACATCACGGTCATCTATCCTGGCCAGTCGTATACATTCACTGGTGAGAACGATCTGTACGGTTTGGCAACTGGCGGCAGCCCGCAGGTCAACATCGCTGAAGACGCTAATAACACACAAGGCGCACTGAATGGAACCTCACTAGTATCAGCAGGTACGCTGGTATCACCTAAAACACAATATCTTGTCAGCGCTGCTGGTAATACTATGGTCGGCCCGCTTGAATTCAACCAGGCTGGCTATGAAATGCAAATACAGTGCAGTATTAACGCTTCCGCGACTATTCCGTTCCTTGATATGCAGGTGATGTGGAGTGATAGTGTCACCGGGCAAGTGGTTGCAGAGGAAGAATGGGTACCAGGCTGCGGGCCGCTAGGCACACCGAATCTGTACACCCTGAAAGGGCCGACGAAGGGTAACCAGCTATCACTAAATCTGGTGAATCTCGATCCTGGTTTTGTCCTGCATACCCAGATTACGGTTATTGTAAATAGCAGGCAGTGGATGCGCGATCGTGTTTACACACTCAACTTTACTGCTCCACCTGGTTACGTTGCGCCCGGCGTTCTCGGGTCCACCGATGTCGTTGGCTCGATTAATGGTATGTCTGTTGCACCTAGTAGTTCACAAGCAAGGCTGTTCCCACTGTATGCCGGTGACGTATGGTTCTGGGTCGATCAAATGGGCAACGCGGGCGGTAATTCCAACTTCACCTTGCAGGTCGCTCCAACGTCATTCTTTGGGAATTCTGCGATCTTTGGGGCAGGGCCGTCAGGCGGGCCGCCATCTGGGTCGGGCACTGTAATGCGCTGGCCACGTGGTCACATTCTGATGACGTACTCCAATACTGGGACAAGTACTTCAACGGTCAATTGTAAGGCGGTGGCCCTGGATGAGAGGAACTGACAATGCCAGAAGCATTCGAGCGCAAGCTGCGGCGTCAGGCCCGTGCCCGTGGGTACAGCAAGAAGCGCACCAACGCCTACGTGTATGGTACACTGAGAAGGACGGGCTGGAAACCTACACGGAAGCGGAGGAAGCATGGCTGAGGAACAAGGGTTCCTAATTGATGTACCGCAGTATGGGATCGTGGTACAGCCTAACCCATACCTGAAGAACAAGAGCTTCCTGGGGATGCAAATTATGACATCCACAGGAATGATTCAGTTTTACATGTGTGACACGTCCAACTATGAACAGTTCGCACGTGAGATTCATAAGCAGATCATGGACGCTGGGGTAGCAGCCCGGCGAGCAGAAAAAGGGATCGTGGTAGCAGATGCCCCTCTTCCAAAGGCCCAAGGGCGGCAGCAGCGCGGCCAGGGCGGCTCGCGCCCGCAAGGGTCACGCTAGGCGCAGGTCCCGGCCGCTGACCGCTGGCACGTACAAGGGCGGCGTCGGCCGTGGCCGCCGTGGCAGGCGCAAGGGCACTTGGCTTTTCTAGCCAGGTGTGGTATCCTTAGCCGTCACCTACAGAAAGGCAGCAGATGGCTGACAAGGAGCAGTACAACTGGGAAGGAATCAGCGGCTCGGCGGTCGAGAAGCTGAGGAAGCCCAAGATCACTCCCGTGCCTGAGCACATCGTCAAGCTCGCTCAGCGGTCGTACAGCGGAGTACCTGACCCGAAGCATGAGGGTAAGCTTCTCCACGTCCTGCGGCACGAGTTCAAGCCGGGCGATGAGAAGCGGCGTGATGAGTTCGCGCGGCTCATGAAGAAGGCCGGGCCTCACACCAAGCCTGAGACTTCCGTCTCGGTCGTGGTGGACCCAGACAATGAGGGCAACGTGAACCTTATTGCCTGGCGGGCTGGTGAGAAGCGGGGCCGCAAGGGCGGCAACGGAGATACCACGCCCGAGTAGAGGGGAGAGCCAGGGGGGTCATGACGCGCCATGGCCCCCTTGCCCATTTTATGTCATGGTCAGTGACGTTCAACGATTTCAGCCAGGAAATACCCCACGATGTGATGACCAAGATGATAACACAACATATTGCGTATGGGGAGGACATAAAGAATGCCCTGTACCTAGCCCGCCGATCGGGTTTGAAAAGTGGGGTAATCGCTG
>Ga0126373_10001415_pt1 | contig 17070 bp, 12 predicted proteins | sample PanSoiMetPlot_11_FD_92545 | JGI IMG/M metagenome (GOLD analysis project Ga0126373, IMG submission 92545) | Tropical forest soil microbial communities from Panama - MetaG Plot_11 | ecosystem: Environmental > Terrestrial > Soil > Tropical forest > Bulk soil | place: Panama | collected 2016-02-17 | reverse complement strand
ACAGATTCGTGCGAAGCGATGCGAATTTCATAAGGCCAGCGGAAGTAGATCATCTGCTTGCCGATGCTGCCAAGGCAAGACAAGTTCTTCATTGGCGACCCCGGATGTCCTTCTCGCAGCTCATCTCCACCATGGTGGAACACGATCTTCATCGAGCCAAGAATGGGCTCTCCGACTATGCTGCTGTCGCGGCGGCACAGAGCTGATGCGAGTCCTGGTCACCGGCGCTAGAGGATTTGTCGGCCGGTATCTATGCGACCTGCTTCTCGCCAGGCGCCATAACGTATGGGGAACCTTCCTGCAAGACGACTGCGCTCCTGTGGCTTCGGGTCTGCACCTGATCAAGTGTGATTTGCGGAATTTTTCTGACGTGCGAAAGGCAGTCGAGCAGGTGCAACCCCAGCACGTATATCATTTGGCCGCCCTTTCATCTGTCCGCAACTCCTTTGACGACGCGCGATCCGTTTATGAAGCAAACTTCTGGGGTGCTTTGCATCTGCTGGAAGCGGTTCGTGCTCATCAACCGTCGGCTCGCGTTCTTCTCGTGGGTTCTGCCCATGAATATGGCAAGGTCACGCGGGCGAAACTTCCAATTACGGAACAGCACCCACTCGCTCCGGACACTCCTTACGGGGTAAGCAAGGCCGCCGCGGACCTGCTGGGAAGTCAATTCTTTCAGTCCTACAACATAAACGTGATTCGTGCCCGCCCGTTCAATCACACCGGTCCCGGCCAATCGGCACACTTTGTCTGTTCCGATTTTGCCAGGCAATTCGCCGCAATAGACCTCGGCCGGGCCCAACCCATCCTGCGCGTCGGCAATGTTGGCATGGCCCGTGATTTTAGCGATGTGCGCGATATCGTGCGCGCATACGAGCTACTCTTAACCAAAGGTGTATCCGGTGAGGCGTACAACGTCGGTTCAGGACGCGCCGTACCCTTATCACGTATTCTCGCGATCCTCGAGTCCTTGACCAGCCATGCGGTGCGGATCAATGTGGAACGGAAGAGAGTCCGAAGCGGAGAATCGGACGTGGTCTACGGGAGCAACCGGAAGCTAAAGAAGGCCACCGGCTGGACGGCAGAGTTCGATCTCAAAACTACCCTGCGTGACCTTTACTTTTACTGGAAAGCAAATCTCGAGGCGAAGCCTACAAGCTTTCCCCAGATAGCACCTACCGGAACAAACGCGCCATCCTGAGACGCTTGCGATAGGAACGAACCCAGAAATTAAAGTTTCGAATCGGGGCAAGCCAGCGCCATGATCTGCTCCGAAAAATGGTGTCAACTATCTCCTGACTCTTCTTCAACGACTGCGATAGCTCGGCCACATCTGCTCGCAGCTTGGCTACAGCTGAGTGGGAGGAGGTGAGTTCCGTCCCCAGGGCGGAGATTTCCGCCCGGGCTGCCACTAATTGATCATCGCGTGTCTTCACTTCGGCTGCACGAGCTGCTATGTCGGCACGCAACACCCTCTCCATTTCATGTCGCCACTGGCGTTCGTGGACAGTACTGACCAATTCGAATTCATCAAATGTGTTTGGCGGCGCCTGAAAGTGGGCTTCGAGTTCCTTGTGCTCCGAGGCAATAAAGAACTCATTCAAGCCGTCGAAGTATACGGGAAAATAATTATTGGCGGTAAGAATCTGCTGCCAATCCTGTGAATTCCGCGTTGGAGTCAAGGGCTCAGTGGCCTCGACCAGAACCACCCAGGGCCGAAAACGGTCGAAGTCCATGCCAAGTAGTACGTCCCGCTCCGTACCCTCGGCATCGATTTTAAGGAAATGAATGGTTTCCATCATATAGGGCTGCAAAATATCTCGAAGGGGCAGCACGCGGACTTGAGCCAGTATGTGTGGTTTGGTACTAGATTCAGCGCCCGGGCGCAGAGATGACAAGCCTCGCGAGGCGGGAAATATGGTCATTTCAGCAACACCGGGGAGTGCTCCGGCGGCGACACAAATGTTGCGGTCGCGGGGACGTGCTGTTTCAAACAGCGCATAGGATTCCGGCACGGGCTCGATGTTTATTCCACTCCAGCCTTGATCGTAGAACCACTTTGTTACCGAATCGATCTCGGGATGAAAGGCGCCCACATCCACATATTGACCGCACTCAATGCCCTTAAACACGCGCCAGAGCATGACATCCTCAAAGTTCTGGGCGTACGAGATCATCATTAGGAGTCAGAATCGGCAGTATACACGACTGGAATCCCGTCTGGGCGCTCGAGTGCCCCTAAGCCGACGGGCAAAGTACGAGATGGTATGCTAGTAAAGACGCAGACGATCCGAGCGGGGCTGAGTATCGGTCGCTCCCAGACAGCCGAGTCAACGAAGGGGCGGTGGATTTTGTACGAGGAACTCCTGTTTCCGCGAGTCATACGTGACAACTGGCAGATGATGGAATGTGAGCGGATCGCGTTAACGGGTGTGCTCGCACGTGTGCGCCCGCGCGGAGCGCTAGAAATCGGTGTGTACTACGGCGGCAGTCTCTCGCTGGCCACTCAGTTTTGCCAGCGCATTGTAGCGATTGACATAGACCCCGCGGTTAAAAACCGCTTCTTGTTACCGAGAAATGCGGAGCTCTGGATTGGGTCTTCCCATGAGTTAATACCTCGTGCCCTCGATGACTTTCGGAGGCGAGGGATGCCACTGGAATATGTCCTGATTGATGCCGAACATTCAACCGAAGGTGTTCGGCGCGATATAGACCTAGTCCTGCAATACCATCCGATTGCGCCCATGGTGCTCTTGATTCACGATTCTGGAAACCCCGGGTGCCGTGCGGGAATCCTCAGTGCCGCTTGGAAGGCGAATCCTTATGTCCACTCCGTCCAGTGTGACTTTGTGCCTGGGCAAATCATCGAACACGCCATCAAAGACGGTCGCGGGGAGGTATGGGGCGGCCTGGCACTAGCATATCTGGATGCAAAGCCGAGGAGTAGAGATCTGATTCTTTCCCAAGGCGCAGCGACCACCGTGCGAGGAGCGCAGTTCCTGGCCAAAGATTTGTCCGTACTGAATGGAACCTCGAAAGCTGCGGGTTACCCTTAAGGATATGCCGCATCGCATTTTAATCGTCAGTAACTTCTTTCCGCCCAAGGCAATCGGAGGGGCCGAGATCGTCGCCTATCGGCAAGCTCGGGCACTCGTTGCTCGTGGACACCATGCTGTGGTGTTTGCCGGTGCGGAGCCTTCCTCAGACGCTCCTGCAGGAACACTCAACTACGACGACTATGATGGCTTGCCTGTATACCGATTGGCGCTGCGCTCGTTGGGACCAGATCTCAATTTCTATTGGCCAGCTGCGGCGCGAAGACTGAAAGCGGTGATTGCTTCTCACGACATCGACGTTGTGCATTTTCACAACCCTGTCGGACTGGGAGCCAACCTCATCCCAACCGCCAAGAGCGCTGCGCGCAAGTGCATCGTCACCCTACACGATCATTGGGGGTTCTGTTTTCAGCAGACGCGGCTGCGTGCGGACGCCAGCGTATGCACGAACCACGAGGAATGTGCAGGCTGCAAGGATTCTGTACTACCCAGCGACAACCTTGCCCTCCCGATGCGATTGCGCCGCGATTACGTAGTCTGGTGCCTAAACCAGGCGGATCAGCTACTGGTGCCCAGCGGATATCTCGCCTACGCCTATACTCAGGCTGGATTTCCTTCCAGACTGATTCGCGTGCTCTCCAACGGGATAGAGCTTGATCTGGTCAAGGCTCAGCCTAAGATGCCCGCAGCCAATGGTATGGTCCGTTTCCTCTGGTCAGGGTACCTGGGCGAACACAAAGGGTTGCTGGTTTTGCTCGAGGCGCTCGAGATACTGTCACTGGAGAGCGAACTCGCGGGCCGCTGGCAAATAACCCTCGCTGGGGAAGGGCACCTCCGGCCCAGGCTCGAAGGCGCAATGCGCTCAGGGAAGTTGGGTGAGAATGTGAAGTTTGTGGGAAAGTTAAAGCGCTCGGAAGTTTTAGACTTGCTACGCGCGATTGATGTGTCTGTGCTCACGTCGATTTGGCCGGAAAACGAGCCGGTTACCATGCTGGAGGCCATCGCTTCCGGCACAGCTCAGATAGCCACCAGACTCGGCGGTAATGTGGGTTTGGTGGAAAACGCGAAATCTGGTTTTCTAATTCCCCCGAACGATGCCGCCCAACTTGCAAGGACGATGGAACGGTACATTCTCGAACCAGATCTGGCCGCGCGGCACGGGGCGCGCAACCGTGATCGGCGTGGAGACTACGACGAGGTGCGCACTGTCGATCAGCTGGAAACAATTTTTGATAGCGAACTCGAGCCCGCCGCGGCTTCTCAGGAACCGGTAATTGTCTGCGGTACGGTATGGCCGGCTAAAGAAGTCACCACTCTCGTTAATCGTGTCCACGATTACCTCCTTCCTGGTTTAACCCCTCGTTTCGTCTGGCGAGAATGGGTGGATGCCGAAATGTGGAAGCGAGTCAAGTTGGTGTGGCTATGGGACCGTCATCCATCGGAGGCATTAGTGATTACGGCATTGCGCCGGGGTGTTCCAGTGCTGGCGCCAACTACGGATTGGGCCGTAGGTCTGGCACGCCACTATGGCGGAGTGATCGTGTACGAGAGTTACTTAGAAGCACTTGCGGCGTTGCGCAGTCTTTTTTCTATTCCCACGCTAACCACCGAGTTTTCCTGGCGCGCTCGTGCCAGTTCCGCGAGCGCGACGGCCCTGGCTCCGCGGGAGGCATTCAGTTTGCGGTCGGAATCGTTCTTTTAACTCCTTTCTAATGATGAGCCCGCTTCGTGTCGAGATTTGTAATGAAAGGCTGCTGCAGCGGTTCGGTGTTGACCGGTTGCTGATCCTGCTCGGTCAGTGGCTGGCTCGCGCCGGCCATGAGGTGGTTTTCACTTGCTTACGTTGCGAACGGTCCATGGTGGAGACGATTTCGCGAGAAATTTACGAAATCACGGTTCCCGCTGGGCTCGACATGGCAGGACAAGAGACAGCTGTCTCGGGCAAAGTGTCGCAAAGATGGCGGCAGCGTAATCCAGATGTTGTTGTGATCGGTGGGTGGCCGTTTTTCAACCTGGCTGCGTGTGCGAACACCTTTGGCGCCAGGAGTATCTTCATCGATGCGGGAGCAGTCGCTCAGAATGACTTACCCGCTTCCTATCTGCCCGTGCAATTGGAACTCCGTCGAATCCGACAGCTCACACTGCCAATCATCGATCGCGTGCTGCCTATCAGTGACTTTGTTCGCCACAGCCAAACTGAACCCGACCGTGGATCTGACCAGGGTGTACAAACAGTGCTCCTCGGCGCGGACCATATGGCGCAAGGAACTTTTTCGGGTAGCGACCCGTCGCACACCAAAAGTATCGCAGAGCGAGTTCAGGCGATGGCTGAGCGCGGAGAACAGCCTGTGCTAGTGCTCGGACGTTTCGAGTCGGGGGGTTACAAGAATTCCTCCGCTGCCTTCGAACTGCTACGCGCGGTTCGGAGACAGGTGCCCGGGGTACGGCTATTGTTGTTGGACGCTGGTCAAGATTGCGCTGTCCCAGCCGATCTCGCTCCCTTTATCGAACTATTGGGTACCCCCGATGATGAATCGCTACAAAAAATAATGAGTGACTGTGCCGCCGGCGTCAGCATGTCAGTCTGGGAGGGCTTCAATCTCCCTCTAGCAGAGATGCAATGGATCGGCCGGCCGGCATTGGCGTTCAACATCGGTGCTCATCCAGAGGTCGTCGCGGATCCCTGGTTCCTCTGCCACGATGTCCCGGAAATGGTTAGTAAGCTGATTACCTTACTTCAACCCAATCGCCCATGCGACTTTACTCGAAAGTTTGCTACCTTTCGCGAGAAAAGGCGCTGGGCGACAACACTGGCTTGTTGGGAGGACGAAATCGTTGAGCTTGCCAAAGCGTCCTCCGCAGTAGCGCCGTCCTGCGGTTCCCCACGCACACGACGTATTGTTCTTGTGGATGTGACTAACGCTTCTCTGGATCCTGCAAATCCAGGTGTTATTCGCGTGACGCGAAAGATTTGTTCACAGCTGCAGCGGCACTCTGAGTTGGACTTAGTTTTTGTGGGCTGGAATGGCGAGACAGGCGATTACATTTTCCTGAACGAAAGGCGCCGGCAGTTCCTTGAAGGTTTTGGCGGTCCCAAAGACGGCCTCGGATTGCTGGCGACCTGCGGGCAGGACACTTCTGTGAGCGCGTTTTTGCAGGCAATTGAAGCAGGTCGCATGGAGTCACCAGTCCTGTTTATGCCGGAAACGATGTTAGAGGGGCAAGCGCCGGCCCGCCTACGATGGGCGAAAAAACACCAGTACCGATCGGCCGCGATCCTTTATGACCTCATTCCTGTCTTTCACAAAGAGCTGTGCGGCGCTCAAGTAAGTAACGGCTTCCCCACCTACCTGGATGCTCTAATTCAGGTTGACGCTCTGTGGAGCATCTCAGGTTCCACTTTGAACGATTTCAATCGTTATGCGGAGCAAAGTGGTCAGCAAATTTCTGCGTCCACACATGTCATCAATTTGCCGGGAGAGTTTGGATCAGAACCGAGAGCAAATGAAGTGGGTTGGAGGAAGGATAACTCGAGCGAGATTCGTATTTTGTGCGTTTCCACACTGGAACCCCGAAAGAATCACCTGCGATTGCTGGAGGCGTATCAAAAGTTGCGAAGGCGTAGACCTAACTTGCGTTCGCGACTTATTTTAGTTGGCAACCGATACGCCGGCGCTCCTGAAATTGCAGACCAAGTGCTCTCGGCTTCGAAACGCGACACCAGTATCGAATGGCGTGGGGTAGTGGACGACCGTGTTTTGGGGGCGGAATTCAAGAGCGCTGACTTCACGGTCTATCCGTCGCTGGTTGAAGGCTACGGTCTGCCCATCCTGGAGAGTCTCTGGATGGGGTGTCCATGTCTAACCCATGAGTCGGGGGTGATGAAGGAACTAGCCGTCGGTGGCGGCTGCGTGACCGTGGACATGAAGGATGTGGGAGCGCTGGAGCGGGAGTTGGAACGTCTCACGAGCGACGCGGAGTTTAGGCAGGAACTTACTCGAGAAGCGATGGCACGGCATCTGACAAGCTGGGAGGAATATGGAATCGAAATCGCCCGTCGTTTGGCCGTACTCTAAGTGCCTAGTATGACAAGGCTACCCGTACGTGACCCGAACGAGGTGCTCAGAGCTCTAATTGTTTCAGAGATCGAGGTGATTCGATCTCGTGATCCGGAGCTTGGTGCGGCCTTGAACGTTAAACCGGCGACCGTTGAACACGAGGCGCGGCCTGCTGTTGCTGCTGCTGGACCTCCAGCCAGCTTGGTTCGCCGGGCGCTGCGAAAAGGGTACCGGGCTCTGAATCGGGTCGGGGTCCTGCAGCCGACCTTGCAGCGAGCGCGCACGCTGGCGCTGGACCGCTTAGAGAGGAAGAACAAAAACACTACCTCAACGGGGCCCGAGTTTCTGACGACGATCACGCGAAGTTTTTCCATCGCGTTCACCATGCGATCGGGCAGCAATGAGATTTGTAACCTCCTGGCGAGGAACGGACTGGGATGTCCCAGCGAATTCTTCCAAAAACCTTTGCCCAGCGCTGGCGGTGCTTTCGTATTGGATAGCTTTGGCCGCATCGTCAGCCGGTACCAAGTAGGGGGCATCTTCGGTTCAAAAATGTCATACGAACATCGCGCCGTGCTGGACGAGCAGTTAGCGGGCGCACTTCCTGGCTACACTCGCATTGACGACCTCTTACCAAACCACCACTGGGTATGGCTGATTCGGAAAGACAAAATTTTGCAGGCGATTTCTTGGGCCCGCGCAGAAGCCACCAATTCCTGGGCCAGCAACGGCCAGCGGCAGCAGCCGCGGGGCGAATATCCCTACGACTTCTTGCACATCCTTTCAAGAGTTATGCTGGTTCACCTGGGGGAACTCGCATGGGAACAATATTTTCGCGAGCATGCCATTGAGCCCCTCATCGTGTTCTACGAGGATTTTTTTAAAGATGTGGACCAGCAGCTTGATAGGTTGATTGATCACTTAGGGGGATTACCAGCAACACAAAACAAAATCGACACCGGCGCGACATTTGACATCCAACGTGATGAAAAGACCTTCGCGGTCCGCGATCGTTTTTTGTCGGATTTGTCGCGGTTGGGGTCGAGCGGCATGGCAACTCACTTGGGAGAACCGTATTTAAAGTGGACCAGGTTTCTGCTGGAGTTCGGCTGGAGAGTGTGAGAGAACAATCGCGCCTAAGGCTGTTTTCGAACATGCCCCCCGATGATCAGAGCGGCTTGTGCGGCTTAACTAGTTGTTGCTTAATCAGTGTAGCTGTTTCTAAAAAATTACAAGACTTTCAAATAGCCTCCCGTGTTCATTCATGAAGACGCCTGCAAACAATTCGCCTATCGATGTCAAAGAGCTTGTCCGCAAATACTCAATAGAAGAACTGAACAAAGCCGCGGAGGAGTACTGGGTTGGGATGCGGAATTCAAAGGATATTCTGTCGAAGCCTTATCTCCTCGGTACCGTCCAGCATCTGCTTGTTCAGATCGCGCACTTAGTCGGCGGTCTGACATTGTATCCCGGGCTCACCGTACTGGATTTCGGAGCTGGGAGTTGCTATGGGTCCCGAATCCTAAATCAACTAGGGATGCGCGTAATATCCTGTGATGTTTCTCGCACCGCGCTGAAAATCGGCAAAACGCTAAGCGAGCGATATCCTCCAGTAGGCGAACAACCCGAACACGTTTTTCTTCACTTTGACGGGAAGAGCTTTGATCTGCCCGATGGCTCCGTGGATCGTATATTTTGCCTAGACGCGCTTCATCATGTTCCATCCCAGGCGAATACCCTGAAGGAGATGGCGCGCGTACTGACGGACGGAGGTATCGCAGGGTTTTGTGAGCCTGGTCCTACACATTCCCTGCATCCTGAGTCACAGTTTGCCATGCGGAATCACACCGTCATCGAAAATGACATTGTTCTCTCCCACATTTTCGAAAATGGAAAGCGTTTCGGATTTACCGAAATGAAGGTTGCTGTAGCACCTATTCACCCGATCATGGTGCCAATAGCTGACCTAAATAAATTCTTTAAAAAATCTGGACCCTTGCTCCACAGCATCGAGCAGCGGGTATTGAACTATCCCATTTTCTTCATGTACAAAGGAACTCCCCAAGCAACCGATAGCCGAGTCGCAGATAATCTCGTTGGACGACTAAGGACATCGAATCGTGAGATTGTGGGTGACTCCCGGCTGCCAGTGCGCTTTCAAGTCGAAGCAGAAAACATCTCTTCGAAGATGTGGCGAGCGAGCGGTCCAAAACTCGGCTGCGTAAACCTGGGGGCTTTCTTGCACCAACCGCCGCAAGGTGGAACCATTGTGCCATCGAAAGAATACCGTTTCTCACTGTCCTTGCGAGACGTGCGTCCCGGAGAAAAGGTCAGCGCGGTGGTAGATCTGGGCATTCTCCGCCCAGGAGCTTACACTCTCGATGTTGACCTTGTTAGTGAACACGTGTGCTGGTTTCAAAACAATTGTAAGTCGCAGTTAACGCTCAGTGTACGCATTCAACCATGAACATCTCTCCGAGTTTTTTGGGTTGAAACACCGACCTTCAGGCCAGTGAATGGCGCAAGCATGCAGGGTACGACGATTAACAAGAGTAGTGGATGGCCGACGCGCGAACGCGCGGTCGGTGTTTAATTGTTTGCTTTGTTTGCCTCGTAGATGTGCACGTCATCCCAATACACCGTGCCGCTGCCCTCATTGCGAAATAAATGTAAACGGATGGTAGGTAGACTACCTATAGTCAAAGACTGGGTCACCAACTGCCAGCTCGCGCTCACGTGAGTGGGTAACGAAAAAGCGGCTGAGTTAGTTCCGGGATCATAGATGGCCACCTGTGCAGTCGCGCTTGCCCCTGGTGAACCTAAGACCCACGCCGAAACAGTGTAAGTACTACCGGGGTGCAGTCCGTTGACATCCTCGTATACGCTACCACTGCTTACGCTTTCGGCCAGGCTGTATTTCCCCGAATGCGTGATGGCACTAGTCACCTCGGCTTTGACGTTCAGATAAGGCACCCACGGACGGACTTCGCCGCCCTCAAATCCGGAGTTGCCGATCGCGCTCTGCAGCCTGGCCGCGGGGCTCATAAGCGTTGAGCTGAGACCAAAATCGGTGCGGACCGAACATAAGATCACACGATCTAAATCGTGGCATTTGCCTGGTCCAGTTGGCCCCTGAGCAATTAGTGCGGCCAGTGCAGCGGTTACGACGTACGCGCTGTCAGGTGACAAGCGCTCCATCGTGAGTTCGGAGACCGCTTTCCCGCATTGATAATCGAGTCCGGCACCGCTATACCTGCCAGAATAGTAGCTATTTATGCGCATCTTCTGTGCGGCTGCCAGTAGCCCAAAAAATCGGTATCCCTCTTTTCCTCCAGCCGATGCCCAGTCTCCACACTGCCAAGCGGGAAGGACTACAAGGTTTAGATGAAGTACACCTAGTTGGGACCAAATGGGCGACTTGAGCGGATCCGGATGGTCCTGGTTAACTTGCGAGTGTACCCACAGCCGAAGAGACCGGGTATCTACGCTCTGAATTGCCAGCGCACAAACGAGCATCGCAGTCGCCCATGACTTCTTTACCAAGAAAAATGGTGTTGCCAGTGCGATTACCAGAATGACGTAATAGGGAGTCCAGAATAGACGTCCGCTAGCCCGCAACACCGCGAGCATCGAGGTTAGCCGCTGCTTCGGATCAATGTCGACCAGTTGATGTGAACCGAACGATATCCTGGTTGAAAGCGCCATGAGGGTCAATAGCCCGCAGGCAAGCAAGAGTGGCAGGGCGAATTCGACCGATATTTTGCAGGTTTTGTGCTTCTTGAAAGCAAAGATAAGTGTTGCCAGCGCGAGTAAGAGAATCACGCCAAACCCAAGATAGTTATACCCTTCGTACTGACCGTGAGTAAACTGAGCAAACTGATGAAATACAACCGACTTGAAACTGTGTGGATCCACAGGAGCCAGCAAGTTCATTGAATAGTAGCGATATCCGACTGACCCATAACCGTGACCTCCGGGGATGAGAAAGCCGAATGCATATGCCACCACGAGGCTGAGTACAGCGAGTCCGGTAATTGCCCCCGTAGCCTTTCCGATTGACAGGCGTCGCTGCCAAACGAGCGTGATGATCACGGCCGAAAGCATGACCAGCACCTGAAAAGCAAGGTACGGATTAATGGCGACAGAGACGGCACCCAGGGTAAACGTCGCAATGAGGAGATTTCGCGGCGAGCGGCCTTCTTCTCGACGCGCTAGAAAATAAAGATAAACCGCCGCGGTGATCAACCAGTGGTTGGTTAGTGCGTAATGACCAATCATGCGAATGGTAAGTGGCGGAGAAAGGACAAAAAATGTGCTGCATATCCCGTTGACGATCGGTCGTGGCCCTAGAAGAAGGCGAAACAAGCGAAAAGCGAAGTAAAACTGTAGTGCGGATGCAAGCACTACTTCGATGCCCATGTACTGAAAAGGCTCGGGAAGAAGCGGCGAAAATAGCTTCAGAAAAACAGCGAGCAGGGCGTTTACGTCCATGAGCGCAACCGCCTCGCCTTGCGGATAGCCCACCCTGTTAGTGTATGTGAGCGGCCAGTGAAAGTGGGGATCTTGGCGGAACAACTCCCATCCGATGTGGGAAGTTACCGGATCCCAGGTCAGCCATGAGATGTTGCGTGGGTTCAAGGGCCGGGGGCCCATCACGATGAGCGCATACACAAGCCCCGCAAGTGCCGAGAAACCAAGCGCAAACCAAACCGAATCGGTCCAACGGCTGTGGTGAAGTTTGCGCGGAGACGCCGCCGTTGCGTGCTGCGCTCGTCCCATTCCGGATAGGGGTGCGGGGTTAAAGACAACCTCAGGGGCTTTCATATTTCAGGAGACGGCGTTGACTAAGAGTGACAGCATCACATCCTCTGGTCCGTAACCGCCGCCGGTTCTTCGAAGACTGTTGCCGAGGCTGTGACTGGGCCCGGCTTGCGAGCCTTAAAGATCATCTCACCGTACCCGACATACTTGCAGTCGAGCACTTCGAATCCACGATCAAGCAACCTTTGTCGCAGGCTTTCGTAAGTAAAGTGCGTAATGTGTTCATGAGCGTACGCGCCCGGCAAGACTTTTCCATACACCCACTCTAGGAACACCCACACGCGGGTATCGTAGTCGGGCGTGCCCAGGATCAGTGTTCCACCAGGGCGCAGGACACGCCACATTTCTTCCATGATCACCGGATCGTCGGGTAAATGCTCAATCACCTCTGAGTTGATGACCACATCGAAGCTGTTGTCGAGGAACGGTAACGCGATACAGGAGCCTTGCACTACCTTCGCATGCCGAGGTTGTACGAAACGAAGCTTGCGAAGCAAAATGTCCAAACCGACGGCCTGCGGCAGATCCATAATTGTACGCCCGGACCCGCAGCCGATGTCCAAGACCGACGAGCTTGCTCCGGTAAACTCTAACAGGATACGATGGCGTGTTCTTTGCCAGTAGCGTTGCAGCCAAATCGGACTATCAAACGCACGATAGTCATAATCTGCAGACTCAACCGAATTGCGAAGCTTCCACATTCTCCCTAGCGTTTTCAGATACGCGACTCCGAACTTTATCAGCTTGGCATGCGATTTTCCTGATCCGCGCGACATGTAGCGAAACGGGAGTTCACGAATGGTCCAGCCTTCCGCATAAATCCGGATCAGTATCTCTTCCAGAACATCAAAATCCCGAGCCTCCAAGGAAATCTTATGCAGTACATCAGCGCGGTACATACGGAAACCGCTCGACAGATCTTTGAGCGGGAGGGACAGGATTCGTCCATAGGTGACGTTGAGAATCCTGCTAAGCACCCGGCGAGAATACGGCATCTCGGCTTGCCCATTGCCGACATAACGGGATGCTATGAGAACTTGGGCTGTGGATCTGGCCTGCCACATATTCTCCAAGAATGATGGGCGATGGGATAGGTCCGCATCCATGGTAATGAGGTAGGGCGCGCTGGTTGCAGCAAAACCCGCCAGCAGTGCTCCGCCATATCCTCTTTCTGTTTGCAAGACGACACGCGCTCCATGTTTCTCGGCCGCAACTGGCGTCCCATCAAACGATCCTCCATCAACCACGATGATCTCCGCCTTCACCCGCAGCTTTGAAAGAACATCCCACGTTGCCGGGATTAGCAGTTCCAGGTTCTCGCGCTCATTGAGGGCAGGAATTACTATTGCCAGTTCGGGGGCTTGCAGAGATCTAAGCGGTTGCTGATTCGCCATTCCAACGATTCTCAAATTGGTATATCGTACAATGCTCAAACTCGGATCAGGGGTAATCTTCCCATCCCTGGACGCTGCGCACACGTTCACCGCTCGCATACACTTTGGAGACGGGAACGCTTAAAGCTGTATACGTATATTAGTGGTGCTGGCGATGGCTTTCAAGTGCCGTTCGAACGTTCAGCACGGTTAAGCAGCCACGAACCTCAGTGCAGATAAATCGACTGACCGGACGGTTGCAACATCAAGGAATCAAGCGCATGCGGGTCTTTTGCGCAAGCACCACGGGGGCGTCGCGGGGTTCTTTGATAGCATACTTGCAGAGACACCAGCATGCCCGGACACCATCTTTCCATCCAATTTTTTTCCCCTCGGCGTATGTACGTCCAGAGTAGCTGATACCCACCTCATAGACCCGAAGGTTACGTTTGGCGATTTTGACGGTGATCTCAGGTTCAAAACCGAAACGATCTTCCTCCAATGCTATAGACTGGATGACTTCTCGTCGGAATGCCTTATAGCAGGTCTCCATGTCCGTGAGGTTGAGATCGGTGATCGCATTCGACAGTAAGGTCAAGACCTTGTTTCCGACGGAATGCCAGAAATACAGGACTCGATGGGGTCGGCCGCCCATAAACCGCGACCCATACACAACGTCGGCTTTGCCGGCCAGGAGTGGCTCTATTAATAGGGGATACTCGATAGGGTCATACTCCAGGTCGGCATCCTGGATAAGGACAAAATCGCCGGTCGACTCCTGAATCCCACGGCGAACCGCCGCACCCTTGCCCATGTTCCGCGGTTGGAAAAATGCTCGTATGCGAGAATTGGCATTCTGTAATTCCGTGAGAATCTCACGCGACCCATCCGTCGACCCGTCATCGACGCAGAGCAACTCTAAGTCAAGTGGCACGGCTAGTACGTGTTCGATGACGTCACGAAGAGTGCTTCGTTCGTTGTATACTGGCATCACCACTGAAAGTTTCATATGCCGACCACTTGAAGTTTTGCTTCTCCCCCTACCGGGTTGGCCTCATCCAAGGGCAATTCTGATATTTTACTTCCAGCTACAGGCCGTGCATGACCGAGAGCGATGGCAAACTCGTTTGCGTCATTATACCCGCACTCCACAGGCCCGATTTGACCGAACGGTGTATCAGTTCGTTGCATCGGCAAACCTTTCCGACCGGACAGTATGAAATCGTAGTGGTCGAAAACGAGGCGCGCCCCGGAATGAGCTTGCCGGTTCCTCCCACTGGGAATCTGCGAATCATGGAACTGATGCACAACTATGGTACGACTGGGTCTATCAACCGAGCATGTGCCCAGACCGTATCGAAGTATGTGCTCTTCATAAATAACGATGTTGAGTTGCATCCCAGCTTTCTCGACATTCTTGTTGCCCTGCTCGAAAAGAACGATACCTACGCATTCGCCACGGGCAAACTGCTGAATGCCCGTGAAAGGGAACATTTTGACGGCGCGGGGGATGCGATAATTGCCGGCGGAGGCGCTTATCGTTTGGGTCACGGTGATGTGGATTGTGGCCAATACGATTCCTGCATGCATGTGATTGCAGGCTGCGGCGCCGCCACGCTGTTTCGAAGGTCCGCGTTGGATGAGGTTCGAGGACTAGATGAGGACTTCTTCGCCTACCTTGATGATGTCGACTTGGGGCTACGGCTCCACTTGCACGGATATCGCGGTGTCTACATCCCGAGTGCGGTAGGATTTCATCTGGGGAGTGCCACTCTGGGAGGCAATTCTCTTCATCCGAAAATCGTTGAATGGCTTACGCGTAATCAGATTCTCCTGATCGTTAAGGATTATCCGGGAGCGGTTCTAATTAGACTCCTTCCGCCGATTTTCATCTTTCAACTGCTATGGTTTATATTCGTGCTCGCGCATGGCAGAATAGGTCCTTATCTAAAGGGCATGAGTGGTACGCTTCGGCTACTTCCCAAAATGCTTCGCAAGCGCCGTTGCCTGATGCGGCAGCGCCGCGTTACGAGTGACGTTTTTCTGTCGGCTTTGTTGTCTTCGGAACAGCAAGTTTACAAGTGGTATGGGTCGCAATCTCCCGGCCTGCGACCGCGATTTCTTAAAACGTATTTCCAGCTGCTTCGTAGATACTGCTTGCGCTTGCAGTCTCGTTCTGCGGTTGAAGGTTTTGCGGAACGGTAAGTAAAATCTTGGTTGGCCGAAGAACGCTGCAGCCGTGGCAACAAGGGAGACGCATTCCTGGTCCGGTCCGTCCAATATCCAAAAATGAAAACAAAGCGAATATTCAGCACGGGCATTTCCATTGCACTCTTGTCTCTTCTGGTGTATTGGCAAGTTCGTAATTATCGCTCGTTTGATTGGGCCCGATTCCGGGACTCAACTCATGTCAACACCGTACCCATTCTGACAGCAGTAGCACTCATATACTTGACCTACGCGCTCAGAGCTCTGCGTTGGAAGATGTTCTTGCAACCAGTCTGTAGGACCCGGACCGCTCGTCTAATCTCACCAATGGTCATTGGCTTTAGCTCGCTGGCTTTGCTCGGGCGCCCTGGCGATTTCGTTCGACCTTACTTGATTGCTCGAAAGGAGAAGATTTCGCTCTCGTCTCAGATCGGGATCTGGACCATTGAACGAATTTTCGATATCGGTGCGCTGGCGGTTCTTATGGCCGTGGATGTCCTATTCTCTTCACAGCTCCGCTCAAATCCGTACATCCGCAGCTTTCGATTTGCTGCCGCCGGGCTCTGCGTTTTCGTCGTATTGCTGGTGACCATAGCGGCGATGGCGAATAAGCACGCTAACAGTCTGGGTCGCTTCGTGGACCGCATGACGGCGCGATTCTCGGGCAATTGGGCTCGTCTTGCCACGCAGAAGATGCGCGATTTCGCTCAAGGGCTGAAGGCGGTTTCGACAGCAAAGCTTTTTTGGCAACTAGCCGCCGTATCAATCGCTACGTGGCTTATCGTTGCTATCTCCTACCGTCAAGTAGCGCATGCTTATGTTGTCAATAGTCCATCTGGCGCTTCTGACATTCCGGTGTCACTAGACGTCGAAACCGCGAAACTAGCCGGATCTCCCGCTTTAGCCGGCCAGGAGCTTACTCCGACGTTGTTGGGAAAGCTCGCGCCCTCCCTTTCTCAGAAAGGTTATATGGTCCAGATGAAACAAAACAGTTTCTGGGTCATACAAAAGGGCACCAGCGTTGCCATGCCCATGGGGGCGCATCCCAATCTTGCTCGCTTGGGTGTTTCTCAAATGATTTTGCTCTTGGGGTTAGGAATGCTTGGTTCCATCCTGCAATTGCCAGCAATTGGCGGCGGTACTCAGCTCGCGGTCATCAGCGGGGTGGAAGTACTGTACGGAATCCCACCAGAGCTTGCGATTAGTTTCGCCATCCTCCTGTGGCTAGTCACATACATCAGTTGTGTTCCACTAGGGTTGATACTAGCGCAACGTGAACATTTATCTATGCGTGGATCTATGAAACGAGCGAGTTCACTAAGCTAGACCAGATATCGGCGTCCCGAGGTTCTAAACAGAATCACTTCTTCCATTAGCATGCCGGGCTGATGGCATGCGGTGGGGAGGGGTGTCATGAGGACGCTGCGCGACCCCACGCGGGCTGACATTTATGCGGCCTGAATCGAGATCAGGGCGCTAGCTTGGCCCCCCCATAAAGACAACTCCTTGAAAAGCTGCTAAGCGGAGTTACAATTTGCGCGTCAAGTACGGGTT
>Ga0126373_10001414_pt1 | contig 17077 bp, 17 predicted proteins | sample PanSoiMetPlot_11_FD_92545 | JGI IMG/M metagenome (GOLD analysis project Ga0126373, IMG submission 92545) | Tropical forest soil microbial communities from Panama - MetaG Plot_11 | ecosystem: Environmental > Terrestrial > Soil > Tropical forest > Bulk soil | place: Panama | collected 2016-02-17 | reverse complement strand
GTGTGCTGGATGTTTTGATTCTGTCCCGCCCTTTTCGCCAGACCGATCGAGTGGTGCTGGACGCGCCGGTTGTGATGATCGAGATTCTTTCGCCCAATGATCGAATGAAGGCCACGCTCGAAGCGGTTCCGCGAATACGAGAAGCTGGATGTGCGGCATATTCTCCAGATGGATCCCGAGGACAAGGTGACGCATGTCTTCGAGCAGGGCAATCTGGTGCTTAAGGACATCGAAGAGCTGGGGCTCGATCAGAATCGGCGATTGCCCTTCGACACTCGCAAACTGCTCTCGCGAGTCGACCAAGAATAGCGGCCCACCGCTTCTACTTCAGAGCTAGCGTGCTTTCCGGGTCCGGGCGGAAGATCAAATACCGCAGGTCGCCCTCCTGGCTGCTGAACCAGTGCGGGGTGCGGCCGGGGATGATGATCACATCGCCTTTCCCGACGTGGCGGCTCGTGCCGCCGTCGATGCGTGCGCTTTGAAGGGTCGTGCTGCCGGGACGGTTCGGTTTGGGATCGGGGAGCGTGCCACCGGTGACGAGCGTCGCGCTGCCGTCCAGGATGTAGTAAATCTCTGTGACTTTGGTCTGGTGGAGATTGGCTTCTTGTTTGATGGTCTTCGGGCGGAGTACGCCGAACACGCCGACGTGATAACCGCCGACATCTACGATGCGGATGGCTTTATCGCTGACCACATCGCGCGGAAGAGCATTGATGAACGATTGGATGTCGGAGTTCGTGACATCGGTCGCCGGAAGCGGAGGGGTTTGGGCCAAGGAAGCGAAAACGAGCAGAATCGCGAGAGCGCAAACGGTGATCTTGCACATAGAAATCTCCTCGAGTCGAGATTCGAACCGGTGACAATTTTATCACCGGGCGCGGCCCACGGACCGCCGTGTCAGAAGGACAATTTAGCGGAAAACTGGAGCGATCGGGCGGGCAGTTGGTTCGTGATTCCAACGAGTGGCGCGCCGAATCCCGCGCCGGCGGTCGCGCCGTTGCCGTAAGTGCCGCTGTAACCGACAAAGTTCGTGTGGTTGAGTACGTTCAAGGCTTCGGCGCGTAAGTCGAGATGCAGGCGCTCGTTGCCCAGTGTGAACGGGCGTTCGATAAACGGCGAAACGTCATAGATAGGACGCCCGCGTCCTCGATTGCGACCGATCACACCGCCATTGATGACGGGGCGATCGCTAGTCGCGCCGGTGTCGCCGCTGTTGGCGACGCCTGTGACGTAGTTGTAAGGCAGGCCCGAGGCGAGGGTCGCGACGCCGCCGAACTCGATTTTCAACGGCAGGAGGTAGAGTCCGCTCAGAACGAAACGGTGGCGCTGATCGAAGATTGCGTTGGCGTACTCGACGTGGCCGGTAAAGTTGGGATCGTTGGGATTCTGGCTGGGAAGGTCTGGGTCGACGTTGTCGAGTGCATGCGACCATGTGTAGCTGGCGAGCATTGAGAGCCGCGTGCTGAAGCGGTGGTTGAGATTGATGTCGAGTGCGTCGTAATTGGCGTAACCGTCGTTGACGTCGCTTTGGATGACCGCGTACGGCGGCTGCGGATTTGTGGCTGCGTTGGGATTGCAGGCAAGGCCGTGCGTGCTGTACCACCAGATCCAATAGGGACGCGTGCAGTTGGCAGCTTGCGCGGTGCGGACCTGGCCGGGCGAAGTGCGAATGAATGACGAGGGCGCGTCCACGTCGCGCGGGCGGTTGATGCGCGTGGTGTGAGAGCCGACGTAGTCGACCGAGAGGACCCAGCCCGAGAAAAGGCGATGCTCGACGCCGATGGTCCAGAGTTTGGAGTTCGGATTCAAGAGCTGGTTCGGATAGCCGATCAGGGTGTTGGTCGGGAAAAACTGATTGTAGTGCGACCCATCGCCGGGGCGAAGATAGAGGCTACGGAGCGGGGCTTGCGCCCCCGCGGGAAAAGCGGGGAGCGGGGCGGCGGAGATGCTCGCGGGAAATCCGATCTGGCCGGGAGCGGCGGTGTAGTTGAAGACGCCGGTAGGTCCGGTGAGCGCGTAGTTGGCTTCGGAGTTGTCGACGATTTGCGAATAGTAGATGCCGAATCCGCCCCGAATGACCGTCTTGCCGTCGCCGTGCCAGTTGTCAGCGAAGCCCACGCGCGGCGCGAAGGCGAGGCGCGAGTCGGCGAAGCTCTGTTGCTCGTAACGCAGGCCGAGATTGAGAGTGAGGTCAGACCGGACGTGGTAGTCGTCTTGAACGAAGGCGGACCACAGCGTGTCGTTGACGGTGTACTTCGCGTTGCCGTAGCTCTGCGTGTAGCTCTGGACGTTGGCGATGTTGCTTAGGTAGGCGCTGCTTTCGCATACGGCCAACGCCAGCGGGCAGGCTTTGTAAACGAATTGGCCGAGGTAGATCGGGCCGCCGAATTCCTTGCCATTTCCGCCGGTGTGGGCGACGATCGCATCGGCGCCGAATTTGACCTGATGTTTGCCCCAAACAGCAGAGAGCGTGTCGTTGGCTTGATACTGGCGATTCATCAGCAGTGCGGATTGTGAGGTGCCGGTGGTGAACGTACCGCCGGTGGAGATGGGGACCTGGAACTGCGTGCCGTCGACGACAGGGTCGAATTCGGTGATCGGAGACGCGATCTGGAACTGCACGCGGACGCTGTTGAGCAACGCTGGGCTGACGACCGCGGTTTCGCCGAGTTCTTCCGAGTAGGTGCGGCGCCGGAACACGCGAGCAACGGTGGGCAGAGTGTTACCACCGACGATTCCGTTGGGGTTCGTATCGTGGAAGCTGTCGACGTCACTGCGGAAGAAGAGCGTGTTGCGATCGCTGATCGCGTGATCGATGCGCATGAAACCGAGCCAGCCGCGATAGTGGCCCACGAAGCTGCCAGGCTCGACCGGCGAGATCACTGGAGAGGCGCGGTTCTCCCGACTGTATTCGCCGGCGGTGGAAAAGTGAGTTGCGCCACTCGAGCTGATCGGGCCGGAGAGATCGATTGCGGACTGGCCGAGCGTGTCGCTGGTAATGTCGTTGCCGCTCGCGGCATTCGATGAACTGAAGCCCGAGAGCTCGGCTTCGGAGGCGGCCGGACGCCAGAGCTCGAGCACGTCGCCGTGAGTCTGGTTCCCGCCGCTTTTGGTGACGATGTTGACGACGCTGGCGGTTGAGCCGCCGTATTCGGCTGAGAATGCGTTGCTGAGTACGGTCATTTCCTGAACGGCATCGATCGGGATGTTGCTGAACATGGTCTGGCGGCCCCAACTGTCGTTGCCGGTTGCGCCGTCGACTTCGAACCAGGTTTGGCGGCGGCCGGCGCCGTTGGTACTGAAAAGGTTCTGATTCATGAAGACGTCGCCTTGATTGATGGCGGGACGATTGGCGGCGCTCAGGAGAGGCAGGTAGGAGACGCGGCGATTGGGGAGTGGAGTGGTTTCGATTTGTTTCGGGTCGAGATCGATGCCGATTTGCGGTTGGTCGGTGCGGACTTCGCCCGCGACACCGGTGACCGTAATGACGGCCAGTCCGCCCGAGACGTTCAGCCGCAATTTGAGCTCAGCGGTGGTACCGCCTTGGAGTGTAATCTGCGTGCGCTGTTCCTCGAAACCCTCATTGGTTGCGACGATGTCGTAGGTGCCGGCGACGGGAAGGCCTGAGATGGTGAAGGCACCGGAGTCATCGGTCTCGGCAGTACGTTTGGCACCCGTGAGCGTGTTCGTAGCGGTGATTTGAGCGTGCGCGATCGCGGCCTGACTCGAGTCGGCCACCTTGCCACGAATGGTGGCCGTGTCAGGCGTTTGCGCGAAGGCACTCAGCGACAAAGCCGCGATGATCCAGGGGGAGCGAAGCATGCGAAAACCCAGCGTACTGCGCGGGCCTCTTTACTACCAGATGTCGTAGTGACGTAACAGGTCAGGCCGTTTCAAGTGTGAGGGGTGCGGGACTCTTGCCGTCGATGTCGATGACACCGAGCTCCTTCGCGATGGCGGCGCTGATCAAGGCTTGGCCGGTACGGTCGTGGAGCGACGGATCTCGCGCCAGCGCGGCGATCACGCGTCCCTGGAATTCGGGGCTTTCGCTGTTCGAAAGATCGAAGGCCGTTGCCGATTGCATCACTAGCTCGGTGCGCACGAGTCCAGGATATAGAGACAAGACCGCGACGCCGTAGGGTTTCAACTCGTACGCCATGTCGGCGGTCATCTTGTCGGTGGCCGCTTTTGCGATTCCGTAGATGACGTTGCCCATGTACTTTTGTGCGGCCCAGTAGCTAATGTTGACGATGAGGCCGCGCCGGCGCGGGACCATGAGACGGGCGGCGTGCGAAGAGGCGACGAACGCGGCCCGGACCCCGGAATCCATCATGCTGGGCCAGCGATGTTCGGGCTGGTCCCAGAATGGGTATTCCCACGTGAATTCGCCATCCTCGATCATGCGCTCGTAGCCGCCCCAGGCGGAGTTGACAAGAATGTCCAGCGCGTTGGATTCGTCGGCGATGCGGCCGAAGAGGGCGGCGGTTTCGTGATCGAGCAGGTGATCGCAGGGGATGCGGACGACACTTGCGGGCAGGGTCGCGAGTTCGATGTGGCGGGAGCTGGCGTAGACTCTGTAGCCGGCTTCAGACAGCGCGATGGCGATTCCGCGCCCGACGCCTCGGCTCGCGCCGGTAACTAATGCGACGGGCATGGGGTCAGCGAACCAGGCATTCCAGGAGGTCGTGCGCGAGGCGCAAGGTCAGGGGCTGCAGGATGACAACAGCGAAGCATGCGCCGGCAGCCACGGAGCGCCAACGGGTGAAAGACGCGGCGGCGGGTTGGGGATCGAGAAGGCGCTCAACACGCTGGCGCAAGTCGGGTCCCTCTGGGAGAAGGGGAGTCATCAACGCCGACGGCCGCGGCGCGCATCCTAAACCTGCGACGCGAACGAGTGCATCGGCCAGATGCAACGCGCGCTTGCGATTCCCGGAGGTGGAACGGTCGTCTGCGGCTCGCTCTGCGAGCTTGGCCCAGCCTTGTTCGAGCGCGGTGAACCCTGGGAAGAATGGGACTAGGCCGGGGGCGCAGTGCATGAGAAGACGTTTCAAGTTGTCGTGCGAAACCCGGTGCGCCTGCTCATGGCGGACGGCTGCGTCGAGTTCGGCGTCGTCGAGCGTTTTGAGCAGACCGCGAGAGGCGATCAGTGTAGGCCGGAGAATGCCGGCGACGGCGAGAAACGGGACGTTGCTTTCCATCACGAGGGCCGTACAGCCCGCGAACAACTCAGGATGCGCTTCACGACGCCAGCGCCGCATGTGCCGCATGGACTGCACGGCTGCTCGTGCAGCGCGCATCACCGAGCTGAGCAAAAGCAGCAACGTGAGTAAAGCGGCCGTGATGCAAAGAGCGCCGATCTGTTCATCGGCGGCCTCGGGTTCGAAGGAGATGTAGCTCGGTATGCAAACTGCCGCGACGATAACGAGCGCGATCATCCACGGGAGTATCCGCGAGACCAGGAGCAGTCGGGCGCCGCTGCGCGGTTGAAGACGAGATGCGAGGCGGACCAGCGCAGGGGCAGCTAACGAAACGGCGCTTGCGATCAGCAGGTGAAGCAGGAAAAAGCTCGCGAGCGCGAGCCAGGCAAGGCGGGGCCAGTAGTTGGAAATCATGCTTTCTTCCGCCTTTCCAATTCACGGCGCTTTTCTTGAACGCTGCGCTCCAATTCGTCGAGGAGCGCACGATCGCGATCGCCCACCGCTTCGACCAGACATGAGATAAGCAATTCTCCGGTCGCGTCCTTCCGAGCCAGAAAATCGGCCACAAAGTCGCCGGTGCGCCTGTGCTCCCATTCACGCCGCGAAACTCGGGCTGCATAAATGAACGCGCGATCCGATTTGCGCCGGTCGAGAATGCCTTTCTTGAATAGGCGGTCGAGAGTGGTCATGACGGTGGTGTAAGCGAGGGGTCTAGAGAGCTTTGCGCATACTTCGTTCACCGAGCAGTCGCCTTGATGCCAGATGATGTCCATCACCTCGGCTTCCAGGCGCCCGAACCCGGCCGCGCGGTTTTTCCACCAACGGAGCATGAGAATAGAATTCTAACAATCTCAGCGGTTCGACAAGATTCGATTGGCGATGACAGCCTGACCGAGAGCAATCCCACCATCGTTGGGCGGGACTTGGGCGTGGAGGTAGACATCGAAGCTGGCAGCGCGCAGACCCGCGACAGTGCGCTCGAGCAGATATATGTTTTGGAACGTTCCTCCGCTCAGGCAGACGGATCGGAGTCCGTCAGTGTCGCGCAAGCGGCGGCAGAGTTCGATAACGAACGCGGCGATGGTGTTATGAAACGCGGCGGCGATCAAGGCAGGCTGTTTGGCTGCGAGAACATCGCGTACGATGGCGCGAATCGCTGGGCGCATATCGATTTCGACCTGGTCGCCGGAGCCTAGCTCGAACGGGTACGCGGCGTCGATGCCGGCCGAGGCAATATTCTCGAGCTCGATCGCGGCCTGCGCTTCGAAGTTGACCTCGTCACGAACGCCCACGATAGATGCGATGGCATCAAACAGGCGTCCACAGGCTGATGTGTCGACGATGTTGATTCGCCGGTCAATCATGGATCGGACTGTAGCGAGCTTTTTGGCGGGGATTCGGCGGAGCAGCGGAAGGTCGAGCGAATTGAGCTCTGAGCCGAATGCGTCCAGCAAGTAGCTGAGCGCCAAGCGCCAGGGTTCGCGGACGGCTGTATCGCCACCCGCTAGCGGAACGTATCGCAGATGGGCGCGGCGCTCGAATCCGTCGTAGTCGGCCATGAGGAACTCACCGCCCCAAATCTTGCCGTCTGTCCCGTAGCCGGTGCCGTCGAACGCCACTCCGACCACCTTTTCCTTGAGGCCGTTTTCGGCCATGCAACTTGCAATGTGGGCATGGTGATGCTGTACGCCAATCTTTTCGATGGCGGGCAGATCGAGCGCGAACTTGGTGCTGAGGTACATCGGATGAAGGTCGTACGCGGCGACGACCGGCTGGATGCGGAAAAGAGCTTTCATTCGATCGAAGGTCTGTTGGAAGAAGATGAGCGTTTCGTAGTTTTCAAGATCGCCGATGTGCTGGCTCATGAAGGCGTGATTTTCTCTCGTGAGGCAGAAGGTGCTTTTCAGCTCGGCGCCGCAAGCGACAATTTCGCCTATTGGGAGTTCCAGGTGAATCGGTAATGGCGCGTAGCCGCGAGAGCGGCGCAGGACACGTTCTCTGCCGTCGAAGATCCGGACGACGGAGTCGTCGACGCGTGTGTGAATGTCGCGATTGTGGAACAGAAACGCGTCGGCGATTTTGTCCAGGCGCGCCGCCGCGTCGCGATTCGAGGTGACGATGGGTTCTTCGTTGAGGTTTCCGCTGGTCATGACGAGAGCGCGGAACTCGGGCGGGCCGTCGAGTGAATCGCCGAACAAGAGATAGTGCAGCGGCGTGTAAGGCAGCATGAGGCCCAAGGTGTTGTTACCGGGTGCGAGATCTGGCGGGAGATCGGCGCCGGCGCGGCGCGGAAGAATGACGATGGGCCGCCGGACGCTTTCGAGGGCCGCCCGGTCCTCTGGAGACAGTACACAGAAGAGCTCGGCGCTCGCGGCGTCGGGGACCATCAACGCGAATGGTTTATCGCTGCGTTTTTTGCGTTCACGCAGCAGGCGGACCGCGTCAGCGTGTTGCGGATCGCAGGCCAGGTGAAAGCCACCGAGGCCCTTGATGGCGAGGATCCGGCCGGCGCGCAGGAGCTGGCGCACTTCGCGGATGACTTTCAGGGCGTCGTGCTGCGAGTCGAAGACGGGTTGACCGGATGTCGTCAGCGCAAGCGATGGGCCGCAGTCGGGGCAGGCGTTAGGTTGCGCGTGAAAGCGGCGGTCGGTTGGATCTTCGTATTCGTGCAGGCAGCGCTCGCACATGGTGAAGCAGGCCATCGTGGTCAGCGGGCGATCGTACGGGATTATTCGAGTGATGGTGTAGCGGGGACCGCAGTTGGTGCAGTTGGCGAACGGGTAGCCATAGCGCCGGTTCGAGGGCGTGCGAAAGTCTCGCATGCAGTCGTCGCAGGTGGAAACGTCGGGAGAGACCCGGACGAATCTTCCGGGTTCGTCGAGGCTCTCGCGAATCACGAAACCGTGCTCGTGGGTTGGCGCGACCGATGTTACGGCGACATCGTCGATGCGCGCCAGCGGCGGCGCATCGTGTTGGAGGGCATGCAGAAATTCATCCACGCGCTCGCCCGGTCCCTCTGCTTCGATGAAAACGCCTGCTGAGGAGTTGAGGACGAATCCTGAAAGCTGGAGCCGGTGCGCTAGGTTGTAGACGAACGGGCGAAAGCCGACACCCTGCACGATGCCGCGTACATGGACGTGGAGGCGCGCGATGGAGTTGCCGTGCGTGTCTTCATCCGCCATGCGTTGATTGGACGTCTTCCAGAATTATGTACAAAGTCGCGCCTTGATACTGCATAGTTCGGCGGCGTTCATTCCCCACACGCACACCGCGCGAAGCGAGTAGGCTCAAGCGAGACGCAATTCGCTCGGGATGGAGTGTCAGGTTGACGAAGGTCGTGTTCGGCTGGACCTGCTTTTGAAGCTCGGCGCCGGACCAGGTTGTCAGCTCGCGGGTGAAGTCGGCGGGAATCCAGAGATAGAGCGATTCGGCGGAGTCGTAGAAAGGCGTTGCAGGCTCGTCGCGATCGAACCAGAAGCGCAGTCTCCGCGATCCATCGGTAGAGGACTGGACAGCGGCATCGAATGTCATCAGATCGTGGAAGGCGTTGCGGTTCGGTCCGCGAATGGGAGTGGGGTAGTCCCACGCGTAAGCATAGGCAGGGTCGAGCGCAGGCGAGAGAAACAATAGGCCGGCCAGAGTGATCATGCCGAACCGGAGCTGCTCAAGGAAGAGCAAGAGCACGGTTATGGCGCCGAGAAAAAAAAGAATCGGCCAAGGATGTTGCGGCCAGGCCCACATAGAAAAGGTAATTGGCAAAGCAACCACGGCGACGATTATGATGCCGGCACGGAGCCAGGATGTCACGAACTGGCCAGTAATTATTCCGCTAAGGAAAAAGAGCGGGACGACCATGAAAGAGCTCTGGTACTGCACGCGAAGCGAGGCTGCGTGCAACACGAACTCCTGGAGTGCGTACAAGCCGAGGCAGATGGCGAGTGCGAGATAGGCTTCCGAGGCAAGCTCCCAGTCCTTGCGCAGGCGCACTAAGAACGGGCCGACGAGCAGTAGGAGCGCGGGCGCGAACAAGCGATAGGCGGTCAGCAGGAATCCAGGGCCGACGCCCCATGCATGCGCCAGGTCGGCGGGATTTCGTAGGGTTAGGATCGCAAAGTAAATTTGCCAATAGAAATAAGTCCACCGGCCGATCAAGATTTGACTGACGGGACAGAGAGCGAGGACGACCACTGCGGCGCCGACGCTTATGGCAACACATGCCTGCAGGAGATCACGTGGGGAACTACGATGATGCCAAAGCGCAATCGCGAGCACGGCGAGAATCATCGGACCGGCAGTCATATGCGTAAGTCCAGAGAGCGCCAGGAACATTCCGGTGAGCCCGCTGTTCACACGGCGCGAGCCGTTCGGCCGCACCGCGCACATCAGCGCGGCGAACCCGTACGCGATCGAGGGGGCATCTGGGTAGTCCCAGGAGACTGTGGAAATGAAGTATGGGTTCGTGACTAATAGCGCGGCAGCCGTTGCGCCCGCGGGCGGGCCGTAGAACCATCGGACGGACCAGTACAGCGAGACAGCGCTTACCGAGACGATCGCCAGGTTCAAGATCACGCTCGCGGCTTCTGGCGATACGATTCGGAACGCGGTAAGGCCGGGCAGGATCCAAGGCAGGCGCGAGACGTAATAGGTGGGACCGTAGGTGTGGACGAGATACCGGAAGTGCAGAAAGTATCCGGTGTAATACCAAGGATCGAGAAAGCCGACGGGCGCGAAGTTGGAATAAGGTCCGGTCAACAGGAACGCGAGCGAAGCGGCCACGCTCGTTATCCAAACGATCGCGGGCTCCGGCACGCGCCGAAGAACGTGCATAATTAGAGCCTATCGCTCGTCCCGGCGCCCGTCGCGTGTTACGCTCGTGTTTTATGCAGCTTTGCGAGATTTTTCTCGGCCTTGGCGAGCCGAACTTCGCCCAACTGTTGCGCGGCGTCTCGATCGGAAAATTGAAAACGTATCAGCTTTTCGACCGGATGAAAGCGCGGCTGCATGTTGCGAAATTGAACTCGGAGAGCATCCGGAAGTCGGAGGCGAAGTTGTGGACGCGGCTGAGTGACAGCGACGAAGAGCTCGCCACCGATCTCTCGCAAGCGGTCCTGATCTCGCACATGGACATGATCAAAGCGATCCTGGATGAACTCGGAGTGCCGAACGAGGATGGTTTCTTCGCCAAGGACATCGATGCGTCGAAATATCTGACCGATGGCTGGCAGCAGAAAACATACGATGAGTTCAAAGACAAGTATCCCGCGCCGGTGCTGCTCTTTTACATCAATCATCTGGATTGGGAAGTGGCAAAAGCGCAGCAATTGTTCCAACCGGCGGCATGAGCCTCGACGATCAAATCCAAAAGCTGGCGACGGAAGCGCTCGCGCAAATCGATCAGGCGAACGGCCTGGAGGCGCTGGAGGCGGTGCGGGTCGACGTGCTGGGGCGGAAGGGGTCGCTCGCGCAGGTCAGCAAAGATTTTGGAAAACTGGCGACCGAGGAGCGCGCGGCCTCCGGCAAAGCGCTGAACGCCGCAAAGCAGAAACTGGAAAGCGCTCTTGAAGCGCGGAAGCAGACGTTTTCGAATCAAGCGCTGACCGAAAGGTTGTGCGGTGAGTGGATAGATCTGACGCTGCCTGCGCCGAGGCCGCGGCCGGGGAGCCTGCATCCGGTGACGCAGATCCAGAACGAGATCGAGGATCTGTTCACGTCGCTTGGCTTCGCCGTGTTGGACGGACCGGAAGTCGAGACCGAATATCACAACTTCGATGCGCTGAATATTCCGGCACATCATCCGGCGCGCGATATGCAGGACACGTTCTGGCTGGAGGGCGGGAATCTGCTTCGCACACACACCTCTCCGGTTCAGGTGCGGGGAATGGAGCGACTGGGGCCGCCGCTGCGGATGATCGCTCCGGGGCGCACATTTCGCAACGAAGAAGTGGACGCGTCGCACGAACACACTTTTTATCAAGTGGAAGGCATGATGGTGGATCGCGACGTTTCCGTTGCGCACTTGATTTATTTCATGAAGACGCTGCTCAGCGCGATTTTCAAGCGCGAGGTGACGGTGCGGCTGCGGCCGGGATACTTTCCGTTCGTCGAGCCGGGATTTGAGCTGGACATTCGATGCCTGATCTGCGGCGGGCCCGGCTGCGCCGTGTGTAAGCAGAGCGGCTGGGTGGAGCTGCTGCCTTGTGGGCTGGTGCATCCGAACGTTCTACTGATGAGTGGTATTGATCCGGATCAGTGGGGCGGGTTCGCGTTCGGGCTGGGGCTGACGCGGCTGGCGATGATGCGCTACGGCATCGACGATATTCGTTTGTTGCAGGGCGGGGACCTGCGGTTCCTGTCGCAATTCTGAGCGATGAAATTCTCTTACAACTGGATTCGCGAGATGGTGCCGGGGCTGGATGTGCCGCCGCGTGAACTAATGCGGCTCATCACCACCAAGACGGCCGAGTGCGAGGGTTTGGAGGAAGTCGGGGGAGCGCTCGCCAACGCTTCAGTGGCGCGGGTGATGAGTGTTGAGCCGATCGGGGAGGGTCACAATCGCAAAGCGTTAGTGGAAACCCGCCGGTTCGGAACGAAGACCGTAGTTTGCGGCGCGCCCAACTGCCGCGCTGGAATGCTGACGGCGTACATCGCCTCAGGCGTGAAAACCATCGATGGTGTCGAGAGCGACGGTATGCTGGCGAGCGGGCGGGAGCTGGGCATCAATAGCGATCATTCGGGCATCGTCGAACTGACTAGCGAGGAGCTGGTGGCGGCAGATTCGGTGATCGAAGTGGACAATAAGTCGCTCACGCACCGGCCGGATTTGTGGGGACACCACGGAATGGCACGCGAGGTTGGCGCGATTACTCGCCGTCCCTTGCGCGATCCGGTGCGGTTGGGATTGCTTCCCGCTGCTCCAGGCGTGATTGGCGTTCAAATCGACGATTTGGCTTTGTGCCCGCGGTACAGCGCGCTGGTCTTCGAGAATGTCACCGTACAGCTGTCGCCCTTGTGGCTGCAGTACCGGTTGGAAGCGATCGGACTGAACACGATCAACAACATTGTGGACGTGACTAACTACGTCATGGCCGAGCTGGCGCAGCCGATGCATGCGTTCGACGCGGACAAACTTCGCGGCGACACGATTTTCGTGCGCAACGCTTGGCCGGGTGAATGGATCACGGCACTGAACGGCGAGAAGTACGAGCTCGCCGGATCGAATCTTCTCATCACCGACAGCGCAGGACCGATCGCGATCGCGGGTGTAATCGGCGGGATGGACAGTTCGATCAGCGAGGGAACGAAGCGCATCGTGCTCGAGAGCGCGAATTTTCAGGCCGCGAGTGTACGGAAGACGTCGGTGGCGCTGAAGCTGCGGACGGATGCGTCGATGCGGTTTGAGAAGTCGCAGGATCCGTTGAACACCGTGCGTGGCCTGGCGCGCGCGGTAGAGCTGCTTCAGCAAGTTTCGCCCGGGATCCGGTTGGTCGGCGGTGTGTCGGACCGGAAGGCGGAGTTCAAGCCGCCCGCGCCGATCGAAGTGACGGTGGACTGGTTGAATCGGAAGCTGGGCCGAAAGGTGAGCGCGGCGGAAGTGCGATCAATTTTCGAATCGCTGGAATTTGGCGTGCGAGAGACGGCGTCCGGGCGGTTTTCCGTGACAGTACCGAGTTGGCGCGCGACCAGGGATGTTTCGATCAAGGACGACTTGCTCGAAGAAGTGGGGCGGATGATCGGCTACGAGTCGATCACGCCGCAAGCTCCGCTGATCGCTTCCGTAGTGCCGCCGGCGAATCCATCGCGGTTGTATCATCGGCGCGTGCGCGCTATGACTGCCGCGCAGGGCTTCACGGAAGTTTACAATTATTCGTTCGTGAGCGAAGAGATGATCGCGCCGTTTGGTTTTGCGCCGAGCGGTCACATTCGCGTGACGAACCCGATCGCGTCGGATCAGACAATGCTGCGAACCAGTCTGTTGCCGGCGATTCGCAAGAACATTTTGGACAACAGCCGCCGGCTGGATGCATTCCGGCTGTTTGAGATCGGCCGGGAGATTCATCCGCGTGGCGAGGGCCTCCCCGAGGAGACGCCGCACCTGACCGCCGCAATGTACGAGCGCCACGGTGACGGGCGCGCGCAGTTGTTCGAGCTGAAGCGGCTGGCCGAGTGCCTGATGCGAGGATGCGAAGTTCGGCCGGCGGCGCCGCGCCCGTTTGAGCATCCCGAGCGCGCAGCAGTGGTCGGATGGCGTGGGCAGGAGATCGGGCGGCTGTTCGAGTTCCATCCGTCGCTCGGAATCGAAGGGCGGGCGGCGGTGTTGGATTTGGACCTTGCCGTGATGGAGCGTCTCGACGACCAAGAGATTCGCTATCAGCCGCTCAGGCGGTTGCCCACCAGCGCGTTCGATTTGTCCGTGGTCGCGAATGTGCGCGAACCCGCGGGCGCGATCGAGCGGCGGATGGCCGACGCCGCAGGAAGCAATCTCGCTGAAATTGAGTTTGTCCGCGAGTACACGGGTGCGCCACTGCCGGAAGGGCGCAAGAGCGTGTCCTACCGCCTGACCGTCGGAGCGGCCGACCACACTCTATCGTCGGACGAAGCTGCAGCCATCCGGAATCGCGTAATCGAAGCGCTGCAACGAGAGGGATTCGAGCTCAGGATTTAGCTCTTACAAATTCGCGCAAAATGTAGCGCGGCGCGATCCTCACCTTTTACCGCGCTAATGCACGTGCATCGGCTCGCCGAAGCGGGCGATGATTCGCTCGGCGCACATACGGCAGGCTTCGTCCTCATCAGGATCGCGGCCTTCGGACACGAGCACTTGTTCGTCCTTGATAGCCATGCTACGGCCGCACACCCAGTCCTCGCCGTCGCGAGAGTGAATATGGTTGAAATCGGTCAACGCGGAAGTCCTTCAAAAGGGATGATCTAGCCAGAATATCAGATCGGTTGCGAGGGCCTCTTTGAAGCTGATAAACTGAAATTTCCAATCAAGGAGCAATAACGAAAATGGCGAGAGTATGTGAAGTGTGCGGACGCGGGCCGCAGTTCGGCAACCGGATCAGCCACGCGCACAACGTGACCAAGCGCCGCTGGAACCTCAATTTGCAAACCGTGCGTGCGATAGTGAATGGCGCTTCCAAGCGCATTCGCGTTTGCACGGCGTGCATCAAGAGCGGCAAAGTCCAAAAGGCCGCGTAGTTCCGGCAGCAATCGATCTCCGCGCTATAAAATCTCGAAAATCTCGTATACAACGGCGTTGGCGTTCCGCTGACCCATCCCCACTGTCACGATTGTGTTCAACCAGGCGTATTTTTCTGACGACGTTTCAAAGGACGGCGTCGTGCGCAAGTAGTACTCAGAAGCCGCGACACTTTCTCCGCGCATCAGGCGGGCATCTACCTCGGGCGAGGCGTAACGTACGCCGCGATAGGTCATCAGAATCAGCGCTCCATCGTCGGTCCTGAGCAGCAGCCGGACGTCTTGGTTCGACGATCCGTCGGGCCGTGTCAGCAACAGATCCGAACCGATGACTGGAAGAACGCTGCCGCGAGCCCGCTCGCCTTTAAAATCGCCGCCGGAGACCGGAAACACACGGCGGCGGCCCGCGGGCGTGTGGCCCAGATCCTCCACGGGATGAAGCTGGAGGGTCATTGTGAAGAGGTGGCGCGATTTTAGTTCGGACATAGATGAGCGCGGGACTCGCGCGCCGTCTCATAATAGCGAATGTCATGCGCTTGGTCACCTTTCAAAGAGCCGGTGGAGGGCCGCGGGCCGGGGTTGTCGCTGGCCAGCAAGTAGTCGATGTTTCCGGCGCCGGTTTCCAAGACCTGATCGCGGTACTAGCCGGCGGCGCCGAAGCCAAGGCCAAAATCGAAAATTGGCTCTATCATCTGCCCGCGAACGCAACGTTCGCGCTCGATTCGGTTCGCCTTCTGGCGCCCATTCCGCGTCCGCCCAAGCTTATCTGCGTGGGCCTGAACTATCGCGATCATGCCGCCGAAACGAAGATGGAGATTCCGAAGATTCCCACGATCTTCTCGAAATTTTCGAACACAGTCATCGGACCTGGTGAGCCGATTATTCTGCCGAAAAACTCGTCCCGGCCCGATTACGAGGCCGAGTTCGCCTTCGTGATCGGCAAAGGAGGGCGGCATATTTCGCGCGACGATTGGGCCGGCCACGTGTTTGGCTACACGATCGTGAACGACGTGAGCGCGCGCGACTTTCAGATGGCGACCTCACAGTGGCTCATGGGAAAAACATTCGATACGTTCGCGCCGGTAGGACCGTGGATCGTGAGCGCGGATGAAATCGCCGACCCGCACGTGCTCGACATCAGACTCTCCATCGACGGCGAGACGCTGCAAAGTTCCAACACGCGCGAGCTGATCTTCAAAATTCCGGAGCTCGTCGAGTTTATTTCCAGTGTCGTCACGCTCGAGCCCGGCGACGTCGTGTCAACCGGCACGCCGGCAGGCGTTGGCTTCGCGAGAAAGCCGCCGCGTTATCTGCGCTCGGGCGACGACGTGGTGATCAGCATCGCGGGAATCGGCGAGTTACGAAATCCGGTGATCGGTGAAACTTAAGCGCTCTCGAGTGGCGGCTCGCGATTGAACAGCTCCTCGAGTTCCTTAGCGGTAGGAGTTCCCTCCACAGCGTCATGCATGTCGTGCGCGAATGTCCGCATTACCTCAAGTAATTCGTACTCGCGCCCGAGCGTTGCGTAGAGTTCCACGCCAGCCAGCACCAGCGCCAAGCGAGCGTCTCCGCGCCCAGCAACCTCGTATCTTAAACGCCGGAGTAGCTCGATCGACTCCGGATCCGTGGGATGCCACGACATGTAAAGGGGTTGGGATTTGTTCCCTACCCCTTACGATAGCGCTTTGCGATCCGGCGCCGCTAGGCTGGGATGCCTTTGCGCTGTTCGCCGGCCTGAATTTGAATCTGCCGCGGCCGCGCTTTTTCCGCCACCGGGATCTGAATGTCGAGCACGCCGTCGTGGAGATGGCAATTCACTTTGTCGAGATCCAAGCCTGCCGGAAGCGCGATTTCAGTACGGAAGCGGCCGTAGGTGAGCTGAGTGAAGCCGCTCTTGGCCGAACCTTCTTGAGTCTTTCGTTCCCCTTCGATGATCAACTGATTATTCTGTACGGTGACCTTCACATCGTTCTGGGGAACGCCGGGAAGAATTGCGCGCAGATTCAGGTTCGTATCCCCCCAGTTTGTTTCCACTGCGGGACTGAACATCCATTGCGATCCCGTTCCTGAGGGAATCATTCTCCCGGTTTCCGATGGGAACCCGTAGAAATTTTCGAACAACTGATCCACAGAACGCCTAAAATGATCCAGCGTTTGCCGCACGTCGCTGCCGAGGACAGTATTCATGATTTTTTGCTCCTTTAAGGGTTCATCTCTTCGTTTTGAAGAAGAGCCAAGAGCTTCCGGAAGCGTGCCTTCAACAGAATTCTAGCACCGGGTTTTGATTCAGAAACTGTAATTTTTCACTGTAACCGTGACCCGAGCGCAATGCGAAAAATGGCGTATTCAGGCCTGAAAACGCTCATCGATCTCGACTTGATATCCGCTGGCGAGCCGGTTGGTTTCGTTCGCCATCCCGACGACGGCCATCAGTTCGGCGAGCATCGCATCGGTCATGCCGGCCTTGCGTGCCGCGGCGTTGTGAGACGCAATGCAGTAGGCGCATTGATTTGTCGCGCTGACTGCGAGGTAAATCATTTCCTTCGTGAGCGAGTCGAGCGCGCCTGGCGCCATGATATCTTTGATACTCTGCCAGGTCCGGCGAAGTGTGACGGGATCGTGCGCAAGCGCCTTCCAGAAATTATTGATCCAATCGGTCTTGCGCGTTGTCATGATGTCGT
>Ga0126373_10001413_pt1 | contig 17079 bp, 17 predicted proteins | sample PanSoiMetPlot_11_FD_92545 | JGI IMG/M metagenome (GOLD analysis project Ga0126373, IMG submission 92545) | Tropical forest soil microbial communities from Panama - MetaG Plot_11 | ecosystem: Environmental > Terrestrial > Soil > Tropical forest > Bulk soil | place: Panama | collected 2016-02-17 | reverse complement strand
GCTCCTACATGCGCATCAAGCGGGAGCTGGAGCTTCGCGAAGGCAACAAATTCATCGGCATCTATCCCGCGAACTCCTATTCGGTTTCCTACAACATCGATTTCCCGCACCCGCTGATCGGCAAGGAGACCTTCCGGGTCGAGCTTTCCAACGGCAACTTCCTTCGCCAGATCGCCCCGGCCCGCACCTTCGGCTTCCTGCACGAAGCCGACGCGATGCGCCAGCAGGGCCTGATCCGCGGCGCCTCCACCGACAACGCGATCGTGCTCACGCGCGACGGCGTCATGAATCCGCCCCTGCGTTACACCGACGAGTTCGTTCGCCACAAAGTTTTGGATCTGATTGGCGACCTGGCCCTGGTCGGACGCCAGATTCTGGGCAGCATCGTCGCCGACCGCGCCGGCCACGCCATGCACACTGCCCTGGTTTCACGCCTGTTGCGCGACAAGTCGCTGTGGGAAGAGACACACCTGGAAGATACCGTGGAAGACCCTCTGCCCGCCGCCAGCGCCTTTGCGGCGCACCCGGCCTAGCCCCCGTTCCCATCCTCAAATCAGCCGACTGGTTCCAAAGTCGAAACCATCGTCCCAGCCTGCCGGGTCGCAGGGCAAATCATCCTCAATTCAGTCGGCCGGTTCGCAGGGCGAGCCCTCGTCGTGGAACAGCGGAGTTTCGGCGCGGAGTCGATCCAGTTCCGCCCGCGTGTGATCGATCATGCTGGCCGCGAACTCCTGCGCCACCTTCTGCCGCTCCGCCGATAGATCTTTCACCCGCAGCGCCAGCAAGGGCACTTCGTCTTGCAGCCAGCGCAGGGTCCGTTCCACCCGCGCAATTCTCAACTCATGCAGGGTCATGCCGCACCCCTCCCAATTCCTCAGAGCTTGCCAGCCGCCAGAGGCGCCGCACAAGTCTCTTTCCGGGCTACCTGTAGAGACGGGGCTTGCCCCGTCTCCAGTGTACGCACGTCTCCACGCGGGGCTTGCCCTCTCCGGACCTGGTGTGTCCTCAACGCTGGCGCCATGACCGGGTGATTTGACCACTGTTTTGTCCGGTTCGTCGGTGGAGCGCCGGGCGTCCCCGCCCGGCTGGACGGGCGAGACGCCCGTCCCTCCATCGCCGCAATCTTCATACGGCTGTGGCATTGCCCAAGGCGCGGCAAGCCGCGTCTCTACCGTTGCCTTGGCTTTCCTCTACTGATTGTCGGAGAAACTCAGGGAGTGACCGATTCAGTTCTCGTCGGATTCCATCCGCCGCATGATCCAGCTCTCCAGCTGCTGCTGGCAACTCGCCGGAACATCCACGAACCGGATGCCGGCCTGGCCGCGGCCGTCCGACCAGACGATCTCGGCTTTGGGCTCCATCGCGCTATGGGTTCCCGGCAGCATGAAGTGCACCTTGGGAAGCACCGTATTCGGCTTGCCATTGGCGAGCTTCACCGCCATGCCGCCCTCGCTCAGGTTCGAGGTGACCGTCTTCACATCCTGGCCTTCGGGAAAGGTCAGAATCACCGGCATCTCCAGCGGGCACCGAAAATACCGCCGGCGCTCCCGCACCATGAAGCTCATCGCGGTGTTAAAGCAGCGCAAGGTGCTGGAGGAGGTCAACGGCTTCTGCAGCACGAAGTTCGCTCCATTCTCAAACGCTTGCTGGGTAGTGGTTTTCCCGTTGAGAATGGCAAATGATACCGAAGTCTTGTTGCTGGTCGTCGAGCGCAACTCGCGCAAGACTTCTATGCCGCCCTGCACGTCGTCACAATCCACGATCACGGCATCGAACTTGGATCGGGTCAGACTCTCGCCGCCCGCGTGCGCGCCCGGGCTCACCTCGACGTTGATGGCGAGCTTCTCGAGCGTAGCGCGTAACACCCGCACCACGTCCATATCCCGGCTCACCAGCAGAGAGTCCAATGTCATGGTATGTACTGTAACTGTGGCTCTTGCGGCCTAAAAAGTAACGAAGGTCTCGGTCCCGACCGTTTGGGTACTTTGCGTTACCAACGATTGGGAGCGGGCGTTGTTCTACCTGCATTTAATTTTTGACCGCAGTGTTCGCGTCCCGAACCGAATGGCTCTAACTGCCCAACTGGCTTATCTTTCGCTGGGATCGAATGTGGGCGACCGTACCGCGAACCTGCGCGCTGCCATCGCTCGCCTGGAGAGCCTCGGACAGGTTTGCGCGGTTTCTTCTTTCTATGAAACCGAGCCCGTCGACTTCACGGCGCAACCCTGGTTTGTGAATTGCGCGATCGCGCTCGAGACGGAGATGTCGCCGAGCCGGCTCCTGCAGGCCTTGCTCGAGCTTGAACGCGAAATGGGACGCCGCCGCACCCAGAGCAAAGGCCCGCGCACCATCGACCTCGACATTCTCCTCTTCGGCGAGCAGGTGATTGATGAACCTGGGCTGACCATCCCGCATCCCGCGCTGGCCCAGCGGCGCTTTGTGCTGGAGCCGCTCGCGGAAATTGCGCCCGGCGTGCTCCATCCTGTCCTCGGCAAGAGCATTCGCCAGCTCCGCGACGCCCTTCCCGCGGGACAGATCGTACGCAAATTGCAGAGTTGACCCCCGCTGTTTGCCCCCACAGTACGAAATCAGGAGCAACTGGCCCAGGTACCAGCTGTTCCACTTTTTCTCTGTGTCTCTGCGTCGCTGTGGTGAAAAATGCCTTCAGCCGAGAGTGCTGGGCTAGGGCACGATGATGCGGCTGCCCGCGTCGTCGGGGGTAGCGAGCACGCCTTGCTTCTCGGGGAATTGCGCGAACAGGAAGTCTACGAAGGCCCGCGATTTGGGCCTTCCCGACGTGCGGCCGTAGGCCATGCGCACCAGGAACACCAGCGCCTTCAACACCTCGGAATCGCGCAGCGAGCTATATCCGGCGTGCTTCTGCTCTGTCTCGCGGTATTCCTTGACCATGTTCTGCAGCTCGGCGATCACCGCCAGCTGCGCCGCGCCGTGCGTCGGCTCTTCGTAGTGCAGTCCGGAGTTCACCAGCCGCTGGTAGCTTTTGGCCAGCGAGCTTAACCCGGCAATCAGATCCCGGTCGACCAATGCCCGGTCGGCGCGCGCGGCCCGGGCGAGGGCAAAGCTCAGCCCGAGGATCAGGTGCTCGTGTTCATAGAGGAAGCCATCGCCCAGTTCGATCTCCGCAAACAGCGCTGCCGGGTCCAAATCGCTCACTGGGCGCGGCTTTTCGTGCTCCCGCGCCTGCTGCAGGTAAGGGCAGTCGCTGGGACAGTCGAGCGTGACCTCCCGCTGTTCGCCGCAGCACTGCGGGCAAATTCGCCCATGCACCGCGGGGCAAAAGCGCTTTTCCTTCCGTATTTGGCAAATTGCACAGCTCACGCCCGGCCACTCCTCTTAAGTCATTATTACATCCGGTGCAGATTTCGGCCTCCCCGGTGGGCAGGTCGGGTTCGTCCTGGCCGGCCTTCCGGGGGTGGTGGGAGTCGCGTTCCGACAGGGGTCCGGCGCGTCTGCACTCCAAAAGGGGCGTCTTTAGTGCCGTTTTGGAGTCCCGGCACATAAAAACCGCATAAAATGCGGCCAAAACGCTATTTTTCCACAGGAAGAGTGATATAAGATACGCCGCATCGAAGCAAACATGTTGTTCCTTTGAGGAGGATTCATGGCTGCAGGTTTGACGAAAACCCAACTGGTACGCCACCTGGCGGAAAAGGTTGGGACCAACAACAAGACGGCTGCGACGTTCCTGGAGAATCTCGCCGACACCGCGATCAAAGAAACCAAGAAGAACGGCGTATTCGTCGTGCCCGGCCTCGGCCGCCTGGTCAAAGCGCATCGCAAGGCGCGCGTCGGGCGCAACCCCCAGACCGGCGAACCCATTCAGATCAAGGCCAAGACGGTCGTGAAGTTCCGCGTCGCCAAGGCTGCGAAGGACGCGATCGCTCCCAAGAAATAGCTGCTGCCGATAGCAAGAGGCCGGCGTTCATCGCCGGCCTTTTTTCTTTCCCGACTTTTTCGATCGTAAGAGAACAAGCAACGTCACGAGACGTGTGACGCTAGAGGATGACGTAAGAACGTGCAGTCCGCCCGTCCCTCCCCCAAGCTGTCATCTTGAGCGCAGTGAGGCGCCAGCCGAACGCAGTCGAAAGACCCCTCAGGCGCCAGTGCCACCTTCAAGCCTCAAGCGGAGTTTCCACCACCAGCATGGCGTGGGAAAGCACTCGAGTCGCGAGGCACAACCGCCCGCGGATTTTCAAAACTACCTCGCTCGCACCCTGCTCACTGTGGCGGCCGCGTCTTTGCGATCCCCTCTCCTGGTTTCACGGTCGGCGCCTGAAACGAGCCGGGCATCTCCGGCCGATGGTATCCCGAGCCCGCGGTCGCGTTCTCGTCACTGCTCAACTGGTTGATCGAGACCACCTGGTAGGCGCGCGTCTTTTTGTCGCCGTCCTCGACCTTCAGGAACAGCCGGTCCTTCTTGATCTTGAATATGCCTTCCTGACCGACCGGCAGCAGCACCGGATGCTTCTTGTCGGCGGGCCGGACCTGGTACTCCATATCGTCGGTGCGCAGCAGATACTGCGGGCATAGTTTCTCGTCGGAGTTCACGTGCTCCAGCCCCGCCGAGGCCCACAGGCTCCCGATCCCCGTAATGCCGTGCGACTTCGCGCCGCACGGGACCGCCACCATGTTTTCCACCATGGCGCGCTGCGGGTGCTTCTTCTTGTCCCGGCCGATGGCCGGAAGCGCCAGCAGAAGCGCCAGGCCGGATACGATCCAGAGATTCATTCTCATTGCCCCTCCTTCAGAAAGAAGCGCTGCCCAGATGTGAAGCAGAGCCGGAGGCTGGTTCGCCTCCGGCTCGAAGCGACACTCAACGGGCTGCTATTTCTGCTTGGGCTTGGCAGTCATGTCTGCCTTCGGAGCCGCGAACGTGCCGGTACCAGGCTGCGCCTGGTTCAGGAACGCCTGCGGGTTCTCCTGGAATTCCTGCGCCGCGCCCGGATGCGTCTTCAGGAATTCCTGAAGCTCCGGATGCCGCGCAAGGTAAGTGTTATTGCTGAGCAGCGCGGGATTCTTCGAGACTTCCTGCGCGATATTGGAATGCGCGTTCAGAAACTGGCCGACGCTCATCCCCTGGCCGCGCGCGGTGTCGCGGTCAAACGCCCCGGTCTGCTGGCCAAAATGAGCATCCCGGTCCGCCATCGTGGTCCCGTTGTGCTGTTCAACGCGCTCCTGCTGCTGCATGAAGGCGTTCGGATTTTCCTGGAATTGCTGCTGTACGCCCGGATGCTGCTGGAGGTACTGCTGCAGCGCCGGATGCTGCGCCAGGAACTTCTGGTTATTCATGAGCGCGGGATTTTTCTGCAGCTGTTCGGTGATCTCGGGATGCGAGTCGAAGAAGCGGTCCGCGCCCGCAACCTGCGGGCTCGCCGGGGCACTCTTGCCCTGGTCGAACTTCTGCTGTTGCTGCATGAAGGCATTCGGATTTTCCTGGAAGTCTTCGCGCAGGTCCGGGTGCTGCTGCAGATACTGCTGCAGGTCCGGGTGGCTGGCCAGGAATTTCTGGTCGTTGACGAGCGCCGGGTTTTTCTGCAATTGCTCCGCAATCTCATGATGCGAGTCGAAGAACCGGTCCGCGCTCGTCATCTGCCACTTCGTGTTGTCGTTGGCCTCTTCGCGCTGATCGAACCTGCGCTCCTGCTGCATGAAGGCGTTCGGATTCTCCTGGAACTCCTTGCGCAAGTCAGGATGCTGCTGCAGGTACTGCTGCAACGCGGGGTGGGCCGCCACGAACTTCTGGTCATTCACCAGCGCCGGATTTTTCCGCACCTGTTCGGCGATCTCCGGATGCGCATCCAGGAATTGGTCCACCGTGCTCAGCTGCCACTGCCGCACCTTGGCGCTGTCGTCGCGGTTGTCTTCGCGCTGGTCGAAGCGGCCTTCCTGCTGCATGAAGCCATTCGGATTCTCGGTGAACTCTTCGCGCACCCCCGGATTCTGCTGCAGGTATTGCTGCAGAGCCGGATGAGCCGCCACAAACTTCGCGTTGTTCACCAGCGCCGGGTTCTTGCGCACCTGCTCGGCGATCTCCGGATGCGCATCGAGAAACTGGTCAACGCCGGCGAGTTGGGAGCTCGTGACGTCAGGATTCCGTGCCTGAGCGTTCGACTGGGTGGCCGTCTGTGCCTGCGCACCTGCCTGAGCCTGGGCTCCGGCTTGGGTTTGGGCATGCAGCGTATTCACTCCTGGTCCCGAATAGACCAGCGCTGCCAGTATCAGGGCCGAACAACTACCATAAAACCGTTTCGTTATAGGCATGCCGCAAGGGCCTCCTTTCCTTCCAAAACGCGGTACCGAAGAAAGGGGCAAGCCGCCTGCCAAATAGCCACTTGTCGCAGGAAAGCTATGCGCGTTCAGAAACTTGCGAGCACCCTTCCACAGGCCCGAGGGGATGAGACCTGATGGAAAATCGACATGCGCGAAGAAAATTCGTTATACGCCGAAGACCGTAGGAAGTTGCATTGCACACTATGGTTGGGGCCAGAGCGCGGAACTTTCGGAAGGACCTCGCGCGGTTGGCGAGGGAACCAATTGGCTCAACCGGGCCGAAGCAAAGCTCGGGAATTGCTGCGAGAATATTGCGCGCAAAATTGTCCAGCGAATTTTTCTAAAAGCTAATTTTTTGATACGATGCGATATGAGGCGCATTTGGATGGTCGGACGACCTCAGGGTCGTCCGGAAGTCCAAACTCCTCGCTTGGGCCTTCTAAACGCAATTACAGGGTATTCTGGAGAGTGGTCGCACCCGCGATTTCCGCCCTGAAGCCCCGGAAAGGCCACCGGTTCGCCATAGCACAGAGTTAACTTTTGCCGCATCAAGGACTTGAGTCGCCCAGACGGTTTTTCCCGGCGAAAATCGACGCCGCTCACTGGCCGCCGTACTCGTTCTTGACCACGGCTCCGCCCTTCATCACGAACTTCACATGCTGCAGGGTCGTTACGTCTTTCAGCGGATCGCCATCGACCGCGATGATGTCGGCCCACTTTCCCGGATCCAGCGTGCCTACCTTGTCGGACCAGCCGAGCAGGTCCGCATCGTTGATGGTCGAAGTTTGAATGGCCTGCAGCGGCGTCATGCCCAAACGGACGTAGACCGCGAACTCATGCGCATTGAGTCCGTGCGGATACACGGCGGCATCGGTGCCGAAGCCGATCTTCACGCCCGCGGCGAATGCCTTCTTCGCCGCGTTCTGGCCTTGCGCGCTCACCAGTTCCATCTTCTTGCGCATGTATTCCGGCATGTGCGTCTTGTCGGCGTTCTCGCGATGCCAATCCATCAGGTAGAGGGTCGGCACCAGGTAGGTGCCGTTCTTCTTCAGGGTAGCGATCGCGTCGTCGTTCATGAGGTGGCCGTGCTCGACCGAATCCACGCCTGCTTCAGAGGCGTAGATCACGCCCTGGGCGCCGTGAGCGTGCGCGGCGACCTTGCGGCCGAGGCGGTGGGCATCGGCAACGATCGCTTTCATCTCTTCGAGGGTGTACTGGGCGGCGTTCGGGTCGTCGCCCTTGGAAAGCACTCCGCCGGTCGCGCAGATCTTGATCACATCGGCGCCATACTTGATGGTCTCGCGCACCTTGTGCTGTACCGCCTCGACTCCATCGGCCACGCCCTCGGCGCTGTGGTGATACTCGAACGGCAGCAGGTTGTCGTCGCAGTGGCCTCCGGTAATGCCAAGCGGCGGGCCGCTGACCAGCATGCGCGGACCGGGCACGTCGCCCGCATTGATGGCGTCGCGCAGCGCGACATCGGAATATCCGCTGGCGCCGACGTTGCGCACGGTGGTGAAGCCCGCCTCCAGCGTGGTCTTCGCATTGTGCGCGCCGATCAGCGCTTCGCGCGGGATCGAAATGCCCAGGCTTTCGTAGCCGAAGGCGTTGGGATTGGCGGTGAGGTGCGTGTGGGCGTCAATCAACCCGGGAAGCACGGTGGCGTTGGGCAGGTCGATGACGGTGGCATCGGTCGTTCTGGCCGCGGACGCCGGCCCGAGGCTGGCAATCTTGTCGCCCTCAATCACGATGGCCTGATTGGTGAGCATGTTGCCAGTCTTCACGTCGAGCACATGCCCGGCGCGGATCACCACTCGACGGGGCGCGGCCGGCGCATTCTGTGCAGTCGAGGAAGCCAGTCCCAACATAACGGCGAGAAACAGCGACAGCGCCACTGCGGTTCTTTGCTTGATCATGGAAGTGATCGTTCTCCCAAAGATAGAGTTCTTGCTCGATCGAATTCAGGATGATGCCGTCTTTGCGCCGCGTCGCAGCCCGTCCAGCCCCCAGGTGGTTCCGGCATCGGCCGCATAGAAAATCAGAAACAGCAGGAGCAGCGGGATGTGCTCGAGTTCCGCGCCGAAGTAGCGCCATACCGGAACGCCGTGGCCGGGCGACCACCAGGTGCACAGAAGCATGTTGATCAGAAACAGTACGCCTACTACCGACAGCGGGCGCACCCACCAGCCGAGCAACATCGAGAGGCCAACCGCCAGTTCGAGGATGCCAACGACATACCCGAAAAAGACCGCGTGCGGCTGCACCACTCCAGCCAGGAAGGGGACGTAGAAGCGCGCAGCGTCGGTCGCGATGTACTCCTGCAGATACTGCTGAAATCCGCTGTGGGCAAAGACTCCGTCGGCCAGTTTGTACTCGGCAAAGAGCAGAAACAGAATGGCGGTGGCGATGCGCGCGAGCGCGATGGTCTTGGCAACCGGTGGACTGATCGCCGGCCTCATGACTGGAGCCAGCGGCGGATGCGCACTGGTCGAGGCGGTCAGCGGGCGCCTCCGCTGCGGCGGCCGGCCGTTCCCAGTTGGCGCGTCAGGTCGTCGATTTTGGCTTCCAGCAGGTTGCGAATCGAAAGCATGCCCAGCAGCTTGCCGTCGTCGCTCACCACCGGGAGGTGCCGGTAGTGGCGCTCCACCATGGTGGCCAGCGCTTCGGCTGGGGTTGTGGTTAGCGTCGCCATCTCGACTTCAGTCGTCATCAGCGCGCGGACGGGCGTCTTGGCGGGATCAAGATCGGTGAGCGCGAGCTTGCGCAGCACATCGCGCTCGGTGAAGATGCCGGCAATGCGGCCCTCGCTGTCCACCACCCCCACCGCGCCCACGCGCTGCTCGAGCATAGTGCGGATTGCCTCAGCCACCGTGGCTTCGACGCGCACCTTGGGCGGATCGGGATCACACATCTCCAGCAGGCTCATACCACACTCCTCGCGCGTTCCGATGGAAGCGCTCCGATTGAAACCCAGCGCAGGTTACTTCGCAAGCCCGTTCTTGAAGACGCTTCCGTCTTTCATGACGAACTGCGCATTCTCCAGGGCCTTGATGTCGCGCAACGGGTCCCCGCTCACCGCCATGAGGTCGCCGTAGGCGCCGGGCGCGACCACGCCGATCTGGCCTTCCATGTCGAGCAGTTCGGCGGCGCGCGAGGTCGCGCTCTTGATGGCATCCATAGGACCCATGCCGAATTCGACCATGCGCGGAAAGTCCTGCGCGATCGGCTCAGTCCAGGGAATGCCGCCCATGTCGGTGCCGTAGACGATCTTCACGCCCGCCTTCAGCGCCTTCTTGAAGCTCACTTCGTGCGCGGAGGCGCGCAGCCGGTCGCGCTGGCCGTCGGGCGTATCCGCCGGAGCCCAGTCGGTGTAGTAGACGCTGAGAGTGGGGCAATACCAGGTGCCCTGCTTGAGCATCTGCGCGATCTGGGCGTCGGAAATCTGCAGGCCGTGCTCGATCGAGTCGCAGCCGCCATCGAGGGCGCGCTGCAAGCCGATGCCGCTGTAGGCGTGGCAGGCAACTTTCTTTCCCCAACCGTGGGTCTCGTCGACGATCGCGCGCAGCTCTTCGACGGTAAGGGTAGGTTGCGAGACGAGTTCGCCGTTCTTGCCCACCCAGGAACGGTGCGTCATGTACACCTTGATCCAGTCCGCGCCGTGGTCGAGTTGCTCGCGCGCGGCCTTGCGTGCTTCCACCGGGCCATCGATGAGTTGCGCGCCCTTGGGCATGTCGAGTTCCGGCGCGTAGCCTTCGAGCGGATAGCCGCCGGTGGTCGAGATCGCGCGCGTGGCCACGAACAGCCGCGGCCCGGGAATGTAGCCGCCTTCAATGGCTTCCTTGATGCCGACGTCCCCATAGCCGGCGCCTTCGGTCTCGAGATCACGCAGCGTGGTGAAGCCCTGCTCGAGCGCGCGCCGCACCGAAACCGTGGCCCGAGCTGCGCGTAAGGCGAGAGGATACTTCAGGATGTTGACGTCGTAGCCGCCCTTGGCGGGATCCTCTCCTTGCAGAAAGATGTGGGTGTGCGTATCGATGAGGCCGGGCAGCACCGTGGCGTTGGACAGGTCGATCACTTTCGCGCCGGCGGGAAGCTTCGCGCTCGTGGCATCCGAGACGCTCTCGATGCGATTGCCGTGCACAACAATGACCTGGTTGCGGCGGGGAGTGTCGGACTTGCCGTCGATCAGCGTGCCCGCGCGAATCACGGTGTAGGACTGCGGAGTGGATCCAGGGTTCTCCTGCGCTCTGGCAATAACAGCTCCGGAAATCCCAGCGGACACCAGGCAGACTGCAATCAGCCAGCGAAGTTGTGGCATGTCGTTCGTTTCCTTCATTCTCCGACGTAGGCGTCGGCTTCGATTTCAACCAGCATGTCGGGATCGACCAGCGCGGTGATGCCGAGCATCGCAGTCGCTGGACGGATGGCGCTAAAAAATTCCCCGTGGGCGCGCGCGACCGCTTCGTAGAACGAAATGTTGGTCACATACATCCGGGTGCGCACGACGTTCTCCAGCTTCGCGCCAGCTTTCTCCAGTGCGGTCTGAATGTTTCTCAGGGTCTGCACGGCCTGGGCATAGGGATCGCCCTTACCGACAATTTTTCCGTCCGGCCCGGTGGCGGTGGTACCAGAAACGTGAACATAGGGACCGATGCGCACGGCGCGGGAGTAGCCGACCACCGGCTCCCAGGGAGTTCCGCTGGTAATGTTCTGGCGTGACATAAAGCTGCACATCTCCGGGGCCGATAATTCTAACTGATAGCGCAAATGGCATTGGGAGGAGGCGGGTTGGCAGCCACTTTACCAGAGTGCTAACAGGACTCGGCTACAACCCAACTCGCCAAAACCCGCGTCTGAAATAGGAGGAATCGATTTTTTGGATTTGCTTACGAAAGTTACTTGCGTTTCTCTGAGAGGTGGGTTAATTAGTCGCGCAACAGCACCGTTGGAGTGCTGAGCACGAAAGGTCAGGGCTCATGAACAACACCAATATCCCGGAATCCCATCCGCTGCGGCAGCTCTTCGTGGAACTGGTGGGGCGGCATTACGCGGAAGCGATCGGCATCCGCGATCCGCAGGTGATCAGCTACGTGTCGCACCTGCTGACCGAGTTCTGCGACGCCGAGCAGCTGTTCAAGATCCGGGATGGGGGCGGGCGGCCGCTCCAAGATGTTGGCCAGCTGTTGCTGGAGTCCGACCCGGTCTACGGTCCGGCGCCCTCGTTCGACCGGGAGCGCCAGGTGCGCAAGCATATCGGCGACTTCACGCTGTTTTTTACCGGCATGTTCCCGGAGAGCGTGAACCGCTCCCACCTGCGCCGCCAGCGGCTGGACACGCTGGTCGACTGGATGAAGGCAGGGAAGGAAAGCTACTACATCGTCTCCAAGTTCGAGTACTTCGAGTACACCAAGGTCGCGCCGCTGTTCGCGAACCTGTCGGAGCACTTCGAAGAGTGCGTGTACGGGTTGAACATGGTGAAGAACGATCTGGAAGAGATGCAGCATCCGATCGTGCGCCGCAGCAACGAGCTGCTGATGTAGCGGCGATCGCTATCCCATCCTTGTAGTCGAAATTGGACAATTACGGCAACCGCCGCGGTCTCGTCTGTAGAGACGCGTGGCTGCGATGGATGGAGGGACGGGCGTCTCGCCCGTCCAGGCCGGGCGGGGACGCCCGACTCTCCACCGACGAATAGGACACCCAGAACCGGAGGCGGGGCAAGCCCCGTCTCTACACGGCGCTGCGCTGGTAGAAACTGAGCGCGGCGTCGCCTTGCATGAGCTTGCGGAAGCGGCGTAGCTTGCCGAAGGCTTCGCCTGGATCGAACTTCTTGTCATGCTCGGCGATGACGATGCTCGCCTCGCCGACGATGGGGGCTTGCGAGAGCGCTGTGAGCGTACTCTGGTAAGCCTTTACGGCGCGGTACGGCGGATCCAGAAAGACGAAGTCAACCGCCTCAGCCGGCGGGTTTCCCAAGGCGCGCAGCACCTCCGCCTGCACCACTGCGACCCCGCCGGTGATATCCAGTGATTTGAGGTTTTCCCGGATCAATTGGGCAGCGGCGGCCGAGGACTCGACGAAGGTCACCTGCGCCGCGCCGCGGCTGAGCGCCTCGATGCCGACCGCGCCCGTCCCGGCAAACAGGTCGAGCCAGCGGGTTCCCGCCAGCGCCCCGGGATTTCCCGCAGTCAGAACGTTAAACAGGGTTTCGCGGAGCCGGTCGGAAGTCGGACGGGTGTCGAGGCCGCGCAGCGCGCGCAGGGGACGGCTCCGATACTGGCCAGCAATGACTCTCATCAGTCGCTGCACTTCCGTGAGGCCGCCGGCTCAACTCGCGCCGCGTCAGCCCCGATCAAAATATATAGAATAGGGAGCAGCCCATGAGAAGCTGGTCGATCCCGGCGGGAAAGTTGTTCGGCGTCGAGGTGCGGATTCACCTGACGTTCTTCGTGCTGCTGGCCTTCGTGTGGATGGCGGAATCGGCCATGAAGGGCAGCGTGAACAATGCCACCCGCCAGGTCGCGCTGGTGGGCATCATTTTCGTATCGGTGCTGCTGCACGAACTGGGTCATGCGCTGGCCGCGCTGCGCACCGGGCTGCAGCCCAAAACCGTCATCGTGATGCCCATCGGCGGCATCCCGATTTCCAACGACACGCCCTCCGCCGGCGAACCGGCGGCGGGAAAAGATCTTTGGCAGAAGGAGCTTTGGACGGCCCTGGCCGGCCCGGCCGTGAGTTTTGCGGTGGCGCTGATCGCGGGCGTGGTGGTTCTCGAGTATTTCCCGCAGGCGCATCTGGGCACCAAGCCGCTGCTGCATTCCAATCACCTCCTGCGCAGCCTGGTATGGTTCAACCTGTTCTTTGGCGTGTTTAACCTGCTGCCGGCGTACCCGCTGGATGGCGGGCGGATGCTGCGCGCATGGTTCTCGCGTACCGGCGGGGCGATGCAGGCCACGCGGCGCGCGGTGTCGATCGCGCACGCGCTGGCCACGCTGATTATCGCGGTGGGCATGCTGCTGTTCCTGCAGGGAGGCTATCCCGACAGCTGGTGGATCATCACTGCCGGGTTCTTCCTTCTGATCGGGGCGCAGTTCGAGGAGCGCTCGGTCGTTTTCCAGTCGGTGATGGAGACGGTGCGCCTGGAAGACGTGATGCTCACCGACTTCGCGACGCTGTCGCCCGCCGATACGTTGGAAGATGCGCTCGACAAGGCCGTGCACACGCTGCAGGACGACTTCCCGGTGGTGCGCGGCGGCGACATGGTGGGCGTGATTTCGAGGTCGAAGATCCTGGAAGAGCTGCGGGTGGAAGGCAATGGCTACGTGCAGGCGGCAATGAACCGGATCTTCGAAGTGGCCACGCGCAAGGAATCGCTAGCCTCGGCCTTCCGCAAGCTGAATTCGCGCAATCTCAGCATCATTCCGGTGGTGGAAGATCAGCAACTGGTCGGCATCATCACGCTGCAGAACCTGATGCATTCCATGACCCTGCTGGCCGAGAGCCGGAAGCTGCGGCGGGCCGCGGATAATTCCTGAGCGGATTGATTGCGACTCCTGATCGCTGGAGAGACGGGCGTCCCGCCCGTCCACCGGGCGAGGACGCCCGGTGCTCCAGGACGCCCGGTGCTCCATCGTCTGATAAGAAAACGTAGAGACGCGGCTTGCCGCGTCTGCCGCGCTTAAAACAACCGCAACGCGCGCGCTTCCTCGATGGCCGGCACCTGGCGCAGAGCATCCAGCACTCTTTCCGGTACGGGACCGTCCACGTCAATCACGGCCACCGCCTGCCGGGCCTTGCCGTCGGAGGATTCGCTGGCCGCGCGTCCCAGAGAAAAGTTCGCGATGTTGATCTGATGCTCGCCCAGAATGGTTCCGACCTTGCCGATCACCCCGGGCACGTCGCGATTGCGCAGGTAGATGAGATTGCGCTCCAGCGGCGCCTCCACGTCGATGTCATCGACGGAAAGCAGGCGCGGCGCCCGCCCGTGCAGCACGGCGCCCTTCACGTTGTGGGCGCCGCCACCGGTCTTGAGCAGGAGCGACAATACGCTGCCCGAGCCGCCGGTGGAGCTTCGCGGCTTGTGCGCTTCGTGGACGCGCAGCCCCCGCGCTGCCGCCAGCGACGACGCGTTCACCAGATTGGCGTGCTCCTCAATCAGCTGGTTCAGAATTCCCTGCAGCGCGGCATTGCGAATCAACTCGGTCTTCCACTCGGCGATATGCCCGCTGTAGCGCAGCGAGATTTCTTCGAGCGCGCCATCGCTCACCTGCGCGACAAACGAGCCCAGGCGCTCGGCCAGCACCACGTAGGGCTGCATCTCGGCATACTCTTCGTGCGAGACGGAAGGAACGTTTACGGCATTCTGGATCACGCCGCTTTTCAGATATTCCTTCACCTGCAGAGCGATCTGGTAGCCCACCGCTTCCTGCGCCTCGTGGGTCGAGCCGCCGAGGTGCGGGGTGAGAATCACGTTCGGTATGGCGGCCAGCGGGGAATCGCGGAGCGGCTCCTGCTGAAACACGTCCAGGGCGGCGGCGGCGACCTGGCCTTCCTGCAAAGCTTGTGCGATCGCGCCCTCGTCGACCAGCTCGCCGCGAGCGCAATTAACGATGCGCACGCCGCGTTTCATCCTGCGGATCGACTCGGCGTTGATCATGCCGTGGGTTTGCGGAGTCAGGCCCACATGCAACGTGAGGTAGTCGGCGACGGCGTAGACCTCGTCGAGCGACCCCAGGCGGATGCCCTGCTCCTTGACGGCGACCGGCGAGACGAAGGGGTCGTGCGCGACGAGCTCCATGCCGAAAGCCTTGGCGCGGCGCGCGACCTCCATGCCGATCTTGCCCAGGCCGACCACGCCCAGCGTCTTGCCGCGCAGTTCGGTGCCCTGCAGCGCTTTCTTCTCCCACTTGCCGGCATGCATCAGGGCGTCGGCGCGCGGAATGAAGCGTGCCAGGCCGAGCATCAGGCCGAGAGTCAGCTCGGCGACGGCGACCGCGTTGGCGCCGGGCGTATTCATGACCGCGATGCCCTTGCGCGTGGCAGCTTCCAGGTCGACGTTATCGACGCCCACTCCGGCGCGCCCGATGACGCGCAGCTTCGGCGCATGTTCCAGCAGGGCAGCGTTCACCTGGACCGCCGAACGCACGATCAGCGCGTCGGCCGTCTGCAAGCTTGGGATGAGGTCGGCCTTTTCCGGCGTGACCACGGACCAGCCCGGTTCCTGTAACAGCGCCATCGCTGACGGCGAGATTTTTTCCGCGACCACAATGTTCATGCTCGGCCCACCCCATGATGCGAGATTCGCATTCTATCGTGGCGGGGGAATGGATTCACCACAGAGTCACAGAGACACAGAGAAAACCGAGGAACAGAAATGTTTCTTTGTAATTCGGTTCCTGTGTGGTGACGAGCGTGAGCGATCCGGGTAGAGACGGGGCTTGCCCCGTCTGGCGCGCCCCGAATGCATGGGTAAAAGGAAAATGCATCGGCGAAACAAAAAAGACGCGGCAAGCCGCGTCTCTACCGGATGAGGGGGGTGATTTGCGTATTAGTGTTTGCCCGCGTTCATCATGTCGTCGGCCGTGACCTGCTTCTGGGTGTAGCCGGCGGGCGGCTCGAACAGGCTGCTATCCAGCGAATCGCTCGAGTAGGCGGTGACTTCGGTCTGGGCATCCATCAGCGAGCCGGGAGTCGCGGCCTGATTCGCGGCCTGGGCATCCTGCTGCTGCGGTTGCTGTTGTTGCTTTTGCTTCTTGTGGAACATGCCGCCCAGGCTCTTGTTCAGCATATCCTGCGGGGACGTCGGAACCGAACTGTCGTCGTTCTGCTGCGCTTGCGGCTGTGGTTGCGGTTGCGCGGCCTGCTGCTGGGCGCCCGGATTCTGCCCGTTCCCCGCCATGGTCATGCTCGTGTACACCAGCATCGGCATGCCCGTGATGTGCGCCAGATTGCTCTTGCGCACTTCCGACATGCTCAGCTGAATATTGCTGTTGGCCATGGCGCCCATCATCTGCCCGGGAATCCAGTCCAACTCCTTGGCCATTTTCAGATAGAAGTCTCGGACCTCGCTGTAGCCGGGAACATCGGGAGCGATCCACTGATCGGCGTTGACGACGGTGGTCATCTGCTGCCCCTGGGTTTTGGGGTCGGTCGATTCCATCGTCATCTCGACTTTAACCTTCACTTCTTTGGCGGGCAGGCCGAGGAGGGTCTTGGTGGCGCCGGTCTCGGTGCTCTCGAACTTGGGCGTGATCTTGAGGTTGGCCTGCGGCTCGTTGCCGTGCTTGGCCTGCTCCTCTTTCATCTTGGCTTCCATCTCGGCGCGCTTCTGCTCCATGGCTTTTTTCATGTCGTCGAAGGTGGCGATGCCGTAGGTTTTGGTCTTGGGATCGATCTGGATAAAACGGCGGCCATCGAGGTCGATGATCTGAATGTGGCCATCGGATTCCTCGGTGCGCAGCTTGTTGCCTTTGACCGCCACCGTGCGAGTGGTCGGATCGAAGGCATGGCGCGCATCCTTGCTGAAGACACCCAGCGCCTTGGTCATGCCGACCAGCGCGCCGCCGGTGATTTTGGAAGTCTCCGAATACTTGAAGTCCGCATAGCCCGACTGGCACACGAAAAGCATCACCGCGGCCAGGGCCGTCGATTTTCTGCAACCCATACACGCCCCCAATTTGTGGATGAATTCTGGACGTACGCCCGTGCGACGGAATGATACTCCGGCTGCCCGGAGCCAGGAACACCACTGCCGTGCCGTGCGGGCGCTGCTGGCGGGCGTACGGTTCG
>Ga0126373_10001412_pt1 | contig 17085 bp, 17 predicted proteins | sample PanSoiMetPlot_11_FD_92545 | JGI IMG/M metagenome (GOLD analysis project Ga0126373, IMG submission 92545) | Tropical forest soil microbial communities from Panama - MetaG Plot_11 | ecosystem: Environmental > Terrestrial > Soil > Tropical forest > Bulk soil | place: Panama | collected 2016-02-17 | reverse complement strand
GAAGCTGTGCGTTCGACGCTGTTTGGACGGGGACCCTGAACAAGGGGCTCACGTGTTCCAAAACTAATGAACGGTGGCGTGTTGTTGGTAGCATCCACCAGTGGCGAGATGATCCAATTCGGATCGAGGCTGAACGGGATAGTTGTAGTGACGCCGTTCGCAGTCAGCGTCCAGGTGACTTTCTTCGTGCCGAAGTCTTTGGGAACGGTGACGGTGAAGAGTCCCCATTGGCGGCCTGGCAGAAAGTGCGTGGGCTGACCGCGATCGGGCCCCCCGGGCTCGATGCGATTGTTGGAGCCGACAGGAATCTCGAGAACTTCTTTGAGATTACGATTGTAGTAGCCGAGCAGGATGCTGAACGTCCCGTCGGAGTTCGGAAACCAGCCCTCGTAGGCCGGCGTAATGCTGTCGCCACTATCGTGGTGTGGTGCGGCCGGAAGTATGTCGGCGGCCGTCGCGATCGCAGCGCAGGCGACCAGGGTGATTGCCAGATGCCAGTGGCGCATATCGGTTCTCCTTATTGCGACGTCCGAGTGCCGCGCGCCGGGCGCTCAGGCTTATGCTGGGCGGCCCATGCGGCGTAGTCCTCATCGGAAATGTACGTCACGTTCACCCAGGCATGAGCCATTTCGTCGACGGTTCGGTCTCCCCAGCCGACCCATTGGTTCGGATCGGGGTTGCCGCGATTGGCCGCGGTGTTGTCATGCCAGGCGGTGACGTGAATGATGGTGCCTTTAGGAAGGACGGGCGCGGCATCGTCAGCAAAGATGTAGTTGGTCATCCAGTTGAAGTCGAAGTTGGAGACGTAGCTGATGGTTTGCGTCGAGCCGTCGGGCAGGATCGCTTCGAGCAGCATTGCCTTGCCGCGCAGATGCATGTGCGGCTGGTAGTTTTCCAAGCGAGCGGCTTGTTTTAGAACGTGGTAGCCCTGCGTCACCGCCATCGAATTAGGTGGAATATCGAGCGCGGCGCCGCTGGTATTTGTGGCGTTGAAGGCCGTTAGATAGGTGCGGTATTTGGGCTCCTGGCCTTTGGGGTAAAGCCAAACGCCGAGTTCGACGTGGTCGCGAATCTCTTCGCCGACCGCATGATAGTGAATATCCCACCAGATATGTGAGCCGGGCATGAGGAGCTTACCGGTGCCTTCGCGGTAAATGTCGAAGTTCTTGCCGACGGCCCACTCCATAAGTACGCCACCCTGTCCGTCGCCGGAATCGTCGCCGCCGCCCAGGCGCAGCGCGTCAGGATCGTTCTGAACCAGGTGAGCGAGCGCATGATGCGTGATCTTGCGGCCTTCGCTGGTGCCGGGACGCATCTCAACCGCACGCACCCAGCGGGTTTGGGTGACGGGTACATCTGCCAGCGGCTTCCACCACTGATCTTGCGAGCGGGCAGGCATGGTGTACGGGTCGGACTTGATGACGAAATCGGGCTGGCCGAACTGCTTGGCGAGCTGCCAGCCTTCGTCAGCCGGCCATTTCCGGGAAGGCGGTATGTCCTTGGCGTCGCCGAGCGGCGCGCCGGAGTCAACCCAGCGCACGATGGTGGCGATTTCGGCGTCGCTCAGAGAGCGGTCGTTCGAGAATTTCTGGATGCCGGCGGTTTTGTCGATAGACCAGGGCGGCATCTGGCGCATACTGACGCGCTGCTTAATGGATCGTGCCCACGGGCGAGCCTGTTCGTAGGTTTCGAGCGCCATGGGGGCAGCCGTGCCCGGCCGATGGCACTCGTTGCACTTTTCCTGGAAGATTCGGGCGACAACCTTGGCGAACGTCAGGGAACTGGGCGCGGGTTCGGCAGCCAAAGCCACCACTCCAACGGTGAAACCGGCCAAAACAACTCGAAGCATAGACGACCTCCCGTCACTCCTGGTTTAGTAAGCGGTTCGGCCTATGCAGGTTAGAAGCCAGGGCCCAAATTACGGATTTCGCGATACTCCCACCGGGGGCATGCGCGGAGTTCCACACCCAGGCTGGGTTTGGTTGCGCGAAATTGCCCCAACCCGCATCAGCGGGACTGAAAACTCAACTGGATGCGAGTCGGCGAATTGGGATGCACTTCGACGTCGGCTTTGAGCTGCTCGGCGAGCATACGTACTAGGCGGAAACCCAGGGAAGGTGCGGCCTGCCAATCGAACCCGGTCGGCAAGCCTACGCCGTCGTCATCGACCTCAAGCCGGATTCGCTGATCCGGCAAGTGCTGGAGGGCGATCCGGATTTGGCCGGGACGGTCATCCGGGAAAGCGTGGCGGAGGGCGTTCGTCAGAAGCTCGTTGAAGATTAGTCCATAGGGAACGGCGGAGTCGAGGTCAAGTGGAATTCTCTCGAGTTCCGTGTCTAGCTGGATGTGGCGCGCGTCAACGGCTTGCTCGCGCGTACGGTAGTCGATGAGCTGGCGGGTGTACTCGGCGGTGTCGATTCCAGAAAACACCGGGTTCCGGCAGAGCAGCTCATGAATTAGGGCCATGGAGTGGATGCGCCCCTGGCTGTCTTCGATGGCTCGGCGGGTTTTCGCGTTGGAAACGCGGCGCGACTGGAGTCCAAGCAGGCTGGACATCACCTGCAGGTTATTCTTGACGCGGTGATGGATCTCACGAAGCAATGCGTCCTTTTCGCGGATGGACTCCTCGATCAGCTCGTCGGCTGCGACACGCTGGCTAATGTCCCGCAGGATGACGGTAAGCAGAGTTTGGCCGTTCGCGCCAACTCGCGAGATGGAAGCCTCGGCCGGAAATTCCGAGCCATCCTTCCGGCGGCCTTGAATTTGTGGCCGTTCGCTCTTGCGGCGCGCAGCGACGCCCGAACGGGCGAAATTCGCGACGTCTTCGCGATGGCGGGCCGACATGCTGTGCGGGATCAGAAGGTCGAGCGGCTGGCCGAGCATTTCTTCGGGTGCGTACCCGAAGATTCTCTGCGCGCCTTGGTTGAAGAGCTGGATACGCTGGTCGAGCGAGACCGAAATGATGGCGTCTTCAGCGAGATCGATCACCTGCGCGAGCAGGAACGATGCCGGGAAGGGCAAGCGCGGCTTCGATGACGAATTATCCACGTCGGAGTCGCTCAGAGAGGCTCGTTGGGTCACTCGCAGTCCGCGAGCAATCCGAGGTCCAGTGCTGAAAGGAAAGAGTTTTCAAGGCCACGTGCTAAAATTCAAGCGTCGGGCGATCGAAATTGTAAGTGAAGCTCTGGCAATTGTTCCTGAGCAACGCCCAGACGAAACGCGACATTGACCCTTCTCCGTATCGTTCTCTCCTTGCACGCGCTGGCAGTGCTCACGCAGGCCGTGTTCGCGGGCCAATTTCTGTCGGGAGCAGACGCACAGGTCGTGTTTCATGAGTGGACCGCGTGGGCGATTTTCGTCCTGTCGGTGATGCAGGTTGGAATCGCCGCGGTGCTGCTTCTTAGATCCGCCGCACCGTTGTGGTTGCTGGTGGCGAGCGTTTTCGTTTTCATTGCCGAGGGATTGCAACTGGGTACGGGCTATGGGCGATTTCTCGGAGTCCACATTCCGCTGGGAGTGTTTGTGTTCGGAACGGTTACCGCACTAATGCTGTGGTCGTTCCGAAGTAAGCCGCAACTGACTCGCAAGGACCAGGTCCGAAAAGACGCGGCCAGCACGGGTCTATGAAGTACACTCGGCGCGACATGCTGAGATGGGCAGGCGGCGCGGCGCTAACGCTGCCGTGGGTCGAGTCCGGCTGTTTGCGCGGGCGGCCGTTGGCGCGGATTTTTCCGAGCCGCGCCCCGTTGCCGGAGGCGTTTAAAGCGTCGCTGCCGATCCTGCCGGTTTTGAAGCCCAGCGGGTCCGACGCGGTATCGGATTGCTACGAGATGGCTGTGCGCCCAGGCACGGCGTCAATTCTGCCGGGCTTGAGCACACCGATTTGGGGCTACAACGGAACGTTTCCCGGCCCGGTGATCGAGGCGCGGCAAGGGCGCAAGATTTCGCTGCGATTGAAGAACGAGTTGCCCGTCCCGATCGTGAATCATTTGCACGGCGGAAGAACCGCGCCTGAGAGCGACGGATATCCCACTGATCTGGTGATGCCGAAGGGCGAGTTTCCGGCGCCGCATATGCACGATCTGCGAGCGCGAGTGGTCAAAGAACAGCGCGATTACGTCTATGATAACGAGCAGCGCGCGGCGACGCTCTGGTATCACGATCATCGCATGGACTTTACCGCGCCGCAGGTGTGGCGTGGGCTGGCGGGCTTCTACATTCTGCGCGATGAAGAAGAGGCCAGGCTCCCGCTGCCGCGCGGCGACAAGGAGATCGCGCTCCTGATTTGCGACCGCTCGTTCGACGCGGCTGGTTCGCTGATCTATCCTTCGATCGATCCGATGCTCAAAGGCGAAATGGGCGTGCCGATGGAATACATGGGTGGTGTGCTCGGGGATGTGATCCTGGTCAACGGCGCTCCCTGGCCGCGACTGGAGGTCGCGAATACGCGTTATCGCTTCCGGATTTTGAACGCATCGAATGCACGGCGATACGAACTGGCGCTGGATCCAGCGGCGGGCGCGTCGCCATTCGTGCAAATCGGGAGCGACGGCGGTTTGCTGGCCGCTCCGGTGGCGCATCGTTCCCTCCAGATCGCGCCGGCCGAGCGGTTCGATGTCGTGATCGATTTTTCGCGTTACCGCGTAGGATCGCAGGTGACGTTGCTGAACAAGGCCGCGGATGGGTCGCAAGGGCGCGTGATGCGATTCGATGTCGTGCGCCAGGAGCGCGATGAAAGCTCGGTTCCGACCCCGCTAATCCGCGTAGGGTTTCCCGATCCGTCTCGTGCAGATGCGACGCGCGTGTTCAATTTCAGTTTTCGCGGGCACGACGGCTGGACGATTAACCGAAAGCCATTCGATCCGGATCGCATGGACGCACGTCCCAAGCTCGGCTCAACCGAGATCTGGCGGCTCGAGACCGATTTCAGCCACCCTTTGCATCTGCACTTGGTCCATTTTCAGGTGTTGTCGCATAGCGGACGGCCCGGCCCATACGATGCCGGTTGGAAAGACACGATCGATTTGGGAGCCGGGCAGGTGGCCAACATTCTGGTTCCGTTCGCGGGTTATCGCGGCCGCTACGTGTTTCACTGCCACAATCTGGAACACGAGGACATGGCGATGATGGGAAACTTTGAAGTAGTTTGACGATGCTGAACCGGTTCGCAATTCTGGTGGCGGTGTATGCGTTGATTGTGGTGGGCTCGGGCGCGATTGTTACAAGCAGCAAGGAGACGATTGCGGCCGGAAACTCAACCCAAGTGGAGACGCCTGCTGGTGTAAACGTGCATCCAGTGCTAGGGGAGGGGCTTGCAGCTGTCACTTTGGCGCTGGCCGCCGCATTGTGGTTATCGAAGCGCGGTTCGCTTGCGACGCTGGCGATGGTGCTGGTAGTGATAACTGCGGCGGATGTACTGGTCGTGTTTTCGCAGACTGTCGACGCGGATCGAGCTGTGCTGCATGCCTGGCTTGCGGCCGCGCTGTTTGCGGCTTTGTCGGCAATTGTGCTGTTTACATCCCCATATTGGGAGCGGAAGCCGGAGCTGGTGGGCGATCAAGGTCTCCGTTTTTTACGGCTGCTCGCGATTTCGACGCCCCCGCTGGTGCTGATTCAGATCGTGCTGGGCGCGATGTACCGGCACAAACTGACCAATGTGTTCTGGCATATGGGAGGAGCGCTGCTAGTTTCACTCGCGACGCTAGTGGGATCGATGGTGCTGATCCAGCAGTTTCCTTCGCACCGGTCGCTCAAGAACTCGGCCACGGCGCTGATGTCGATCGTGCTCACGCAAGTAGCATTCGGGGTGGCTGCTTTCACGTTGCAATTGTTAGATACCGGAAATGCGCTGGCTCTGGAACTGGCGACAGTGTCGCACGTCGTGCTCGGAAATTTGACGTTAGCGGCGAGCCTGGTCTTCGCGATTGAAGTGCAGCGATCGGTACGCAGCAGTGTTGCGACGAAAGAATAGCTTCATCTTCGCCCCCAAGAACCTGCGCTAGGATAGCGCCGTGCGGCCTGCGGCTCAACTTGTGCTCCGCTGCGCGATCGTTTGTCATCGCTGGCTGGGGGTAGCGCTGTTCCCCTTCGTGATTCTTTGGTTCGCGTCGGGAATCGTGATGATGTACTGGGGATTTCCTGAAGTGAGCCAGCGCGAGCGTTTCGCGAGAGCACCGAGAATAGAGCCCGGCGCGATTCGCGTCTCTCCGGAAAGTGCTTACCGCAAGCTGCGATGGGCAGGTACGCCGGAAAGCGCGGAAATCGGCATGCTAGACGGACGCCCAGTCTATCGCTTTCGCATGGGAAACCACCGCGGAATCGTCTTCGCTGACTCCGGCAGTATCCTCGGTGAGGTGACGCAGGATATCGCACTGCGACTGGCGGCGCGCTGGACCGGACAAGCTGCAAAGCGAGCGCAGTTCGAAGGCGCGATGCGCGAACCGGATCAGTGGACGGTGAGCGGGGAGCTTCGCGCGATGCGGCCGCTCTTCAAGTTCGCGTGGCCGGACGGCGAACAAGTCTACGTATCAGCGCAGAACGGCGAAGTGGTGCAATACACGACTCGCGAGACTCGATTGGCGGCGTATTTCGGCGCCATTCCACATTGGTTGTATTGGACGCCGTTGAGAAAAAATCGCAGGCAGTGGTATCGAGTGGTGCTTTGGTCATCGAGCGGGCTCGTGTGCGTGGGATTGCTGGGATTGCTGGTTGGAGCGTGGATGTACTCGCCGAACGCGCGATACCGGTATCGAGGAATGCCATCGTACATCCCCTATGAGGGGCCCAAGCGATGGCACATGATTTCCGGAGTGACGTTTGGCGTGTTGATCTGCACCTGGGCGTTCAGCGGACTGCTGTCGATGGAGCCGTTTGAGTGGCTGAGCGGGGATCAGGAAGAGGCCGGAAAAATCGACGGGGCCTTGCGCGGTGGGGCGCTGCGGTTGGAGGCTTTCGCAGCGAAATCACCGGTCACGGCACTCAAGCAGGCAGGGATTGAGGGGAAGCGAATCGATTTCGTTTCGTTCGATGGATTGCCTTACTACCTGATTCGCAGTTCGGCGGGGCGTTCGCGGATTGTTCCTATGCAAGGCGAGGCGATGGATCAGTTCGATCGCGGAGCGATCCTCCGGATCGCGCGTGAGGCTTGCCAACCCGCGACGGTGGAAGAAGCGCGCGTGGTGAGCCATTATGACGCATACTACCTGGACCGGCACGGGCAACATCCGTTGCCAGCGTTCCTGGTGCGGTTGAACGACGCAAACCGGTCGTGGTTCTACATCGATTTGAAAACGGCCCAACTGGTGGAGGCCTACGATCGAATGTCACGATGGAACCGATGGTTGTATCACGGGCTGCATTCCTGGAACTTCCCGTGGTTGTACAATCATCGTCCGGCGTGGGATGCGATGATGATCGTGCTCTTGGCGGGCGGCTTGGCGCTTGGCGTGACGGCGGTAGTCTTGGCGTTTCAGGTTGTGGGCCGCAGTTGGCGGTCTGCGGCAAGAAATGGCCGAAAGATACTTACTAACGAACAAACCTCCGATCTATCCTGAGGGTTATCCTTGGACGGAGGTGAGCATCGATGCGCAGGGTATCGCTCTGGCTGTGTTCTGCGACGATCGGAGCCGCATTGCTGGCAGGTTTTTCCTACGCCCAGTCTCCTGCATCGGCGCAGAACGCTGCGCCGGCTCCGAAGATGGAAGTTCACGCGACGCTGGCGCAGTTGATGCGCGGAATCCTCTACCCGGCGTCGAATGTCGTTTTCGCCGCGCAGAGCGACGATCCCGCGAAGGTCAAACCGGCGGCGAATCCGTCCATGTCACCGGATTTGTTGTCCAGTACGTATGGGCAGTGGCAGGCGGTAGAAAATAGCGCGCTAGCGATAGCGGAAACCGCGAATCTGTTGACGCTGCCGGGGCGGAAGTGCTCAAATGGCCTGGACGTGCCGGTCCGCAATGGCGATTGGGCGAAGTTCGTGCAAGAGCTGCGGGCGGCGGGGCTTGCGGCTTATAAAGCGGCTCAGTCGAAGAATCAAGACGAGATTGTGACCGCGGCCGATCCGCTAACTACGGCGTGTTCGAACTGTCACGAAAAGTTTCGCGAGAAGCCGAATCTCTCTGAAAGGTGCAAATGACGGGATTTGCGTTTGACAACGCGAGTAGAATATGAGTTTCGAGAACTGCTAACACCGGTAGTGCAAGGGACTAAAGAGGCTCATTTATGAAGACGACGGCAATTGTTGGCTGCGCGATGTTCATTGCGCTGGCAGTTTGCGCCCATGAAGACGAGGAATTCGAGCGTTGGATGAAGCAGACCAGCGCAAACTATGCGAGCGCGCAGAAAGGGATTACGGCGAAACAGGCAGCCGAGACGGCCGTCGCCGGCGACAAGCTGGCGGAACTATTCGAACATGTGAAGTCGCATTTCGAAGGTCATAAAATGGCCGATGGCATCAGCTTCGCTAAGACCGCGCACGATGCAGCGAAGGACCTCGCAGCGGATGCGAAAGCAGGTAATTGGGAGAGAGCGTCAGCCGATATCAAGACGATTGGTAGCACCTGCCAGGGATGCCACGCTGCACATCGCGTGAAGAAGGCAAATGGCGAATACGAGATGAAGTAATTCGCAAGCCTGTGCCGATCCCTTACGACATCACGCAGAATCCGCTCAATACCAACGAGTGGTCGTTTCCTCTGATGGAATGCATCCATATTGCGATGTTCGCCATGTCCATTGGAACTATCGCGGTGGTGGATTTCCGTCTGCTCGGCCTGCTCTTTAAGGAGCGGACTCCCGCGGAACTACTAAAGGCCACGGGAATCTGGACCTTGATCGGCCTGACCTGCGTGCTTTCCACGGGCATGATCATCTTCACCACGGATCCCCTGAGTTATTACTACAACTATTCGTTCCGCTACAAGCTGATTGCGCTGCTGGTCGCGATTATTTTCAACTACACGATCCATAGGAAAGTCGCGATGTCGAACTCCTCCGGCGGCGTCAGTGTCATGACCGGCGCCGTCTCGCTGCTGCTATGGACCTCTGTGGTTTTCGCCGGCATTTTCTACGCCTTCACTGAGGAGCTGCACTATGTCGGCGGACCAAATTAGCCAGGCGATCCAGAATCTTCCCTATTTCACCGCGGTCCGCGAATCGGGACTGGCGTATCCAGTCCTCCTGTCGAGCCACCTCGCGATGATCGCCGTTTTCGGCGGCCTGATTCTGCTCACGGATCTGCGGCTTCTCAATGTCGCGATGAAAAGCATACCGGCGTCCGAGGTGGTTGCGAAAACTCGGCCGTGGAAGCACGTCGGCCTCACAATCATGCTGCTGCTCGGGATTCATCTGGGCGGCGCGAAATTCCAAGATTACTACGACAACCCCTACTTCCTGGTGAAGATGGCCCTGCTGGTGTGCGTTTTCATTCACGCGATTGTTTTCCGCAAGAGCGTATACAAGAATCCTAAGGCGCTCGATTCCCCTGGAGGCCCTTCTGCGGCGGCGAAAGTGGCCGCGACGCTTTCATTGGTGATATGGGTCAGCATTCTGTCGTGCGGCCGCATGATCGCCTATTGGGACAATCCCAACAACCAGCCTGGAAAAGCGCCTCTACTCACCCCCGGCCAAGTATACGGCCGACATAGATAAGGGTGCCTGGTGCAGGGGCGTCGCAAGGTTACGGCGGCGCGGCGGGCATCTCGACCGGAGTGCTAGAGCGGGGGATTTCGCCGGGACGTTCGTAGTAGGCGATCCAGCGGCCCATCGAGAGAATTCCGACCCAGAGAATCAGCGAGAGCCAGGCGGCGGCCTTCGCCACGCCCGGAACCATCTGCGCTTTGTCGAGTTCTTCGGTCTTTTTGTAGACTCGTGGCCGGAAAATCAGAGCGTGCACGCCTACCAGGCACAACAGCAGGAGCTTGATTTGGAAATAGGGGTTGTCGTAATACTTGTCGAGCTTCGCCCCGGCCAGCAGGATGCCCATTGTGATCATGATGCAAAAACCGATCCGTTTCCAGATGCGCGTCTGGCGGTAGACGTCGGTGATGCTCATGCTCTTCATCGCGAAACCCAGGATGCGCAGGTCGGTCATCAGAATCGCGCCGCCGAAGATGGCGATGGATGACAGGTGGGTGGACATCACGATCGGGTAAGGTAAGCCCGATTCGCGAAGCGCAGTAAAAAACTCCATCTTGGCGACAGCGTTTGCGAAATCACCTGCGATGGACATAGCATGGTTCCTTCTCAGGTGAATGCATAGAATAGTCCCGCGAACACGATCGAGATCCAAATAGCGAGCGAGAATGTCGCAGTGAGGACGGTCGTGATCGAAGGCGACGTTGCCGACCGTGCCACCTTGCGGTGGATCGTGTAGTTATAGATGATCGCGAACAGCAGCGCGATGATTTTGTAGCGGAACGACCCGTTGTAGTAGTAGCGCAGCGGATCGCTGGTCCAGATGATAAAGCCCGAAGTAATGACGACGATCAGGCCGGTCAGCGTCCAAAGCGAGGTCGATTTGAGCAACTGCGCGGGGGATTCGCGGCGGAAAGCCCAGCCGAGCAGTCGCAGATCGACCAGAGCGATGGTGCCCACCGACATCGCGAACATGGAGATGTGGACGCACTCGGCAAGCGGGAAGGACCAGTCATTATTGTTGAGGGGGTTTTTGGTGATGTCGTAAGCCAGGAACACTCGCGGTGGACCGCCTCCCACGCGGTAAGCAGCCAAGATACCGCCGCAGCTTACAAGACCGCAAGTATGGATTGACGCAGCTGCTGGCTATCTTTTGGCCATTTTTTGGGCACGAAGGCTACTTGAGGAGCTTGTCGATTTCCGGGAACAATCCCGGGCCTTCGAAGACTGACTTGTCTTTTTCCGAATACGCGAAATCGTTACGGATCATGCCTTGCTTGTCGATGACGAACAGGTGCGGGACGTCGATGCTTCGCTGCCCGGGCTTGGCGTTCAGATACGAGATCGTCATCTGGCCCTGATCGCAGGCGATCGGGACGGTGACGTGATTCACGTTGCGATATTGCTGGATGGTGGTCTGGTTGTCGGGCGGGAGCACGACGGTGAGAACAGCGACTTTGTCCTTGTATTTTTCGGCAACTTTTTCGAGCGTCGTGGAGAGAAGCTGGCAATGCGGGCAGGTGGTGGTCATGATGTCGATGAGCAGCACCTTACCCCGGTAATCCTGAGAATCGTAGAAGTGCGAGTAGTCGGGGCTAGGAAGCGCGAAGCTCGGCGCGCGGCGGTTGGAAAGCTCGCCTGAGGCGGAGAGCAGCGCGGCGCCAAGCAAAACACTGCACAACAAACGGCGGGTCATAAGTTCTTACTTTACCAATTTGGCCAGCGATTCCTGATAGGGTGCGCGCGCGACACCGCGCTCGGTAATGATGGCCGTGACATAACGGTTCGGCGTGACGTCGAAGGCTGGGTTGGCCACCGGAGTGTGCTCCGGCGCGACCGGGACGCCGTGGACGTGCGTGACCTCGCGCGCTGCGCGCTGCTCGATAGGGATCGCGTCGCCCGAGGCGAGCGTGAGATCAAGCGTTGAGATGGGCGCAGCGACGTAAAACGGGACACCATTTTCCTTGGCCAGCACCGCGAGCGAGTAGGTTCCGATTTTGTTCGCCACGTCGCCGTTCGCCGCGATGCGGTCGGCGCCCACGATCACGCAACCGATGCGGCCAGAATGCAGAAAATAGCCGGCCATGTTGTCTGTGATCAGCGTGGTGGGGATCTGGTCGTGCTGGAGTTCCCAGGCCGTGAGGCGCGCACCTTGCAGGAACGGACGGGTTTCGTCGGCGAAGACGTCCAGCTTCTTGCCCGATGCTACCGCGGCGCGGATCACGCCGAGCGCGGTGCCGTAGCCTGCGGTGGCCAGCGCTCCTGCATTGCAGTGCGTGAGCACAGTTTTGCCGTCGGGGATCAGAGGCGCGCCGTTGCGGCCGATGCATTCGTTGATGGCGATGTCCTCGCGCCGGATTTCAATGGCTTCCGAGATCAGGCGCGCGCGGATTTCTTCGAGCGATTGCCCGGCGGCAGCGACATACACGCGGCGCATGCGTTCAATGGCCCAAAACAAATTGACCGCTGTGGGACGAGTACCGGCGAGCGTTTCGCAGATCAGTTCGAACTCGACCGGCGATTCGGCCTGCTGCATGCCAAGCGCGATGCCCATGGCCGCGGCCACTCCGATCGCCGGCGCACCGCGAATGATCATTGTGCGGATGGCGTCGGCGACCTCTTCATAGGTGTTGCAGGTGACGTAGCGCTCCTCGCGCGGCAGGCGCGTCTGGTCGATCATTACGACGCCGGATTCAGTCCACTGTATGGTTTCGATCATTGAGGCTATTGCTGGCCTTGGCCGAGGAACGCGGCGAATTGAGTCAGATTGTAAGCAGAGTGCATGAAAGTGGAGGCGGCGGTCGAGCCTGACCTATAACGAACATACCCAAACGCGCAGCCGGCGGCGGTTATAAGAAAAACGTGCCGCCAGGACCAAGCGTACTCGGGAGCGTGCAGCGCGCCAAACAGCGCGCCGGTGGCGAGAATTCCCGCCGCGACGCCGAAGGAACGAATGAGCAGCGGCATCAGAAAGCCTCGAAAGGCCAATTCTTCACACAACGGACCGATAGCGATGACGAAGACCGCGAACAGAACGAGTGTCGGCCGGTTTGCCACCATCTGGTGGAAAGGCGTAGCTACTTCGGGGGTCCGCAAGATGTAGCCCACATAGCCGATGCCGAAGGCTAGCAGCGGTCCGCCGAAAAGAGTGATCGCCATGCCGTGGAACGGGAACTGCCAGCCGAGCGATCGCCAAAACGGCCGGTGATAGCGCGCGCGCAGCATAAGATACAGCGCGCCGAAAACAAGGATGTACCAGATCAGTTGCGCCAGCAGTCCCTGAAAGGCCTTCCCATAGTTTCGAGTGAAGGGCATAGCTTGCACCGCGAAGGCCGCGATGACGAGACTCGGGAGCGCGAAGGCCAGGAACATGACCAGGTCCTGGTAATTCCAAAAGGGCACGGTCTCGCCCGGAGGCGGAGCGGGTGGGAACTCGGGCGGTGGCGCGGCCGGCGCGCTGGCGTCGAGTTGCGGCTCGGCGGGCGGTTGATCGGATGGAATCATGGTTCGCGCTCGCAGAGCGCCGCGGCGAGCAACGGGATCATGATCTCATGATGGCCGGTGATGGAGTAGCCATGTCCTCCGGCGCGCGCGTGGGGACGTTCCACCACGTTGACGCGCGGCCGATAGTGCTGAAGAAAATCGAAGTTCACCGTGGTGAAGTTGGCGAGCGGATGGCCGAGGTTACGAACGATAGAAACCGCTTTGAGAAATACTTCCGGCAGTAAGACGGCTGAACCCACGTTCAGATAGACGCCACCTTCGTTGAGATCTTTCACCAGCGAGCAGAGCAGCCGGAAATCGTGGTGAGTCGCGCGGCCGATGGCGTCACCTTGTGCAACGGGATGAGCGTGCGGGGTGTCGGTGCCGATTGCGACGTGCACCGTAACCGGCGTTGCGTGGCGATAAGCCTCGTGCTGCAAGCTCAAAGCCGCGAAGCTCGGATCGGCTATTTTTTCGAGACGACGGCCGATGGACTCGCCGAAGCCGTGTTTCGAGTCAGTAGCGGCGCCGAGCGCGGTGTTGAACTCGCGCCCGGTTTCTTCTGCCATGCCGAAGCGTCCGTCGGGCAGCACTGCTTCCACGTCTTCGCTGGTTTGGCCCGCGATCGCGATTTCGAAGTCGTGGATTGCGGCCGCGCCGTTGAGCGCGAAGGCCGTCGCGTATCCGCGGCGCACAAGGTCCGTGAGAATCGGGGCGAGTCCGCACTTGATGACATGCCCGCCAAGCCCCCAAAGGATCATGCGCCTTTTCGCGCGCGCCTGAACGATGGCCTCGATCACCGCGCGCAAAGAATCGGCGGCGAGGATGTGAGGTAGCGAGTCGATCAGCGCCGAAACGCTCGCAGTACCCGCGTGCGGCTTGGCGAAATGCTCGACCCGAACTTTGCCGCCGCGGTCGTGGATCGAAATCGTACGCAGTCCACCGAGATCGAGCGGCTCTCTGCCGTATTTGCTCATGCTACGCGTCCATTGCGCAGCACTTTTCCGAGCGCGTGCGCAGTGTGGCTTTTCTTGAATCGCAGAATCTGCTCGGGCGTGCCGGTGGCAACGACGTTGCCGCCGCGCTCTCCGCCCTCCGGGCCCATATCGATGATCCAGTCGGCCGATTTGATTACGTCCAGGTGATGTTCGATCACGATTACAGTGTTACCGAGATCGGCGAGGCGCTGCAAAACGTCCAGCAGGCGGCGCACGTCTTCGAAGTGCAGGCCGGTGGTCGGCTCGTCCAGGATGTAGAGCGTGCGGCCGGTCTGGCGTTTGCTCAGTTCGCGCGCCAGCTTGATGCGCTGCGCTTCGCCGCCTGAAAGAGTAGTGGACGATTGACCGAGATGGATGTAGCCGAGGCCGACGTCATGCAGCGTCTGCAGCTTGGCCTGGATCAGCGGCAGGTTTTCAAGCACGCCGATCGCGTCCTCCACCGTGGCTTCGAGCAGGTCGGCAATCGAGTAGCCCTTGTATTTCACTTGCAGCGTCTCGCTGTTGTAGCGGCGGGCGCGGCAGACGTCGCAGGTTACGTACACGTCGGGAAGAAAGTTCATTTCGATGCGCTTCAGGCCGTCGCCCTGGCAGGCTTCGCAGCGTCCGCCCTTGACGTTGAAGCTGAATCGTCCGGGCTTGTAGCCGCGCTCGCGCGATTCGGGCAGCATGGCATAGAGATCGCGGATGGGCGTGAACAGGCCGGTGTAAGTCGCGGGATTCGAGCGGGGCGTGCGGCCGATGGGAGATTGATCGATCTCCACCACTTTGTCGATATGCTCGAGACCCTCGATCGAATCGTGCGCGCCGGGTTCGTCGTGCGAGCCGTAGATCGCTTTGGCGAGCGACCGGTAAAGAATGTCGTTCACAAGCGTCGATTTCCCGCTGCCCGAGACGCCGGTGACCACGGTCAGCGTGCCGAGCAGGAATTCAACCGTAAGGTCTTTGAGATTATGCTCGCGCGCGCCGCGGATGATCAGCTTGTTTCCGTTGCCGTGGCGGCGTCCGGCGGGCGCTTCGATTTTCACCGCGCCAGAAAGATATTGGCCAGTGAGTGAAGCGGCGTTCTTCTCGATCTGCCGCGGCGTTCCCTGCGCGACCAAGCCCCCGCCGAGACGTCCCGCTCCGGGACCGAGATCGATCACATAATCGGCGCGTTCGATGGTCTCGGCGTCGTGCTCGACCACGAGGACGGTGTTGCCGAGATCGCGCAGGCGCGAGAGCGTATCGAGCAAGCGGTCGTTATCGCGCGGATGCAGCCCGATGGAAGGCTCGTCGAGAACATACAAGACGCCACGGAGCTTCGAACCGATCTGCGTCGCAAGACGAATACGCTGCGCTTCCCCGCCGGATAACGTCGCGGCCGAGCGAGCCAGGTTCAGATAATTCAGGCCCACTGCAGTAAGAAATTCGAGCCGGTTGCTGATCTCTTCCACCACACGCACGGCGATCTGCTGCTCTCGTTCGTTCAGTTTCCAGCCCTTCGCAGTGGCGAGCGCGCGCTCGACGGACATTTCGGTCAGCTCGGCCAAACCCACACCCTTCACGCGAACCGCCAGACTGCTCGGTTTCAAACGGCGGCCGTGACAGGCGGGACAGGTGGATGGCGACATGTAGTCCATCAGCCATTCTCGATAGCCAGCGCCCGCGTCTTCAAACGTTTCGTCGAGGATCTTCAGCAGGCCCGGAAAACCGTTACCACCTTCGAGGAGCATCGTCTGCGTGCGCTTGGGGAAATCCTCGAACGGCGTGCTCAGGTTGATCCGCAGCTTGTCGGCGGCGTCCGATAGCTGCTGCTGCATGTAGGACGAACTGGCGCCCGGACCGAGTCCGCCGTCGAGCAGCGGCTTCGACGGATCGACGATGATCTTCGCCGGATCGAAGCTCCAGGTGCTTCCGAGGCCGTTGCAGGTTTCGCAGGCGCCGAACGGGCTATTGAAGGAAAACGATCGCGGCTCGAGCTGCGGAACACTCGTTCCGCAACTCGGACAAGCCAGCTTTTGCGAATAGAGTTTTTCTTCGCCGTTCACCACCGCAACAATGACGAGTCCGTTAGCGAGCTTGGCCGCCGTTTCGATCGAAGCTTCGAGGCGCTTCTCGGAGCCAGGCTTCAGCGGCAGCCGGTCGACCACGACTTCGATAGTGTGGTTCTTCCGCCGATCGAGCGGGATATCTTCATCGAGCGAGCGCAGCACACCGTCGATGCGCGCGCGCAGGAAGCCCTGGCGCGACAGTTTTTCTAGATCCTTTTTGTATTCCCCCTTGCGCCCGCGCACGATGGGCGCAAGGATCATGATGCGTCCGCCTTCCGGCAACGCGAGAATCTGCTGGAGGATCTGCTCAGTGCTCTGGCGCGAAATCTCGATGCCGCAGTTGGGGCAATAAGGCACGCCGATCGAGGAATACAGCACGCGCAGGTAGTCGTAAATCTCTGTGATGGTGCCGACCGTCGAGCGCGGGCTGCGGTTGGTGGTTTTCTGTTCGATCGAGATGGCCGGGCTGAGGCCGTCGATGGAGTCGACTTCGGGACGCTCCATCTGGTCCAGAAACTGGCGTGCGTAAGGCGAAAGCGTTTCGACGTAGCGCCGCTGGCCTTCGGCGTAGATGGTGTCGAAAGCGAGCGAGGATTTCCCTGAGCCGCTCAATCCCGTGATAACAGTGAATGTGTTGCGCGGGATCTCCACGTCGATATTCTTCAAGTTGTGCTGGCGCGCGCCGTGGACAGTGATGCGGTCAAGCATTTTCGAGGGAGACTTTCATTTTACCGTGCGCCGATGGTCAGGTCGTACACTATGGTCGAGGGCTGTTATGGCAACCACTCCGAAACTGTTGACCTATGAGGAATGGCTCAAGCTCCCGGAAGTGGAAGGCATTGAGGAAGTCGTTAATGGCGAAGTCCGGAAGATGCCTCCGAATAAATGGAACCACACCCGCGTCAATGAGCGGCTCGCGAGTCAGCTTCGCTCGCAACTCG
>Ga0126373_10001411_pt1 | contig 17085 bp, 16 predicted proteins | sample PanSoiMetPlot_11_FD_92545 | JGI IMG/M metagenome (GOLD analysis project Ga0126373, IMG submission 92545) | Tropical forest soil microbial communities from Panama - MetaG Plot_11 | ecosystem: Environmental > Terrestrial > Soil > Tropical forest > Bulk soil | place: Panama | collected 2016-02-17 | reverse complement strand
GCCAACCGCTTCTTGTACATTCGAGCCAGCATCGGCACCAGCAGATCGGCATAGTCGAATACGAGAACTTCCTTTTTGTTTTCGTGGAGGCGATGGAGCCGGCCTACATATTGCTGGAGCGTTCCTCGCCACGAGATCGGCATCGTGAGGAAGAGTGTGTCGAGACGGGCATCGTCGAAGCCTTCACCGAGATAGCTCCCGGTGGCCAGAATCAATCGCGGTTCTTGGGGCGCTACAACTGAAAGCGATTCCGCGATTTGCTTCCGTTGCTTGGTTCCCATACCACCTTTCAATGTGAAAACGTGCTGGCAAACTTCACGAAGGCGTCCCTCTAGATGGCCGAGGTGCTCGGTCCTGCTGGTTAACAGCAGTGGCGACCTGCCATCCAGCAGCGCTCGTCGCACGTCCTCGACGATCATGTCGTTTCTTCGTGCGTCCGTGACGAGCGCCCCGTAAATGTCGTGAATAGAGGCTTCGCTTGCTGGGCTCGCCCACGCGAAATCGGTAAGTCTCGTTATGACTTTGTGTTCGAGCGGAGACGCTTTGGCCGCTTTCTTGGGACTCAGAAAGTAACGAATCGGGCCGCATTGCATGTAGATGATGGGATGGTGCCCGTCCTTTCGGGTCGGTGTGGCGGTTAGTCCCAAAACGTACTTGGCCTTGATCTGCCGAAGAACACTCTCGAAGGTAAAAGCCGAAAGATGGTGGCACTCGTCAACGATGACGTGGCCATAATCCGCAACGAAATCTTGGACCACACCTTTTCGATGCAGACTCTGGATTACGGCAACATCGACGATCCCCGTTCTCTTGTTCTTTCCTCCCCCTAGTTGTCCGATCTCGTCGCTGGGTAAGGAGAGAAATGACGCTAGGCGCTCGCGCCATTGGTCCATGAGCTGCCGACGGTGCACGAGAACCAGTGTGTTCACGCCTCTCTTCGCAATAAGGCAAGCAGCGACCAACGTTTTTCCAAATGCAGTCGGAGCGCACAAGATTCCCTCATCGAAATTCAGCAATTGGCTTACAGCATTCTGCTGCTCGGAGCGCAGCTCGACAGAGAAGGGGAGATCGATTTTCTGGCCCGTGTTTCGTTGATCTTGAATCTCAGTTTCGACCCGATTTTTCCCGAATAGATCAACGACTTCTTCCAAACAGCCCCTCGGAAGACCGATATGTTGCGGGAAACTCTCTCCGCAGCAGATCACGCGAGGTTTGCCGTAGGTTGAAAGCCGCATTGCTTGAGCTTTGTAGAATTCTGGGTTTTGGAACGCGGACATACGGAGAAGGAGGTCTTGCACCGAAGATGGCAGGTCCTTCTTTTCGACGTAGACCAAATTGCTTTTGATTACGCGGACGGTGTTCGGCAACGGATCCGTGATCTTTTCTTCTTTTTTCATCCGCGACGGACGCCACAACCAGGGGGCTTCTACGCTCTGTTCCTCTGGCAGGCTAAGCCGGACCCCAAGCGCGTTTCCCTCCGGAGAAAGATCGTGAATCAAGCTTGCAAGCGTGTCTGCCTTGATTCGCTGAACGGATTCCAAGAACTGCCATTGATTCGGGTAGGGCTCGAAAAGCTCGTCCAGGAATACGCTGTTGCTCTGCTGCCTCGGCGCTTTCTGCAGTGGCAAAGCGATCAGGTTGCCAAAACCGCCTTTGGGCAGCGTGTCTTGGCTCGGGAAAAGCCGGTCATAGGAATCGAGGCCGATCTCATATCGCTTTTCCATTGTTCGCGTTAGCAAGGCGCAACCAAGCTTTCTGGCGTCTTCGGCATGCACCGGACGATCAAAGAACATCCAGACATGGGCGCCGTTTCCAGATCGCGACCTCTCGACAATTGCCGGGATACCGAAGCCGCGGCAGGTTTGAAGAAAAGCCGTGGAATCTGCCATCCAAGTCTTCTTGTCAAAATCAACCGCTAGGAACCAACAAGTTTCATCTGGCAGGAGTGGATATATTCCAACGATGTGCTTCCCAGTGAGATGCTGACGAATCACTTCGGTTGTCAAAGGGAGAAGTATGCGCGTCTTACGGGCGATGCGCTTACGTTCCTCCGGGCGCGCAGTATTGATCGCCCGCCAATCCATAGCGGCTGCTGGAGAATAGCCTGACTTCCCGCCCTTTCCTTCCCATCGAACGGCGTAAACATCCTCTCGTCCTCGAAATAACCTCTGGAACAGGTCGATTTTTTCCTCTGGTGTGTAAGCAGTGGGTGTAACCTTTGTTGAGCCTCCGGGAGCAACGGCGGCACACAAAGCAGCGCCCGCTCCTGAACCCGGGATGCCAAGCATAGCGCGTAGACGGACGTTCTCTTCTCGAAGCCGTTCGCACTCTTCTTCGACTGCCTTCAGTTGCCGCCGAATGTGTTCTTGATTCGGATTTCTTTCGTTGATGTCCATGCCACTATTGCTCTGTCCATCCCATCTTTATGCACACCTTGAGGTGCAGTCCACTCAGGTACCTGGGTTGGCTGTTTAGCGTTCTGATTTACGACACATTCTAGGTAGCGCGCCGCTCCGTTCGACGAGTCGCCCGGGACGTACCATGCTGTCCTTTAATCTTGTTGGGGCCAGCGCCTGATATCTGTCGACTGACTGATCTGCCCAAAACGGCCCTCCCTCCGGCGCGGGGGTACTCGACGGCTCGATGTGGCGTTTCGCTAGAGCACCTGCCTAGAAAGCAGGTGCGCGTTTCGACGCCAACCCAATTAAAATCAATGCAGCGATTCCCGGCTCCATCAACGAAATCGCCAGCAGAAATCTAGCTCGCGGCAGTTTCGGTGCGAAGCTTGCGAAAACGGAGCTGACGACAAGGGACTTATTCTGCCACATCGACCGAGGTTGAATTGGGGTTTTGACACAGTTCGGGCGCCTACAGCGCGGAACAAAGATATGCTCCTGAGAGAAACGATTTAGACTAAGATAGTTACGAAGAGAGGGCGTGTAGCTCAGCTGGGAGAGCACCTGCTTTGCAAGCAGGGGGTCGCCGGTTCGATCCCGGCCACGTCCACCAACTAATTCAACGACTTAGACGATGCATCTAAAACATCGGAGGGCCGTCAGGATAACTCGAACGACCGCGGACCTACACAACAGCGCCAAGAGCGACTAATCCAAACGAACCAGTGCGGCACTAGGTGTATGCGAGTGCTTGATTGCTTGTTTACCGGACTTCGCGGGCACGCTGAACTATTTGATCGCTTGATCGTTCAGGGGCTCACGCTTGCCCCTTCGTTTTACGCTTTCGTGGGTCATTGCCCCGTTGACTCATTTCAGCCTCAAGCGCATGCGTGATGTCTTCGGTCTTATGTATGGTGCCATGAAGCTGATGAATGTTGCCTTCCAGCTTCTTGGCTGTTGTCTCTAACTTTGAAGGGGCCTCTCTTTTGGAGCGTCTGGAAGGTTTCTTCGCCATGCTTATCCTCCGCGTCCAGGCAAGCACACACGCATTCCTGCTACGGTCATATCTCGAGGGGATTTTATCCCAGTGCAAGGCGTCAGCGTCTCGGGTGAATCCATTACGCGTCTAACGGGTTTAACTCCTCAAATTCCTCTTCGATGAATGTCAGACCCGTACCTTATTGCCCCTAATCCAGCGGCTGTATTCACACTCCCTCGTTGCGGTGATAGTCAAGTCATTTAGGGTGAGTCTAAATGCCCCGGTGGATTTTGTACTGTCCCGAATGCAGGCGCGATTTTATTCACAGTAAAATCCCCGCTGTCTTGCTGCGCGACCCGTTCGTAGGCATCCCGAAGCCAAAATTCCCACCTGGCGGTCTTTGGTTGGAATGCCCTCATTGCAAGAAGCTGCTCGTATTTCAGCGGTACCAACTTTGTTATCGGAACTAGGCAACCGCGCGGGCCGTCCAATATCCCCTTGGGGGCTCCGGCACCGTTCTACAGCACCACCCGCTCTTCTATGACCTTCGCGCCCCCGCGCCCCGCCCCAGGGAATAGCGCCGATCACATGGCCCATTCGTTCAATCTCGGAATGAAATCTCGCGGCGCTAGGGGATTGATGCGTAGAGGGTACTTTTCCAAGTACGCCGTTAATCAGGACCTGCTAAATTTCTCGGAAAATCGAGCATACTCTCCACCGTTTCACAAGTAGAGATCACAGGTAGGAATCGCAGGTTAGCTAAGGGCCACCACGCTCTAGCCTCCTAGTTTCGCAAGTCTGTGCCTTTGCGCATTTCTCGTTAAGGTTCCTCCTTGCTTCTTCCAAGGCGTAATGCGAGGAACACAAAATCGCATGCTTCAGCTTCCAGAACTGGCCAAGACCTGCTTCGGATCGGTACGCAGCAGAGAAAAGCACATTGGCGTCCAGAAAGAGGCGGTCCACCTACCGGGGTCGATGATGCGGGATTGTGTCAGGGTCAATACCTAGTTTCTCCACTTCTTTTCGCGCACGCTGATAGTCTTTCGCGGTTACAGCTGTCGAGAGAACAAATTCTGCTTTGCGTTCGGGTGTGTATCGTTCGACCGGCACAACAACTGCCGGGCGAATCAGGACACCATCAGTCGCTGCGTAGAAAGGCAAGATCTGTCTGCAATGAGTTTCAAGAATTCTGAGAGTCGCTGACGTGCATGTCGCGGCTGAGTCAGGATTGGAACGCCAACAACGAAGGCAGATCGCGTACGTACCACGGTTGAATCGGCCGAGTAAGCGCTGTTGCAACGCGCTTGGCCCTCTGGTATAGTACGTACTATCACTACATTGGAGGGCCCATGGAAAAGCCTGTTTCCGCCGCCGCCGCTAACCGCACGTTCTCCAAGTTGCTTCGCGCCGTTCGCGAGGGTCAGAGCTACATCGTGACCTCGCACGGGAAGGTTGTCGCTAAGATCGTACCCGCTGAGAAGCATGGTGGCGAGATGCGCCGCGCCAGAGTTGCCCTCTTGCGAAGGCTTCGGGCCGAGCCTGTGGTCAAGATTGGACGCTGGACACGAGATGAGCTCTACGAGGACAAACGGTGAGGGTGGCACTCGATACGAACATTCTCGCCTATGCAGAAGGCGTGAACGGCGCGGGAATGAAGCGGACGGCACTGGGATTGCTTGAGAGGTTGCCCCAAGAAAGTGTGCTTTTACCGGTTCAAACGCTGGGCGAGCTTTTCCATTTGTTGGTTCGCAAGGCCCAGCGAGCACCAGCAAAAGCGCGCCAGGCGATACTGAGCTGGAAGGATGCCTTCCCACTGATCGAAACCTCGTCCGAAATCATGCTCGCGGCAACGGACCTCGCCACGGACCACCAACTTAGCATCTGGGATTGTGTCATTCTTTCCGCCGCGGCCGAGGCAGGCTGTCGGCTTCTCTTGTCTGAGGATTTGCAGGAGGGATTTACTTGGAGAGGGGTCACGGTCACAAACCCGTTCTCCACTTCGAAGCACGAACTGCTCACCGCACTGTTTGCCGACACCTGAGGCGAGGCCACCAGTCCGAGCCGATGTCATGACGACTGAAACGGGAGCGTGGCAGCCTCAACTAGGATCGTGCTGCACCCCAAGACGGTGATAGAGGAGATTATCAACTCAGATACGGCACAAGGTGCGCGATGGATGTCGCTCATGACCCGGAGCTGGCAAAAAGCGGGATGGCCCCGTTACGGGGCGCTGGCACCCCTTTGAACTGCAGGCCCTCCTAGTACTCACAAATTTAAAGCTAGTACTTGCAAAGCGTTATAGCGGCGAGTACCGTTCCCGCACTTGCGTGCCACGCGCTGGATACTCGTGGGGAGGAACAGTATGCGTGTCAAACTAGCGACTCTGACCCTCGCAATCGCTTCACCCTTGCTTCTGCCCTCAAGCGCCAAGGCGGATATGCTGCAATACGATTTCACGTCGTCTTCACTGGAAAACGACAGCCTAACAACCGAAATCCCGGCAGCCAATAACCATCTTGCAACGCACAAGAGATGGGTGTTGGGCACCGGTATCCTCCTGTTTTCCGGGCCGAGCACTGCCTGGCCAGATTCGACCGATGTGCCGACGGTCACTTTTGCTGGCAGCGACGTCTGCGTAGTCGTAGTCGGACCATGTGGCTCCGCGATGGCCGCGCCTGGGGCTTACAGCTTTGATCCGGACACCCCCTCCGTCGCGTCGTCTGACACCGGAGCGTTTGTGTCTTTTGGCGAGCCGGAATCGTTTCCTACGGTCGCTGGTGGAATCCCTTGGCTGGCTGGCTATGGAGAAGATTCCCTGAGTTTTTCGACCAACGGAAGGGTACTGCTGGGCTTCGCTGATTCACAAAACTACTCGGCACCCGTTACCCTCTCTGCGGCGGGCGGACTTTATCACCTTCGTTTTCTGAGCGAGACCAATACGAACCCGACGCCGACTGCAACACCAGTGCGCGCGCCGGAACCATCCTCATTGCTTCTGCTCGACTGCGGGCTGTTCGGGTTGCTGGCCATGGCCAGTTTCGGATCGCGGATTCGGCGCTTCGCAGCGAGCGATCAAAATCAGTCACCTTCATTTTCTGCTTGAACGGCGTGATGGGTGGAGGAATAGATTTTGGTGGATTGTGGTTTACTGGCAGGCAGTCGAACTTCCCACACAGGTGACCTGTTCCAAACGCTGAATCTTAGCCGGACTACGGAGTACATCAACCTCAATCGCGGCCTTGTAAGTTGTCTTGCCGATCTTGCTGCTTTGCGTTAGTGTGCCCGGAATCCTGAGGTGAAGGACACCTTCTTTCTGATCCGCAATCGTTGCGTCTCGTGAGGCAACGAAACTGGAGGTAAATGTCGGCGCACCTTTCTCGTCTAAGAACCCCTCCATGTGCTTGAGAAAGTCTTTCCAACCTTCCGCGGTGAAATTGTCGCGGGCGCGGTTAAATCCAGCAGCATCACCCTGCTGAAAATTAAGCGCGGCAATCGCAGCGTTTTGACCAAAACTGGCAAGGTCGGACCTAGATTGCGTTTGGTTTTGAGCGAACAAAGGGAAGCTGAGCAGAAGAACCCCCATGACCGTGTTCCATAGATTAGCGCTCATCAGTGACCTCGCGACCTCAATTCGATAGTCGAACTCTCTCGCAATTGGTTGTGCCACTCGATTCAGGCACGCGTTCCTCCGGGCAGGGTAAACCGTTTGGGCGAGACCATACCACGAACTGGCGCGCACAGCTGGACTGGCGACCGCGCCAGTCTGACCGTGGTTCCTGTTCCCTGACTACCTCCCGGAACAGTTCCGCGCCGCAGCGGTTTTGTAATATCACGAGGAACTCGCTGTGATTTCCGTGGCCAACGCAGGTGGATATCGCTCAAGGGTGCCCGTCAGGACCTGCGAGTTTGTGGTTTGGACTCGAGGTCATCGCCTGCGGAGGAAAATGTGATCGAAGCCATAGCGGCATTCCTTGTTTCGTTTATAGCGTCGTTGCTCGTCTTCACTGGGCCATGTAAATGAGCGAGCTGGGAACCGACGGCGGGCGGTACATGTTTAAGATTCCCTTTTTCGCCTCAGCGTCCATCCAGGAAGCGCGAAGCGATTGTGCCCTAAATCGTGACCGCCACCTAGGTGGACTGTGTGAGTGTGCGCGGACTGACCGCGCTGTGGCGGCTGACTGCTAGGTTGTCGATCGTTTTTTGTACCAGTCTTTGCCAAGCGGGAGGCCAGGAGTTCGAATTCCCCGGCGTATCGATGATCATTACTTGCCTGCCGATCCGGAAAGAGGTAGCCGCGCTAAGCACTCAGGGGCATGCGCGGGTGGACAACAGTAGCGGCAGTCGCGGAGGCTGGGTGAAGTCGAAACTGTCGAGCATGGCGTCCGCCGAGGCGTCGCGTGGAGTCAGAGCGGGCAAACCGTAACGCTTCTCGACAAATCTCAAGACCGAGGTATGGTCGTACACGGTGTGCGAGACGTACCCAGGCTTCGCGTAGGGAGAAATAATCAGCAGCGGAACACGAGGCCCCAAGCCAAATTGATCGACTTGCGGCGGTGGCACGTGGTCGTAAAACCCTCCGAAATCGTCCCAAGTAACGAATACGGCGGTGGAATTCCAGTCCGGACCCTGCATCACCGCATTGAGCACGTTAACCGTCCAATTCTCGCCCGCGCACATGCTGGCGGGCGGGTGCTCGCTGTCGGGCCCCGGCGGCAGCAGCCAGCTCATGGCCGGCAAGTGCCCCGCTCTAGCGTCCGTAAGAAACTTGTCTGAGGAGGCGATATCGATCTGCCACGAAGAGCTGTTGTATATGTGGCTGATGAGAGCCAGGCTGCCGCCTCCCTCGGCGTAATACTTCCAGCTAATACCGGCCTTCGTAAGACTGTCGGGCAGGGTGGGGAAATCAAAGCAGGGCGGCTGCTGAGAGCGGTTGCCATTCGCGTCGATGACCGTCACGGTGCCATAGGAGCTGCCGTCGCAGGCCGCGCCTGGGCCGGGATTCCCAGCGTTGTCGATGGCCCCTCCCGATTGCGCGGCGATTGAAAAGAGATGGTTGGGAAGGGTGGGGCCGTGAACGGAAGTGAAGTAGTGATCGGCAAGGGTGAAGTACCGTGCGTAGGCCCAAAGGTTGGGTATCTCGTCTTCTGTTGCTTGGGTGAATGCGCTCCAGCCGCTGCCTATCAAGTCAAACTGGTCCATCTTGCCGCGGTCCATGGCCAGCAGGGCACAATCCCAGCCATTACAGAGGCTGCCCGCATAATCTTCGTCCGGCATCCTGCTTAGTGGAATCGACTGGCCGTTCGAAAGCAGGCCGGAGGTTGCGCCTTCGGCGCCGGGGAACGCGCCGAAATAGTTATCAAACGTGTGATTCTCGCAGATGATAAAAACGGTGTGGCGAATCACCTCGAGATTCTTGGGAACCGGCGATCCCGCGCAACCGGTGAGAAGGGAGACCAAGAACATCGCAGGAATAAGGGCGCGCGTCGATACGTACGCGCCGAGCAAGCGCTGGAGCCGAATCGCCCAGAGCCTTCGATGAGAGCAGGGCTGCGCATTAGCCGCGCTTTGCATGCGAAGAACCCCCTAGGAACTGATCAGCGCGCAGTTGTCGTAAGCACTTGGCGAGGACGATCACGGCTCACCTGCTTCGAGCGGCGCATTTCGCTCGAGGCACAAACCGCCTCTCTTGGCTTACGGGATCTTTTGCTGAGGCCAGCAATCCGTCGATAATGATAGGGAATGATAGGAGCACCCCGATGGGATGACCATCCACCGAAGTACTAAGAACTATTAGTCAATAAGGTACAGCCTGGGCAGTGCTTTGCTCGCACAGAGCGCGAGACGTTTGGCCGGCGGAGCCGTCTGATAGGGAAAGGTGCCCGGAGGCATGGGGACAAACGGAGGAGAGCCATGAAGAAACCGGCGAAGCTGTACGCAATCGTGCTGGCCATGGGGATCACACTGCTATCAACGACAGCGCAGGAGGCTGCGAAAAAGAAGGCGCCGCCTCAGCCAGCGCTGAGCCCTTCGCAAGCGGTCCTGGAACAATGGAACGACATTGGCCGGAAACTGATCGCCATGGCGGAGGACTTTCCCGAGGACAAGTACGAATACAAGCCGCACCCTGATTCGCGGACGTTTGCGGCCAACTTGATTCACGTGTCGGCGGTGATGTATTACTTCACCGATTACGCTGAAGGGCGCAAGCCGCGTTATTCGGAGGATCCGAAGCGCGATGAACTAAGGACCAAAGCGCAGGTGGCGGCGTTCGTAAAGAAGTGCGTCGAAGACGGAGCGGCGGAGATCAAAGCCAAAGGCGACCAGGGACTAAACGAAGCGGTGGACGACGGCGGATCGCATCTGGATCGCTTGTATGACCTGGCCTACGGTGTCATCGAGCATTCGGGCGAGCACTACGGACAGCTCGTAGTGTATTACCGGAACAATGGGATGGTGCCGCCGGAATCGAGGCCAAGGAAGGGATCGTGAGTTGCGGGTGCGGTCGGCGGTGATCACCCAACGGCTCAGCGAGCAACGGCGCCGGCGAGTAAGGGCGCGCGAAGATGCGGCGGCGATCAGTTCGGCCATGGATTTCCGCTTTGCCCGATCTTCTGGGTGGCGCGCCCACTTCACGATCTGCCCGCGCAATTCGGCCGCGCTCGCTCTACGAGCTGGTCGTTATTCGTGCCGCTGTTTTTCTAGGAACCTGTTCACGAAGGCAGCGCCATCCTCCGTGTACTGTTGGGTGAACAGATCCAAATCAGGCCATCGACTAAGGGCTTCACGTGCCAGCTGGGTAGCGATGCCCTGGCGCCGCAAACCGGGATCGACCACAACGCTGTGAACCGTCGGGGTGGAAGCCTCTCGTCCTATCTGCATGATGTGGAGTTGTAACGCACCAACGAGCCTGCCCTGCTGGTCTCGATACTCCAACACGTGCCCGTGCAAGGTCGTGTCGCCCGCTTTGATCGTCTTGCTCCAGTGCGAGATTCCTGGAGGCCCCGTGGAGGCGCACAGTGCCTGCATCGTCTCCCAGGTTCGCTCCAGCCCCGGAGTTGCTTCGACCTTCGGCATTACCCAGGTGCCCCGTCTCTAGTGACTGCATGGTCGCTCGTTTCGGGGGTCGGGCACAAGGGGCAGAGGCATCGGCCCCAAACGCATGGCAGAGGCAATTAAGGAATTGCAGCAGCAAAATCTCCGCAGATTTCCAGAAATCGGTTTGGCGTTCCTATTTCGCCGTTGTCTTAAAGACAACAGGCCTCGGGCCTAGATAAGCGTCGCGGCATGAAAGCCTTACTGGCCTACCTCAGTTTTATCCACAAAAGGAACTCCCTGGCCTTGAACCTTTTGCCCTTTGAGAAGAAATACAAGTTTCGACCAGGACCGAGGGATGTGCACGAGCAAAGCCCTGTCGGGAACTGTTGCTGCGATTGCAGGCCGCAAGAGTGCGAGCATTCATTGCCATGACACCAGCGTGGGGATCGCTTCTAGTTTGAAAGGCCGCCATGACTATGGCAATTGGGAGCAATTTGGAGCAGCCTAAGGCGACGTTCAAACCGATATAACAACCAGCGGAGGCGAAAAGATGATATTCGCGAGAGTCGTCTTTTGGGTCGCCGGCGCCCTGGGCGTTCTTGCACTCGTTCCACTGTATCGTGCGCCGGGCAACGCGATGTACTACGGTCTGCTGGCGACCCTGGTGGCATGGCAGGCGGCTTTCTTCGTCATCGGCTGGCGTCCGAGGCAACTGCGTCCTCTTATGATTCCGGCCGTGCTCGAGAAAGCCCTCTGGATGGTTACACTTGTGATCCTGCTTACCCGTGGCCAAGTGACACGCACACAAGTGCTATTGAACGCAGCGACACATGGCTTGCTAGGTGTCTTGTTTGTCGTGGCCTTCTTCACCGCACGTCTCGGTAGTCACCCGTCTAGCTAAGGTCGACCCGCGGCGAGGCTCATCCATCGACGCGAAGGACCATGCAAGTGATATCGTCGTGCTGCCGCGCGAGGCCCACATGCATCTTGACTTCGGCCATAACGCGCTCGAGTGTCTCCTTCGCCGATTCCCGAGGTGTGGCAGCAATCAAACCGAGCAGCTTCGCTTCCCCAAACTCCCGGCCGGCGTCGTCAACCGCTTCAATCAGACCGTCGGTAAAAATGAATAGGAGATCGCCGGGATGAAACTCGATTGTGCCGGAATCATACCGGACTTCCTTATCGGCGAACAGCGGGAGTCCGAATGGCGGACCACCCGTCGACAGCCGCTCCACCTTTCCGGAGGCGCGGCGGAGGATCGGGTCATTGTGACCGGCGTTGGTATATTGCATTTCATGCGTACGGGGATTGATCTGGGCAATAAAGGCGGTGGTGAAGCGCAGCCCTTCCATATTGTGGGCGCGTGTGTAGCGATCAAGACCGGATATCACCTCGCTTAGAGGAGCGGGTGTCGTGGACAACGCCCGCAGACTAGCCTGAAAGGTGGCCATAAGTAGGGCCGCCGGGACACTCTTGCCAGCTACGTCCGCGACGATGATAAGCAGAGGCTGAGTGCCGCTTGCGTCCGGAAGCGGGCGTAGAAAGGAGTCATAGTAATCGCCTGCAACCGTGTTTTGGGGACGGGTCACAAAAGCAATTTCGAGGCCCGGAACAATGGGCGCGATTTCCGGAACAAGCCGTTGTTGAATCTCGCGCGCGATTTCGAGGTCCCGCTTCATCGTAACCCGGTCGCCTAGCTCAAGTACAAGCAGTAGGAGGAGAATCCAGGTGCTGATCCAACCCAGCTGGACGGTGACGGTGCCGTGCTGAGAGTGATAGCTTGGTTGAAATATCAGCACGATGGCGACCAGCAAAAGTACGCGCCGAGCTGGCGAGAGCTTCATGAGCACAGCTTGGAAGAAGGCCCAAACGGCGCGCCGGAGTCTGCGACCACGGCGGGAATCCTGTTCGATTTCCTTCCAATCCACGTCTCGTGAGTAGAGCTGATAGCTGGCCTTAGCTTCGGAGAGGAACTGCTGCCAGAGCTGTTCGAGCTCGAGACCCTCGGTGACGCGTGCCCAAAAGACGCGCAAGCGGCCGGTTCGCTTTCGTGAGCTGTGAATCGAATTGGACCGAGCCGACATCGGTGGCGCGATTATATGAGAGGAAACCATCGTTCGGGACCTATTTGAAGCGGTTTTCTTCGGCGTTGCCGGCAGTAACCTGGTTGGCGCTCCGCCGGCGCTCACTACAAACACGAACATGTTTCGAGGCGATTCAGCACACCGCGTTGGCTTGCGTCGGCAAAGCGGTTCGTAGTACTGTGATGCTCCCCAAATGCCCCTGTGCGCCAGTCGGGCGCATCTTCGCGGGCATTTCGAGATCGAAGGCGAGAGGTCGAAAAATGGCATCCCCCGGCGAAGCAAGGCTCCCCAACTCTTCGGATAAAGAGGGCGCGAATGTCGACAAGATTCGCGACATTCTTTTCGGCTCCCAGATGCGCGACTACGAAAAGCGGTTCGCGCGTCTCGAAGAGAACCTGAACAAGGCGCTCGACACGCTTCGCGAGGACCTCACCAAGCGCATCGAAACTCTCAGCGGGTTCGTGCAGCAAGAGGTTGATTCGCTGAGCCAGCGAATCAAAACAGAAAGAGCTGAACGCGGGGAGGGAGCGAAAGAGCTCGCTCAGGAACTAAAGGATGCCGCCAAGGCTCTCGAGAAGAAAATCGCAGGGCTCGACGAACAACTCTCAGACAGTCAGAGCGAATTGCGGGCTAAGCTTTTGGAACATTCGAAGAATTTCGCGAGCGAGATCGAAAAGTTGCGGCGGGAAGCGGATGCGGCGCTTGATCGTGAGGTTCAATCCCTGCGTCACGACAAGACGGATCGCGCTGCGCTTGCCGATCTTTTGGCTGAATTCTCGCTGCGCCTGAAAGATAACTTTAACTTGCCGAACGAATAGTTGCCCTGTGGCGTTCCGCGGGGCCGGCCTCCCGCAGCCGCGAAACGCGCTACTTTTGCCCATGCCCGAGCAAGCTCAACGCCGCGCTGACCTCCCAGAGAACCAGGCCCCCCCCGAATCGAGCGACCGCGCCTTCGAAGAACTTCGACACATCATCATCTCCCCCGAACAGGAGCAGATCGTCGAAATTCGCAGCCGCATCGAAAATCCGGAACGGCGAATCAAAGACGTGAGCTCTGTGGTCGCTGAGGCGATCGAGATGCGCCGCCAGCAAGGTGACCCCACGCTCTCTCAAGCGCTCGCGCCCACTGTCGAAGAGGTTCTTCGCGAATCGGTGCGCAGCGATCCTCACATTTTGGCAGACGCACTGTTCCCCGTCATGGGGCCCGCAATTCGCAAATCCATCACGGAAACGCTGCGATCGATGCTCGAATCGTTCAACGAAGCGCTCGAGCACAGCTTCTCCCTTCGCGGCATTCAATGGCGCATCGAAGCAGTGCGCACGGGCAAGTCGTTCGCGGAAATCGTGCTCATGCACAGCCTGCTCTTTCGCGTCGAGCAGGTTTTTTTGATCCACCGCGAAACTGGTCTGGCCCTGAATCACCTGACGGCCCCGTCGGTCACCACCCAGGATCCTTCCCTGGTTGCGGGCATGCTTTCCGCGATTCAGCAATTTGTCCGGGATTCGTTCGCGTCGCCTCGTGAGGAATCGCTGAACAGCATGACGGTTGGCGGCTTGGAAGTATGGATCGAAGAAGGACCGCATGTCGTGATCGCCGCTGTGATTCGCGGCCATGCGCCGGCGGATTATCGCATTGCGCTGAAGGAAGCCGTAGAAGAGATCGAGGCCCACTTCGGCCTGCCCCTGGCTAGCTTCGAGGGCGACACGGGCCCCTTCCGCGCGGCGGATGCGCGACTGCAGAATCTATTAGTCACCCAACATCGCGAGAAACCGAGCGTGGCGCGGAAGCCGACGATGGCCATCGCCGCTGGCGCTCTGTTGTTGGGCGCTGCCCTCGGCTGGATCTCATATGCTGCTTATCAGCATAACAAATTCTCACGGTTGGCCAGTTCGTTAAGCCGACAGCCCGGTATCGTGGTCACCTGGTATGGAAAATCGGGCGGTCGTTGGCACATTCGCGGTTTTCGCGATCCGCTGGCGAACGATCCAGCAAGTGAGCTCGCGCACTACCAACTGAGTTCAGGCAGTGTCGCCCTTCAGTTTGCTCCTTTTTTTTCGCTCGATGATGCGATGGTCACCTTGCGTGCCACCAACCTTCTGGCGCCTCCCTCCGGGGTGAAGCTCACTGAACGCGCCGGAACGCTCGCCGCATCGGGAATGGCCCCCTCCCTATGGATTGCGCGGTTCAACGAGCGGGGGCCTTGGATTCCAGGCGTCGCCTCGCTGGACACAACGCAACTCCAAAACGGCGATATTGTCGCGCTAGAGTCAGTTCTGCTCACTTTTCCGGTGGGCCAGGCCAAACTCGAACCTGGACAAGCGAGCATCATTTCTCGCGCTGCGGTGAATCTGCAGACCCTTCGTCATTATGCAGAGCTAACGAATCAAACCGCCGCCCTATCGATCATCGGCCACACGGATTCCTCGGGGATTGAAGGCGCCAATCAGGTATTGAGCAGTCAGCGCGCTGCCGCGGTTGCCGCGCTGCTGATGAGCAATGGGATTCCAAGAGAATTGCTCGTTTCCCGTGGTGTGGGCAACGCGCAGCCGCTGCGAAATGAAGACAACGAACAGGCGCGGCACCTCAATCGCAGCGTCACCTTCCACATCGCTCTCTCGCCGGCGGCGCCCTGACCGGTCCTAGCGAATGCTGCAAAAGAAAATCTGCATGCTCGGATCATTTTCAGTCGGCAAGACCAGCCTGGTGCGGCGATTCGTCGAAAGCATTTTTGACGAACAGTATCAAACAACGATCGGCGTGAAAGTGGACAAGAAAGTCGTGGAACTTGCCGGAAAGGAAGTCACACTCGTCCTCTGGGACATTCACGGCGAGGATGTTCTGCAAAGCATGCGCATGACCTATCTTCGCGGAATGTCCGGCTACTTACTGGTTATCGACCCGACCAGACGGCAGACGCTCGAGGACGCTCTGGCGCTCGAAGCACGCGTGCAGCAAGCAATGGGCCTAATTCCGCGAGTTCTCATTCTCAATAAGTGCGATTTGATCGCTGACTGGGACATCGATCTCGAACGGATCAGTGCTTTCGAGAAGAGTGGTCAGGCCGTCGTTCGAACCAGCGCCAAGACGGGCCAGGGAGTCGAAGAGGCCTTCTCCACCCTGGGCGCAGCTGTGCTACATTCGCCTGCCTGAGGTCGCGCCGAAGTCATGCCGCCCGAATCGCTTCATGACGCGTTCCTTGCGCACGAAGGGATCGCACTGTTTGAATTCCGCGGCAGCGACCTTTTTGAACCGCTGGCAGCCCTCCCCGAATGGTGCGACTCGCTTTGGCAGGCCAAAGGAAGACGCCCTGTTTTGCTGGCCGAGAAATCTCCATTCCTCGAGAATTTTCTAGAGGAAGCCCGAGAGTTTTGGAATTCCCAAGCAGCGGGTGCCGCCAACTCCGGCAATTGGATGGAGACGGATTCATCGGGAAGACAGGTTCCTCTCGAGGCTTCGGCCTTTGGGCTCGCCGGTAAGCGCGTTTTGCTGATCCGCAATCTTTCAAGAACCTTTCAGCAACAGCAGCACGTCTTTCAGACCGCACGCGATTCACTGCTCATGCACGAGCGATTGACGCGTGAGATTCAAAAAAAGGAAATTCTGCTGTATTGCATCATTCATGATCTTTCGCAGCCGCTCACCTCCATGCGCGGCTGTTTCGATCTTCTCCTGGGAAAAAAGTTGACGCCCGATATCTCCAAGTTTGTACACACGGGACAGCGCGAATCTGAGCGTCAAGAACGGATGATACGCGGAATTCTCGATGCTTTTTCGGGCGATCTGGCCAGCGCAACGGCGAGCGAGAGAGACGCTCGCTCAGCCGACTTAGTTTCCTGCGCCCGGCGAGCTCTCGAACAATTCACGCCCGCCTTTACACAGCGTGGCATTCAGCTCCGCCTCGCGCCCTATCTCGATTCCCAGCACGGTTGGCGAGTGCGGGGCGAGGCATCCCGGATTGACCGCATTTTCGGCAACCTGATCGAGAACGCGCTGCGCTATAGCCCCAAGGGTTCGACCGTTACGATCGGCCTTGAAGAAAGTGGCTCATCGCTCGCCGCCTTTGTGGATGATGAAGGCCCGGGGCTGCCCGGCGATGCTTCGTCTGAGAGCTTGTTCGCCCTCTTCCGCCAAGGCAAGGAGCGGCCTGGCAAAGCTGGCCTCGGACTCTATTTCTGCAAAATGACGGTCGAGCGCTTCGGCGGGACCATCGGCGCGGCGAATCGCCCTGAGGGCGGCTCGCGTTTCTGGTTTCGTCTTCCACGCGCGGAGTCGAAAGACTCTGTCGCAGCTTCCCCGAATCCTACTGCGCCGGGCTCCCTGGTCGCGCCCGACTCGTCGAGTGTCCTCAAGGTTCCCCAAAAGGCCCTCCACATCGTGGTGGCGGAGGATGACGAAGCCGTTCGTGATCTCGCTGTTGAGATGCTGCGCTCGCGCGGCCATTCCGTCACCGGCGCGCGAGACGGCCGCGCGGCTCTGGCCCTCGTCGAGCGACTGAAACCCGATGTCCTGCTCCTCGATCAACAGATGCCTAAGATGGACGGACTCCAACTGGCCCGGGCGATTCGGCAAAGAGAAAAGAACACCGGGAGG
>Ga0126373_10001410_pt1 | contig 17087 bp, 12 predicted proteins | sample PanSoiMetPlot_11_FD_92545 | JGI IMG/M metagenome (GOLD analysis project Ga0126373, IMG submission 92545) | Tropical forest soil microbial communities from Panama - MetaG Plot_11 | ecosystem: Environmental > Terrestrial > Soil > Tropical forest > Bulk soil | place: Panama | collected 2016-02-17 | reverse complement strand
TCGTCCGAGGCTGGGCTGTTTTCTGGATGCTTGTGGTGCCTTTCATCCACATTCATCCAGAAACTGATCGCCACCATGGAGAAGCAGGGCACGTCCACGGCGGAACGGTTCATACCGTCTTTTCTCGGGATCTAGACGGCGAGTTCGACACCCACTATGACACGAGGGAAGGCTTCAGACACAGCACTCCGAACAGGGTGACCTTCTCAACTCAGCCTGCACGTGCCTCGGAATTTTCGGAGTTGGGATTCTCATTCCTCAGCGATTCGACAGATCGGAAACTGCCCAAACCCCTGTTCCCTCACGGTCTCATCACACAACCCACCGCGATCGATGGCGTGGTTCCGACTGCTTCCATTGGTACCGACACCGTTCTCCTGTCTCCACATACTGTCCTCACGCACTACATCTCCGCACGAGCGCCGCCTTCTCCTCTCGTTTGACGTTCATTTCCCATCGTCCGTTTTGACCTTTCTGTATGCATCCATGGCGAACGTCCCTCGTGTTCGCCCATAACAGGACGTGCGTACGAAGGAGAGGAGGTTCCTGATGATTCCTCGCATAATAATGGTCTTACTCATGGTGCGTTCCCTGATGAGTCTTGGTCATCTCGAGCAGATGGCCTGGGCGGATGAGCCACGTGCGACTCCCTATGCGCTATCCGAAATCGTGGAACTCGCGGTCGAACGCAGCCCTGCGTTGGCCGGTGCACAGGGAGCGGTCAAGCAAAGTCGCGGGCAACAGATTGCCGCAGGGGCTTATCCGAATCCATTGCTTTCAGGGAGTGCGGGCCGTGGCGCGATACGTGATCCCAGCACGGGCGTCCAGATTATCGAGCACACCGTGGCCCTCGAGCAACCACTTGAATGGCTCGGAAAGCGGCGGGCGCGACAGGAGGCGGCTGATGCGGGACTGGCGGGAGCAAGCGCGGGGTTCGAAGAGGCCAAGCTGAATCTCGTGACCGATGTGAAGGTTGCGTTTTATCAGTTATTGCTGACTCAGCGCGATGCTGAGCTGGCTGGGCAGAACTTAACCGCGGTCGAGGAGGTCCTGCGCACCGTGAAGGCCCGGGTGGCGGCAGGTGAAGCCACTTCCTTCGATACGATGAAAGCCACTGTGGAGTGGCAAAAGGCCCAGAAAGAAGTCGCTCGAGCACGAAATGTCCTCCTGGTATCCAAATCTCGGCTCAATACCCTCACTGCGGGAGCCTTAGGCAATCAGTTCTCCGTCGAGGGGGACTTCCAGTCCGTGAAACAAGGGCTCGACCTTGGTCGTATGGTGAACCAAGCCTTCGAGCAGCATCCGACCCTGCGGCGTTTGACGAAGCTCGCGGAGCAGGCTGAGCATACCGTGCAGCTCGAACGAGAATCCCGTGTTCCCAACATCAGTGTGCAAGGAGAATATCACCGTGAGGCGGGGGACGAGTCGATTACCGCCGGTTTGAGGATACCTCTCCCGCTCTGGTATCGACGGCAAGGCGAGATCGAAACGGCACTCGGTACGAAACAGCGCGCCGAGGCTGAACGCCTACGTGCCGAGAATGAACTGGAACAAGCCATTACACAATACACACAAGATGTCCGGACCGCCCAGGATCAACTCCAGGTGTTTGAGACAGGCTTGCTCAGACAGGCCGAACAGACCCTGACCGTGGCGCGTACCAGTTTCCGGCAGGGTGCCGCCAGCTTACTGGAGGTGCTGGACGCGCAGAGGGTCTACCGACAGACGTTATTGGAATATGCTGAAGTGCGTGCGGATCTTTCAATCGCGCTGGTCCGGCTGGAGCGAGCCGTTGGCACGCCGCTGTGAGACCTACACAGTTGCTGACTATGAAGACTGGGGCATCTCCATGACCCTACGAGCAACAACGCAGTGGATACTCGGCGCAAGCATGCTGCTGCTCGCAGGTTGCGGCGACCGTGGATCCGAATCACCGCCACGCCCCCCGGAGAGGGCGGCCTCAGATAAGGCAACGAGCACACGTTCGATCGACCCGCCTCCCGCGATTCGAGAGCGAGTGAAGGTCGAACCCGTCGCGTTGCGCCCTGTGCCGGAGGTCGTCACGGCTCCCGGCGAGGTCGCGTTGGATCTCAAGCAGGTGGCCAAGATCACGTCGCGAATCGAAGGGCAGGTTGAGCAGATCCACGTCCAGTTAGGAGATCACGTGAAGAAAGGTCAGCCCTTGACCGCGATCCGCAGCCTGCAATTCGATCAACTGATCGAGGAATATTTGGTGGGAAAAGCCCAGGCGGATGTCGCCGAAAACACGCTCCACCGCACCGAGAAACTGCGAGCGGACGACATTGTGCCCGAGCGGAGGTTGATCGAAGACAGGGGCCGCTATCTGGAGACGAAGGCGCGGTTTCAGCACGTTCGAGAAAAACTGCTGAACATGGGCCTCTCGACCAATCAGCTGACCGAGCTTGAACAGGGAGGCCATGAGGAGAGTCATCGTTACACGCTGACCTCCCCTATCGCTGGGACGGTTGTGTCGCAGAATGCGGTGCGTGGACAGGGTGTCGCGCCGGGGAACGAATTATTCGAAGTGGTCGATACGACCCGCGTGTGGGTATTCGCCAATCTCCCTATCGAAGAGGCGAGAAAGTTTAAAGAGGGCGATCAGGGGACGATCACAGCCAAAGGCAGCAAGTCCGTCACCGCGCCACTGACCTACCTTGCGCCGGTCGCCGACGAAACGACCCGCACTATTCGTGTGCGATTCGAAGTTGCAAATCCGCGAGGCCTCTTAAAACCACGAGAGTACGTGGACGTCACCCTCACGGTCCCAGGATCTCCATCTCTCGCGGTTCCCGTGACGGCCCTTACGACCGTCGACAACCAGCGCGGCGTCTTTGTGGAACGGGACAGTGGCTATAAGTTTATAGCCATCGAAACTGGGCGAGAAGGCAGTGGACTAGTCGAGATTCGCAAAGGATTGACGGAGAACGAGCGTGTCGTCACCGAAGGGGTCTTCGACCTCAAGAACGTACTGTTGAAGGAACACATCGGGTCAGGAAATTGAGGCGATGATGGATCGGTTGCTGACATTCTCGCTTCGATATCGGTTTTTTACGCTGGTGGCAATTTTGGTCGTCGTGGCTACCGGCCTTTGGTCCTTTACGCACCTGACGATCGATGCTGTGCCGGATCTCACGCCTGTCCAGGTGCAAGTGCTCACCAAAGCGCCGGCGCTGGGGCCAGTGGAAGTCGAACAGTTTATTACCTTCCCTATTGAGACTTCCCTGAGCGGGCTCCCGGCCCTGCGCGAATTACGCTCGGTTTCGCGTTACGGACTATCTGTGGTCACAGCGTTTTTTGAGGACAGCACCGATATCTATCGAGCCAGACAATTGGTCACGGAGCGGTTGGCGCGGGCAATGGAGAGGATTCCAGCTGATTACGGCCGTCCAGTGATAGGACCGCTCACAACCGGTTTGGGCGAGGTGTATCAATTCACACTCATGGGGCCGGGCTACAGCCCGATGGCTCTGCGGACACTGCTCGAATGGGACATCGGCATGAAATTGCGTTCGGTTCCCGGCGTTGTCGAGGTGAACATCTGGGGCGGCGAACCACAACAATTTCAGGTGATGGTCGATCCCGCCAAGCTGCTCTCATATAGGCTCTCCATTCGGCAGGTCTTCGAAGCCTTGGAGCGGAACAACGCCATGGCCGGAGGGGGCTATCTTGAGCGACAACGAGAACAGCTGCTCATCCGTGGGGAAGCCTTGGCCACACGAGTCTCCGATCTGGCCCGGATCGTCGTGGCCCATGGATCGGGCGGCGTTCCGATCTATATTGCGGACGTGGCAACGGTGCAAGAGGGATCGGCCCTGCGCATCGGAGCTGCCACGGCGATGGGTAAAGGGGAGACCGTTATTGGGATGGTCCAGATGTTGGCAGGCGAGAACGCGCAACGGGTCGTCGAGCGGGTCAAAGCCCGCATCCGCGAGATTGAAGCGACGCTCCCCCCTGGCGTGTCAATCGAGCCCTACTACGATCGCACCCTGTTCGTGTCCAAGGTTATGCAGACCGTGCGGAACAATCTGTTGGAAGGCGGCCTGTTGGTCATCGCGGTGCTGTTTCTATTTTTGGGCGACCTTCGAGCAGGCTTGATTGTCGCTTCAGCGATCCCACTGTCGATGTTAATGGCGTTCACGGGGATGATGCACGTCGGGCTGTCCGGCAACCTGATGAGCCTGGGCGCGATCGACTTCGGCCTGCTCGTAGACGGGTCAGTGGTGATGGTCGACAACATTCTCCGCCGATTGGCGAAGAAAGAAGAGATGAGCCGCGAGGTCAGACTGGTCGAGGTCCGAGCAGCCAGTCGCGACGTTCTGCGCCCGATGGCCTTTGCTGTCGGCATCATCATCCTGGTCTATGTACCGATCCTCGCGTTAACGGGCATCGAGGGGAAAATGTTCCGCCCGATGGCCCTCACCGTGATCATGGCGCTCGTTGGTTCACTCGTCTTCGCGGTGACCGCAGTGCCGGTCTTAGCATTCTGGTTTGCGCGCCCACGTCCGTTCCGCGAGGAGACTTGGGTCGTAAACGTAGTACGGCGCGTGTACATACCTTGTCTCAGATGGGCGATTGACCGTCCTCTATGGGTGGTTCTACCGGCGATCCTTCTGTTTGTGACGAGTCTCGGTCTGGGGACGTTCCTCGGCTTGGAATTTGTGCCTCGATTAGATGAAGGAGATTTGGCGATCCAAGTATGGCGGCTCCCCAGCATCTCGCTCAGCGAATCCGTGTCCACTGCATTGGAGGTTGAACGGGTCCTGCGAGGCTTTCCAGAAGTCAAACAGGTCGTGACTCGAACAGGCAGTCCAGAGGTTGCCACTGATGTCATGGGGGTCGAGATGTCCGATGTCTTCGTCATCCTGCTTCCGCAGCGCGAGTGGGTCACGGCTCCCACGCGTGAAGCGCTCATCGGGAAGATGAAGGATGCCATCATGAAAGAGGTCCCAGGAGTCGGACTCGGTTTCACTCAGCCTATCGAGATGCGGTTCAACGAGTTGATTGCAGGTGTCCGATCAGATCTCGCCGTCAAGATCTTCGGCCCTGACCTGGATGTCCTCAAGCAGCAAGCCGAACGAGTGGCGCGGACTCTGGAACGAGTGCAGGGAGCGGCCGACATCAAAGTCGAGCAGGTGGCTGGACTGCCGCTTCTTCGGGTCATCATCAATCGCGAGGAAATCGCACGCTATGGGCTCACGGCGGATGAGGTGCTCGCGCTCATAGAAACGACCCGGGTGGGCCACGTGGTTGGCACGGTGGTGCAAGGCTCGCGACGGTTTGATCTCATCGTTCGCCTCACGAACCAAGCCTCGGCGGATCCCACCACGCTCGGGAGTCTCTTGATCCCCACCATGCACGGAGAACTCGTTCCCCTCGCCCGTGTCGCGACGATTCAGGTCGACTCTGGGCCTGCGCAAGTCAGTCGTGAACAGGTGCAACGACGGATCGTCGTGGAGTGTAATATCCGCGGACGCGATCTGGGTGGGTTCGTGGGCGAGGCCCAGCGGGCAGTGAAGCAGGCAGTGACGCTTCCTACTGGCTATGAACTGACCTGGGGTGGGCAATTTAAGCATCTGGAAGAGGCGTCGCGACGGCTAGCCCTTGTCGTGCCAGTGACACTCCTCCTGATTCTCGGGATGCTCTCCATGATCTTTGGCGCGATGGGACCGTCTCTCCTTATCTTTTTGAACGTGCCTCTCGCCTTGTCCGGCGGGATCTTGGCTCTGTGGCTGCGCGGGATGCCGCTTAGCATCTCCGCGATTATCGGGTTCATAGCCCTCTTCGGGGTCGCCGTCCTGAATGGCGTGGTGTTGCTGAATCATATCCGTCAACTGGAGGCGGAGGGACTCTCGACTGACAAGGCGATCATACAAGGAGCGAGCGATCGCGTCCGGCCGGTGCTCATGACCGCACTCGTGGCGAGCCTGGGCTTTTTGCCAATGGCCTTGGCTACCTCCACGGGGGCGGAAGTGCAGCGGCCGCTGGCGACTGTGGTAATCGGGGGACTGATCACGTCGACTGCATTGACCCTGCTGATCATTCCCGCGCTCTATTCTAGAATGGGTCGTTACCGTTCATGTTAGGACCCGCGGTTTAGGAATTATCCCTGATACCACCATAGACAACCTCACTCCACAAGAAACCACAAATCAGGATAGTAGCGAACGTGTCTAGATGGGACTGGTTTGTCCTGTCCTGGAAGCAGTGTGGTAGCAGATTCGCATGACGAGAACTTCAATTCATGAACTGTACTTCGCTTTCACACACAGAAAGCGCAGATTCTGACGGAACACTGGCGGAGGCACTACAACACGGTCCGTCGGCACAGCAGTTTCGGGGCCGGCCACCCGCTCCCAAACCCATTCGGCTTGCGAGCGGAGGACTAACATGGTAGGTGGTACAAAAACTCCCGGCTGGTCGTTTCGACAAAGGGAAATGACCCATGGATCAACCCGTCCTGTTCAGCGCCCAAAGCGAAGCGGTATTCGTCCTGCTATTCGTGGTTGCCACGGCGGTGGCCATCGCGGCGCGATGGTGGCGAATTCCCTACACAGTGGCATTGGTCATCGCCGGGCTCGTGTTGGGGTTGGTTCATGCGTTTCAGGCGCCGGTGTTGAACAAGGAACTGCTTTTCTCCGTGTTCCTGCCCGGATTAGTTTTTGAAGCGGCTCTCCACATTGATTTCACGGAGTTTTGGCGAAACCGGCTGACCATCGTCTCGCTGGCCGTGCCCGGAGTGGTGGCGGCGACTGCGTTGACGGCCCTCATTCTGACGCCCGTGGCCGCCGCGTCAACGTCCGCGTCGGGCTTTACGTGGCACGAAGCGCTCGTGTTCGGGGCGCTCATCTCGGCCACCGATCCCATCGCCGTCGTGGCGATGTTCAAAACCCTCGGCGCGCCGAGGCGGTTGACCGTCCTGCTGGACGGCGAAAGCCTGCTTAACGACGGCACTGCCATCGTGTTCTTCACGCTCAGTCTGGCGCTCGCCACGGGCGCACACGTGACCGCCGGCAGCCTGGCGCTGGATTTTATGAAGATTGTCGGGGGCGGCCTCTTGATCGGTCTGGCGATTGGCCTGGCGGCCTCGCACATCATCCGCCAGGTAGACGATGCCATGATTGAGATTACCCTGACCACCATCGCCGCCTACGGCTCATTTGCCGCGGCAGAGCAGTTCCAGCTTTCGGGCGTCATCGCCACAGTCGCTGCCGGGATGCTCTGTGGGAACTACGCCGCGCGCACCGGTATGTCGCCTTCCACACGCGTGGCGGCGCAGACCTTCTGGGAATATATGGCCTTCGCGTTGAACTCGATGGTGTTTTTGCTCATCGGCTTTGAAATCAATCTGCACGCCCTCCTGCTGTCTTGGAAAGCCATCCTGGTGGCCTACGCGACGGTCACCATCGGACGGGCGGCAGTCACGTTTGCCGTGTCCGCTATGCTCACCACGACGCGGGAACGCATCCCTATGTCCTGGAGCATGGCGCTCACCTGGGGAGGGTTGCGCGGGGGCCTGCCAATGGTGCTCGTGTTGAGCCTGCCCGTCGATTTTCCGTACCGAGAACTGTTGATCTCCATGACGTTCGGCGTGGTGATCCTGTCCATCCTCGGCCACGGGCTGACCATCTCGCCACTGTTGCGGTGGTTGGGTATTGTCACCCGCCGCGGGGACCGCCGGGACTACGAGCTGGCGCGCGGCCGGATGCAGGCGGCGCAGGCTGGGTTGGCCGAACTGGACCGGATGGCCCGGATGAATGTTGCCGACCCGGCGTTGCTGGAGGCACTGCGGCAAGAATACAAACACGTCACCGAGCGGGCGGCGGAGAGGTTACGGGATCTGCCGCTTAAACGCGAAGATTTGCGCGACGAGGAAATGCTCTGGGTTCGCCGGCGCCTGTTGCTCGCCGAGAAAGACGAAGTTATCAACGCTTTTCAGCACTCCATTCTCAGCGAGACGACCTACAAGCAATTGCTGGCCGATACGGACACCCGGTTGCTGCAGCTTGAATCCGGCGAAAAACGGGCGCGGGCAACACCCACAGAATCACATCCAACCTGACGCCGAAAGATGTTGCGGCGCAGGCGTGCAGTCCCACGGGCACACTCCAACCCTTCCCAATTTGTGAGCCGCGGTTAAGGAAAGCGCGATCACGACCTTGCTTAGACCTACTGGAACTCACTGAGGCCATTTGCGGGCAAGATTTTCAGAAAATGTGAACTTTGGTTGGAGTTGGCCTGAGTGAGCTCGAGTGAGGTGGAGTTGACAAAACAATCACCAACCTTCGAGAGGAAGACTCACGGGGTGCAGCCTTTGCCCAAACTGGTTGGTAAGTGGTACGCGTAACCTTTCAGGGCTTGACGACACCGGCGCTGAAGCCCGCCTGACTGTCGGCGTGGCTATCACTTGTATTCATAAAACGCGTGGGGTGATAATGTCGTGTCAGCGAGGACCCGGGAGATTCACCATGCCGCCTCTCACCCTGCTACTCCTGATTGGCCTCCTCCTCGCGACTGCCTGTCATCGAGGACCGGTCGTCCCGTTTGTGCCACTCCACACTCGCTCACATGATCCGTACCAAGACCACATGACAATGGCCAAATATTATGCCAACGAGGCGACGCTGTCGCACCAAAAGGCTGAGGAACTCGCTAATCGGATCGTGGTCTACGAGCGGCTCTTCGGACGTGAGTCGGATTGGGTCACGGGCACGCAGCTCTTAGCTCAATTCTATGAAGAGGCGGCGCGGGAACAAGATCGCCAGGCCAACCTGCATCTCGAACTTGCCGGGAGGCGGTCGTCGGGTCTGTCGGCCCGATCAGGGACGCCCTAACCCGCTCCACTAGGCATGGCCATTCGAGGAGGGATGTTGATGACACGTGCGAGCGTAATGAGTCTTCTACTCGCCGAGCTCGTGCTCACCGCAGCCTGCGGGGCAACCGTCCAACCCGGCCAACGGGGGCTACACTGGCGCCCCTTCTCGGAGGGCCTGTCAACGGAGGCGCTCAAGGACGGCTTCTACTGGGTGGCACCGTGGAATGATGTCTACGTGTATGACGTGCGGTGGCAGAGCTTCACCGAAAGCATCGATGCGCTTAGCGCGGACGATCTCCAAGTGCTCATCAAGGCGGCCATCATCCTGCGGCCGATCCCCGAAGAGCTATATTTTCTCGTCCATGAGGTAGGGGCCGAGTTCTACCCACGCATCGTGAAACCCGAATTTATGGCGGCCGTACGGAGCGTCGTCTCCGGTTATCCCATGGTGACGGTGCCGGAAAAGAGCACCGAGATTGCCAGCAAAATCCAAGCCGTGGTGGTCGAGAAGCTGAAGGGCCGACACCTCACCATTCAAAGCGTGGCCCTGGCTGATGTGGACTTCCCCCCGGTGGTCTTGAAGTCCATTGAGCAGAAACAAGCGAAGGAGCAGCAGAAGGAGCAGAAAGAGTTCGAACTCACCATCGCGGCGAAAGATGCCGAGATTGCTCGCACACGGGCAAAAGGTGAGGGTGATGCGATTCAGATTCGGGCGGAAGGCGAAGCCGAGGGGCTTCGCATCCGGGCCATTGGACAGGCTAAGGCCCAGGAGATTATCACGAACACGCTCGGCCCCGGCTATTTACAGTACAAATTGTATGATAGTCCGAGTGACAAGCTCGTCCTCATACCGGACCAGACTCAGCAGTCTCTTGCCCCCAAGTCTGGTAAGTCGTCAAGTCCCAGCTCTCCAGCACCCGTCCCCTAAAGGAGCCAGATCAACGGGGTGCACCCGATCCCTTCACTGTAGTTAGGGCACCTCCAAAAGGATAATCACCGCATCACGAACAAAGCTAAATCTGTTGTATGGTTTAGGGGGACTTTAGGGGGGCATGTTCGAAGGGTGAATTACTGACACATTGAGCTCCACGAGGAGTGGCTCGTGAAACGGGGAAATGGTTGGTGGCTGGTTCCCTCACCCGGAAAAACAAAGATCAAGGGCGTACCTAAAGCCGTCCCGCTAAACGGCCTTGCCCTTGAAGCGTTGCAGGTCGGCAAAGCCTCACGTATTGCCGGCAGACCATATTGAGCGATGGAAGGATGCGAACTCGTTCAAGCATCGCTGGCAGACAACGTGCAAACGGGCAGGGGTGCCCGACGTGCACTTTCACGACTTACGCCATACCACTGGGACTCGGCTCAATCAGCCTGGCGTTGATTACGTCGTGATCGAGAAACTCCTTGGGCATCGTCTTCCGGGAATGGGGGAGTTGTACTTACACGACTGGGATGGCTGCTTACGAGACGCCGTGACGCGACCCGAGACATTCACGAAGACGCTCCTTGCACATAAACTAGGCAACGAGGTGGCAGTTGAAGTGGCAGAAGTGGCAGATCAGCGAAAGGTGGGCCGTCGAAGTGGGGGAAAAATGGTGCCGAGGGACAGAATCGAACTGTCGACACCAGCCTTTTCAGGGCCGGTGAGGAATGAATCTTTTCACGCAGTTGCCCTTCTTGCAGCCTAAAGATATGCAAAGTTGGCCATCAATAACTTCAAATGGTTATAGGATACGTGGGCACTCGTGCCCGCGTCGTGCAGCCCTCTGCACCGTGAGCTTGGCCGGCACAATTCGGAGGATCGGGGGGGTAGTGGGTCAATCTCAAAAACCTGTTGAATCGCCCGAATAAACTCCCTGGCACCCAACGTGATCATGACCGATGTGTGGTGTGCGGAGAAGTGAAAGAAACGATCTTGTTGCCGGCCACGTAGGACCGCGCCCCACGGACGGCCTCGTCTGGCAGGACCTGTCAGGAACCGTTTCGCGGCGCGCGGCGGTAGTTCTCAATCTATTATTTGCGGCGGTGGGGGCGCTCTCGGACTTGGGCTAAGGAGCGGGTCGCCTGCTTGCGGCGGGCGTGAATCAGCTTCCAGAATTGTGGATCCGTTTGAAGAACGACGGATTCTCAATCCTGCTTGGTGACCCCGACAAGGACGGCGGCTGGTCGACCATGCCGGGTGATAACGATGCGATCTTTTGAGGCGTTCGTCACAAATTCACCGGCCCGTTTTTGAAGGTCTTGCACCGTCGCGCGCTTCGTAAGATCTCGTCCGTTGTTCACCTCGGGCACCCGAATGCGACGGCATCTTGTCACAGCCTATTGGGCCCTCAATTTCGTTTGATTGCAACGCTCAAGCTCCCTTTTGCGACAGGTGGCGGCATTTCTCCTAGCTAGTTGACGGGCTCCTCTCCGCTACGGTACCATAATGACCAGAATTGTGGTCATCTCGACCCGTGAGGTAGGTCATGGCGAAAACACTGTCGTTGTCGGAGGTCAAGACCCGCTTGCCGGAGTTGGTGGTCGGCGTGGAGGAACGCGAGGAGGAGGTCGTGGTAACGAAGAACGGCCGGCCGGCTGCGGTGCTCGTCAATGTTCATGAGTATGCGCGCCTCAAGGAGACTCTCGATGTCCTGAGCGATCCTGATCTGATGCGGCAGATTGCCGAGAGCCGGGCTTTCTATCGATCAGGCAAGAAGGGGCTCTCTTTCGAGGATGTCTTCGGTGAACCGGTCACTCCCACCAAGAAACGCCGCACGGCGTGACTCCCTTTCGCCCTGAGATCCCCCCACATGTCGCTGAAGTCATCCGCTCGCTTCATCCCGACCTGAAGCGCTCCATAAAGTCAGCGATTCGTGCTATTGCTTCCAACCCCGAATGTGGTGAGCCACTGCTTCGTGAACTGGACGGAATGTGGAAGTTTCGCGTTCGCCGCTTTCGCATTGTCTACGCGATTGATCGCAAGGCACGCGCGATCCGCCTCATGGCCGTCGGCCACCGACAATCCGTTTATGAAGAACTCACGGCCCGGTTACGGAAGAAACGCTAACCGAACCCTCGTGGCCGTTTCACAGAGCGCGGCGTCCGACCTCTCGCAATACGTACATTTATCATTTCTTCCCGTTGACACTTTCTTCTCAGAAGAGTGTGGTTATCCAATCAACTCCGCCAAATCAGGCGTGACGAGCGTGGCGCCATGCCGGCGAAGGTCTTCGGGGTGACCGGTGCGATCGATGCCGATAACGAGGCCGAATCCACCGGCGCGGCCCGCTTCCACCCCAGCGACTGCGTCCTCCACCACGGCGGCCTTGGCCGGCAGGACGTTCAATCGGCGGGCTGCTTCCAGGAACGCGTCCGGCGCCGGCTTTCCTTTGAGTTTCAGTCGCCCGCTTTCGATCCCGTCCACGCGCGCGTCGAAACAGTCCGTCAAACGGACGGCCTCCACCACCGCGGCCGTGGACTTGCTGGCCGACACCACCGCGGTTTTGAGTCCGCGGGTCCGCACGGCGCGCAAGAAACGGACGGCATCTTGATAGACCTCCACACCGTGCTCTTTGATGTGGGATTGGAAATAGCGATCCTTCTTGTCACCCAAGCCACGCACCGTCTCCTGGTCCGGTCCGTCTCCCGGTTGCCCAAAGGGAAGTTTGATTCCCCGGGACTCCAGAAAACTTTTGACTCCGTCGTACCGCAGTTTCCCATCGACGTACCGCCGGTAGTCGCGATCGATATCAAAGGGCTCAAACGGCTTTCCTTCCTGGTTGGCCCATTTCATGAGCACTTCATCGAACAAACGCTTCCAAGCCGCCGCATGGACGGCCGCAGTCTTGGTCAGCACGCCATCCAAATCGAACAACACGGCATCAAACGCGCTGAGGTTCACTCTCTGTGACGATCCTGCCGGATCCTTGGAGACATGTTGGTCCATCGGGCTCTCCTCCCAGAGCAGCCTTCATAATGGCTTTGAATAGTGTGGCACATCTTTGTATGCTAACACTTGAAGCTTGCGCAATGGGGACATCTGAATGAATCTCGATCCTGACATGATGTCATCTCCCTCCCGGCGACAGCAAGAGCCGATCCGGGAGCCGGATTCCTGGCCCGCCTCGCCGAAGCCATCGCAGGCCATGGAATCGGGCTGGTCCCTCATCGAGGAGGGATTCACGCTGGCGCGCGAACAGGAATTGGAATCCATCTTTACCGTGGCCAATGGTTATGTGGGAACCAGAGGCTCCCTGCCCGAACGGACCGCCCTTTCCGCTCCCGCCACATTTCTTGCCGGCGTCTTCGAGGCGGGACCGTCCCCGCAAGCGCCGCTCGAGCTGGTGACGCTTCCCGATTGGACTGGACTCCGGATTCTCGTGGAAGGCATCCCATTGAGTCTTGAAACAGGGGAGTTTCTTAGCCACCGCCGGGTGCTTGATGTCAGACGAGGCATCTTTTCGCGCGCCTGGAGACAACAAGATCGCGCGGGACGCGTCACAAAGGTCCAGGTGACACGTCTGGTGTCCTTGCATGATCGGCATCTCTTCGCGCAAGCGATGACGATCACGCCGGAGAATTATTCCGGAACCATCGCGTTGGAATCCTCGATCGAGAAACCGAACGCAAGCCCCGGGTGGCGCTTCCGGATAGAGGGCGCGATGTTCCACATGGACAAAACCACCGAGCGGGGAATCGCCATTGCGATGGCGATGGCCAGCCGGATGGCCCCCGCAGAGGGCTCCAAACCGGACGGAACCTTGGCGCTCGAGCCATCCGGTCCCATGGAACGCTGGAGGTGGCAAGCCCGTCTGGGTCAAACGGCTCACCACGTGCGCACGGTCCGTCTGTACACCTCAAGGGAGACCAACGATCCGCGGCGGGCCGCCAGAGAAAATATCCTCCCCGCCTCGAACGAGTCCTTCGGGTTTCATCTCAACCGCCACACGGCCGCCTGGGATGAACGGTGGCGCGTGGCGGGACTGCATGTCGCGGGAGACGACGCGGCACAACTGGCGCTTCGCTTCGCCTTGTATCACCTCTATGGCTCCGCCAATCCCAGCGACGAGCATGTTTCGATCGGAGCGCGCGCCCTATCCGGCAAAAAGTACAAGGGACATGTCTTCTGGGACACGGAAATTTATCTGTTGCCGGTCTACACCTTTACCTACCCCGCGGCCGCCAAGGCGCTGCTGATGTACCGTTTCCATGCGCTGACCGCGGCGAAAGAGCGGGCGCGGCGTCTGGGTTATGGAGGTGCCCTCTATGCTTGGGAGTCTGCCGACACGGGAGAAGACGTCACGCCGGAATCGGTGATCGTCGGCGGGGAGGTGGTCAAGGTGCTGACGGGGCTCCAAGAACATCATATCAGCGCCGACATCGCCTATGCCGTGTGGCAGTACTGGCAGGCGACTCACGACGTCGAGTTCTTGACGCAGGCGGGCGCCGAGATCCTGATCGAGACCGCTCGATTCTGGGCCACCCGAGGCCGTCTGGAATCGGACGGACGATACCATATTCGAACCGTCATCGGGCCGGACGAACATCACGAGGCCGTGGACGACAACGCCTACACCAACGTCATGGCTTCCTGCAATTTGGAATGGGCCGACGACGCAGCGGAATGGCTGCAACGTCATCGTCTCGAGGACTGGAAGGACCTTGCCCGCCGTCTGCACGTGAGGGAGGATGAGCGCGCCTCGTGGCGACGTACCGCGCAGGCCATGGCGACCGGATTCGATGCGGGTACCAATCTCTTTGAACAGTTCACCGGATACTTCAAGCTCGAACCACTGGATCTCAACGCGTACCGGGCCCGCAACGTTCCGATCGATGTGATCCTCGGGCACGGGCGGGTTCAACAGACGAATGTGGTGAAGCAGGCGGATGTGGTGGCGCTGAGCGCCTTGCTGTGGGACCGTTTTCCGGCAGCCGTGCATGCGGCGAACTTTCGATACTACGAACCTCGCACGGCACATGACAGTTCACTGAGCCCGGCATTTCACGCCTTGGTCGGCGCTCGTCTGGGCGACATGGACCTTGCCCTCCGCTATTTTCGGGAAGCGGCCGCGATCGATCTCTCCAACAATATGGGCAATGACGCAGGCGGCGTGCATATAGCCGCGCTCGGAGGATTGTGGCAGGCCGCGGTCCTCGGCATGGGCGGAGTGCGATTGAAGGACGACCGGTTGGTGATCGAGCCCCATCTTCCAAAAACCTGGCGCGAGTTGGCCTTTACCATTCAGTGGAGGGGTCGCACCGTTGCAATTGCGATCTCGGCTCAGCCCGCACAGATCGTCGCGACGCTTGAAGCCGGCGATCCGATGTCGATAGAGTTCGGCCAGGGAAACATCACGGTCCTCGAAGGACCGCAGCCTCGAATCGCCAGATTGACCAAGCCAGGGTGGCGGCTGTCCGATCAGCAGGACGGCTCAGTCTAAGTACAGGGGTGTTCCATGCCCCGTAATCACGTCCATAGCGACAGCTTCGCGTGCATATTGTTCAGCCATCCTCAGGCGGTCAACAGCCAGCGCACGATAGTGCACCATCAGATCCCGATTCCAGTCGGAATTCGACCCACAAGCCGTGGCCACCGGATTTGAGCCTGTATGTGATGCGCCTGTCCTTCCCGAAAACTCATAGATATTGAAAAGGTAGACCGTTCAGGGCGAGACGGCGTAGCGTCACAGCGTCGGCTTTGACGTGGGGGCTAGCCTATGTACGCTGTATGCCACGCGCTGCTTCAGTAATCGGGACGGGATTCCGATCGCGCCTGTCCCTCCAAATGGAAGTCGTTGCGTTGCGACATCAGCTCAGCGTCTATCAACGGTCCAGCAAGCGTCCCCGCATTCAAGCAGGGGATCGAGCCCTCTGGGCGTGGTTCTCCCGGCACTGGTCCCGATGGCGCGACGTCCTGACAGTTGTACAACCCGCGACTGTGCTGGCGTGGCAACGAAGACGATTCCGGCGCCATTGGGCAGGCCTCAGTCAGCAGGGGGCGCCTGGGCGGCCTGCGATCAGCGGTGAAGTCCGAGAGTTTATTCGAAAGATGTCGCGCGCGAGCCCCGGCTGGGGGTCGCCGCGCATTGTGGGGGAGTTAGGCAAACTCGGCATCGAGGTCGCGAAATCGACCGTCGAGAAATATCGAATCCGTCCACATCAGGCACCCTCTCCAACCTGGCGCGCGTTCCTGAAGCACCACCTGACGGAATGCGTGTCAATCGATTTCTTTACCGTTCCCACGATTAAGTTTAAAGTGCTCTTCGTCCTCGTCGTACTCGTGCATCACCGGCGCAAGGTGATGCAGTTCAACGTCACCGGGAATCCGACGGCGCAGTGGACGGGCCAGCAGCTGGTCGAAGCCTTCCCGTGGGAGAGCCCGCCGCACGATCTCCTCCGGGATCGCGCCGCGATCGATGGGGAAGCCTTTTGTCGGCGCGTGGCGAGCCGGGGCCTCGAACAGGTGCTGAGCGCGCCGCGAAGTCCGTGGCAAAATCCGTACGTCGAACGGGTGATCGGAACGCTCCGACGCGAGTGCTTTGATCAGGTCATCGTCAGGAATGCCAGCCATGCCAGACGAATTCTCACTGACTATTTGCACTATGACCATCGATGGCGGACGCATGTGTCGTTGGCGATGGATTCGCCGGACTCCCGACCGGTGCAGCCACCCGACCGGGGCGCCGTGGTGGAATTTTCGGAGGTCGGCGGTCTCCATCGCCATTATGAGCGAGTAGCGGCCTGATGCGGGGGAACAAACCGCCCAACGAACGACCGTTACGAATATTCAGGAAGCACAGGCGGCCGTGCTCAACGGGGGACAGGTATGACGGGAGCCGTAGAAGCCCGGCCACAATGCCCGTTAGCAAATGTTAGCAAACGGTGGTTTCCGGTTTCGCATTCCATTGAAAGTTCGAGGGCGTGGAAATGTGGTGCCGAGGGACAGAATCGAACTGTCGACACCAGCCTTTTCAGGGCTGTGCTCTGCCAACTGAGCTACCTCGGCACAGGATCGAGTTGGTCACGTAGGGCGGTCTTGTCTACCGAATCAAAGGGCAAAAATCAAGCTCACTCAGGCTCACAAGAGTTTTGTGGCCTTGGTTCGCCTGACAAGAAATTCCATGAATGGACCTTTTCGCTGTCACTTTCAGATTGTGAGGCTCCGAAGTGAAGTCTATTGTTTGGCGGAGAGGGAGGGATTTGAACCCTCGGTAGAGGTTTTAGCCCCTACAACGGTTTAGCAAACCGCCGCCTTCGGCCACTCGGCCACCTCTCC
>Ga0126373_10001408_pt1 | contig 17095 bp, 14 predicted proteins | sample PanSoiMetPlot_11_FD_92545 | JGI IMG/M metagenome (GOLD analysis project Ga0126373, IMG submission 92545) | Tropical forest soil microbial communities from Panama - MetaG Plot_11 | ecosystem: Environmental > Terrestrial > Soil > Tropical forest > Bulk soil | place: Panama | collected 2016-02-17 | reverse complement strand
TGTGAAGATTCCCCGCAGGTGCTTCATGGCATCGTCGAATGCGATGCTCAGAGTCACAGTAAGAATCTGGGTTCCTGATTCGAAAATCTCGACACTGATTGTGCCGGTGCAATCGGAATTCACAGTATATGTCCCCGAAAAGGTCTCGCTGGCAACGGTTCCGGCGAGGCTGGAAGTCGCAACCCCATTCTGCAGGTTGCCCGTTCCATCGAACGTAAACACCCCGATTGCGGTCCTGGGACCAATGTTAAGGACTGTTCCTTGATCTGTGAACGACCACTTCCCGACAGAGCGGGCTAGTGAGCACGCCGGGTCTTGTCCGTGAGCAGGAACTGCCATAGCCAGCGCCAGCCCTACCGCGAACAGAGTACCCAGACACTTACCGGTGGTTTTGGATTTCATGGACATTCTCCTTTTGGAATTGTTGGAACTGACGGGCAACCCTCTAGTCTCGGCCTTGCATGCCACCTAGTTTTCGCATTCGCCGCAAACAGAGAGTTCCCAATTACAGCACCTGAGGTGTTCTTCCCTCCCCAGAGCATCTGTATGAACGTGATCGCACGATCCGGGTCAGAGGGTCAATCTCCCCTGACTCTTCTTTTGCTGTTCTAGACATAACCGCCTAAGCTATTGATTTACGCGGGCTTTTTGGACGAGAATAGCTGCCTCCATTGGGCCACCGCTCGAGAGAGAACCTGCCGGTGGATCTGAGGTGGCTATGCCGGCCGTCAGTCCATTACACGCAATACGCTTCGCCGATTTCGAAGCTGATCTCCGTTCGGGCGAACTGCGCCGCCACGGCGTACGCGTAAAACTGCAGATTCAGCCATTCCAACTGCTCTGTGCATTGCTTGAGCGTGCTGGGGAACTGGTAAGCCGCGAGGAACTTCAGAAACGCATATGGTCCGCGGATACCTTTGTGGACTTCAATCAAGGTCTGAACAATGCCGTGAAGAAACTGCGTGAGGCGCTTGGAGACGATGCGGAGAAACCACGCTTCATCGAGACGCTTTCCAAGCGCGGTTACCGTTTCATTGCTAATGTGCACGTACTCCCTATTGTCGCGCGCCCGATCGTGGGACCTCCGCCAAGAACTGCTGTTGATTCGATCGCAGTGCTGCCGTTTACCAGTATGAGTGCGGATCCCGCCGACGAATTCTTCGCCGACGGCATGACAGAAGAGATCATCAATGCTCTGGCGCAAATCGAGCAGCTTCACGTGGTCGCACGAACCTCTGCATTCTCGTTCAAAGGCAAGTACATCGACGTGCGTACAGTGGGCAAGCAGCTGAACGTACGTACTGTCCTTCTTGGTGGCGTTCGCCGATTTGGCAATGAACTCCGTATTACTGCGCAGCTCGTGAATGTAGAGGACGGATATCACCTCTGGTCGGATCGCTTCGATAGACAGCTCAAGGACATTTTCGAGGTACAAGATGAGATTGCCCGGGCAATTGCAGAACGATTGATGGTAACTCTGAAGCCGGGCGAACCGGAGCGATTGGTGATCGCTGGGACCAATACTCTGGAGTCATACCAGCTTTACGTAAAGGGGAGGGAGCTTCTTTATCGTCGAGGTGGTGTCATTGCACGTGCGGTGCAATGTTTTGAGCAAGAGGTTGGGCTGGATCCCGACTATGCTCTGGCATGGGCCGGACTAGCTGATTCGCACACCGTGCTTGGATATTATGGCTTTGCCCGCCCTGAGCCAAATACGCCAAAGGCATTGGAAGCCGCGCGGCGAGCGGTCACACTGGCTCCGTCGCTGGCAGAAGCACGGAACGCCATGGCGATGGCCTCTCTGATGTGTGCTTGGAATCGGAAAATCGCCGAGCAGGAGTTTCTGCGCGCAATTAAACTAAACCCGAGCTACACGCAGACGCGTGACTGGTATGCCTTGTTTTATCTGCAGTTCTCGGAAGGTCGGCTGGCGGACGGTGTCGAGCAGGCGAAGCTGGCCCTGAAAGCCGATCCCCTTTCAAGTTACGCTCACGCGGTATATGGGTTAACCTGCGGCAATGCGGGGAAAAAACTTGAGGCGGTACAGGCCTGCCAAAGTGCCGTAGAACTTGATTCTGAGTCCTTCCTGGCGCAAATGCTTCTCCAACTTGTTCTACATATCGACGGAAAGTTGGAAGAATCTGTCGCGGCGGGCGAATCGGCCTTAGCCATGTCTGGTCGACTGGCATGGTCGATGGCATTCCTGGCTGTAACTTATGGCAAGTGGGGTAAAACCGAGCAAGCCGATGCGCTTTACTCGGAAATGCTTGCTCGAGCACGGCGGCAATACGTGCCGCCTGCGCAACTTGCCCTTGCAGCTGCTGCCGCATCCCGAGAGTGCGATGCACTTCGTCACGCTCGCGAGGCATTCGAAATCCGCGACCCCGACTGCCAGTTCTTCTTCTCCAGGCATCTGCCCTTTGCGGCGCCGTTGTACGCGTACTCGCGTTTCTGCGAACTGCTTGTGCGTAACGGCCGAGGTGGCTGGTTGCGTTCTTGACTCCAAGCGCCAAGGAAGTCGCATTCTCAATTACTGATAGAGACTGCATTCCATATTCTTAAAGATCGCTGGCGTAGAGCCCCACCGATTTCTACCGCGCATGCTCGGAAGGTCAGCGTACTCGAACAAGAATGGGCCACTGCCGAGATGCTATTGAGACGCACCACATTCTTTCTGGAAACAGGGAGATTTTTGGATTTTTTTTGCTCTGGGCGCAGGCAGCGTGCTGTTCTCGATTCTAGCTTTCATCGAAGCGAGGAGAGCAAAACGTGCGGCCACCGAGGCCGGGAGAACGATAAAACTACAAACAGTAACTATTGACCTAACTATTTCAGTGTTTCAAACTAGGAACGTCTTCATATTTCAAGCGTTCGAAGTAAGAGGGTAAATACAGCGCAAGGCACGGCTCTCACCTACGTGCAGAAGTTCAGCATTGACAGCTCTGACCAGGCCGAATTCCAGGAAAAAACTCGGAATTTTATATAACTCCATCAAAACCGGAGTGGTTCGTAGAGGGCTCGAATTCCTGAAAACTCGTCTCCCCCTCCAGGCTAAAGCGCACGCTAGGGGAAACAATGCCGTTTTTCTTTCCCCCGATCCTGCTATATCTTGGTAAATTATTGTGCTTAAAAGAGTTATTGGTGGGCAGTGCAGGACTCGAACCTGCGGCCTCCTGCTTGTAAGACAGAAGGGGCCAGGTTATACGGCCTTAAGCGCCTGTCGCCCCTCTGATACAACCCTATACATACAAAGGACTTATTGCAATCAGCGATCTACTCGGCTAGACTGCCTTTGTCCTTTTTGGGGCTGTCAGTCTAGCCACAGTCTAGCCGAAGATGGGACGGCAGACCCCTGCAAAGGCCTCCCAGAAACGACCGGAATTAAAAGCCGGGAGTACACATGAGTCAGGTTTTCACAGAGAAGTTTCTAGCCAGCATTAAAACTCCAGAGAAGCGTACCCTTCTCACGGACAGCAAGACCAACGGCTTGCAGTTGTGGGTTCGCGCTAGCGGCCAGAAGTCTCTTACCTGGTCGAGAAGGATCAACGGGCAATTGTACTTCCGCACTTTTGGTATATGGCCGCAGCAGGTTTCGGTCAGCCAGGCGCGCGATGAAGCGGAAAAATTAAACGGGAAGCTATACGTTTGGAGGATGGCGGGATATCCGAATTCCGACAATCCATTCAAGCAGCAAGAGTCCCTCTCAACTAACGGGCCGTTGTTCTCGGAACTGCTCGAGTCGTACATCCTGAATCAAATCCGCACCAACTCGAAGAGCCCTGTGCGCGCAGAGTACGATGTCCGACTGTACGCGAAAACGCATTTGGCAGAATTGCTGGACAAGGCGCTCGATCAACTGAACATCGAGCATTTTTTGAAAATCAAAAACGCGGCGGGTGAGAGGAGAGTTGCTGCGAATCGCGCTCTTCAATTGTGTCGACGGCTTCTCCGCTGGTCGGGGAAAAGGGTTGACGGCAAGGTGAATTTTTGGCCCGTTCCCAATCACGCCGCCGAGGTGTCTTTATACAAAGAGCGGAAGCGAAAGCGATTCCTACAGCCGGACGAGTTGCTGAGATTTAATAGAGAATTGGCGAAGGAGCAAAACACGGACTTGCGCGATTTTTTGACATTGGCCATTACTACTGGTGCTCGGCGAGGCGCGGTTCTCGGGATGAAGTGGGCCGACGTGAGTTTTGAGCGCAAGACATGGCACGTTCCCTACACTGACAGCAAGAACGACGAGAGTTACGAAATCAATTTGCGCCCAGGTGCACTTGCCGTGCTCGAACGAAGAAAGGAATCAGCAAAAAGCGAAGCGGTTTTTGTGTTTCCCGGCGCTGGCAAATCGGGACACGTCATGGACCTGAAAGTCTCGTGGGGCGAATTTCGCAAAACCGCAAAAATCCCGGACATTACGGTCCATGATTTGAGAAGAAGCCATGGCAGCTATTTGGCCGTGAGCGGCGCCAGCTTGCAAATCATCGGCCGCGCGCTCGGACACAGGTCGACTGCTAGCACTGAGATCTATTCACAGCTGATCTCGCAATCGGTGCGCGAAGCTCAAGATCGGAGCGAGCAAACCATGCGCAAATTGTTGGCGAAAGCTGCACAACGCGAGCGGAAGTCGAAGCGCTTGAAGGCTGACAAATCTGGACGTAAGGCTCCCGACCGACTTTTGCCAGGATGAATCGAAGCGCCGGAACGTAGCGGGCATTCCTTTTAACTTGCAATAGGGCAGGCAACCTGAGCGGTTTCCACCACGCGCTTTTTCGAATCGCTGCATGGCTAATGTCAGTCAGTGCACGCCTCATACGGCTAACCGCTTCGAGGATCACGGGTAGGCGGTTGCTAAGTCCAAAATTGATCTTCGCTCCGCAATTTCAGCCGTTTTGACCGAACTCCAATTTCGAGGTACAAGGTTACCCTCGTGAACGTGTGACAGACGAACCACCGCCGGCCTAACAACGAAGGAGTGTAAACCATGGAGCGTTTCTTGACCGCAGAAGAAGCTGCAGAAATGTTAAATGTGACGGTAAACACTTTGGCGCAATGGCGTGCAAACCGCGCCAGGTTACGGCCAATCCCGTATGTCCGTTCAGGTCTCAGAGTCCGGTACCGGGAATCTGACATTGTGAAGTATCTGGAAACTCGAATTATTGTTCCGGGCCAGCCTAGGAAAAAACCGCGCTCCGTCCGGCACCGTGCGGGAGCCACTGCCACAGGCTAGCAGTTTCCAAAGCGCCACGAATTGGCTCAATTCAATTGAGTAACAGTGCAGACCTACGCCTGGCGCATTAATTCATTTGTAAAACCAGCGCCGTCGTTTGGGTAAGAACTGAAGGCGTTAGCAGCCAGCCAACCTCAAAGAGAGCGGGTGGCAACTACTTCCGAGAGGCAGTCGAACAAAGCAAGGATGGAGAGATAATCACTGGCAGTAGGCCACGAAAAGCAGGCCTGAAAATTCAGACCGGGCGGCAGGCTCCACCGTATTCAGTGAAAATGCAATTGGTAAAATTCTGGCTCATTCGCAAGCTCTCAATGAGTGGATACCGTGACCCAGTCCAGTTCATCTAAATCTTGGCTCGGTCGAGATTTTCCTTTCCACAGGATCGGGATGAGGCTGGCAAGCAGGCAAGCACAACGGTCACAGTGATCAATTTGGGCGGCAACTCGTCAGTTGTCCGCCAAGTGTTTCGTTTCGTGGTGGTGCGCACGAAAGACATAGCGGCCAATCAGATACCCCATCGCACTACCTACGATCACGTCCGAAGTGAAATGTCGTCCACCGACTACTCGGCTTGCCGCCACTGTTGATCCAACCGCATACCAAAACAGCCGGGATCTCGTGGATGGATACTCTTCCGCCAGCACGGTCGTCATGGACCAGGTCAGGGAAGCGTGCCCGGAGGGAAACGAACTGTCAAACGAATGATTCACGAAGAAGTCGCCGTGCCCGTTCCCTTCGTCAGGACGCGCTCGACCTGCAATCACGTTCGTTAGCTCGTACAAGAGCAAAGTATCCACGAAACTCTGAGTCCCGAGTTTTCCCGCTTCATGCGCGTGGTCATTATGTTTCGCTACTCCGTACAGATACAGCCCACCCACGGTTGCCGCAGTGCCAAACAGACCAACATTGGAGATATCTTGTCCCGCGTTCTGAACACCTCTCGAAAAATTTGGTTGTATGTGCCGATCCGCCGGGATGAGTGCCCCGGCGACAACGAAAGGCGTGAGATAAATAAGATTCGTTGGCCTTTGCACAACGCGAACCGGAGACGCAAAGATGTGGACTTGATCGTCAACGAAACCCTTGGCCACTCCACGTATATCTGCCTTTACCTGCGCCGACGCTGATTGACGAGAAAAGCCCGGATTGGTCTGTGCACTCGCAGCGGCGGGCCAGCACGGCACTACCGCTGCGAGTACGAAGGTGTTTACGACCAGTACAACGCGATTCCGTAGAACGTCCAAACTCTCCTCCAGGGTTGCCTTAATTTTTGCTCGCGTTTTCCGCAATGCCGCTCTCCATGAATTGCCTCTTGCCGCTACATCGGTTCACACGATCTTAGTTCGCGTCACTTACAACGTACCTCTTCGGTTCCTCCCTTTGGATTGCCGTTTACCCCTTGGGGTACATGCGACGTGAAGCGCTTCAGAACGAATTCGCGTATGAGGTTCGATAGGGCATCTCCGCCGATGCCGGCCAAACCATTGAAGACGACCAGCGAGGCTCCGCGGTCGGAAGCCGGATAGTAAAGATTCGAACTGGCTGCGGCAGAGAAATGGCCGAGCACACGGGAATAGTTTGGTTCCCAGCGCCCGTTGTCACCTCTGGCAACGACCGACGCTGAGATTGCATACAACGCACGCGACTCGATACTCCCTGTGCCTTTGTAGAAATAGCGTGGGTCTTGATGAAAAATTGACGGATAAACAGCTCTACCCAGGAGAGTACCAGATACGTGATTCGCCAGCGCAGCCCCGTATCGTTTCCCATATCCTTCAAGTCCGCCGCCATAGGCCGGAAAGACATTTTGGTATTGCTCCGCAGCTGCAACTCCTGCCACGCTTAAGAACGAAACCGGATCGACGATCGAACGAATGCTCAACTGGAATTTCTGCTTCGCGAGCATCGGCGGTGCATTCCAATCGTAGGAACTATAAAAATTCGGGATGACGCCAACGATGCGCTGCTGTACGGCGATATGTACCTGCTCTTCCGACAACTTCTTGTTATTGCCACTTACGGTCACACTGGCGTTCACCGGTGAAATCGAGAGGGCCACAGGTGGCAAGATGTGGAATTCCCCTGCGCCCAATGTAATCTGGGATGATGTGAACGTGATCATTCCTGGTGCGGTTACCCTGAGCTGATAAGCATTTGGCTTTAGGCCTTTGAATTCGAACTGCCCATCATTGCCAGATTGCAAAGTCTGTACAGGAGCACCCGCTGGACCCGATACGGTCACCCGTGCCCCCTGGAGCACATCTCCCTGTTTATCCACTACCGTTCCTGATAAAGTCGCACCGCTCTGTTGTGAGGCAACGGCTGGGGATTGAGTACCCGCCTGCGCGTCAGAAGGGGCATCCGGGAGAGTCGGCTGAGAATCAGCAGAGCTGACACTCTGCTGAGCGACGAGCGGAACGGACGGTAGCATAATCGCGATTATCAAAACGCTTTGGAAGAGAGAGCGTTTGAGCTGCAACAAGATCAACACATCTTTTATCTGCACTGCGTCTGAACTGCGTGGCATCTTTTGTCAACCCCCTGAAGTTTGACTGCACTATCTTTGTGACGTTCTGATCTGCACGAGCACCGGGTCATTTCTTTGTTGATCTGGAAACGCTTGCCACCGGATGGGGGCGACTGTTCCGCGAACTCTTCGTACTGCTCGCCCAATAGCGATAGAAGCACGCAAGACATGGCCGGCCCGTACTGGCCCGGCCAGCTTCACAGAGTTCACCCAGTGCAAGCCAATACTGGCGGCGCAACCGCACTGAGAACAGTCCGGTGTGCCACCGAGAACACAAGGCTCGACATGGGTCTTGAGATCAGCCGTATAGTTGACCGACATCCTCGAAAAAATGCATTGAGCAGGTGTTTGTGGCGGCTGAAGAAACGCGTTCGCTATACCCTGATTGATGAGCAATTTCGGGTAGCGCCTTCTTAGTTTTGGTAATTCTTCCGCAAGGATCTCGCGGTCCCCTCGGGTGAGCATCTCTGGCGTTTGCTCTCCTCGCTGAGGGCTGTAAACACTGGCCCAGATGCGATGTACCTCATTGCGGCGGCTCCAGAAATCGATGTATTCGTCGAGGTAACTCGCTCGACACAACATCGGCCGCGTTATGGTCCAGTGAATATTGATCGCGCATCCTTCAATGTTCCGTAAAATTCGCTCGTAGGTTGCTGGTTTTCGCCGCACATCATGGTGCTCGGGGAGTCCGTCCACGGAAACCGCAACTCGGAGTTTAGGTATCGCCATCCACTCCTTGGGAATAGCAATGACGGCGCTCGTGACCAGCAATGTGTGCACGCCCATGCCTCCAAGCACGGGCAGAATGCGGCTCAATTCCTTCCAGCGCACCATTGGTTCGCCACCAACCAGAGACACGTGTACAGGTTTGTGTTTTCGCACCAGGCTCAGCACACCATTGACCAGTGCTTCGTCGCGAAAATCGCTAACCTCGCGCAGTGTAGGTCCGCCGACTCCAAGGTGCTGCTCACCGTAGGCATAGCAGCCAGGGCAGTTGAGAGGACACTCCCGGGTGATCTCAATAGAGAGCAAGGGAGGTAGGCCAGTTAAAACGTTCCACCAGCCGGCTAGGAATTCTCTGGGGCTAATGCCCCAGCCGTGTTGCGATAATTTCTTAGGCGTGTCGTTCTGTGATCGCATGAAGTAAATACCCCACCGGGAATAGCGTTAGACCAAGCGCTGCGCCAAAGAGATCGAGGTAGTGACCCGGACTACGCTCCATACCCCAATGCATCCAAGGAAGCAGTTGAAGTGCTTCGGTTACATGCGTGAGAGGCATCAACACCAGACAGCCAGAACCGAATAGCTGCAGTAAGAAGCACAGAGCTTTTCCTCGCACAAAGAAGAGGAGAGACCCAAGAAACAGCACCAAAGCTGGCAAGACCGCAACCAGTGCCTTAACTAGAGTGAAATTCATGGTGTCCCCTCTCGACCACCAACAAGCTGCTCGAACTTTCCGTATCGAAGGGCCAACGTGGGCAAGACGAGCAGATTAAGAGCAGTCGAAGTTACCAATCCGCCGAGAATGATGATGGCCATTGGTCCTTCAATCTCTCGTCCCGGCGCCCCACTGCCGATTGCCAATGGCAATAAGCCGAGTCCCGTAACCAATGCAGTCATGGCGATTGGAGCGAGGCGCTCGGAAGCGCCACGCAGCGCTGTGTGCCAGTTCCATTGCTCTCCCTCTACCTGGACCAAATGCTCGTAATGGGAAATGAGCATGATGGAATTCCGTAAAGTGATTCCGAACAACGTGACGAACCCGACGAGCGAACCCAGCGACAAATTGCCTCCCGTGACGAGCGCAATGAATACGCCACCCACAAGCGCAAACGGGAGATTAACCAGTACCAGGAGCAGATTGCGGTAGTTCTGCATCACGATGGAAAGCAGAATGACAATACCGATCCCAGCAATCATGGCGTGAACCAGTAGGTCGCGTTGCGAGCGGGCTTGTTCCTGGGCTGCGCCGCTGAATTCCACATAAACCCCAGACGGGAGGACCAGGCGTGAGATTCGCTGTCGGGCGATATTTACAAAGCCGGCGACATTGCCTCCAACCACATCGCAGGTTACCGACTGCACGCGCCGCGCCCCAATGTGCGAGATTGCGTAGCGGCCAGAACTCACGTAAACGTCAGCGACTTGCCGCAAAGGGACGTAGTTTCCTTGAGGACTGCGAATCGGCAGAGACGCTATCGATGTCATGGACTCGCGATCTAAAGGATTCAGGATCACCGTGAGCGGAAAGACTTGATTGCCCTGGTAAACTTCGCCAACTTCGTTACCGCCAAAGGCCGTTCGAATTACGTCGAGCACCTGAACAGAATCTAAGCCCCAGCGTGCCACGTCAGCGGGCCGGAGGTGGACTGTAACCTGAGGCATGCCTGGTGGCGACTGGATTGTTAGGTCACGCGTTCCGGAGATTTTCGCGAGCACACCGGCAACACGCCTCCCCTGCTGATCGAGCTGGGTGAGATCGGGGCCAAAGATATTGACCACCACCGTGCCTGTGTATCCGGAAAGAATTTCGTCAATACGTTCACTCAGAAATGTGTTGACCGCGAACGCCGCACCTGGGAATTTCGCCAAGGTGTACCGGATTTCGGCTAGAGCCTTGTCGGTCTCTGGCCCACTGAGGTTGTTGAGATCAACTTCGATCTCACTGCTATGAGTACCCGAGAAGTCATCCGATGCTTCCGCTCTTCCCGCGCGCTGGCCGACCTCTCGAACATAAGGTATTTGTTTCAGTGCCGTAGTCAGGCTATCGCCCATACGCATAGATTGTTCGAGCGAGGTGCCCGGCATTGCGGTCATGTGCACAATGAAATGTCCTTCGCGCAAGCTGGGGAGGAATTCGCCACCCAGAAATGGAATCGCCAGAATGGCAGCAAATACGAGGAGCGCAACCGCACCTATAATTGCTTTGGGATATTTCTCGACGTGAGTGAGCAACCGTTCGTATCGGCGTTTGAGCCAACGCACGAGCGGCGGATCTTCCGTGCGTAATTCGCCGCGAGGCAAAAGGATCATCGCCAAAGCGGGAGTCACGGTAAGGGCGACCACCAGTGAGGCGAGAATCGCCCAAATGTAGGTCACCGCGAGCGGAGAGAAGATTTTTCCCGCTAGTCCGCTCATGGTCAGCACTGGGAAAAAAACCAGAATCACCGCGAACGTGGCATAAACCACGGCGCTGCGGACCTCGATCGAAGCATTCAGCACGACCCGGAATATTGGCTGGGGCCGAGGCAAGGCACGATTTTCACGTAACCGGCGGTAGATATTCTCGACATCGATAACTGCGTCGTCGACGACCTCGCCAATGGCAATGGCTAGTCCGCCCAGGGTCATGGTGTTCAGTGAATATCCAAGGCGCTCGATGATGATGGTCGCGGCCAGGAGCGAAAGCGGAATTGCGGTACATGAGATGGCGGCCGTGCGGAAGTTGAACAGGAAGAGGAACAGAACCATTACAACGAGAATTCCGCCGATGACAACTGACGTGCGCAAGCCGTGCAGCGCAGTATCGATAAATCGCGCCGGACGAAATATACCCGAATCCAGGTGAATGTCGTCTTTTTCGAGCGCCGGCCGTAATTGGGCCAAGGCGGAATCGAGGCTGCGAGTGACTTCAAGGGTGTTCGCGCCATACTGCGCCGAGATCATCAGCATGACGGCAGGCTGACCCATGACGGATGCTGCGCCTAGACGCGGTGCGGGCCCCTCGGTTACGTGCGCCACATCGCCGAGCGTGAGGTTCGCTGCGTCGCGCTGCAGAATAACCGTCTTCGCCAATTCGGCGCTGGTAATTGCCTGCCCTTCTGATTGCAGGATCAGTCGCTGATTGGGGGTAGTAACGAAACCCGCGCCACGGATTCCCGTTGCGCGGCTGGCGGACACCACCACCTCGTTCACTCCGACCTGGTGCTGGATAAGCTGTTGAGGATCGATTTGAATCTGGTACTGCTTTTCATCGCCTCCCTGAACTGCGATCTTTGCCACACCGGGAACGCCAAGCAAGCGCAACTTCACCGTCCAGTCCGCAACCATACGCAGTTGCATCAGGGATTTCGTCGGTGAGGTCAATCCGATTACCATCACGGTGCTCGTGGCGGTCGTAAGCGGGGCCATGGTGGGAATGATGCCCGCCGGCAGCGAACCAGTGAGCCCGGCGAGGCGCTCGGTCACAACCTGGCGATCCAGATAAATGTTGGTGTTGTCATTGAATACGACCGTAATTACCGACAAGCCCTGAATCGAGGTTGAGCGCACGGACTGCACTCCGGAGACGCCATTTACCGCGTTCTCAATTGGCTGGGTTACAAGCAATTCGACTTGCTCGGGCGAGAGGCCTGGCGATTCCGTGGGTATGACCACCTGCGGAGGCGAGAACTCAGGGAACACGTCATATTTGGCTTGTTTCAGTGAATAGGCTCCGTACCCAAGCAGTAGGCATGCGAGGGCTACCACGACGCCGCGATGCCGTAACGATGACCGAACGATGGCAGTCAGCATCGTGGGTTAACTCTCCTGCTGGATTTGGCTGCGGAACTCTTCGGAGAGCAGCGCTTGAGCTCCAGCCGTCACCAGTTTCGTTCCGGAAGTGAATGTCGAGCCGGGGACGAAGTAGCCGCTAGTAACTGGATTCTCGGTCGCCACTTCCCGGCGCGTGAACGTGGTCGGCGAGGTTGCTTCGTAGATCCAGGCTTTGCCCTGCCACCAAACGACCCCGCTCTGTGGAATCGTTACGCCCCTGACAGGAGCGCCGATAGGCACTAGCGCTGTGAGGTTCATGCCCACGGCTAGATTCCGCCTGCTGGGAATGAGGTACAGATAGCTGATCCCCTGGATTTGCGCATTGACTTGCGGCATCGGCGAGACGAACCTCGCCTCGATGGCTTCGTTTCCCGGTGCGGTGATTGACAAAGCCCTGGGCGCAATAGCGACTTCACCCGGCGGAAATACGACCTGGGCGAGAAACTCGCCTTGACCTAAAATCGCATTCAGGATTGGGTCGTTGTTCGAGACCCATTTCTCGACTACGTTTCCCCAGCTTTGGCGGATTGTATCCAGTTGCAGGTTGGCATCCTGCTCGTCCGCCGTGACCTGGGCCTGGTTGTTGCGATACGCCGCTTCGGCGTTTTGCATTGCCTCGAGCGACATGTTCTGGTTTTCGTCGTACAACGTTTTCGTCCGTTCATATTGACTGCGTGAAGTTGACAGATCCACTCGATCGCGCTCCAGCTTGGTCTGCGCAGCGACATGGGTATTACGCAATGCGGCCAAACCGCTCACCGAGAGGATGACGGAGGTGGCTCGCAGCTCGGTGCGTCTGGAGCTTTCGGTTAGGGGCTCTACGCGGATGCCCACGCGAGCTTGCGTGTCGACATTGAGAGTGATGACGGTGCGGCCGTTTTCGACCGAGACGTGTGAGGGTGCTTTTACCGACTCCTCTTCGTCTTCGTCAGTGTCGGGGTGATTCGCAGAGACATAGACAACTGAGGCGATGGATATCGCAGTAATAACGATCAGAATTCCAACCAGCCAGTTAATAGGTTTGCTCACGATCATTTCCCCTTTGGAACTTCGAGTGCGGGCGCTTGCGGCGATAGTGGCTGAATGTCGCCCGGCAAAAGCGGCTTTTGCACCGCGTCTTCGAGATCGCCAAGCGCTTGCTGCGCGGTTACGAGCGCACCGAGCTCGGCAACCCCTGTGACCGCCGTCTGGAGCTGAGTGCCATTAAGCGCCACTCGATCACTCTGTCCAGCCTTGAACGATTGGTTTACGGATTCTTCTTGTGCCAGCGATTGCTGCGTGAGCCGCCGGGCCACAGAAAACTGGTTCAGCGCGCCAGTGTACTTGGCCAAAGCTTGTTCACCGCTGGCTATGCCGGCGGCTTGTACCGAGAGCACCTGGTGGGCTAACTCATCGCGGCGAGCCGCTGCCTCGGCGATCGGTCCCTGGTTGCGATTGAAAACGGGCAGGACGAGGTTCGTCGCAATCGAAAAGAGATGCGCCCCTTCTTCAAACGCGTAATTCGGGCCGAGATCGACGTTCGGATATTGCCGCGCGATCTCCAGGCGCACGGCGGAATCTGCCGCGCTGTAATTGGCGAGCGCTTTCCGGATATCAATGCGGTTCAGAACAGCATCCTGCTGGATCTGAATGGGCTTCAGCGATTCCGCACTTGGCGGCTGCTCGAAGTTCGGCCAGGAGATGTTGACATTGGTCAGAGCTGAAACGGGTACGCCGATCCTGGCGGCCAGCGAAGCTCGTGCTTGGGAAATTCGCCCCTCTGCCGACTGGACAGCCAGGAGTGTTTGTGTCTGCTGAATACGGGCGCTGTCGACTTCAGGTCGGGGAATCATGCCCACCGTCAGCCGCTGTTCCAACAATTGGACTTGCTCCGCCCGAAGACGCTCTTCTCGTTCGAGCAGCTGAAGACTGCGATTGGCCGCCAGATATTCCACCAGGGCGCTACGGACCTGGGTGCGAACGGTCCACGCGGTACTTGCCAGGTTCCACCGCGCAGCGTCCGCCAGCTCTTGCGCTTCGGTTGTGCGATATCGGCGTTTTCCCGCAGTTTCAATCGGAAGTGAGAATCCCGCGCCTGCAATCCAGGGACTCTCCGGAGCGGTTTCTCCGCCCAGATCGCCTTGAATGATCGGGTTCGGCCGTGCGCGTGCGGTCACGATGCCAGCGTCAGCTTCCGCAACCTGATCGCGAGCGATTTGCAAACTGGGGTTGTAGTAGAACGCCGCGAGAGTCAGCTCGGGCAAGCTCCATTCTCTAAACGGCCACTCTTCAGCCTTTGCTGGCAGCTTCTCTCGCAGGAAGGCTCGGAGGGCATTGTCCTCCAGAGTTCGTGCGTTTAGCGAGCGCGCATTTTCTACAATCGAAACTGGTGCCGGGTGGTCGTGCTGAACCGCGCAACCGACTAGGATTGTGGTGAGGAAAACTGCAACGATGTTCTTGGAAATCTGCATGGCTCCCCGCTGCGCAAAGTGGTAACGAGCTGAGGCGCACCTTGCCTCAGCAGTTACAAGCAGCAGAAAGCACTAGATTCGCAGCGGGGAAAGATCTGAGATGGGCGGGGAGTTCGCGAGGGGCTCGGGAGAAATGCATCGGAAGCGAGAGAAAGCCTGCCTAGCAAGTCCGACAGATTTCGCGGGCGTCAACAGCCGTTTGCTTAAGGATACGAGTCTCTTGCCGACCGCGAACACCACTCCTAGGCACGCGGCGACTATCACGACCGTGTAATCCACATCTCTGGACAGCGCTTTGTCCCAGTGGTCGAACAGCTCGGTTATTTGTCCTCCAAGCATTCCGGCCAATATGACTAGGGCCACCGAATGTAGCAGCATCTTGCGCATTGCAATCAACAAGAGTCTAAGACTCCACCAACTGATCGTCAATTCTCCTTGCCAGAGTTCCTGATTCGAAGGATACATTCTGGCCCGGAGCCCACGAAGGATGAGATGCGGAAAGAGCTTAACAAAGCTGCCATCCGAGAATTCCTATTTCGCGCCAGCGTACTCTTAAAAGGGCTGGATGCCCTTTTTGAGATTGCCGGCGGGATTGCCCTCTGGCTTATCCATCCTTCCTCTATTGTTCGATTAACCACCCTTCTCACCCAGGACGAGATCGCTGAAGATCCTCGCGACCTTGTTGCCAATTATCTTCGCCATGCTGCCGCCCGCCTGTCCGTCAGCGGCGAACATTTCATGGCAATTTATCTGCTCAGCCACGGGGTCATCAAAATGTTCGCGGTTGTGGCCCTGCTCAAAAACAAGCTGTGGGGCTATCCGCTGTCGATTGCGGTCTTCAGCGGATTCATTGTTTATCAAATCTATCGGTTCACATTGACAGGCGGTATCGGCCTGATAGCACTGACGGTTTTTGATCTGGTCGTGATCGGCCTGATTTGGCTCGAAGATCGCGCCGTACAATCTCGGAAATAGCCACCTACATTCCGACCAAGAAATACAGTTCGCGAGACGAGGCGCTTATTTTAGCGTTTTAGCTGCACCGGCACGCTCGGAAAACAAAGAAAGGGAGGACCATCAACTGATGACTTCAAGCAATGTGTCATCCATGCGCTGCTCTCTGAGGATGCCGAGTTCCGCAAGATATTTGATGACCATTGCAATCGCTTTGCTGTTGCGATGTGCCCGCGATTTCGAATCTTCACGCTCTTCACGGTTAAGCGTGTAAAAAACGCGGCGCGCAACATCAATGCCATCTCGTTTGTGAGTCTTCATTGCTAAAAAGTCTTCCGTCTTCACGGATGTGCCTCCCGCAACCATTGTAGCTGCTCGATGTTTCGGAAGCGCGATGCCGACCCTGGGACTTGATTTTATGATGACAACTTCCTTGAACCAGATTAACCGCTCATGGGCGGAGAGAGCGGCCTCTGATCGTTCATGGTATTGCGAGTGTAGAATCGCTCTCAGTTAAAGTTTGAATTAAACTTCGGAGATAAAGCGAACCGAACGGTGCAGCACTTCATCTAAAGTCGTGTGTCCTCTTCAGGCGCCTCGTTCACGATCATAAAAGGCTTCTTGCAACTCGGACATTGCCGTTCAAGACAAATGGTGTCCATAAGGACGTCCATAACCAGCTCGATGTGGCAATGTGGGCATTTGATCTCGCCATTGTGGAGCTTCACATGCCGGACAAGTTTTGCCTTTGCGACCACCATAGGTGAGTATCTCCGCACATTTGACGGTTCTCGCCTTCGGCGGGTTGGAATCCTTTGGCAATAGTGTTTGTTGGCGCTGGTTTGTGTCGGTTTCTGACAGTCCAGATCACCAGATCCCGGTTCAGTATGAGGTCTTTTCGTGTAATCCATTTCATAGCGACCTCAAGGGCGCCAAGAGTATGTGAACTTGATGGCGAAGCTATTTTCGTAAAACTGCGGCGGATTTGTAGCGACCAAGCTAGCAAATCGCTGGCCCGCCGTATAGATGAAGAACAGATCGCTATCCGGACGATAGTTCCACCGCAAACGGATGTTTGCACTGGTCGCCTGAGTGTTGGCCGTGTCCATTTGGAGCAACGCAGAAAGAGTAAGGAAACGTGAGAACGAATAGTTCGTCTGGAAGCTCCCGAACACGACCGAGAAGTTCCCCGATGACGGAAGCAACAGGTGGCCGGCTGAATCACTAACGATGCCCAGCCGAAACCGGTTCCACTGCTCAGCGAGGCTGAACGACAGCCTTTCGTTCGTGCGATACGTGCCACGAATTCGAGCTTCATTCAGACGCCCGTCATAGTACGTGCCAAAGCGCTCAAAGAAACTTACCATCAGCTTCCGCTCTTGCGATGATCCATAGGTGAGT
>Ga0126373_10001407_pt1 | contig 17098 bp, 18 predicted proteins | sample PanSoiMetPlot_11_FD_92545 | JGI IMG/M metagenome (GOLD analysis project Ga0126373, IMG submission 92545) | Tropical forest soil microbial communities from Panama - MetaG Plot_11 | ecosystem: Environmental > Terrestrial > Soil > Tropical forest > Bulk soil | place: Panama | collected 2016-02-17 | reverse complement strand
GCCAGTGAACCCGGCTGCCCGGAAACATCCCCGATCAGGCGCACCCGGTCGCCCACGACGATGCCACGACGGCCCAGTTCCCTTGCCTTCATAGCGGTGACCACCCGCTCGCCAGTCCAGCAGCGGTACCGGCCCCGGTCGACGCCCGTCACGAACGCGTCGATGGCGTCCTCGTGGGCTGGCCTTCGCCGAGTGCGGGGCCGTGAACCCCGTCCCGGCCTGACCCGCACGTCATCCTCGTCCAGCCGTGCGTGGCTGACTGGCCTGCTCAGGGTGCCTGCCCGAGCATTTGCTGCCAGAGCACCCGGAATTCAGGGAACGTCTTGGCGACGGTAGCGGAATTGCGCACGCGCAGTCCGGGCACGGCCAGCCCGAGCACCGCCGCGGCCATGACCATCCGGTGGTCGTCGTGGCTGTCGAATGGCTCGGTGCCCGCGTGCAACGGCCGCGGCTGGATTCTTAGCCCGTCGGGCAGCTCACTCACCTGGCCACCGAGCTTGCCGATCTCAGCCACAAGTGCGGCAAGCCGGTCAGTCTCGTGGAAGCGCATGTGCCCGATGCCGGTCAGCTCCGACGTAGAGTCGGCCAGCGCCGCCAGCGCCGTCAGCACGGGCGCGATCTCGTTGACATCGCGCACGTCGGCCTTGATGCCATGGATGGTTCCGCTGCCCTCGATGCGCACGCCGGTCTCATCGCGCTCCCACCGCGCGCCCATCTGCGCGAGCACATTCATGATCTGTTCGGCCCCCTGCAGGCTGCTGACTGGCCAGCCAGGGAAAGTGACGCGCCCGCCAGTTACCATGGCTGCTGCCAGGAACGGGGCCGAATTGGATAGATCCGGCTCGACAGCGATCGCGCCTGGCGCCAGTCGGCCAGGCCGCACCCGCCAGAAGTCGGGGATGGCGCCGCCGTTCATGCTGCGGGCCTCCACATCTGCGCCGGCCGCGGTCAGCATGGCCGCCGTCATGGCAATGTGCGGCGCCGAGGGAACACGCGCGCCGCGGTGGGTGACTTCGAGACCCACGTCGAATCGCGGCGCGGCCAGCAGCAGGCCGGAGATTAGCTGCGACGACGCGGAAGCATCGAGCGTCACGCTGCCGCCACCGACCTGGCCCCGGCCACGGACCGTGAACGGCGCAGCGCCGCGGCCGCCGTCGTCGATGTCCACGCCGGCTTGGCGCAGCCCGGTCAGCAGCTCGCCCACCGGCCGCTTCGCAGCGCGCGGATCACCGGCAAACATCACGTCCGCCTTTTGCAGGGCAGCTACGGGCGGGACGAAGCGCAAGACCGTCCCCGCGTTGCCGACGTCGACGCTAGCTTGGCCGCTGATCCGACCGGGCGTCACCGTCCAGGTGGCGACTGCGCCGGCGTCGTTTGCACTGGTAGCCCCAGGGCCGCTCGTCTCGACGGTGCCACCAAGTGCGACAATCGCGTTGGCCATCAAGTCTGTGTCGCGCGCCCTGAGCGGGCCGATGATTTCGGTTGGCGTTTCAGCCAGCGCGGCGAGGATGAGCGCGCGGTTGGTGATGGACTTGGAGCCAGGCAGGCGGACGGTCGCCGCAACGGCGGCGTGCGCCAGCGGTGGCGCCCAGTCGGCGTCGGTCGTGGCGTCGCTCTGCCCGCGCTGTCGCATGCCTCCTGAGATTACTGGCTACCGCCCCGTCTAGACGTCGCCGGCCGGGCGGAGCGACAATCAGACACCGCGAAGTTGCGAGGCCGGAATGAGTCCGGATATCTCGGCAAGGTTTGGCATAACCGGATTCGGTTATAAACGGGCACATTCCGTGCTGAGGTACATCGCTGACGGCTTGTTTGGATGAGGATATGTGCGGTCGGTACGCATCAACGCGCAAGCGTATTGAGCTCCTTGAAGAGTTCAGCGTGCAGCGCGACGCGGTTTCCGAGCCGCTGAAGCCCGACTACAACGTCGCGCCCACGAAACCCGTGTATGCGGTGCTCGACCGGGTCGAATCACCAGCTGCGGACGCTCCGGATGGCGCCGCATTCGACAACCGTGATGATGCGGCCAGGGCGCAGGCTCGCGCCAGCGCTTCCCCGCACGTGGAGCGAGAGCTGCGCGTCGTGCGCTGGGGACTAGTGCCGTTCTGGGCGAAGGATGTCAAGATCGGCAGCCGAATGATCAATGCGAGAGCGGAGACGATCGCCGAGAAACCAGCCTTCCGCCGTGCCTTTGCCAAACGGCGCTGCCTGCTCCCCGCCGACGGGTATTACGAGTGGCAGGCTCAGCCCGGGGCGGCGAAGCAGCCGATGTACATCACGCGGACCGACGGCCGATCGCTTGCGTTCGCCGGACTGTATGAGCTGTGGCGAGATCCGGCCGTCGAGCGAGACGATCCGGACGCCTGGCTGTGGACGGCGACCGTCATCACCACGAGCGCTCCGGACGAACTTGGCATGATCCATGACCGGATGCCGATGATCATCGATCCCGGCAGCTGGACCGATTGGCTCGACCCGGCCAACAACGAGGTTGCCGATCTGCGAGCGCTCCTGTCGCCGGCCGCTGCGAGCGGCCTGACGACGTTCCCTGTCTCGACCGAGGTTAACTCGGTCCGCAACAACGGACCCCAGCTGATCGAGCCGATCAGCCGCAGTTCCGCCGCTCCGTTAGCTGGCATTGGGGCAGATAGGCGGACGGGCGCGCAGGATGCCGCCGGGGACCGCGGAGACGGTAGCACCGGGTTGCTGTTCTAGGCCAGCTTGTCGGCCAGGCAGCGGAGATCCCCAGACAGTGCTGTCGGCCAGGTTGCAGAAGGAGGCGGGGATCAAATGGACGTCACGACGGCGCGGCAGAGGCTGGAAAACATTTGCACCGAGCTGGACAGGTCGATCACTGTCCTCAACGGCTCGGGCGGCCAGCATCCCATTGTCGGCGACTACCCCCAGGACCCCGCGGACGCTGGCGCCAACCTGTCCGAAAGTGATCGCTCGGAAGCAGTCCTGGATGTCGCCCGCAGACAGCGGTCGGACGTGCTGGCGGCCCTCCATCGGATCGACCTTGGCACGTACGGGATGTGCGTCGATTGCGGCAAACTCGTTCCTGAAGGGCGGCTGGAGGCCAAGCCCGAGGCGGCCAGGTGCGTGGCCTGCCAGGGCAAGCGCGATAGATTGCGACGGTGATCCGGCCGGCGGAATGAAGCCGCCAGGCCTCGTGTTTGACAGCACGTGTCTCTTGCCAGCTGCCAGACCAGGCCGGATCCGTCCATGGCGGTCGCGCGAGATCTGCTGACTGCAGGCGTTGTATCCTCCCCGCGAGGCGGTTTGCAGCCCGGTCGGCTGGGGCCCTTGATTCCGGAAGGGGTGGGTCCGGTCCCCGAGACAGAGACACTGGAGCAGCGCAGTCAGCGGTTCGAAGATGACGTGCTGCCGTACCTTGATCAGCTGTACGCGGCCGGAATGCGGATGACCCGCAATCCGGCAGATGCCGAAGATCTCGTACAGGAGACGTTCGCTAAGGCCTACGCGTCTTTCCACCAGTTCCAGCCTGGTACGAATCTGAAGGCATGGCTCTTCAGGATTCTGACGAACACGTTCATCAACAGCTACCGCAAGCGGCAGCGTGAGCCGCAGCGGTCCGGTACCGAGGAGATCGAGGACTGGCAGCTTGCCAGAGCCGCGTCGCATACCTCGGCCGGCCTGAAGTCAGCAGAGACCGAGGCGCTGGAGCGCCTCCCGGATTCTGACATCAAGGCCGCGCTCCAGGCACTGCCTGAGGATTTTCGGCTCGCCGTCTATCTCGCCGACGTCGAGGGATTCGCGTACAAGGAGATCGCCGACATCATGGGCACTCCGATCGGGACAGTCATGTCGCGGCTGCACCGCGGCCGCAGGCAGCTTCGTGACCTGCTTCAGGATTACGCGGCGGAACAGGGCATGGGCGCCACCGCACCGCCCGCCCCGACCACGGCGCGCTCCAATGGCGACGCGCCAGGGAAGGACGCGACATGAGCTGCGGCAAGCCGCACGAGGTGCCGTGTACCGAGGTGCTCGCGCTGGTGTACTCCTACATTGACGGCGAGATGGAGTCCGGCAGCTCCGCGCAGATCAAGGAGCACCTAGACGAGTGCGGGCCGTGCCTGCGGGAGTACGGCCTCGAAGAACTCGTCAAGAAGCTGGTGCACAAATGCTGCGGCCACGAAGCAGTGCCCGGTGAGCTGCGCGCCAAGGTGCTCACTCGGATCGCGGCCGTCAGGCAAGAGCTCGAGACCGAAATCCTGGCCGAGTAACCCACCATCGGCCCACAAGTCGCCTAATCGGCGCAAGACTCCCAGCTCGCATTCCGCGTGAGTCAGAAGTAATTCGAGTGCTCGCGTTACGCTAAGTGGCGAAGCCGGTCGATTGCGCCGGCACCGATGTCACGAGGGGGTCATGGCGTGGTGTCAAGGGCCGCATGGCTCTACATCGTCGTCGTCGTGGCCATCACCGGAGTCCTCGTGGCGACGAGTCGCCCCACATCGACGCATGTCCCGCACCCGATAATCGTCCTGATCGTCCTTCAGCTTCTGTTCCTCGTCTGTGATTCGGCTAAGACACCACTGACGTCGCGCCAGACGAAGTGGTCGCCTAGCTCGGCCGCCACGCTAGCTGCCGTCATCCTGCTCGGGCCCATGGCGGCCGCCTTCGTCGGGGCGGTCTCGGTGCTCAGCCTGCGCCGCCAGCTCCTGATCGCCGAGCGATTGTTCAACGGTGCGATGTACGCGCTGTGCGGGCTCGCAGCCGGGGCCGCGTACGTCAAGCTCAAGGGGCCTGTCAAGGTGCCCGAGTTCGGGGATTTCCCGAAGATCGCCGTCGCGTTCGCGGTTGCGGCGACGGTGCACGTGGTGGCCAACCACACGCTCATCTGGGGTGTGTACCGCCTGAATCGCGGCAGCGGCATGCTGCGGCGCGAGGGACTGGAGTCGAGCCTGCCGCTGCTGCTGGCCTCGGACCTCGGATACGCGTGCCTTGGGCTCGTGATTGCCGCGCTGTGGATGATCATGGGCCCGTTCTCTGCTGTGCTGGTGCTCGTCCCGCTGTTCGTAGCCCGGTGGGCAATGGGGCAATTCGCCGAGCAGCAGCGTGCATACGCCGCGACCATGAACGCCCTCTGCCAGGCCGTCGAGACCAAGGACTACTACACCAGGGGTCACGGGGATCGGGTGTCACGCGGCGCCGTCATGATCGCCAGGCAGATCGCGATGAGCTCGGACCGGACCGACGCCATCAGGTTTGCCGGGATGCTTCACGATGTCGGCAAGCTGGGCGTGCCGACACAGGTGCTGCAGAAGACGGGGCCGCTCACCGAAGACGAGTACGCCGCCATCCAGCTCCACCCCATGCGCGGTCTGGAGATCGTCCGGGAGATCGGCTTCCTGTACGAGGCGCTGAACGGCATCATGCATCACCACGAGCGCATCGACGGCCGGGGCTACCCCATGGGACTGGCCGGCCACGAGATCCCGGAGTTCGCGCGCGTGATCGCGGTCGCTGACGCGTTCGACTCCATGACGTCAACACGTTCGTACCGCGAGGCCAAGAGCATCCCGATGGCAATCGACGAGCTCCGCCGGGGCGCAGGCACGCAGTTCGACCCGTTGATCGTCGAAGCCTTCATCAAGGCGCTCGATGTCGAGGAGTGGCCGCTGTCCGCGCCTGCCCGCGCGCCCGCCGACCTCACGATCGTGACGGTTCAGGACCACGACGACCCGACGGCGCCGCTGCAAGTGGTGATCCCGTGACCGGTAGCACGGTAGCTGGCCACCAGGCGCCAGACCGGATCGCGTACTGGCAGGCGGTCGACTCAGGGCGCCTGCTTCTGATGGCGACGGCGGTGACGCTCGTAACCGCCGCGTTCGCGGTAACGGCGGTGGAAGCTCGGCCCTCCGCACACCACCCGATCTACTGGGCGGCCGCACTGGCGTTCGGCGGCTTCATCGCGTTCGGCGAATTGCTGAGGCTGGCCCTGCCTGGCGGGCGAGAGGCGGCGCCCATCGCCATGGTCGGCGCCATGTCGTACGCCCTCCTGGTGAGGCTGCCGAAGTATGGCGATACGCGGCAGTCGGCGATGCTGGTCATCGCTGTCGCCGCGGTCGGAATGGCAGTGGGCGCCCTTCCGCACATCGCGGCGGGGCGACCAGCCGGGATCACCGGCATCTGCTCGCGCATCGTCGCGGTCGCCTGCGTGGCATTCATCTTCCGTCCCCTGGTGCCGAAGGAGTTCCATGATCGGCCGTGGGAACTCGCCTTCTCGATCATGGCACTGCTTGTCGGCCTCGGCTGGCTAGTAGACGCCCTCGCTGGGGCCCTCATCCGGGCCGATGACGTCGGTGCGAAGTTCTCGGTTGCCATGCTGGACGAGATTCGGCTGCAATGGCCGCTGGGCCTGGCGGTAGGAGCTTCCGTCATCATCACGGTCTTCAGCGCGGACGCGGTAGGCCTTCTTGTACTCGCCGTCTTCATCGGACCGCTGCTGGTGACCCAGATCGCCTTCCGTCGGTACGCGGGTATCCGCGCGACCTACCTGCAGACTGTCAGGTCACTCGCGCGGGTCACCGAGGTCGCAGGCTACGTGGAAGCGGGACATTCCCGCCGGGTGAGCAGGCTCGCGGTCGCGGTGGGCCGTGGCCTCGGCATGCCGGAGCCGGACCTGCTAGCCCTCGAGTACGCCGCCCTGATGCATGACATCGGCCAGCTGTCACTTCGTGATCCCATCCCTGGCGGCGCGACAGTCCTGGTCTCGGCCGCCGACCAGGACCGGATCGCCGAACTCGGCGCGGACGTCATCCGCGTTGCCGGCGTTCTCGATCACGTGGCGGACCTGGTGCGATGCCAGAGCTGGCCGGCTCTCGGACACGACCCGCCGCCGCCGCTCGGCAGCATGATCATCAGGGCCGCCAATGCCTTCGACGACATGGTCGGCGGATCGATCGACCGCGATAAGTCGGCGGCCGCGCTCGAGCGGCTGCGCCTGGACCCCAACCAGTACGAGGGCGGGGTTGTCGAAGCGCTGGCAGAGGTCGCGGGTCGCCGAGTGCCTTCCCGCCTGTAGGCTGCCGGGCGTGCTCGAATCGGTTCTTGTCGCCAATCGTGGCGAGATAGCCAGACGTGTCATCGCTACTGCCAGGCGGCTTGGCGTCCGCTCCATCGCGATCTACTCCGAGGCCGACGCGGGCCTGCCGTATGTAGCTGAAGCGGACGCGGCGATCCCCATCGGGCCGGCCCAGCCGGCAGCCAGCTACCTGAACGGGCCAGCCGTGCTAGCCGCGGCGCACGAGGCCTTGGCCAAGGCGATCCATCCCGGCTACGGCTTCCTCTCCGAGAACGCTGAGTTCGCCGCCAGTGTCATCGCGTCCGGCCTCATCTGGGTGGGCCCGGCGCCGGAGTCGATGACCCAGATGGGCGACAAGATCAACGCCCGAAACCTGATGGAGCAGGCGGGCGTCCCGGTGTCAGCAGGTACCCGGAAGCCGGTCGCAGACCTCCCGGCCGCGCTCCTGGCAGCCGATCAGATCGGCTACCCGGTCATGATCAAGGCGTCCGCTGGCGGCGGCGGAATCGGAATGAGCGCGGCGGCCGACCCGGCCCAGCTGACAGCAGGATTCGAGACGGCGAGGTCGCGAGCCGAGCGCTTCTTTGGCAGCCCGGCCATCCTGCTCGAGCGCTTCGTCCCGCGCGCTCGTCACGTCGAAGTCCAGATCCTAGGCCTGGCCGGTGGCCGAGTGCTCGCTCTCGGCGAGCGTGACTGCTCGGTTCAGCGGCGTCACCAGAAGGTCGCCGAAGAGACCCCGTCGCCTGGCGTCGGCCCAGAGCTCCGGAGCAGAATGCTGGCTGCCGCCGTGACGGCGGGCGAGGCGGTCGGCTATCTGGGCGCGGGGACAGTCGAGTTCCTGGTCGATGTCGATGCCGGGGATTTCGTGTTCCTCGAGATGAACACCAGGCTCCAGGTCGAGCACCCGGTCACCGAGCTCGTCACCGGCATCGACCTGGTCGAGCAGCAGTTCCTGGTCGCAGCCGGCGAAGACATCAGCTTCACGCCAGACGCGGCGACTCCGGCCGGGCATGCGATTGAGCTCCGCGTTTACGCCGAGGACAGCAAGCGGTTCTTGCCCAGCCCGGGAACAATCACCGTCTGGACGGAGCCGAAGGGACCCGGCGTGCGCGTAGATGCCGGCTATGCGGCGGGCAACACGGTGACACCGTTCTATGATCCGCTGCTGGCCAAGCTGTGCGTCCACGGCGCTGACCGGGCGCAGGCGCTGGCCAGGGCCAGGTCCGCGGTCGAAGCATTCGAGATCAGCGGCCTCAAGACCAATCTGGAATTCCATGCGGACCTGTTGGCATCCGACGAATTCTGCAGCGGTAACTACGACACGTCACTGGTTAGCCGATTGCGCCCGTGAACGGCGCGCCGACAGCGATGATGAAGCGCAACCGGCCGGCTGCGGCTGACAGGTAGGAGGGCATATGAGCGAAGTGCGCGCAGAGATGGTGGCCAACGTCTGGAAAGTCGTGGCCGCCGAGGGCGACACGGTCGCCGACGGCGATACCTTGGTGATCCTCGAGTCCATGAAGATGGAGATTCCGGTACTCGCCGAAGATCCCGGGACGGTAACCAGGCTGGCCGTGGCCGAGGGTGATGTGGTGCAGGAGGGCGACCTGATCGCCGTGATCGACTAGCCGGCGCTCACACGCCGCTGGTGGATCGCGGGTAGGCGTCCTTAGGGTCGGTGACGACATTAACCAGGTACGGAACGCCCGATTCGAACGCGCGCCGCAGCGCGGGGCCGATGTCCGGTGGCTGCGTCACGAGCTCGCCGCCGCCGCCTAGCGCGGTCACAACCTGGTCGTACCGGCAGCCCGGCTGCAGGTCCGCCGCCACGTCATAGCCGTACAGGGCTTGCATCGGGTGCTTCTCCAGTCCCCACATGCCGTTGTTGCCGCAGATCATCACCACCGGGAGGCCGTGCCGCACGAGCGTGTCGACGTCCATGAGCGAGAAGCCAGCCGCGCCGTCGCCCAGCAGCAGCACCACCTGGCTGGCCGGACGCGCAATCCTCGCCGCGATCGCGTAGCCAAGACCGGTGCCGAGGCAGCCGTATGGACCCGGATCCAGCCAGCCGCCCGGCTGCCGTGGCTCGATGTACTTGCCGGCGTAGCTCACGAAGTCGCCGCCGTCGCCGATAACGACCGCATCCGGTTCGAGCAGGGCGGCGAGCTCGCCGTAGATCCGCAGCGGATGAATCGGGGTCGCATCGCTGTGCAGCAGCGAAGCGTCCGCGCTGGTCGCCTGCGCGGCGGCGTGCTGCAGCCGGGGCAGCCACTCCTCAGTCCAGGCGCCCGCTGCACCCGGGCCGGCGTTGTCAACCAGCCCCGCGAAGACGGCGCTGAGGTCCCCGGCCGCCGATCCAGCCAGTTCGCAATGCCGGGCCAGTTGGTCGGCGGTGTCAGCGAGGTGAACGACACGAGCCGGGGGAGTTCCGTTCTTGCCGCCGAACCGCCCGTACCCGAGCCGGAAATCGAGGGGCGTGCCGGCCACGATCACCAGATCGGCTTCGCCCAGCGCGACAGCTCGAGCGCGGGTCACGAGCAGCGGATGCCCGGCCGGCAAAATCCCCCGCCCCTGGCCGTTCGCGATGACCGGGAGCCCGAAGTGCTCGGCCGCCGCCGTGGCTGAGTTTTCGGCGCCGTCCATCCAGACGTCGGATCCGAGAACGAGGACGGGCCGGCTCGCGGCCGCTAGCAACCGGCCAATCTGGCTCACGGCGTGCGCATCAGGCCTGGCCTCCGGGTCGGGCTCCAGCACCGATCGCTGACCGTCTGCCGCGGCATTCGCCGATCCGAGCAGCGCCTCCAGGCTCGCGTCGACGAAGACCGGGCCGCGATGCCGAGCGCCCGCCAGCGCGAACGCTGCGTCGACGGTCGCGCCGACCTCCGCGGCGGCGTGCACGGTCCAGGCCCGCTTGGTCACCGGCGCGAGCAGCGGCGGATGGTCGAGTTCCTGCAGGCTGCCCGAGCCCCATCGGCCGTCGGGAGCGCGTCCGGCCAGCACGACCAGCGGGGAGCCGTTGAAGTGCGCGGTGGTCACTGCGCTGACGCCGTTGGTCACCCCTGGTCCGGCGGTCAGCACCGCCAGGCCCGGGGTGCGAGTCAGCCGTGCGGTCGCCTCAGCCGCGAATACGGCGGTTTGCTCGTGGCGCACGTCAATGATCGGCATCGGCGGGCTCGCCTTCACGGCGCCGTCGTACAGCGGAAACACATGGCCGCCCGACAGCGTGAACATGGTGGTCACGCCATGCTTCATGGCCGCCGCCACTGCCTGTGCGCCGCCGTGCCCAGCTGGCTGGTCCTGGCTCATGTCGGCACGTTACCAGCAGGTAGCACCAACCATCGGGCATCAAATGCCCGGAACGGGGCGGTGTGCCCGGCGGGCGGCTCGATCATCGCGGCCGGGCTGCGATGATGACTAGGTGCCCACGCTCACTCAGCTCGCCAGCCGCGCCGGGATTCGCGGCACCGACCTGGAGTGGCTGCATGCCCTGATATCCGACTGGCAGCTTCTCGCCGATCTGTCGTTCGCGGATCTTGTGCTGTGGGCGCCGCTGCGCGGTCAGGATGATGACGAGAACTGGCCGCAAGATGCAAGCTGGATCGCTCTGGCCCAGATGCGGCCGACGACGGCGCCGACCGCGCTGATGGATGACATCGTGGGCACGGTGCGCCCCAGTGGCCCGCAGCCACTGCTGGCGGCCGCGTTCCTGGAACGACGGGTGTGCCGAGAGGGCGATCCGGAGTGGACGCGCGGGGTCCCGGTCCGGCACGAGACTATCCCCGTTTGTCACGACGATCGGGTGGTCGCCGTCATCGAACGCTCCACGAACTTGAGCTCGGCGCGCACCCCGAGCCGGCTGGACCTGGCCTACCTGAGCGCGTCGGATGACCTCACCCAGATGGTCGCAGCCGGCATCTTCCCGGCGCCGGGGGAGGAGCCAGCACTGGTCCGGTCGCCGCGCGTGGGCGACGGCATGCTGCGACTGAGCCGGTCGGGAAAGGTCACGTATGCAAGCCCGAACGGGCTCTCCGCTTACCGCAGGCTCGGTCTCACGGCGGACATCGTCGGCAAGCAGCTAGGCCCGCTGACGGCCCGATTGTGCGTTGGCGAGCGGGCTCCCAGGGATGACTCGCTGATGGTAGCTGCCAGCGGGCGGTCGCACGCCGAGACCGAAGTGGAAGCCAACGGTTCCGTCGTGCAGCTGCGGACGATCCCGCTGGTCGTCGACGGCGAGCGCGCCGGCGCCCTGATTTTGCTCAGGGACGTCAGCGAGCTGCGGCACCGGGAACGTGAGTTGCTGACCAAGGACGCCACCATCCGTGAGATTCACCACCGGGTGAAGAACAATCTCCAGACCGTCGCCGCGCTGCTGCGCCTGCAGGCGCGCCGGCTGCAGGCGCCGGAGGCGAGGGCGGCTCTGGAAGAGGCAGTGCGTCGCGTGGGATCGATCGCGATGGTGCACGAGACGCTGTCGCACGTGCCAGACGAGATCGTGGACTTTGACGACATCGCCGGCCGGGTTGCCATGATGGCGGGCGAGGTGTCGGCCCCGGAAGCGCGCGTAACACCGCGGCTGGTCGGCGAGTTCGGGATGCTGCCGGCGCTGGTCGCGACTCCGCTCGCGCTGGTGCTGACCGAGCTGCTTCAGAACGCGCTCCAGCACGGCCTCAGCCATCCAGTGGATGCCGCGGCCGGCTCGCTCGAGGTCGTTGCCGTACGCGGGCCTGGCCAGCTCACCGTGTCCGTGTCGGACAACGGCGTCGGACTGCCGGCTGACTTCGATCTCGACTCGACTACCAGCCTGGGGCTGCAAATCGTGCGCACGCTGGTGCTGACCGAGCTCAACGGCCGGCTGGAGATCGAACCGCGGCCAGGTGGCGGGACAAAAGTCTTGGTAGAGCTGCCGCTCGGCGAGCCTGCACTCGACGAGTCGGGCCTTGGCGCAGCTTTGCTCGAGGAGCGCAACGTGGCGATGCTGTGAACTGCTTACCCGGTTCCCCGACGACACAAGCTACGCGCCGCCTCCCATTCGGAGACGGCGCAACCGCGTCCAGCTATGTCAGGCTCCCGCGCGCGCGGCGACCCTGCTGCGGCGCTTGACTGCTCGCCGCTCATCCTCGCTAAGTCCGCCCCAGACACCGGCGTCCTGGCCACTCTCGAGCGCCCACTGCAGGCAAGGCTCCATGACCTTGCACCGCCGGCACACTTGCTTGGCCTCGTCGATCTGGAGTAGCGCAGGCCCAGTGTTCCCGATCGGGAAGAACAATTCCGGGTCCACGTCACGGCAGGCGGCATGGTGACGCCAGTCCATGAGTCCACTCCTCCTTGCGCCTGGTCCCTCATCGGCCCGACGCTGAGTCGCGCTTGTGAATGATTTCACGAGCTATGTTCTATGTCAGATAAATACTCTTCTGATCTTGGCTTACGGTCTGATCGGTGATGCTGGTGCTTGCCCAGCCTTGTCGCATTTCTGCGACGCCTCTGGGGTTTACCGGCGGCGCGACGAGCACCGGCCCTGCTTCAGCCAGATCCACCGCGCCTAGGCTTGCGCCCTGGTCACTCTCAGGCCAACGGGCCGGACCGCGGTCAGCAGCGTGTGCGCGCCGCCAGCCCGGCGTGAGGCGCGCGAGCGCACCGTTCACCAGGAGCGTTACAACCCTCTCAAGGTCGGCTATCAACCGCAAGACCTTAGAGCAAAGGTTCGGCAGGATTTCGGTGTCAGATCAGTCACATGGCTGGCATGAGTGCAGTGCCTGGTCTAGGCGCCAATAGCAGCGACCGAGCCTTTTTCGCTATTAACGAAATATGTAGCAGTTAGCGAATTCTCGACTACCCCGTACATGTCCCATATTAGTAGGGAATCAGCCGATGACTCGCAGGGCACGCGGCACGGACTTGAGCCGCACTTCCTCGACTTCACCCATGTATTCCCCGTCTAGCTGAAATGCCAACGGCCGGTCAGCGGATAGTCGGATCTCCGGCAGGTCGTGTCCGGCGACAACACTGCGCCCGCGCGGCGGCTCAGTCCGCTCCGTCAGCATCTGGCGAAGGGTGCGCATCGTGCCAATCGTGCCCAGACGCCGGAAGGCGAGCAGGTCCAAGCCGGTATCGAAGCTAGCGCCCGGGTTGGTGTTCACCGGTCGGCGCCCGAGGTAGGTCCATGGGGCGGAGTTGGACACGACGCATAGGTAGACCGAGCCATCGACGAGGTCAGCCGGCTCGGTGATGGTAATCGCTGGATGCCGTCGGTCCGTGACCTGGTAGTACTGGCGAAGCGCCGTCCGGGCGTACATCGTTGGCGTCAGGATCCGGCCGGATGCCCGCCGCCCTTCGACTGCCCTGACGACCTCCGCGTCGAGTCCGAGGCCCGCGTTGAAGGTGAAATACCGGCCGTTGGCGGTGCCGAGTCCGATGCAGCGCTCGTTGCCAGCCGCTAGGTCCTCGATCAGCTGCCCCGCGGCGTCGACGGGATCGTTCGGTAGGTGCAGGGTCCGCACAAATACGTTCGCGTTACCTCCCGGAAGCGCAGCGAGAGCCGGCAAGTCGGCCGCGTCGGGCGGTGCCGTAAACCCCGGCAGCTCGCCGTCGTCCCGTGCCGGATCCGAACCGGGTTCGCTCGCCCGGGCCGGATTGGCACTTCGCGGCGCCTCCGCGCAGGCTGTGCCGCCCAGCAGGCCGTTGACGGCCTCGTTGACGGTGCCATCGCCGCCAAGGGTCATGACCACGCCGAACTTGTCAGAAGCGGCAGTAGCGGCGAGCCTGGTGGCATCGCCCCGGTAACGTGTCTGCACGACCTCAAGGTCAACAGCCGAGGCGAGCGCCCGGACGATGACATCTCGTCGCCCGCGGGTTGTGGAGGTGGCGTGTGGGTTCACGATCAAGAGCGCGCGCACGCGCCCAGGCTAGCCAGCCGCCCGCCGGGCGGCCACCAGTGGCCCAGCCGGCTACTGCCACGCCCGCATCAGCCGCTCCTCCGCAGATGCCTCGGTCGGTTCTTGCGGCCGCCATCGTCGTAGCCGTTGAAGCAGTCCTTGTCCTCGTTGCGTCGGTCTTGGCCGCCATCGCCACGGCGACCGGCCATTCGTATCAGGTCACGAGCGGTGTCGCGATTACCGTTATCGGAATCGTCACGGCGGCAGGCATCGCGCTAGTCGCGCGCGCCGTGCGGGCGGGCCGCCGCTGGTCGCGGACGCCGGCGATGCTCACTCAGCTCTTCATCGGGATCGTCGCCATTTACCTGATCCAGTCGGGTCGACTGGACTTTGGCGTTCCGACCATTTTGCTGGCAGCCATCGGGTTCGTTGCCTTGCTGACGCCGGCAAGCATTGACGTGCTTACGCCGGGCCGGGTTCGCAAGTCGTGACACGGCGGCCCGGGTAGGCCGACCGCACCGGCTCTGCGGCCCCGACGTCATTCCTCGCTGGTGAGACCGTCGCGCAGCTGCGCCAGCGTCCGCGCCAGCAACCGAGACACGTGCATCTGGGAGATGCCGAGCTCGGTGGCGATCTGAGACTGGGTCATATTGCCGAAGAACCTCAGCAGCAGGATGCGCTTCTCGCGCGGTGGCAGCTGCTCCAGCAGCGGCTTTAGCGACTCGCGGTACTCGACGCCTTCGAGAGCCTCGTCCACCATGCCCAGCGACTCAGCCACGGCCGGCGCATCGTCATCGCCGGAGTCGGGCGCGTCGAGCGAGACTGTCGAGTAGGCGTTGGCGGACTCCAGGCCCTCGAGGACCTCTTCCTCGCTCATCTGGAGATGCTCGGCCAGTTCAGCCACGGTTGGGGCCCGGCCGAGATTCTGAGCCAGTTCGCCGATTGCCTTGGCGAGGGCAAGCTTGAGTTCCTGGAGCCTGCGGGGCACCCGAACTGCCCAGCCCTTGTCCCGGAAATGCCGCTTGATCTCGCCAACGATGGTCGGGGTCGCGTACGTGGAGAATTCGACGCCGCGGTCCAGGTCGAACCGGTCGATGGACTTGATCAGGCCGATGGTGGCTACCTGCGTCAGGTCGTCCAGCCACTCGCCGCGATTGCGGAACCGCCGGGCCAAGTACTCCACGAGCGGCAGGTGGAGTTCGACGAGCTCGCTTCGAATCCGCAGCCGCTCGGGGTCACCTGGCGGCAGGGCCGACAACTGCTCGAACAAGTCGCGCGCGTGACCGCGCTCGCGCGGGCCGTGCTGCGCCCGTGCCGGCGCGGGCAGGTCCCCGGCGTCCGCCAACTCCGCGACATCGGCGAGTTCATCCGCGTCGCTGAGCTCAAGCACGGCGGGCACGGCTCCGTCGGTGTCTTCAGCCGCAGGTCCCCCCCTGGCCGGCGCTGTCGACATCATCTCGAACTCCTCGGTCAAGGCGACCTCTGTCTCCCCCGTCACACCGACCCCGTTGGGCGGCCTTTACGCATCACGATGGCAAGCCTGTCTCCTGGTCCGACCCGCGCTTCGACGGTGCCAGCCAGGGCCGACAGGACAGTCCAGGCAAAAGTGTCAGCAGATGGGGGGCGTGGGTTCAGGCTCGGAACCGCGACCGTAATGGTCATGTCATCGGGGCTGAGGGCGAAGCTGCATTCCAGGTTGCTGCCCGGGATCGCCTGGGACAGGAGCATGGCGCACGCCTCGTCGACGGCAATGCGCATGTCCTCGATGTCGTCGAGGGTGAAGTCGAGTCGGGCGGCGAGGCCTGCGGTCGCCGTGCGGAGCACGGACAGGTATGCGCCATCTGCGGGCATTCGGACGGTGACCTGGTCAGCGCCGATCTCGGCCGGGCGGTCGTCGACGAGCGGCCTAGCCGCGACCGCTGCCTCGGCCGTGGCACTTGGACCCGCAGCTGAGGCGGGGTCTGGACCGGTGCCGGCGTTGGCCGACGGAACCGATGCGACCGCGGACGTCGTGGTCTCCTCCGTCACGTCCTATCCTCCGTCGCTGCGTCCTGCCTGCGGATGCCGGGCGGCCACCGTCGGCCACCAACATCAGCCTTCCCACGCAACTTACAGTGACCATCCGACTGCATCTGACACCGGCCGGGCGATTCCGCTTCGACGGCCCGACAATTGGACCGGCGGGCCGCGAACGGCCCGCCGGTCCAGTGTCTGCGCCAGGCCTAGGCCTGCTTGGTCTCCCAGAAGATCTTGTTGATCTCTTCGATCTTGCCGAGCAGCTCGTCGGCCTTGGCGACCTCGACGGTGCCCTTTGTCCCGGCTGCACCAGCCAGCTTGGTGGCTTCATTGAAGAGCTGGTGCAACTGCGGATACTTCGCAAAGTGCGGTGGCTTGAAATAGTCGGTCCATAGCACCCAGAGGTGATGCTTGACCAGATCGGAGCGCTCTTCCTTGATGATCAGGCAGCGCGTCCGGAACTCGGGGTCGGAGTTGCCGTGGTACTTCTCGATGATGGCTTTTACAGACTCGGCCTCGATACGCGCCTGCGCGGGGTCGTAGACGCCGCAGGGAAGGTCACAGTGCGCATGCACGGTAACCTTCGGCGCGAGGAGACGTGCGAGCAGCCTCATAGATCGCCTTCTCTCAGCTCAGATCCTTGGCTTGGATTCCGACAGTACATCGTCACCAGACACTGCCCGTGGGGGAGGGACGCATGCACTGGCCACTGTCGCGCGCCGAAGTCGTGGAGCGCTCGATGGAGCCAGCGCTGCGGCCGGGCGACTGGCTGCTCGTCTGGCACGGCCTGCGGCCTGCCCGGCCGCCAACGGTACGGCCGGGACAGATCGTGATAGCGGAGCACCCAGCCAAGCCCGGCATGCTGATCGTCAAACGAGCGGCCCGCCAGGTCGCCGATGGATGGTGGCTGGCGGCTGATAACCCAGGCGCTGGTGCTGCAGACAGTGGGTCGTTCGGCCCCGTTCCCAGCGGTTTGATTTACGCACGTGTGCTGCTGCGGTACTGGCGGCACCGCACGCCGTGAAAACGCAAACCGGCCCCGCTCCCAGAAGGAGCGGGGCCGGCTGTTGCAGCGGCAGGTTTAGTGCGCGCCAGCGTCCACGCCGCCGTGCGCGGCCTGCTTCTCGACCAGCAGCAGCATCTCTTCCTTGGGCAGCTTGGT
>Ga0126373_10001406_pt1 | contig 17104 bp, 17 predicted proteins | sample PanSoiMetPlot_11_FD_92545 | JGI IMG/M metagenome (GOLD analysis project Ga0126373, IMG submission 92545) | Tropical forest soil microbial communities from Panama - MetaG Plot_11 | ecosystem: Environmental > Terrestrial > Soil > Tropical forest > Bulk soil | place: Panama | collected 2016-02-17 | reverse complement strand
GAGGTCGGTCCGCCAAGTGGCGTGACCGCGTTCCACACCTTCCAGCGGTAGTGCTCGGTGCTTGCTGCCAGCTCTCGGCCATGCCGCTGTCCGCGGATGCGCGCCAGGTCGGCGGCGCGCAGATCACCGAGCGCCGCTCGCCGGAAATCCGAGTGAAACTGCTCGCCCGCCTGCACCTCTTCGAGAGTGATCCGGCCATCGGCGTGCATGCGCGTGAGGAGCGAGAGCGTGATAAATGGATCGCCAACGGCGCCGGCGGTGTCCTGGATCTGCCGTTCGCTTCGTCGGACATCGCCGCGGCGGAGGCGTTCGATGGTCGGCGGAACGACAACATCGGCCGCCACCGCGATCTCGGGCTCCGCAAATCGGCTTTCGGTCGCGATCAGGGCCGACGAGCCGTAGCACCCTGACGGCGCCGGTGGCGGCCCGAGCCGGCCGCAGTCGACGAGGCGCTCGATCTCGAGCACGGTCGGGTCGACATCGGTAAATCGCATGTCGACAGGCCACGGGAGGAGCTCCTGCCACCATGGTCGCCCAATCCCGAGCGTCGGGCCGGCGATCGTGTCGGGGGCGAGGATGGTGGTTCGTGGCGGGATCGGCATCGGCATTGCGGCAGGCCTCCCTTTGGGTTATGGGAGAGAGACCGCCATCCAACGCAGCAGAAATCGAAGTGATGGCGCCGCTCCCGAGCAGGGCGGCGCCTTTTCGCTTTATACGCGCCGGTGCTGTGGGGTCAAGATTTCAGAAAAATGAAACCCGCCGACCAACGGGGGGGAAGATCGGCGGGTTTATCTGGCGTCGCTGTTTGCCGGAGCGGCGCTGCGATCGTATGGCTTGCCATGGTAGCGGTCAATGCGATCGGCTGTGTAATTCCTGTGTAATCCAAGCCGGAAAATAGCAGATTTTGCGAGAATTCGATGGACTCGGCCGAATGCCATAAGATGCTGTAATATCAGACAAAAGAGATGGTAAGGGATGGTCGAAGATGTGTGCGTCGCAGACTGTATATTCCCGCCGCATCGGTCCGTAGCTCCGCGCCGAGCGTGGAAAAGGCCAGCGTGCTTAGAGGCGTGAATAGCAGACCGACCCCGACACCCTGAACCGCTCCCGCCGAGGCCAACCACACTTGCCCGCCATGGAGCGGCACGCGTGAAATCAGCGCCAAGCCCGCCGCCATGATCAGAAAGCCAGTGCCGAGCAGGGCCCGGTGATCGACCTTATCGATCAGATAGCCGACGGCGAGCATCATCACCATCGTTCCGAGACCGCGCGGAAACAGGGTCAAGCCCGCCTGTGTTGCATCATAGCCGAGCGGACCTTCACTCAATGCCGGGACAAAGACGATCGTCGTGAAGAGCAACGCGCCGACCACGAAATTGTAGAACACCGACGTTGCAAAATTTACATTGCGGAACACGTGAAGTTTGAGAAGAGCGAACCGGGAATGAAAATTCCGGACGGCCATCCCGCTGAGGGCGAGAACGGAAAGCGCAGCCTCGCCGATGACCTCGGCCGAGAAGGGCCATGTCTGGCCGATGCTGCGCTCGAGCGCCAGTTGTAGCGAGGCCACGCCGAGCACGAGAAGCCCGATCCCGATACCGTCGACTTGCGGGCGCTCCGCCTGATCTATAGCCGTCTGCACCGGCCCCAATCCCAATATCGCGATAAGCCCGAGCGGAACATTAAGAGCGAATATCCACCGCCACGACGCCAGGTCGGTAATGATGCCTCCGAGAATGGGGCCCAGTATCGGACCGGCCATGATCGTCGCGCCCCACAAGGCGAGCATGCGGCCATGATCTTTCTTGGGATGGAGATCGAGAAGGATCGCCTGCGCAAGCGGCTGGATGATGCCCGCTGCCGTGCCTTGAACGAGGCGAAATGGGATCAGCGCGGCCGCGGACGGCGCGATCGCACAGAGCACGGAGGCAATGACGAACAACCCGATAGCGCTGTTGAAAAGCTGCCGCGGGCCATAACGCCGGCGCAGCCAGCCGGTGAGGACCGCCATCACCGCCGAGGCGCAGAGATAGCTCGTCATCACCCAGGAGCCGAGATCGATCCCACCGCCAAAGCTTTGCTCGAGTTGCGGCAGCGCGACATTGGCGATCGTCGCGTCGAACGCCTGCATCGCCGTCGCAATCATCAGCGCGACGGTCGTCTTCCGGCGGCTCGACAGCGGCGGAATGCCCGTCTCGGCGCTCATCCGAGCCGTTGTCTGAAAAATCGCGTTGATGTAGCGCAGCAGCGAGCTTGCATTGGCGCTATTGGCCAATTGAATTCGGGGCATGCCTTGCCCACAATTGCCGTCTCCCTGTTTTGCTAAACTCTAGCCGTCCCGATTTCCGAATTCTCGTGAAATTATCAGCTGCTTTCTTCCAAAGTCAAACTGTTCCGCATCAAATACTTCGATACCCCCTGGAAATCAGAAATTCTGTGCTCCGCTGAGCTCGCAGTGTCACGGCTGGCAGAACTCTGCTCGCCAAATTTTGAGCCTGCAACCAGGGACAAATATCTTGTCGAGCCGCAGGACTTCTCGAAGTTACTTGAATCTGAAGAGGTGCCGTTTCAATTATTGGCTCATAAATGGCGAATGTCGTTCGGCCATTTTGATCCGAGCGTGATAACATTTGCCATCAATCAACAGCTGCTTTCACGAATGATCATCGCCGCCGTTAGTCCTCGCATGCCCGAACCAGTTTTCCGGTTTATCGGAGATGGACATACTAATTGGCTGGATAGTGAGTATCACCTGCATGCGATCGGCCAGAAAATGGTCGATCAGCCTGACAAAGACTACGGTGCTTGGGTCTCCGAGTTCTATAAGAGCGTCGCCAGCACAGGCCAGCCGCGCTACGACTATGTGACCGCGGCGATCCAGCGTCGACCAGGTACTTTCGTGACGCGCTACGAGAGACTGCTGCTGCCCTGGAAGACCCCCTCGGATGAGGTTCTCGTGACACTCTCGTCAAGAGGCCTACCCGATCGCGGTAATACCGCGGCAAAGCTATCAATTGCCGATCCCCAGAGCTCTTCGATCAAGAACTTTTCCAGATCCGCGTAAGCTTCGTTGGCCGAGAGATAGGTGAGGACATTCTCGATGGCTCCCGACGGCGCGCCGGGAAAGAAAATGCTATGGCTCGTATGCTTATATCCATACCCCGCGGCGACACCCTTTTCGACGAGAACCGGTGCGACGATCGCAATGCACCAATCGACAGGCCAGCGCGATACAGCACAGGCTCGCCCCAACCGCGCGAGTAGATGCGACAGCTGGTGACCACGGAAATCCGGACGAATCCAATGCGCACCGGCGCAAAACACCACTCCAGTTATTGATTTTGCGGCCGGCGCAGTGACCGAACAAAGCTGCCCCTCGTCGCGTCCTCCGTATAACATCAGGCGAACTTCCTCTTCCAGGGTCGTATTCGGCCAATAATGTATTCGGCCGGCTTGAGTGAGCACGATTTCCCCTTGTGAGTCTTCGCCAGAAATCCAATAAGAATTCTCCGGGACGAGATCACAATGGTCCGGATCAAACATTTTGACTAACGGGAACCAGGTTCGATCGGCAACCTGTTGTTTATTGATGCGAGCGAGTTCGTCAAAATCATGACGCAGGCGCAGCCGGATGCCGAGCCGCCGCGCCGCCTTGTCGCCTTCGAGCACGAAGCGCGAGAGCAATCGCGCCGGGCCGTGTTTTACCGTCAGCGCATCGGGGAGGCGGAGATTGTTTTCCGGAATAATATTGGGATAGATCAGAGTCATCGGCATTCCCGGCATCGCTGTTGTCGAGCAAAGACCGCAATACTCTGAGACCAGAGCGGTCGTTTCGCAGTAATCATTAGCATAGTGCTAATGAAATCTTGAACTCTTGTGGATTTTTACCGATCGACAACGAAGTGTCAATCTACAAATAAAGTTAATAAGGTCCGTAATTATGCAAAAATTTAGATGAATTTTGGTTAACTTTGACGCGTCTTCGACGCTTTCGCGCCCTCTTCGGCCAGCCCGGGTTTTGGGTACCAACCGCGATGAGGCAGCGGTCCATGGGTCTAAACAGCGCCGTCGTTGCGCTGACGCCGAATTGCCCGGATACTCGCTGCCCGCGTATCGGCTGAGATCCACCTATCAGGCAAAGCAAGGTTTCGGAATGAGCGGCAAGGACGAACTAAAGCGCGCGGCATGCGAGGCGATCGATCGCCATGCCGCTGCCATTATCGATCTCGGTGAGACGATCCTCCGCAACCCCGAAACCGGCTTCAATGAAGTCAAGACCGCCGCTCTCGTCGCACAGCGAATGACCGCCTTGGGGCTGCCACCGCGGACTGGGCTCGCGCTGACCGGCGTCAAGGGCCGGCTCGCCGGCGGAAAGCCGGGACCGCGGCTCGCCCTTATCGGCGAACTCGACAGCCTGCGCACTTCCGAGCACCCATTCGCCGATCCGGTGACGGGGGCGGCGCATAGTTGCGGCACAACGCGCAGATTGCCGGCATGCTCGGCGCCGCGATTGGGCTGGTCGATGTGAAGGTTGCCGAACACCTCGCCGGCGACATCGTTTTCTTCGCGGTGCCGGCCGAAGAGTTCATCGATGTCGAGGAGCGGATGGGGCGCGTCGCCAAAGGCGAAATCGAGTTCATGTTGGGCAAGCCCGAGCTCATCGCCAAAGGCCATTTCGACGATATCGACATGGCGATAATGATCCACACCGGCTCGCGCGACGGCGCCAAGACTCGGGGATTCCTCGCCCAGTCCTCGAATGGCGCCCTCATCAAGCAGATCCGCTTTCTCGGCCGGGCCGCGCATGCCGGCAGCCTGCCGCAACTCGGGATCAACGCACTCAGCGCGGCAATGATCGCGATGAACGCGATCTCGGCGCAGCGCGAGACCTTCTGGGAGAAGGACACGATCCGCATCCACCCGATCATCACTAAGGGCGGCGACGCGGTGAGTGTCGTGCCAGCCGAGGTCAGGATGGAGACATTCGTGCGCGGTGGCTCGCTCGAGGCGATCCTCGACGCCAACCGCAAGGTCGACCGCTGTTTACGCGCGGGGGCGATGGCCATGGGTGCCGAGGTCGAGATCCACACGATCCCGGGTTACCTGCCGCAGCGCAACGAAAAGCGGCTCGGGCAGATTTTTGGCGCCAATGTCGAGGCGCTGTTCGGGCCCGGCGAGTTCACAATCGGCGGTCACCGCGCCGGCTCGACCGATATGGGCGATCTCGCGCATTTGATGCCGGTGATCCACCCCTATCTCGTCGCGGCCGAAGGCAAGGCACACGGCGCCGATTGGCGGATCAACGAGCCACAGCACGGTTATCTGACCCCCGCCAAGCTTCTCGCGATGACCGCGATCGACCTGCTCTATGACGACGCCACGCCGGCAAGGGAGATCGTCGCGGGATTCGAGCCGGCCATGACCAAGGAATCCTATCTGGCGTTTCAGCGCAGGTTGTTGCGCAAGGAGCGCTACGCTTACGCGGAGCAGTGATCAGAGTACTTTCTCGAATGCGTTACTTGTCAGACGTGTAATTTACCACCGGCTCAGTCTCGCGGCTGGAACTTCGTTAACTTTGAAATGTTTAAAGTTCTGTCGGGTACGCGCCCGTCGCGAGTTCGTGCGGGCACACGGCCGGTCAATCGGGAGTACTAAAATGGCTGTGTCTGTCGAAGGTAGAGGTTTCGCGAGCGAAGCGGAGCCGCTCGGCTTGTTGACCGAGGGCGCCGCCGGCATCGCCATTATCGTTCTTTCGGTCATCGCCCTCGCCGGGACGGCCTCCGGCGTGCTGGCGTCGATTGTGACGATCGTGACCGGCGTCGGATTGATAGTGCAGGCATTCAACAGCGCTGCCGAAAATTCAAGGGTTGCGGCCAATGCGGTTCCGGTCCCCGATCTTGGCGGCGAGATGATGGTCGACTGCCTGGCTGGTATCACCGGGATCGTACTGGGTGTGCTGGCGCTCGTGGGGGTCAATGCCCCTTATCTGGTGCCCTCGGCGCTGATCGTGCTTGGCGGCGCATTGCTTCTCAGCGGTGCGCTTGGCATGCGGCCCAAAGGAGCGCAAGTCATGACCCCCGCAGGCCAGACGCAAGCCGCTTCTTACCAAGGCTCGGCCGCAACGGGCGGCATGGAGATCCTGATCGGAATCGCCGTGATCGTATTGGGTATCCTGTCGCTGATCTTTATGGGGTCCTGGGTCCTCGTACTGGTCGGTTTCATTGCGGTGGGCGCCGCGCTGCTGATGGTCAGCGCGACTTTCAGCGGCACCGTGATGCGGCTATTCACGGCGACGACCTGACTGGTCTAAGCGGGCGCCGCTCCTGTCCGGCGCCATTTTCTTATTATCCCCGCAAAAGCCCGCCCGCGAACTGGGCTCGCCGGCGGGCTTTCGTACCTCGATCGCTGCGGGAGCGCACATCCGGCTATTCGCGGTTGCGCGAGGGGCATTTTGCGTGGAAAATTCGAGCCGGAGTTGGAATGCAACAACCGGTCGAGGGTTAGTATCAGCGCGGCGCATCGAGCAAAACCTGCGTCGGCGCATGCGGCTAGGATAGGCGGCAACAATGTAGAGTGCGGAGTGATCAGATGCCTTTCGACGGAATAGAATCCCACGGGACGGTTCAACTTGCGAAACTCGAGGCGGTAGAACGCCTGCTGGCGACCGAACAGCAGTGGTGCAAGGGCAGGTTGCGTGATGCGCAGGGCCGCCATTGCCTGGTCGGTGCAATCGAGGCCGTAGAGGGCCGGCAGATGCTTCAGCGGGTCATACTGCACGCTGCCCGCGAGGTGAGCGGGAAGCGTTACTGGCGGATCGAGTTCTTTAACGATGATCCGCACACGACCCATGGCGATGTTCTGGAAGTGCTGCACCGGGCCCGAGAGAACATCATCGCCGGAATGATCTATGACCCGCAGCCGTGGCATCGGAAATGGACGCGGGCTCTCCGGAGTTTCGTCAGGCCGTTCCCCGATACTGGCGCGCGGTTCCGTTCTGGAGACCGTGGATTCTGGAATTCAAACGGGGAGCTTGCTGGCCTGCGTGACCTGCCGCGGGCACCTGCCGGTTACGCGGAGCGGAAAGAGCACTCTGCCGTGCTCGAACTGCAAGACTAAATTTCACGGGCTTCTCGATAGAGGCTTACCGCGACGCGTGCGGCCTAGCCGACACGCCCCTGGTAAACGCGCCCCTGCCTTTGACAGCCGGGCAGGGCATCGATGACGCGCTTGGTTCCGAGCGAAGGGTGACAGGGATGCGCAGCTTATGGTCGGATGCGGATGCCGAACGTATGGTCGAGCGCTATGCCCAGCAGGGGGTCGGGCACGATCTCGCACTGCGCGTTTATACCTCGCGTCTCTTGGGCGGCGAAGCGAGGCTCGTGCTGCACGGAGGCGGCAACACCTCCGTCAAGACCGTGATGCGTGACCTTCTTGATGAGGAGGTCGAGGTGCTCTGCGTCAAGGGCAGCGGTTGGGATATGGCCGCGATCGAACCAGCCGGGCTTCCCGCGGTGCGGCTCGCCCCGCTGCGCAAATTGCGCGGGCGCACAGTGCTTTCTGATGAGGACATGGTGCGCATCCAGCGCGCCAACCTTCTCGATCCCGGGGCGCCGAACCCCTCCGTCGAAACCCTGCTGCACGCCTTCCTGCCGCATAAATTTGTCGACCACACGCATTCGACAGCGGTGCTGAGCCTCGCAGACCAACGCGACGCCGCCGAGCGCTGTGCCGATCTCTATGGCGGGCGCATGGGGCTGGTGCCCTACATCATGCCGGGCTTCCTGCTCGCCAAAAAAGCGACCGAAATTTTCGATGCCGATGCCGCCGTCGAGGGGCTCGTGCTGTTGAAGCACGGCATATTCACCTTTGGCGAGACGGCCCAAGAGGCCTATGAACGGATGATCGCGATGGTCTCGTTGGCCGAAGAACGGCTGGCGCGGCGTCGCAAGCCCGTGTTCGTTCCCGCCTCCCTGCCCGCCGCGGTCGCCGGAGCCCCCCAGGTGGCACCAATTTTGCGCGGCGCCTGCGCAATCGCCGATCCGAGTGGGTCGGGCGCTTATAAGCGCTTCATCCTCGAGTTCCGCTCGAGCCCGGCGGTGCTCGATTACGTCAGCGGCGCCCAACTCCGCCGGTATGGCCGGGCAGGAGTCGCGACCCCGGATCACACGATCCGCACAAAAAATTACCCGCTCATCGTGCCGGCTCCCGAGACAGGCCGGCTCGATGAATTCAGCAAAGCCGTCCGCGAGGCGGTCGACCGCTTCGTCATCGATTATCGGGCCTACTTCGCCCGGCACAACGCGCGCCAGGCCGCGCCCAAACGCGAGCTCGACCCGATGCCGCGGGTTGTGCTCGTGCCGGGCCTCGGCCTGTTCGGGCTCGGGCGCAGCGCCAAGGACGCGCGGATTGCGGCCGACATCGTCGAGTCGACAATCGAGACGATCACCGACGCCGAGGCGATCGGCCGGTTCGAATCAGTCAGCGAAGCCGACCTCTTCGACATCGAATATTGGTCGCTGGAACAGGCGAAGCTCGGCCAGGCCACCGAGAAACCGCTGGCCGGCCAGGTCACCGTCGTAACCGGCGGCGCGGGAACGATCGGCCTGGCGACCGCGCGAGTGATGAGCGACGCCGGCGCCGAGGTGGCGTTGCTCGATATCGCCGGGGCTGAGGCCGCAGCGCAAAAGCTTGGCGGAGCGGTGCTGGCGGTCGAATGCGATGTGACCGATCCGCTGGCGGTGCGCCCCGCATTCGACCGTGTCGCTGCGCATTTCGGCGGCGTCGATATCGTGATCTCCAATGCAGGCGCCGCGTTCCAAGGCCGGGTCGGCGAGGTCGAGGATGCGGTTCTGCGGCAGAGCTTCGAGCTCAATTTCTTTGCCCACCAGACGGTCGCGCAGAGCGCGGTCCGCATCATGCTGGCGCAGAGCACCGGCGGCTGCCTTCTGTTCAACGTCTCGAAGCAGGCCGTCAACCCGGGTCCCTTGGCCGGACCGTATGGCCTGCCGAAGGCTGCCACGCTGGCGTTAGTCCGGCAATACGCGCTCGAATACGGCGCTGACGGCATTCGTGCCAACGCGGTCAATGCCGACGGCATTCGCGGCGGACTGCTGACGCCGCAATTTATCGAACAGCGTGCGGCTGCCTACGGGATGACGGCGCGCGAGTACATGTCGCGCAACCTGTTGCGCCGCGAGGTCACCGCCGAGGATGTCGCCCAAGCGTTTCTGCACGACGCGCTGGCGCTCAAGACTACCGCGGGCGTCACCACCGTCGACGGCGGCAATATCGCCGCGGCTCTGCGTTAATCCAAAACGAAGCCGGCGCGCTTCAGGAATCCGCGAACCGTACTGGCGATCGAGGTCAAGGCGGCACTTGACCGGGTAAGCGTACGGCTGATAGGGAACGCGGGTTGTCGCCGGAGGCTGCCGCCTCCGCAGCCATCGCATGGATGAGTTTTGGTTTCAGGCAGCCCCAGCGAATCCGAGATCCGCGATTGGTGCGTCAAATACCTCGCACGGACACTCGATTTACGAGAGCCGACAATCGATCCGGATGCCAAATTCGCGCGATTGGGGCTGGATTCCGCCAACTCGGTGTATTTGATTGTCGAGCTTGAGGAATGGCTCGGGACCGAGCTCACGACCGAGTTGATTTTCGAGTATCCGTCGATCGCCGAACTGGCTCGTTACCTGGCACGGCATGCGGCAGGTGAACGCGGAGCAGGTTGAACGGTTGCGTTCGCCCAAGCCAGCGATTGCAATCGAGGTTGCGTCGCTGGCCAGCATCCTTCGATATCGTGCGGCCGAGCGGCCCAATGACCCAGGCTACATCTTTCTGCCCGACCGCGGCGGCGGGCGGCATCAAATAACCTATGCGGAACTTTACCGGCGCGCGCGAGCCCTTGCGCTGCGCTTGGCCGTGCATGGCAAGAGAGGCGATCGGGCGGTCCTCTTATTCCCACCTGGCCTCGATTTTGTCGTCGCATTCTTTGGTTGCCTGCTTGCCGGGATCATCGCGGTGCCGATGATGATCCCGCGGCGTGGTAGCAGACGTGACGCCAGTACGGCGATATTTGCCGATTGCTCCCCCCGATTTGCAATCACGTACCGCGATTTGGTCGCTGTTGCTCGTCCGGATTTGGGCAATCGGTTCTCGGATGTGGAGTTAGAGTGGCTTTTCGTCGATGCGCCGGGCGCCGAGCCCAACCCCAATGTCGCGTTGCCGGCCTTAGAGCGAGCTGATATCGCCTTTTTGCAATACACCTCCGGTTCGACTTCGACCCCCAAAGGCGTGATCGTCAGTCACGACAATTTACTGCAGAATCTGGAAATGATCCGCATTGCCTTTGGCAATACACCACAGTCGACCCACGTCACTTGGGTGCCGCATTATCACGATATGGGTCTCATTCTCTGCATTCTTCAGTCGCTTTATATTGGAGCACTGTGCGTTTTAATGGCGCCGGTAAGCTTTTTACAGCGGCCCCTGAGCTGGTTGCGGGCGATCCACGAATATCGGGCGGAAGTCGCTGGCGGTCCAAATTTCGCGTTCGACCTGTGCGTGAAACGCCATCGTCCCGAAGAGATGCAGGGCGTGGACCTGTCGTGCTGGAAGCTTGCTTATAACGGCGCGGAGCCGGTCCGGGCAGCGACGATCGAGCGGTTCGCTTCGACCTTTGCTCCGTATGGATTTTCGGCGAACAGTGCCCATCCGGCTTATGGAATGGCCGAGGCGACGCTGCTCATCTCGTCCGGCAAGCGGGGCGCCGGCCCGACGCTGCTGACCGTCGACCGCGATGCTTTGCAGAATGGCAAGGCGGTTGCCTCGACGCCCAACCATCATGTTCATAGAATAGTCGGCTGTGGGCGGCCACTGATTGGTGAGCGTCTCGCCATTGTCGACCCGGACGACCGGCGGCGCCTGCGAGCAGGCCAGATCGGTGAAATCTGGGTAGCCGGACCGCACGTGGCTCAAGGTTATTGGTGCAACGCGGAGGCCACCGCTGCTGTCTTTGGCGCAATCATAGACGGTGAGCCGGCCGAAATCTGGCTGCGAACCGGCGATCTCGGCTTCCTCGACGAGAACAACGAACTCTATATTACCGGTAGGATCAAGGACCTTATCATCATTCGCGGCGTCAACCATTACCCGCAGGACATCGAGAATACGGTGCAAGACTGCCACACGGCTCTACGGCAGCATTGCGGCGCCGCGTTTAGCATGCTCGATCAAAACGATGAAGAGCAGCTGGTCATCGTCCAAGAAGTGGAGCGCACATACCGGCACCGGTTCGCCATCGGCGAAATCATCGGTTCCATTCGCGAGGCGGTCAACCGGGAACATGAGATAACGCCACGCGAGATCGTACTGATTCGCACCGGCACTCTGCCGCAAACCACGAGCGGCAAAATCCAGCGCAGCCTTACAAAACAAATGTTTTTGGCTGGCTCCTTGGCAGTCCTGCAGTGAGGGGACCGCGCACTACACGCGATAAAGGGCGTAGCGGTATCTATCCCACTTTGCCTTCCACTGCCTGACCTTTCTCGCCAAGCGAACTTTCAAGCGGCTCCCCGCGCGGCGGGCATGAGCCATATCCTCTTCGGGAGTCCGCGTGAGCAAGCAGAAATTGGCGCCACGCAGAGTTTCTCCACGCCCGATCAGCTCAAGTCGGAATCCCGGCAAGACCCGGCAGATTCGCAAACCCAGGCTGCCGATTTCTTCGACAAACCGGTCGGTACTCACCGTGTGTTCCAGAAACGCTTCGACGAATTCGAGAAAGATCCGGATATTCGGAGATCGTCGTATCGTCTCGCGCATGCCCCGTATCACGAAGGGCTCGTGACCCTCAACGTCGATCTTGACCAGATCAACGGCCAAGTCTTTGGGGAGCAAACCGTCGATCGTGACCATATCGAGCTCGATCGAACATTTTGCCGCGCCCCCCTGACCGGCGTCGGTCATTGATGCGCCTCCCAGAAATTCCGGAGCATAGTGCAAAGTCCTACGCCCGGCTGCGGCACCGACCAGCGCATTTATCGCCACGACATTGGGGTTCTGCGCTAGCCGGTTGGCATATAGCGTCCTTTTTAGCAGCTCAAAGGTACGCGGATTTGCTTCGAACGCGTATAGACGGCCGTTATTTTTGACAACAGTTGACGAAGTCACTGTATAGAGGCCGAAATTCGCTCCAATATCGAGGACGATCGAGTTCGCCCGCAGGAAACTACAGAACACCGGAAGAAAATGGATTTCCATCTCCCAGCCGAGAAGATAATCGATCGAATCGAGAGAGTTGGTGTCTACGCAAATATATTCGCCGGAGTGCAACCTGACCAAAGCCTTGTCCGCACCCACCAAAATTGGCCGCCGCACCGCTCAATTCTCGACCAGCGTGATCATCGACGGGTCCCTGGTTCGTTGCGCGGGGGTGTCGTCCGCCGCGAACTTTCCCGCATATAGTAGCGCCTCGAGGTCGAGAAAGGTCCCACCGGTGCCGAGCTCCGAAAATCTAACAGCGATGCCGCGCGTTGTGGCACCGCTGATCGTTGCAGCGATTCCGCTCGCATGCGCTCCGCCTGCGCCTCCGCAGTCGGAGAACCCGTTTGTCGGAAACTGGGTCACGGCGGATAGCGTCAGCATTACCATTCGCCCCGATACAATCGTTCAGCACCAGCCGGACGGGGAAAGCATAGCGCTCGACCAAAACACCTGCCGGGGCGTTTTCCGCTTTTCATACGGCACCAAAAGCCGTCAAGCCTTGACCGCTCTCGTCCCTCGTCAGCCGGAGTTGCGCCAGCGGTTGACGGGCCTGCTGATCGAGCCGCGCTACCCAGTCGCCGAGCTCGATTGCGACGGGGGCGACCAGACCTATGTCCTGCTGAACGACCGTCAGCTGGTGGCGATCTACCGCGATGGCGATATTGGTGCCATCGACCGCTTGGCACGCCACTATTGATCTGTGCTATGTTTCGCGCGGCGAGGCGGAACTTGCTACGGTCAATAAGGGCGGGGCGGCGACCCCTGCTTCTTTACCTCGCTCTGCTGAGCATCGGGGCGGGGCTGCTCGCATCGTGCGTCGGCAAAGAGGGCCCGCAGCCGCAGAGTTCAGCCGCTAGCCTCTTGCCGCCAGCGCTGGAGACCCCAGCCTCCCCTCCCCCCGTTCCGCGTCCGGCTCGCAAGCCAGCCCCGCCGTCAGGCGTGGAGCCTACCCCCTCTACCGAAGGGGGAACGACTGCCATGGCAACCCCAAGCCAGTCGGGGGTGGCGCTCCCTCCGTCGTCGTCGGCACCTTCCGGGTCGGAAGCTGTTACAACCTCGCTCGGGCCGACCGGATCGGCTCCTCTGCAAACCAGCGAGCTCATAGGGCTTGACCAGTCCGCAGCCGCGCGCCTCTTCGGGCCGGCGACGGAGCGATCGGAGCGGCCACCGGCCACAGTCTGGCGATACAAAAATGCTTCTTGCGAGCTCGACCTGTTTTTCTACCTGGATCTGCGCAGCGGCCGCATGCGGACGCTACATTATGCGCTGAAGGGGGATGGAAGCGATACGGCCAGGCGACAAGATTGCCTCAGATCATTGCTTGCCGAACGAAACAACTAACTTCGAAGCCGATGCCGCATCTTTTGCTCGTTGACGATGACGATTTATTCCGCGAGTCCCTCGGCCTCAACTTGATCGACGAAGGATATGAGGTCACGAGTTTTGCGAACGGCGCGGAAGCCCTTGCCTACCTCAAACGAGGCGGCGGCGCGGATGTGATGCTGCTGGATTGGCGCATGCCTCAGCTAACGGGCCTTGAGATGCTGCGGCGAATGCGCGGCGCGGGCATCGCTATCCCGGTCATCTTTTTGACTGTGCTTTCCGACGATATCTACGAAGAAGCGGCGCTCGAAGGCGGCGCCGTTGATTTCATCGACAAGTCGCGCCGCCTGCCGATTTTACTAAGACGTCTGCAGCTGATCGCCGAAGGCGGACGTCCGGCTGCCGATCCCGAGCCGGCGTATCCGCCCTCGCTGCGGCTCGGTCGCCTCGCGCTGCGCTTTGACACCTTCCGGGCTCTGTGGGACGGACGCACCGTCGATCTCACCCTGACCGAATTTAAGATCCTAACGCTGCTGGCCGAAAAAGCCGGCCGGGATGTCGGATACCGCGAGATCTACGATCTCGTGCATGGTAAAGATTTCATAGCGGGACACGGCTTGGAGGGGTATCGCGCCAATGTACGCACCTTCATCAAGCGTATCCGCAAGAAGTTCCGCGACGTCGACCCTGACTTCGACCAGATCGAAAACTATGCCGGCTTCGGATACCGTTGGACGGCTGACAGTTGAAACAAAGCGCGGTACCCGCTGGACGTGGTCGCTGACGGCAAAGATAGCGTTCCTCGGCGTCGTTTTTGTCCTGGTGCCCCTCTTTCTCTATCTCGAATTCCGTACCGCCTACGAGAAAAGCCAGGAGTTATTGCTGCGCAGCGTCCGCGTCGAGGGGCGTACGATCAGTCAGTCCTTGCTGCCGTTGCTCGAGACGGCCGATAGCGCGACGCTACCCGAACTCGGCCAGTATCTCGCCCGGTATGCTGGCGATGTGACCACTGTGAAGCTCCTTCTGCAGCCGGCTGGCGCTCATGACGGGGTAGGCGGTTTTTACTATATCGCCTCTTGGCCTTCCGTCGCGCCGAGCAATCTCGAGGCGGAACGCGAGATGCTTGCCCGTCAGGGCGTGCTCGATCGTCTCGCCGTGAACTGCCAAGGGGAAATGCCGTTTTCACTGATTTATCGCCGCCCGACGGGCGGTGCCGAGATCGTTACCGCGGTGACGCCGCTTTTAACCCCTGTTGGTTGCTGGGCGGTCGTCACCTCGTTTTCGGAAGACGCGTTCTCGGGCGCTCATCTCGGACAGCCTTACTGGGCGACGCCGCCGGTCATCATCGCGGCGCTGATTTATCTGACGATGGCGGCCATCACCTTTGCGACGTTGCTGAGCGTTCGCAGCGGCCTACGCCGCTTCGCCCGCCGCGCCCGCCGCATTCGCGACCGGGGTCCCGACGCGGGATCGTTTGCCGACCGCAACAACCTCCCGGAACTTGCCGATGTCGCGGCGGAATTCGACCGATTGGTCGAGGTCTTGCACCGTTCCGCCGCCGATATCCGGCGCACGGCGGAGGACAATGCTCATGCTTTCAAGACGCCGATCGCGGTCATCCGTCAATCACTGGAACCGCTGCGGCGCGCGCTGCCCAAAGATAACCAGCGCGCCCAGCGTGCGGTTGGTATCGTCGAGCACTCGATCGATCGTTTGGAGGGGCTCGTCACATCCGCCCGCCGGCTCGACGAGGCGACAGCCGATCTACTCGCTAAACCACTGCTGCCGGTCGATTTGGGGAGGGTCATCGGAGGCGTTATCCAGATCCGATCCGCGATCCTCGCCAGCCGCGATGTGTCGATCGTTCTCGCCAACTATGATCTTACGATCTCGGCGGATCTGCCACCCGGTCTGTTTGTGCTCGGCTGGGAGGAGATGATCGAAACCATCGTCGAGAACCTGATCGACAATGCGGTTTCGTTTTCACCGCCCGGCAGCCAGATCCTGGTGCAACTAACCAGCGAGGGGCGTTTTGCCCATTTCACCGTGTCCGATCAGGGCCCAGGGGTCCCCGTCGGCCAACTCGAACACATCTTTGACCGATACCATTCCGAACGGCGTGCCGATGAGACGGGCGAGGCTTCCGAGAGCTATTTCGGGATCGGGTTGTGGATCGCACGGCGGAATATCGAAGCGATGGGCGGAACGATAACGGCGGAAAATCGAGAGCCACACGGGCTCACAATGCATGTCCGCGTCCCTCTGGCGCCCGCCGCCGGATAAAACCCCCTTGTTCATGGATGCGAGGCTGAAGACCGGGATCTGGCTCAGAGCCTTGATCCGGCGTTGTGATCTCGCCGCGATCCCGGTCGCCGTGGTTGCCCGGGGCGACGAGGACGCCGGCGCTGTTCTACTTAAATTCAACGGCGGCCAAGGCTGCTGTTCGGTGCTTGCACAAGCACGCGGCCAGAATGGCGAGCTCCTCTGGATGCGGGCGACTGGCCCGATCCCGGTCGCCGAGATGGAGGCCGATGCCTATATCGCCCGGCAGCGCGGGCGAGATCCGGATATTTGGGTCTTGGAGATCGAGACTGGATCGGCGGAAGGGTTCGTCGATGGTCCAATCGTCTGATAAACCAGCAGCTGACACCATCAGCCACCCCGATATGGAGATCACAGAGGCGGCGATCCCGCTCAGGCGGTATTTGCGGATCGACACCTTCCGGTTCCGTCACCGGTTGTTTTCCGGCGAGTGGGGTGCTGCGCGAAATTACGACGTGCTGAGGCGCGGCCGCGCGGTCGGGATCGTCCTTTACGATCCCGACCGCGATAGTGTGGTGCTCGTCGAGCAGTTTCGACTCCCGACGGTTCTCGCCGGCAGCTCGCCTTGGCAGCTCGAAGCGGCCGCCGGGATGATCGACACCGACGAGACGCCGGAAGCTGTCGCGATCCGGGAGACCAGCGAGGAAACCGCTCTCAACTTGCTCGGGGACCCGATCTTGATCCAGCGCTATTTACCCTCGGCTGGCGGCTCGGACGAGAGTGTCGTCTTGTTCTGCGGCCGCGTCGATTCGACTTCGGCCGGCGGCGTGCACGGGCTGCCCGAAGAACATGAAGACATACGGGTCGTGGTCAAAACGCTCACCGAAATCGAGGCAATGCTCGACGCCGGCGCAATCGAAAGCGGTCATACCTTGATCGCGCTTTACTGGCTCTTGCGTCATCGCGACTATCTCCGCCAGCGGTGGGCGGTACCCTGAATCAGCGCCGTGTGAATCTCTTGAAGTGTTTGGAAAGCGCCAGGCCTTGGCGCTGGTAAGACGAGCCGATCGGCGCTCCGTAAAGCTTGTCGGGTCGAGCGATCAGCCGTTCATAGACGAGGCGGCCGACGATTTGACCATCCTCGATTAGAAACGGCACTTCATGCGAGCGCACTTCGAGCACAGCTCGGCTCCCCGCCCCGCCGGTCTCGGCGGCGCCAAAGCCAGGATCGAAAAACCCGGCATAGTGCACGCGGAAT
>Ga0126373_10001405_pt1 | contig 17105 bp, 16 predicted proteins | sample PanSoiMetPlot_11_FD_92545 | JGI IMG/M metagenome (GOLD analysis project Ga0126373, IMG submission 92545) | Tropical forest soil microbial communities from Panama - MetaG Plot_11 | ecosystem: Environmental > Terrestrial > Soil > Tropical forest > Bulk soil | place: Panama | collected 2016-02-17 | reverse complement strand
TTCGGCGACTACGACGGTGACGGATTTCTGGATCTGATGGTCGCAAACTACACGGAATTCGACATGCATCACCCGCCGGTGTTCGGCAGCAGCCAGAACTGCAAGTACATGGGAGTGAATGTGCAATGCGGACCGCGTGGACTGAGAGGCGTGGGCGACGCCCTGTTTCACAACAATGGCGACGGCACGTTTACCGATGTTTCGAAACATGCCGGAGTGGAGGATGCCGCTGGATACTACGGGCTGGGCGTCATTTGGGCAGACTTTAATAATGCCGGGCGCCCGGATATTTACGTGGCCAATGATTCGACACCGAACTACCTCTATCGCAATGATGGAAACGGCAGATTTACCGAGATCGGCATGGACTCCGGCACAGCGCTGAGTGAAGATGGGGCAGAGCAGGCGTCAATGGGAGTAGCGGTAGGCGACTACCTGCACACCGGGCGGCCGTCGCTGTTTGTGACTGATTTTTCTTTTGACTATTCGCCGCTATACCGCAATGACGGCGATTGGATTTTTCAGGATGTGGGCTACCAAAGCAACGTGGGCCTGCCCTCGGTTTTGTATGTGAAATGGGGAGACGCCTTCGTCGACCTGGATAATGACGGGTGGCTTGATCTGATTCTGGTTGCCGGACATGTTTATCCCCAGGCGGACGGGCTCCCGTCGGCAAAGGGATTTCGGCAGCCGGGATTTCTCAGCTTGAGTCAGGGGAATGGAAGTTTCTGTGATGCCAGTGATCAGGCCGGGCCCGCCCTTCAGGTTCCGCGAGTGTCGCGCGGTTTAGCCGTGGGGGACTTGTTTAACGATGGAAACATGGATGTAGTGATCGAGCACCTTGACGGCAGTCCCAGTATTCTGCGCAATCGCGGTATCGAAGGGCGGCACTGGGTGAGCTTTGAGCTTGGGGGCACGAAGAGCAATCGCATGGCGATTGGGGCCAGGGTAAAGATTGTCGCCGGAGGCATGACTCAGACGGACGAAATTCATAGTGGCGGCAGCTATCTTTCGCAGAGTGATACGCGCGTGCACTTCGGCCTGGGCTCGGCAGCGAAAATTGATTCGGTGGAAATTCGCTGGCCTTCGGGTACGATCGACACGCTGAAGGGATTGGTCGAGGATGAGTTCTATTCGGTGCTCGAGGGTAAAGGAGTGGTTAAACCGGAAGAGATTCGTCCGACAGCGAAGAAATAATCTCCGCCCGAAGCGATAACGCTCCCATTCCAGGTGAAAGAGTCGAAATCTAGTCATGCCTGAACTGCCTGACATCGCCGCCTATATCAGCGCAATGGAAACGCGCATCGTGGGTCAACCCCTCGAGCAGATCCGGTTGGCGAGCCCGTTCTTGCTTCGCACGGTGGACCCTCCGCTCACCGCAGCAGAAGGCCGCACGGTGCGCCGGGTGCGGCACATCGGCAAGCGGATTGGCATTGGCGTGGAGGGCGAGCTTTGGCTGGTGCTGCACCTGATGATCGCAGGGCGCCTGCACTGGCGCGCGCGAGGGGCCAAGCTGGCAGGGCGCCAGACCCTGGCGGCGTTTGATTTTCCCAATGGATCGCTTGTCCTTACAGAAGCTGGAAGCAAGCGGCGGGCTTCGCTATCCGTGGTCCAAGGCGAAGACGCGTTGCGAGCCATGGACCCGGGCGGCATTGATGTTTTCAGCTGCGATCTGAAATGCTTCCGCGAAGCGTTGACGGCCGAGAATCACACGTTGAAAAGGGCGCTTACTGATCCCAGAGTAATCAGTGTCGTTGGCAACGCATACTCGGATGAGATTCTGCATGCGGCACAACTCTCTCCCCTGGCGCAAACGCACAAACTCAAAACCGAGGAGTGGGAGCGGCTGTTCACGGCGACACGCGAGACTCTGTCGCTTTGGATTGAGAAACTGCGCGGCGAAGCGCGCGCTGCGTTTCCAGAGAAGGTGACCGCGTTTCGCAAGGACATGGCGGTCCATGGACGCTATGGGCTCCCCTGCCCCCGATGTGGCGAGAACATCCAGCGCATTCGTTATGCCGATAATGAGACCAACTACAGCGCTCTCTGCCAGACCGGCGGACGAGTGCTCGCGGACCGGAGTTTATCGCGTCTGCTAGGGTCGGACTGGCCGCGGACTTTGGACGAACTAGAAGCCTTGAAGCGGCGGTAGAATCCCCTAGTTTGCGCACGACGAGATCTGGTCTGGAGACGTTAAGGCGGCCGGAGACCGGCCTTGGTTGAGTTCGCGAAATCGGGTGCTGATGAAAAGGCGGAACCGCGAGATCTTGGGCCTCTTAGTCGAAAGGATAATGAGTCATGGTAGAAGCAGTGAGAGAGAACAGCAATCGGCGCTTGCGCTTGGGAATGGTCGGAGGCGGGCCGGGAGCATTCATTGGCGCGGTGCATCGCATGGCCGCAAGGCTCGATGATCGCTACGAACTGGTTGCAGGAGCGCTGAGTTCCGATCCGCGACGCAGTATTGAGGGCGCCAAGGTGGCGCACATTGCGCGCGCGTACGGCAGTTTCGAGGAGATGGCAGTGGCGGAGTCGAGCCGCAACGATGGCATCGAGGTCGTTTCCATCGTTACGCCTAATCACATGCACCACGCGCCCGCCAAGGCGTTTCTCGACCACGGAATTCACGTGATCTGCGATAAGCCACTGACGACCACGATCGAGGATGCTTTGGATTTAGCGGAGACGGTTAGACGCACCGGATTGGTGTTTGGCCTGACGCACAATTACACCGGATACCCCATGGTTCGCCAGGCACGCGAGATGGTGCTCGCAGGAGAACTCGGACCGTTGCGGCTGATCCAAGTGGAGTATCCGCAGGATTGGCTGGCCACCCCTCTCGAGAAGACTGGACAGAAACAAGCGGAGTGGCGAACCGACCCCGCGCGCAGCGGTCCGGCTGGGTCGCTGGGCGATATTGGCACGCACGCGTACAACCTTGCCTGCTTCGTGACGGGATTGACTTGCGAGCAAGTGGCCGCGGATGTGACCACATTCGTCCCCGGCCGGCGCCTGGATGACAACGTCCAGGTGATGCTGCGATTTTCTGCCGGCGTAAAGGGGGCGCTGTGGGCGAGCCAAGTGGCCCCGGGAAATGAAAACAACCTGCGTCTGCGCATCTATGGGGAGAAGGCCGGTCTGGAGTGGCGGCAGGAAGATCCCAACGAACTGATCTTTTCGCCCCTGGCTCATCCAAGGCGAAGTATTCGACGCGGCAGCGGAGGAACAGGGTCCGCCGCTGCCCACGCGACGCGCATTCCCAGCGGACATCCGGAAGGATACCTGGAGGCCTTCGCACAACTGTACAAAGATCTCGCCGACCAGATCGTTGCGCACCAGGAGAAGCGCACACCGGATCCGAAATGTCTGCTGGTGCCAGGGGTTGGGGATGGCGTAGAGGGTGTGCGCTTCATCATTGCGGTACTCGAGTCCGCACGAAACAACTCGGCATGGACTGCAGTGCCACAATCAGCGCGGCAACACGTGTAACGCCAGCAGGCACGCGTGCATCATTGCGGTACCTGACGAATGTTGCCCGCCCGACGCCGTTCAGGCAACCTCGACCGAAGTCGCAACCGGTTTCTTCGAGCATGAGGCCGCTCGGGAGACGAAGCGGCTGGAGTGGTTGGTTAGACTGAAATTCCTTCCGAGCGACAGATGTCTACTACCGCGAGCCGGTGCGTGGCCCCGAGTTTTTTCAGCATGCGATGGATGTGGTTACGGATCGTGTGCTCAGCCAAGTGCAGATGGTTCGCAATTTCCTTGTTCGTGAACCCACGAGCGATGAACCCCACCAACTGCTGTTCGCGATTGGTCAGACCCAGCGTGGTCCGGGCGTGAAAGTTTGGCAGCTGGTTCTGCCGCGCGGCAAATCGGAACAAAAAAGCGCAAACCTCGCTGGAACACGCGGCACCGCCGCTGGCAACCGCCCGCACAGCTCCTACCACCTCAAAAGCGGAGGCGTCTTTGACAATGTAGCCCATGGCGCCCTCGCGAATGGCTTGGAGAAATTGCTGACCATCCGTCTCCATGCCGATCATCACCAGCTTTAGATCAGGCAAGCTCTGACGCACATCACGCACAAACTCCACCTGCGCAAGGTTGGTGGTGAAGGAATCGATCACGAGCACGTCGGGAGCCGCAGCGACTATCTCCTGCAGCGACTCGCCCGAAAGCGCACAACATCCGACTACCGCAATATCATTCTTCTTAGAAAGAATCTTTGATAAAGCTTCTCGAAGAAGACGGTTTTGAGCGAGTAGAAAGACACTTAGTGCGACTTCCTCCTTCATGCAAAAACTCCACACACCCCAGCAAGCGCGCGAGATGTGCTCTCACGCTGAACGCCGCCTCGCCCTCCAGCTGCAGCCTTCGCTTGTTACCAACAATCTTCAGGTAAGGGTGTTTCGTGTAGTTAGCTGAGGACCACACTGTAATCGATTCAGAGTAAGGTCGCTAGTCAAAATCTTGTCGCTTTTTTGTCATGGAATCGCTTTCTACCGCCCCGCAGAAGCGATCGATTTTTCTTTGTCCAGGACGCCCAACCGCAGCCGAGGAAAACGCTGGCTGAACGCCGTCGCGGTGGAAAGGCCAACGATACCCGCGCCAATTACAACAACGTCATACCGGCGCTCACGCATAGGGACCGGAGAGAATTTGATTTCTTAGTAGGCATTTTTCGCGATCAAGCCGGAAAAAATGGTCATTATAATGATCTTTAGATCGAACAAGAAAGTCCAATTTTGCAAATAATAAAGGTCATACTCGACACGTTTTTCGATCGAGGTGTCCCCCCGCCAGCCGTTTACTTGCGCCCAGCCGGTGATCCCGACTTTGAGCGAATGGCGGATGTTATAGCTGGATACCTCCTGCAGGAACTTGTGCACAAAATGCGGCCGCTCCGGCCTCGGACCGACTACGCTCATTTCCCCTCGCAGCACATTGAAGAATTGAGGCAGCTCATCGAGGCTGGTCTTTCTTAGAAAGGCACCGAACGGAGTGACGCGTGGGTCGCGTTTTTTCGTCCAACGAGTATCGCTCTCGGATAGCGCGGACTGCCGCATGGTCCGAAATTTGTACATACGGAAAGGCCTGCTGTTCAAGCCTACTCTTTCCTGGGTGAACAGAACATCTCCCGGCGATGTGATCTTAATTGTTACGGCAATAAGAACAAGCAAGGGTGAAGTCAGCGCTAACACAAGCGATGAAAAACACACATCAAAAGCCCGTTTCAACAAGGCGTAATCCAAGGATTCGGTCGGAGTCGCCATCAAATCAAGCATTTGTATGTTGCCGATCTGAAACAACTTTTCCCTGACCACCACGCTTTCGCCGAGATCAACCACTGCCCGCGCGGGAAGACAATTTTGCTTCAGAGCCTCCATCACCCGAGGCAGTTCGCCAAATCGCGACACCGGAATCGCGATTACCGCCTCATCGATTCTGCTCTTCAGTATTGCCAGCTGCTCCAGTTCGTATGTGTGAGCCCTGCTCACCCGCGAGCTTTGTCCCGGTAGCCGAATATAGCCAGCCACCTCGCAAGCGGCGAACGAGAGCCGTTGCAACCGTGCTGCGCATTGGACCGCAAACTCGTCCGCTCCAACAATCAAGAGTCGGGTTGCATGGGCTGGATAAACACGGTGCCGGCATAGGATGCGAAAAACGGCGTGGAGGGCAGTGGTAAAGCATAACAGTGCAAATACATCACAGATCAAAAGCCCCCTGGGAAACAGCTGATTTCCGCTGAAGTACATGAGCGCCAACAGCAGGAAGGAGGTTGCAATGCAGGCAGACCAAGCATTCCGTACACCAGTGCGCTCGCGAAAAAGCTCATCAAAGTTTGTTACGTTGTACCTTTCTGAAAGGAGGGCCCACGCAACCGCGCCGAGCAGAAGCTGGCCCATGTGGTCGCGCGGCTTGAACAACACATCGTGACTGAAAATGTGACACACCCAGGTCCACAAGACCACTCCCAAACTAAAGGCAGGGATCGGAAGCAAATACGTTCCTAGTCGCAGAAAAAACCGATAGATTCGGATGTGAAGGATCATGATGAGATCGCTCGTTGATGAGAAGGATTGATAAGTTAATTGAGCTGTGGATAAGTCAAAGACGCAAAAAGGAAGAGCGGAATACCTACGGTATCGATCAGCGCGCTCGAGCGAAACGCATTTTTGCTAGGTTGAATATGCCGCGAGGAAGATGCCGAACGAGTCCTTACACCATCATGGGATTCGATTGGTCGACCATTACCTGGAGCAGCCCCTTCCGCTCCAAATAGTTGCGCAGGCAGTCATGCCACCCCGGCATCGTATTTATGCCGATCTGTTTCAACGCACGATTTTCCAGCACGGAATACTTTGGCCTCGGTACCTTGGCCGGAAACTCATTGTGACGAGCCGGCTTCAAGTTCGCACAAGTGCCGCTCAGTTCGAAGATGGCTTGTGCAAACTCATACCACGTACAACTGCTCTCGGCAGTTGCGTGATACAGCCCGTAGCAATCGGTCCGGATAATGGCTATGACTTGCTTAGCGAGCTCGGCGGTTCCGGTGGGGCTGACAACTTCATCCTGGATCACGCGCACCTCGTCCCGCTCCCGCGCGAGCTTAAGCATGAGCTCAACAAAGTTATTTCCGGCCTTGGCCCGGCATGGATGGGTGCCGTACAGAGCGGAGGTGCGTACCACGAAATGCTTCGGCGTGATCGTCCTGACGAAGGCCTCTCCCGCTAGCTTCGTGTTTCCGTAGACATTAAGCGGGACCGGCAAATCGTTTTCGACATACGGGGTCTGCTGGTTCCCGTCGAACACATAATCCGTACTGATATGCAGCAGCTTCGCATCGTGTTCGGCTGCTATTTTCGCGAGGTTGCGAGCGCCTATCGCGTTGACTACAAACGCACGAAGCGGTTCCCGTTCACAGTGTTCCAAGTTGTGCATTGCGGCGGTGTTGACAATCACGTCGGGAGTCGCCCGAACGATCGCATCCCGCAAAGATTCCCAACAAGAGACTTCAACCTGATCGTGTGTAACACCCACCACCTCCAGACCCGTCTGACGGCATTCCGTGACAATGTCGCTACCCAACTGCCCGTTTGCCCCAATCACTGCTATCTTCAATGCCCTACTCCTACGGGTCTGCTCAGCGTCGGGTGGCTCATGCCACTCTCGATTTCGCGGAGAACCTGAATGTTGTAATACGCAGGATTGTGCCAGTCAGAAAACTTGCTCTTCTCGTGAATTAATTGACGGACGATTCCACGAACGTCGTTCTGGGGATGAAAGCTGAGGACATTTTTGGCTTTCTCGAGGCTTACCTTGTAGTTCCGGAAGTCCTGCATGTGTCGAATGGTGAGGTTTACTTTGATTCCCAGCTGATCTTCGATTTCAGCCCGGACTAGATCGCCGACCTCGCCTACGGTGTAGTTGCCGGAGGCCACATTGAAAATGCCAGATACGCTCTCGTGCGATTCAATCGAGCGGATGTACGCACTAATGGCGTCGTCAATCGCCAGAATCGGCCGCCAGATCGAGGGGTTGTTGATCGTAATTGCGCCTTCGCACTGGGCGGTCCGGAACATGGTATTGACGATCAAGTCGAGACGCATTCGAGGACTGTATCCACAGATCGTGCCCTTGCGTAGCGCGATGACAGAAAACTTCTCGTCCGCCAGGTTCATCACCGCTTGCTCGCCCTGGAGTTTCGAAATGCCATACGGGTAACAAGACGACACTGGCCGTGTTTCATCGTACAAATCGTTGACGGTATATCCGTACACCGAACAAGAACTCGCGTAAATATATCGTCGTACACCTGCTTTTTTCGCTACATATGCCAAGTACGCCGGGGCAGCAGCGTTATAAACGAAGTTCTTGCTCGGTGAGTACTCCGCCATTGGGTCATTCGATAAGCCGGCGAGGAAGATCACTTGATCGTAATCCGTAAGATCTTCAACCGTAACGTCAAACAGGTCTTTGTTAAGAAAGCCAGCCTCCACGGGCAGATGATTACCGAACCATAACAGGTCAACGACATCCACTGAATAACCGCGTTCCAATAATCGTGGAATCAATGCCGACCCGACGTAGCCCGCTCCACCTGCAATTAATAACCGCATGGTTCCCATCTCCTTCTTTCTGACGCCCTTCGTCTACTGTTATGCCTCAATGGCCTGGAGCGAATAAGTAAAGTGTTTCGCATTGGGAGAAGCTAACCACTCTGCCAACGTCTGTGCGTTCCGGTCCTTTTCCGACACAACCGGGCGTCGAATTGGCCAGTCAATTCCTATTGCCGGGTCATCCCACCGAATTGCTGATTCCGCTTTGCCGTTGTAGATTCCTGTGCATTTGTATTGCACTTCGGTATCGTCAGTGAGGGCACAAAAGCCGCGCGCAAATCCGGCTGGGGCCCATACCTGTTTCCTATTCTCCGCGCTGACCTCGACCCCTACCCAGCGTCCGAGTGTAGGCGATCCGACCCGCAAATCGACGGCCACGAGAAAGGCTGCTCCCCGTGTCACTCGCATCAACTTTCCCATCGGTGGCTCCCACTGAAAATGAAGGCCTCGCACCACCCCCTTCCGGGAGCGAGAGTGATTATCCTGAACAAAAGAACCGGGGAGCCCTAGTTTCAGGAAGTGATCATAGCGATACGTTTCCATAAAGAAACCACGATCGTCCTCATAGCAGTCCGCGGTAAACACAACCACTTCACTGAGAAGGCATGCCTCAACATGAAATCCCATATTTATGTTTCTTTTCCCACTGTGAGTGTCAGGTACCGACACAATTCATGGCCGTCTTACGACCCGTGGTCCCATTGCGGCCAAGCATCGATGAGGAGTCCTTTTACAACCTGGAGTGGAATAGAATTTGCTCAGCTGCCATGGCGAGACTTTCGGCGCACAGATCCGGCTTGTGCGTCCATCTTGAGCAGTTCTCGAACTGAGTAATGAAAGCCGTCTTGCATCCGGCGCGCTGACCTGCAAGGATGTCACTTGCTGCATCTCCTATCATCCAACAGTCACGGAGACGCAACTTATGTTCCTGGGCAGCTCGTAAGAGCATACCCGGCCTGGGCTTCCTGCAATCGCATTCCTTTACCTTTTCATGGGGGCAATAGTAGATTGCGGCAATATGTCCGCCCCTGTCTTCTATCGCCATCTTCATCTTGGTGTGAATGTCATCCAGTCGAGCTTGCTGAATCTGTCCGTTCGCTATCCCGCGCTGATTGGTGATGATAATAACTTTGCGGCCGTGGCGAGAAAACGCGGCAATGGCCTCCAGAGCACCGGGAAGAAATTGCACTTCGTTCCAAGCGGTCACATAACTGCCTTCTGGAGCCTTGCGTATTATGACCCCATCGCGGTCAAGGAATATCGCACTCATGATGGAAGTGGAGCTCGATGATTTCGCAGAGCGTATGCCCCAGCCACATATGTGCCTCTTGGATTCGCGGAGTAGAACTAGAAGGTACGCAAAGGCAGTAATCCACCAGGTACCGCAAATGGCCACCGTTACCGCCTGTGATGCCTATCGTAGTTAGACCTTTTTTTCTGGCTGTATTCAGAGCCGCAATGACATTAGGCGACTCGCCACTGGTGGACAGTCCGATGGCCACGTCCCCTTCGTTTCCAAGTGCCTCTAGCTGGCGTGAGAAGACTTCGTCGTATGAGTAGTCGTTAGCGATGGCTGTGATACTGGACATATTTGTCGTAAGGGCAACGGCAGCCAGGGCTCCGCGGCTTAGCAAGTAACGGCCAACCAGTTCCGCGGCAATGTGCTGTGCGTCCGCCGCGCTGCCGCCATTGCCAAAAAGCAGCAGCTTTCCCCCGGATGCGAGGCATTTTATGCAGGCTTGTGCGGCCTCATCCAGGACTCCGAGTAACTCATCGTTGGACAGCATTGATTGCTTCAGCTCGATGCTCTCGCGCAACCGATCACAGGCCAGCCGCGTGCTGAGCGATACCATTGTCATGCGTCCTCCACGTCTGTAGCCCGCGCATCTCGAAAGCAAATTCTTTCGGACACGCCCCGAGCACATTAAGAGCCTGCATTACCTTGTGCTTCTTTTCGAACTGGCAATACAAAAGCATGTATCCTCCGCCTCCGGCGCCCGTAATCTTCCCGCCAAGGGCTCCGTTTTCACGCGCCACTTCGTACATTTCATCAATTCGAGGATTGCTGATTCGCGGTGAAATGTTCTTCTTAGAGTCCCAGGCTGAATGCAGTAAGTCGCCAAAATCGTCGAGTCGTTGCCGGAGCAAAGCATTTTTCATATCGACAGCGAGTTGCTTCTGATCGCGTAGGGCCGTAACAGTTGCGTCGTCCTGATTTACGAATCTCTCGGTTTGATCTTCAATGATGTGGTCTGACCTGCGGGTAGAACCGGTATAGCAAAGCAGAAGATTGTGTTCCAATTCGTTTACGACATCCTGGTGAATGCGTAGAGGATTGACGATCACGCGATCGCCATAAAACTCTATAAAATTAAAGCCACCGAAGCTGGAGGCGTACTGATCCTGATGTCCTCCTTGAATTTGCAGATCCTGGCGCTCGATCAGGTATGCCATATGGGCGACTTCGTAGTCCGTCAAGGGCAGGCCTTTGAACTCTTTCACCAAACCGACTAAGCCGACGATCAATGATGAGGACGAACCCAGGCCGGATCCCGGCGGCGCATCACTGTGCAGAAAGACATCGAATCCTTTCGAATCTTGCGCCTGAAACCGCAGGATCGTGGCCTTTACCAGATCGAGTCGGCCATCAAGTCGCAACTCCTCGCAATCCAAAGAGATCCCCAGATCCACCGATTCAATGCGGATTCGCCCATCTTCTCTTGCCCGCAGGCTGCCCCAGGCATAGTGATTGATCGTTGCATTTAGAACACATCCACCTTCTCGCTCGGGGTAGGGTGGAACGTCGGTACCCCCTCCTGCAAAGCTAATGCGGAGCGGCGCCTTTGTACGGATCGCAGAGCCGGAACCGTTCACGCAATTCGCCTTGCGCTCTCTGAAAATCTTCCGGGACTCCGATGTCGACGAAAGGTGCGTCGGTGACAAAACCATAGCTTCTCCTGTTTGCTGCTAGTCGTGGAAATACTTCCTTTTCGAGTGAAATTGTGCGGCGCTTACCCAGGGTGGCCAGCACTCTCTTCTCGAAAACGTAGACGCCGCCGCTGATAAGCGCGGTTTTCTGCCTTCCATGGTGGTTACTGCTCTTCTCAAGGAACGCGGTGATTCTTCCCTTGCGATCGAGCTTTAGTGAACCATAGCGTTGCTGATCGGCCACCTTGATCGTGGTGAGGGTTGCCAGGGCGCTTCGATCGTGATGAAAGCTAACCAATTGTTGAAGATTCACGCCCAGTAAAGTGTCGCCATTCAGCACGATTACCCGGCTGGCAGAAATCATAGATTCGGCTTTCTTGACAGCGCCTCCTGTGCCTAGCAACCGTCTTTCAATCGAATAATCGACGTGTAACCCCCACTTACGGCCGCTTCTGACAAATGTTTGTATGCTGCTTCTCTTATGCCCCACGCAGAGAATGACGTCCTCGACCCCTTCCGAGCGCAGCCAACAGAGCAAATAGTCCAGAAAAGGCCGCCCCGCAACCGGCGCCATGATTTTTGGCCCCGCGGAATAAACCGAGCGTAATCGGGTGCCTAAACCGCCAGCCAGAACGACTGCCGGTGGAAGTTTTCGAGAGTATTCTGACTTCACTGCCGTTGTTATCGGTGCCAGCCGGAAATTAGTCCGCCGAGGAAAAGAGAGGCCGAGACCCACAAATTACGCCGGCTGCAGCTTGCTCCAACAGGGTTTCCATGCTTCGGGTCACGACTTCCCAATCGTAGGCTTCGATGAAGCGGCGTGCGCGCAATGCAATCTGGCTTCGTAGCGTCGCACTCTTCAGAAGAAGGATAACCTGCTCTGCGAACTCCACCGCCGTTCGGCCGATGAGCAACTCGTTCCCGCTGACCACCGGCAAATCTCCGCATGCTAAGGGAGTTGAGACGACTGGAGTGCCAATGGCAAAGCCTTCGCCCAATTTGTTACTGACTCCAGCTCCCACGGTTAAAGGGGCCACCGCAACGGCGGCTTTGGCCAAGTAGGGCCGAAGGTCTGGCACAAAATCGACGATCTGGAACCCCGGAATCGTTCGATAGCCCGCCAAAGCGGCGCTTGCCCCGTTGCCAACCACTAGAAACTTGGCGCCGGCCACCGCTTCCCGTACTCGTGGAAAGACCTGCTTGAGAAAATAACCGACCGCGGAACGGTTGGGGCGATACTCCAGGCTGCCAGTGAACACGATAAGGTCGTCTTCCTCCTCGGAGGCAAGCTTAAACGCGTATTTGCTGCAATCCACGCCATTCGGCACTAGCTCGTAGCGGACTTCGGGAGCTTGCCGCCGCACACAATCGCGGTCCAGGCGCGAACAAAAAACCACGATATTCGCCCGGCGCGCGAGAGCGCCTTCACAGCGCGAAAACTTGCCATACTCCTCCCAGCCCAAGACTTTTTCCCACCATGCTCCAGCATTCATCAGGCGCTGGTTGTAGAGAGACATCGAATCCGTCGGATCGCAGACCATGGGGACCTTCAGGTCCGTCGGAATGAACTCGAGCGCCCTCCAACGTTCGACATACGCCACATCGGGGCGGATCTGTTCGCATAGCCTGCGTACTGCGTCCCGCGCCGCTTGCGACTCCACATAAGCCATCCGTAACGGTTTCTTACTCGGGAGAGCGAGCGCGCACTGCATTGCCCCTTTCAGTTTGCTATGAGCGACGTGGTTGACGGTTCGGCAGTGCGTATTGAGCCATTCCTTCTGCCCCACAGTCGGCTGCGTGCCAGAAAGGCAAACAAGATGGATTTCGTGCCTTCTCGCGAGCCGCGGGATCAGGTTGAACGAGCGTACTTTAATTTCCCAGGGAACGAACGGGACGGCATAAAGGATTTTCATTAATGATTAAGGGCTAGAACTTGCCGAGTTCCAGCATGGTTTGCCACGCGTAACGGCCCAGCTTGGGGAACGCGCCGATCAAACTTCTATCCATACGGTCTATGGTCCTAACCAGCCAGAACGCTGCCCCCTCACTTGCCAGGTGTACCGGGGCCACGAGCACAGCGAACACGTAATGTTCCGTGTACCGGCACTCGGAAAAATACTGTTTTGCCAGTTGGACCTCTTCCACAGTCAGTGGCATTTCATCTACAGAGCGCGCAGCCGGCGTAGCTTTACGCATCAGGATAGCGAGTGGATGATGTGCCATCGGCTCCATAAAAAACGCCTTGCCTCCCGGCTTCAGCACACGCGCAACCTCACGGTAAGCCCTTGTCAGTTCCAAATGGTGCAGGATACCGTTTCCAAAGACATAATCGAAGGCTGCGTCGGGGAAACCGGTGTCATGCGCATCGCGCGCAGAGAAATTTGCGATAGCGCCGTTGGGGATTTTTGTACTCGCCAGTTCGACAAGGGCCGGAGATATATCTATGCCTTCGACTCGTGCTCCACGTTTCACCAAGGTGAAGCTGAAACCGCCGTCGCCACAACCATAATCTAGTACGCGTTTGTCACGTAGATCGACGCTTGTCCAAACCGGGCCCCAAATTGGACTGTGCTCCGCCTTACTGTAGAAACTGGATGACAAGCGGTTAATTAGTCGGCGATCCCCGAATTCATTCTGCGCGAGGGAATCATGAAATTCCCTCTCCCGTTCAATCCGCCGCGTGTCCACTTCCTGCCTCTAAACGCATTGACTGAGATTGCCCAACAACAGCCGATTTGACCGGCCAGGCTGCAACCTGCCGTAAGAGTTTCCATTCCTCGTGGGCCGCGTGCGATTTTGCGACTGCCTTCTTTGTCCACCGCACAATCAACGAACACAGCGCTATCGCCTTTGCGGCGCGCGCGACAATCCAGCCACGATGCTTCTCCAAAAAGTAGAACACGCTGTAGTATGCCGGGGCCGAAGTCCAGCGATAGCGCTGTCCGACGGTGCCCCCTTTTATATGTACGATGATGGCCTCAGCTATGTACTTGATGTCCCAGCCTGCGTCGTACACTCGCTTACAGTAATCGGCGTCGTCCACGTACATAAAGAAGTTCTGATCGAGCGCTCCAACCTGCTCAAAGCACCTGCCTCTTATGAGCATGCACGCACCGCTAACCAAAAGGTGCTTCCCCAGCTTCATGGTTTGAGGCGATACAGGCGAAGACCATTTAAGGTAGGACTGGGCATTCTTTCCTACAACTCGAGACAACGAGGAAGCTGCTATCTTGCTCACCAGCCAGCCCGGAACCCATGCCTTGATATCAAAAAACGAGCAAAAACTGACGAATATACTCGGCATAGGCCCATAGCTCATTTGCACTGACCCATCTGGATACAGCAACTTTGGAGCGACTACCCCCACCGAGGCATCCTCGTCGAGCTCCCGAAGCAGCCGATCTAGTGCCCCTGGCTGTACAACCGTATCGTTGTTCAACAACATGTAATGCTGCCCCTGCGCTGCTTGAAAACCGAGGTTATTCGCACCACAAAAACCCAGGTTGCGGTCGCTGCGAATTAAATGCACTTTGGGGTACAGCGTCTCTATGGCTTCACAGCTGCCGTCAATCGATGCGTTGTCAACCACAATTACCTCACACTCGCAATGTGGAGGATTCGCATAGATGGACTTCAGACATTGACATGTGAGCTCACGCGTGCCCGTATTGACGATGATGATCGAAAGATGCCCCATTCACGCTCCCTCAACCTCCCAGCAACTGTGCTCGAAGCACACCGTTCGCACTCCGTTGTCGACTGCTGCATCCCAACAACAGCGCAGTAATCACAGATGCCGACAACCCCTGAAACCACTGCCCCGTAGCCGCAACCAGAAACGTAAACGAAAACGCGATTACGACGTAAAGATAGGCTAACAATGTTAGAGCCAGAAGGTTGCCACGGTTGCGTGAAAGCCGGGTAGCCGCAAAACCCAGAATACCGGGTACCACGAACAATCCAGTGACGCCAAAGTCTGAGTGCAACTCTCTAAGAAATGTGCACGTGTTTACAGGTTCCGGGGTGCTGTAGAAATCTTGGTGGAAGGGAACATAGGTGGCCAACCCAAGCTTCGACATAAACCTATAAACCGACGCAAAAGTGTAGCGTCCCCAGGGGGAATTCGCCTCCCTTATGTCATTCTGCAGGTATTCACTAAAGCCAACCGCTGGCCCAGAAACATAAAAATACAGGGAAGGAGCAACCGGAATCCACTCGGCAACGCTTGTCAGCGCGGGCTGCTCGTCTGGAAGAGATGATATAAGATCTGTTCTCGCAAGACTTACAAAGACAATTCCGACAAGACAGGTGATTGCCAGCACAGCTTTCTGAATGCGGCTGAACGACAACATGTGCGGCTTTGGAGATAGCGCCAAAGCAATCAGGAACAAAGCACAGCTCAACAACATATCGAATCGTGAAACCGATAGTATTCCTGTAATTGTTGCCACAATGAGAGGGAGAAGCGCAACCCAACCGATTCGCCCCTTACTTGCCGCGTAGACGCCGGCCAGCGGTGCGGCAGCGAACGGAAGGAAGCCCAAATACGGAATTCCCGTGAACTGTCCAGTTTCTTCAAAACTTGCTGCATAGATTTTGGGGGCGCCGACCGTGACAGCCATCAGAAGATTCTGGTCTATCTCTCTCATGATCTGTATCGCAAGCACGGCACAGGAGATGAGACCGCCAATGCTTAACAAAACAATCGCCAACCGTAGTCTGGCGAGAGAGTTCACCGTTACTTTCGGTGGCGGCACCTTCGAACCTGCCATAGCTGCGGCGCTTCCCAGATAGATCGAGATCCATGCAACGATGATGTAGAGCCATGACTCGTCTGTGATCGAGTTGTATCTAATCCAGTGAAGTTCATATGCAAATAGACTTGTCGTCCAGACAAGGGTGTACAGAGTGAGGTGGTTTAGCCAGTTTTTGCAAATAAACCGCGCTAAGCACATCATCCCGATGCACCAAGTGGAAAGTGCCAATAATGTCATTGCAGAGATCTAAAACCGCTGGACTCTGGCCATGCTCCCCTTGCCTAGTCGTCCACGAAAGAAGTCTATGGTTCCCAAAATGGCCGCCTTTACTAAATCGAATCTAAATTGAACGGCATTGCTGACAACTAGCGCGGCGAGGCGGAGCCAGTGATACGGGACAAGGACACAAAAGAACTGCCATTTCGGAAGGGTCTTGCGAGCAAACAACAAGCGATTCCTCTGGCCAAAGTATGTTGCCAACCTGCCTGCGGTCGCCTTAGAGACCTTATGGCGTACTAGAGAACCAGGCGCCACTATGACCCGCCACCCACCCTTCTTTGCCCGCAGGCAGAATTCGGCATCCTCCCAGTTGAGAAAAAAGTCAGGATCCAGCCCGCCCACTTGCCTGAACACCGCCGCGCGAACCAGCATCACCGCGCCAGGCACGTGGTCGAAATCCTTTTTGTCCCATTTCGTAATTCGACTGGACTTGTCTCGACCTAGCATCTTGATGCGTCCGAAGGGTTGCTGAAGATTTCCGCCCAAAGCCCAAAGTACCTCGGGCCTATCGTGGTATACGACTCGAGCTCCGATAATGCCTGCGTCGCAATTACGGCGTGCAACACTCAGCAACTCGCTGAGGAATTCGGGGTCCACAACAGTGTCATTGTTGAGAAGTAAAATGTACTGGGCTTCGGTCTCAAGAGCGAAAGAAATTCCAATGTTATTTCCACCTACATACCCAAGGTTTTCTTGGTTGCGAATAACGTTTAGCTCAGGGAATTCCTTTTGCAGTTTCTCGGGTGAGCCATCCGTAGAGCCATTGTCGACCATTACAGTCCGAAATGCAGGATGATGAACCCGTCGCAGCGAGGTCAAACACTCGGCCGTATCCTCATATTGATTCCAGTTTAATATTACGATCGCGATATCTTCGTCAACTCTATTCACAACCAGGCGTTCGCCGGAGCCGGGTTGTACCTTTGAGGTTTTTTGCTGCAGCGCAGTTGTCATGAAGGCGAAGCTCCTTCTAGCCTGTCCTGATGACGAAACTTCCGAATGCCCGTTAGCAACTCGCTGCGGCAGA
>Ga0126373_10001401_pt1 | contig 17117 bp, 10 predicted proteins | sample PanSoiMetPlot_11_FD_92545 | JGI IMG/M metagenome (GOLD analysis project Ga0126373, IMG submission 92545) | Tropical forest soil microbial communities from Panama - MetaG Plot_11 | ecosystem: Environmental > Terrestrial > Soil > Tropical forest > Bulk soil | place: Panama | collected 2016-02-17 | reverse complement strand
ACTTTAGAGAATGAAAGCCTTCGAGGGCAGATTACGTAGGGACAAGACCTACAAGCGCCCGTTAGTACATTGCAGACGTTTCAATCACCACCAGGGCTTCAAACCTGCGAGTGGGAAATCGGCGAATAATCATGTGCCCACGAAAGCCGGTGTGGGAGGTCTTATTCGATTCGCGCTCCTGGGTTAAACTTTTCTGGTGCGACCATTCAGTTCATGGGTGGATTCACTTACAAAATTTCGTTCCGGAGTATGGTTAGGGAGGCAATAGCACTTGAGCGCGTCTCTCCAGAATGATGATTCTCCCGAAAAGTCTCGCTTTCTCATAGTGCACGACTTTCCACGTCCGGAAATAGAGACACTCTGGAGGGATTTTCTACGTCGCGTGGAATTTCCCGCGCACTACGACACGCCGGAGTTCTTCCTTGAGCCGCACTGGACAGCTAAATGCCCTTTTGCCGTGCTGGCTTTTACTGAATCGAGGATTACTGGCGTACTGACAGGAATTCATCAAGCCACCGAAGTTGTTTCAGGCTTGCCGTCGCGCCCGCAGATAAACCTCGATCAGAACGCCGATCTTCTTCTGACCACGGACATTTTGGCAGAAGGTCTCCTGGAGGAGGCCGGAGGGGCCAACTTGATCACCGTGTACAGTTGGGCCTCTACGCCATTGCCCGGCTTTCAGCGCCTTGGCTTCAGGGTTCGAGAACTGGAAGGAAACGTCGTACTCGACCTTGGCCCTGGTGCGCAAGCCTTGTTCGACCTTTTTTCCAAAAACCGCAGGCGAGACGTGCGGCTTGCGATTCGAAACGGCGTCGAAGTGTCCGAAGTGACCACGGCTGAAGACTTGCGTGCTTACTGGGAAGTCTATTCCGCATGGCGGAAAACCGAGCGCAAGCAGATCCATCACAACCAGACTTTCGTCAATATTGAAAAGATCCATAACCTACAGAGAAATCACCGCCGTTTTATCGCTAGGTATCAAGGCAAAGTGATTGCCGCTTCAGGCCTTCGTTTTTGTTCCGGCGGTCTCATAGAATATTCGAATAATTGTTCCCTGGATGAATTCATGAAGCTAGTACCGAACGATCTTCTGGTCTGGCGCGCGATTGAGTGGGCCTGTCAGCAAGGATTCAAAAGATACTCTCTTGGGGGTGCGCATCCATTCCTCCGAAAGTGGGGCGGAGTTGTAATCCCTATTCATCGGTATCGTTTGGACCGTTCTTTTTTCCGTCGACATGACCTGAAGGAGAATCTCGCGACCGCAGCTAGAAACTTGGTCCGCCACATGCCTCCATCGGTGCAGGGACGAGTCAGGAAGGCACTGGGGAAACAAAAGGTGGCATCCAGCCCTAGAACACCGAAGAAGTAGCCTCGTTCAATCAAGTGTTTGACGCGGACAGGGGTGTCTCGATGTCTATCGGCTTTTCTAGTGCGGGTCTAGACCATACTGAATCGCCCTTCGAGATGGAGCATTGTTCGAATTTGAACGGCCGTTCTTGCGATACAATAAGCCAGCCAATTACTTCCAGAATAACGTTGGACCGTGGATAGCAGAATCCGCGGTCTGCCGGTATTTGAGGGGCAAGTCCGACAACGGCGATTTGCTTTGTCGACTGCTGATGGGCCGCAGGACCTCTCGCGGGGTGAAAGCGGCGGAGTTGCGACGGTTTATTCCGGGGGGGAGCATGAGTGCATTGCGAGCTTAAAGTCCCTTGTAATTTCGAATCCTTCATTGAAACCTATTCTCAGTAAAGTCAACAAAGTCCGTTGCCAAAGTTGGGATCGAATTCATGGTGTCGATACGTATAGGGAACTTCCTCTTGTTGGCATGGCGTTTCAAAGCAAGAACAAGACGGATGGTCTTGAGTATCAATCGCACCATCCAGCCGTCACCCGTCTCGGCCTGACGGCGATCCCAATCCGCCACGAAGACTACACCTTTATCGATATAGGTTGTGGGAAAGGGCGAGTAATGCTGGTCGCGTCGGCGTTCCCGTTGCGCAAGATCATGGCTTGGAATTTTCGCCACCATTGGCGGAGGTCGCCAAGCGAAATCTACACAGCTATCGCTGGGCCATCAGAGATGCCCCGAAATTACCGTCATCACGAGAGATACATTGGAGTGGTTACGTCCTCAATTCGAGAACTTGAGGGGGTGGCGCTACAAGGATGTATCGGCTGGGCAGTTTTGAATGTACGCCATCAGAGCGGCCGGCTGTCTTCGTATCCGCTGTCCTAGTCTATCTGCGGCTTTGAGGAATTCGCTGGGGGGGAATTGGGATCACTACTCCGTCGCACCAAAGTATACGCTAAGAATGTGGCTGAAGCCGTGACCGGAAGAAAAAGCGCCGGACGCGACCTCACGGTGTTTCCCGAGGATCTCTTCATCGTTTCTTATTTGCGGTCGGGCAGTACGTGGGCTAGGTTTCTGTTTGGCAATCTCGTCCAAGACGAGCCGATCACTTTTGCAAATGTGAACCGCCTGGTCCCCCTAATTTACGATTACCCGGACCGGATTCTTCGGCGATTGCCCCGGCTGATCAAGAGCCATGAATGCTTTGATCCGCGGTATCCCCGCGTGATTCACATCGTACGCGATCCAAGGGATGTTGCAGTTTCGTTTTATTACTACAACATCAAGGTTGGCGAGTTACCTGATGGCTATCCGATGAATGAGTTCGTAGACCGCTTTCTCGCTGCCCGCACCGCTGGCTACGCCGATCGACTAGGCTCTTGGCAAGACCATACCTTGAGTTGGCTACGCCTCCGTAACGGCAAGCCTGGTTACAGAATTGTGCGGTATGAGGATTTGTTGTCGGACACAGCGACCGAAGTGAGAAGGCTGGCAGATTTGCTGCCGATAAATGTCCAGCCAGAAAGAGTTGCCCGCGCAGTTCAACTGAGTTCGGCTACGCGAATGCGTTCTCTTGAGCAGCAACAGTGGAAACAGTGGGGTACCACGAAGAATACGCGATCCGACATCGGTTTCGTTCGGGAGGCCAAGGCAGGCGGGTGGCAGGGAAAACTTTCTCTCGCTTCCGTCCGTAAGATCGAAGCGGTGTGGGGTGACACGATGGAAGAGCTCGGATACCAGCTTTCCGAAGGTCCAACCGCCCCTGCAACTACGGGCTCGCTCGCCCCTCCGTCTATACTTCCAAGTCCTCAGCGGGAGTGACTGGCTTCCCCTGGGCGAGACTTCTGTCGTGCTCTCCCGCATGCTTTTCGATCACTCGCTTAACGGAGGCGGCTATTTCTTCACCGAGCACTCGAACATGTGGTTCGCGAAGTAAATAATCGTGGTCGAAATCGATTTCGTGAATTTCCACACCACTTTTTGTACGTGCTCCCCATCCCATCTGAGGATCTTTGACATAATAGTACGGTTGTTTCGGGCGCTTGAACAAAACCACTGGCGCGCTGTAGGAAATGGGAATGTCCTGGCGAGGCCAGTAAGTGTCCTGCCAATCGGTACGAGCCGGAAGCTTACCCATGAGGCGTTGTATTCTATTGCTTGCTGCCTGTTTGTAGAACTGAAGTTGTTCCGCCAGGCCTCGGGTGCTTGCGTCGCGCAAACGGCGCTGGAAGTAATCCACGCGCCAGAGCCACGGCCGCTGGCTGTTGTGAAGAACCCAAGTATCAATGACGGCAAATAGTGCCACTTCTTGACCTTGAGCCTCTAGCTCCATGACCACGCGTTCCCCGATGTGAGCACCATCGCACAAACCGCCCAGACAATAAGGGCCTTGCGGCTGCACACTCTGCATGGCCATGACGTACTCGACGGCCAAGGACTGCATTTCCTGCTCGGTGTAGGGGCGTTTTCCAACGATTGGAGCATGTCCTTGGACCTTGTAGACGTTCTGATCCGGTCCCATGTGTCGCGCCAATATTGCGTATCCGAGGGATTCCTCGCCCGGCGGGACGATGGCAAAGAACGGCAGCCGGCTGCTATCTCCTCGTTGAATTTCCATGACGACAGGATCGGAGGTATTCTCCTGCTCATTGATAGTGCCAACCAGCGATTCCACCGTTGCCCCACGAAAAAGAGCCGAAAGGGGGATGTCACGGCCCGTGATCTTTTTGATTTGAGTAAGCAGGCGAGCCGCGGTTAACGAGTGCCCACCCAGATCGAAGAAATTATCTGTGACGCCGACAGAGTCTAATCCCAGAGTGCGCGCGAAAGCGGAAGCAAGCTGAGACTCCAACTCACTGCGGGGTGCGACGGCAACTCCCAAATCTCCTCGTTCGACCGGCGGCGCAGGCAATGCATTCCGATCCACCTTACCACTCGTGGTCATCGGAAAAGACTCTACGACAACGAACATGGACGGTACCATGTGCTCGGGAAGTTTTCCCCCAACTTCTCTGCGTAGCCGGTCAACGTCCAGATCTCGATTCGGAGCGGCTATCAAGTAGGCCACAAGTCGTTTGTTGCCCGGGTTATCCTCGCGCACGGCGACGACAGCCTGTCGGATGCCAGAGCACTCCCCTAGGACGGACTCGATCTCTCCCAATTCAATGCGAAACCCGCGAAGTTTTACCTGGTGGTCAATTCGCCCCAGGTATTCAATATTCCCATTGCGTAGAAACCGAGCCAGGTCACCCGTCTTGTAGAGGCGAGCGTCCTGTCTCTCGCAAAATGGGCTTGGAATAAATTTCTGGGCAGTGAGATCAGGCCGGTTTAAGTAACCGCGAGCTAGCCCAATCCCGCCAATGTGCAATTCCCCGGCGACACCAATCGGTACTGGCTGGAGATTTGCATCGAGGATATAGATTTGTGTGTTGGCAATGGGACGGCCGATCGGAACAATCACTTGTTCGCTGTCTGCCCGGCAGGCCCAATACGTTACGTCGACGGCCGCCTCTGTAGGGCCATAAAGGTTGTGTAACTCCGCTCCCAACCTTTCGAAAAAACGCTGCTGGAGCTCAAAAGGCAGCGCTTCTCCACTCGCAAATACTTGTCTTAGCGAGTGGCAGCGTTCCAGACCTTCGGCTTCCAGAAAGATGCTGAGCATTGATGGTACAAAATGAAGCGTGGTGATTTCCTTTTCTGTTATCAGATTAACGAGGTACGCTGGATCACGATGGCCCCCCGGTCGAGCTATGACCAGCGTGGCACCGGTCATTAATGGCCAGAAAAACTCCCAAACAGAAACATCGAAGCTAAAAGGAGTTTTCTGTAAGACGCGGTCTCTGCCGCTTAGCTGGTACATATCCTGCATCCACAACAACCTGTTCACGATGCCTTGGTGAACGTTTGGTACTCCCTTTGGCTTTCCAGTCGATCCGGATGTGTAGATTGCGTAGGCGAGACTTTTGCCCGCCACCGCAACTGAAAGATTGTCGGTACTTTCTGCAGCCAGTGATGACCAATCGCGATCGACACAAAAGAATTCGGGGCCACCTTCCGGCATTCGATCAAGCAGATGCGCTTGCGTTAATACCACCGGCGGCGCCGCATCGCGCAACATCGTTCCCAACCGGTCTTTCGGGTATTCGGGGTCCAAGGGTACGTACGCTCCGCCCGCCTTAAGGATGGCCAAAAGAGAGGTCACCATTTCGAGCGATCGTTCCATGAAAACCGCAACTAGCACGTCCGGGCCCACGTTGAATCTTTTCAGAAAATTCGCTAATTGGTTGGCACGATTGTTCAATTGCTGGTAGGTGAGTTGCTCGGACATGTACATCACTGCCGCAGAGTCTGGGCTCTTCTGAACTTGCTCTTCGATCAACTTATGGAGAGGCACCTCGGTTGGATATTCAACCCCGGTGTCATTCCATTCCACCAGCAACTGATAACGCTCACTCTCGGTGAGCAATGGCATAAGGGAAACCTTACAGCTCGGACTTTTTACGGCAGCCTCCAAGAGGATACGGAAGTGATGCGCCATGCACTCGATCGTCGAAGCGTCAAACAGATCGGGGTTGTAGCTGAAGGTGGCTTTCAGTGCAGACTGAGTGACCACCAACTTCACAGACAGATCGAACGGTTCCGTCTGGCTTTCCACCTCGAACAGTCTTACCCCTTGTGGAAACTCTGGTTCCTCCGCAACTTCATCCACGATGAACATGATCTGGAATAGCGGATGACGGCTGATATCGCGCTCCAGATGCACCTCTTTGATAAGGGTCCCAAAGGGAATATCGGCATGGGAGTATGCACCTTGCACAGTTCTGTCGACGCGGTCCAACAGGTCGGCAAATGTTGGTTCACCCGAGATTTTCGCGCGCCACAAAAGTATGTCTTCTAGCGGACCAATCAGTTTCTGGAACCCATCTCGTTGGCGACCCGAAACACTCGTTCCTACGACCATGTCCTCCTGTCTACTGTGCCGGAAGAGCAGAACATAAAACGCGGTCAGGAGAGTCGAAAGAAGGCCCACTCCTTTGTGTCGGCTAAGACCTTGCAACTGCTCTAGAAGCGGCGACTCAATCGCAATTTTCTGTTTGGCACCTCGGAAGGTTTGTAGTGCGGGTCTTGGTCGATCGGTGGGCAAGTCGATGCTCGACGGCGCTCCGGCAAGCTGTTCCTTCCAATAGGAGAGATCTGCCTCTCTCAGGGTTTCGCGGGCTATCGCGATTTCGTGGTATTGCTGAATTCCCGACTCTTGAAGCGACCTTCCGCTTATTCGCGCTTCGTAGCGCAAGTGGAGTTCGCGCAGCAGAAGCTTTAACGAAGCCTCGTCGCACGCAATGCGATGAACAACCAGCAGGACCGCGTGCTCCGTCTCGGACAACTGGAAGCGCGTTGCTCGCAACAAAGGGCCGTGCGTTAGATCAAAAGGAAGCTGTACAGCTTCCTGCGCGAAACGAAAAAACCGGGCTTCCCGCTCTTGCAGCGGGAATTGCCTTAGATCGACAGCTGGCACATTCATAGCAACTCGTGAAAGTACGACCTGAACCGGCGCGCCGCCAATGGTGTGGAATTCAGTCCGCAAAATTTCGTACTGCTCAACCATTTCAGCCAGCGCAATTTCCAACGTTCGGCCATCGAGCGAGCCATTCACACGCAAGCCGCAGGAAAGGTTCTGAGCCGGATTTTGCGGATAAACTTGGTTCAGTACCCAAAGGCGCTCTTGGAAGCTAGAAAGAGGAAGAGGTTGGGGCATTTTCCTTTTATCGATCACGCTGGATTCATTCCACAGGGGCAATTGCGCTATGCTTTCTAGCAACTCCGACGGGCAATCCGAGAGCGCATAAGCATATTGCAGAAGGTTCCATCGTAGGATTCGGGAACCTAAGTATTTGTCTATCGCAACTTTCGTGCAGCAGCCGAGGAAGCCTGTTACGGAGCGAGCCGGGTTGCTAACAAGAAAGTTATCGCCTAATAATTCTACATTGGCAGCACAATCAGAAATTTACAAGCTCTTCCATGGGCAATTGCCAACCTTTAGTGTGCTGCTTTGTAAAGTGTTGAATAATATAGCATTAACCGTAATTTGCTCGTTGGTTTGGTGGCCATTCGGGGGCACTGTCCTAACACTGCAGGACCTGCTCCATTTGGCCACCGGATTATTGCTCCGACCCTTTAGGCCGCCCAAAGCGGGACATTCGAGCCATGAGTCTGATGCCGAGAGGTTCTTGAGTGAGCACATACCATGTTAGGGCGATTCCATAGGCGGCCAACCCCGCCAGAAGATTTAACATGAGCTGCGGGTAACGATGGGCATAGTAGTATCGCTGCATCACCACCAGGACAAGGGTCATCGGCAGGCAAAGGAGGGTTGGGTAGAGATACGCCTCCACTACAAATGTTTGGACTGGAATATCAAGCTGGCGGCACATGTGGCGTGGCAAAAAAAACAGTGCGGTGATTAGCAAGGGAAGTCCCGTGCCGATCGCATCTCCAACGATTCCCAAAGGCCGCACCAGCGCAATGCTCAGAATCAGATTGATAACGCCTTCCGCGAGCACGACATAGGCCAAAGTCTTATGCGAACTCATTCCAAACAAGATTCGGGTCGACGTCGACTGCGACTCCCAAAGCACTGAGGGAATCAGGAGAATCAGGAGCACTACGTAGCTTGAGACATAAGCAGGACCCACCCAGGCTTCGATGACGGATTTACCCAACACCACCAGAACGGCCAAGATGGGAAACATCACCAGAGCGCAAGCTCGGTTACCGGAAATGAAGATCTTTCGGAGTTGAGCGTAGTCTCCGGTCGCATGGAAGTGACTGGACATCGGAGTGAAAATGTTGGCCAGACCGCTAACCACATTCCCGGCATAATCGACAAGGCGTGCTCCGATGGAAAAATGCGTGATTGCCGCTGCCGAGAGGAAGGTACCAATGATTACCGCGTCCGTCTTAAAGCGCAATTGAAACGCAACGATAGCCAGGAAAGTGATCGAACTATAGTTGGCGACTTGCCGGAACGACTCTCGGGACACGTATTTCCATCCGTATCGAATCCCGAGCAAGCGGTGCGCGATCAGAGACCGGACTCCGGAGGCGATCAGAGGAAGCGAGACAGTGATGAGAGCGACGGTGAGAAGTCCCAAGCCATGCCAGAGGACGTAAATGATGAGAACGGCCCGCAATAGCGTCGCAATAATGTTGGTCCAGTTTATCAAGTAAAAGCTCTGCAGTCCCTCCAGAATGCCCCCGGAGATTCCTAACGGAAAGCCCAGGGCCACTGAATATCCCACGAGCAAAAATAGGATTTGCGCCTGTTTAGGAAAACCCAGCGGAACATGGAACAACCGGTCCACGTAAAAGGCGCCCACCGTCGTCGTCACCATCAAAACCATAGCAACACAGCTATAGGTGAAGACACTAGTGTTGACCAGTCGTGCGAGTTCCTCTTTTTCGCCAGTAGCCTGAAACTTGGAAACATAACGAATCAGAGAAGAACGAATTCCGAAGTCAAAAATTCCGTAGTAACCGGTTACGGAGAAGATTAAGACCCATAACCCAGAGGCTTCGTCCCCGAGGTGGTGCAGGATAAACGGCCAAAGGAAAAAGCCAACAGCAATATTGACAGCCAATCCTGCCCAGCTCGACACCACGTTTTTAAGAGCTCGGATCTGGAGACTCATTCACTTAGGTCCGGAATTGAGGCGAACGTCCACGAGGTGGCTGTACTCCGATTTCGGATTGATACTTCCGGTGAATGCGTTCTAGTATGCGTGCAGGCAAGAAGGGGTGCGAATCCCGACTTTTCGAGTCTAAAGAAAACGCTGAGAATGAGTGCTGAGCTCTCTATCATTTTCCGTTGCTGGAGCGCCGTCCCCTGTCTAGAATACCAGCCCGGTTGTCGGTTTCTTCAACTGATGAACTAAGACCCGCTGTTTGAAAAGGGCCGCATTCGACAGACCACCCGCCCCCGCACTAAGCCTTTCGAGTGCTTGTTTCCACAATAAACATCTCACCCGCCGGCCCGGGCGCCCGGCTGAATGATGGATTAATAAAGCCGGCGCGATGAAGAGCCATCGTCATTCCCCGTTCCGTCTGAAACGATTCCGTCCGGCCTCTCAAAAACCCAACGGTCGTGCCGGTGAAATGGAACCACACTCCATTGGCCATCACGTACAACCGAAAAAGCGTAGGAACGGGTTTCGGCAGAGCCGTGTGAACAAGTTCCGCTAGCGTGAAACTGGGAAGATGCAGACTTAACGACAAACCGCCGCCGGGCGTGAGCACGCGATAAATTTCCGTGAGCGCCTTCTGAATGTTCATGTAAGGCAAGGCCACAGAAGAAATCACGCGGTCGAAGTGTTGATCCTCGAAAGGCAATTTCTCACCCGCGCCGAGGACGAAAGTCCGCTTCGGAAATCGCAGCCGGGCGGTCGCCAGACTGCGTTCGTCAATATCAAGTCCAGTAACTTCATCGGAAGGTTTGACGCCCCAGGAAGCTAAGTCCAAGCCCGGCCCGCAACCCAGATCCAGTACGCGCATTGATTGCCCCTCCAGGCGAAACCACAGTTCTGTTTTCAACACCCGGCGAATTGAACGATCCGCGCGGCCCGCGAATTTTTTGAAGCTAAAGAACGAGCGAGCCGGAGCCGTCAACCGAATGTGAGGTTCTGTCAAGGCTAGCAGTTCGTCTTTCAAAAACGGTCCGCAAGCCAGCAGACCTGACAGCAGCGGATTGCGTCGATTGGCCTTTAGTGGGGTCTTCTCCAAAGTATTGACGAAGCCGCCCGCACTCTGCACCAGGGCCACACCGGCCACAACGTCCCATTCGTTTTTCGGAGTCAGAGTAAACGTGACGTCGGCCAAGCCCACGGAGACGGGCGCGAGCTTGTAGGCGACCGAACCCATGGCCTGGACCTTGAAGCGATCATTCGCAAACTGCTTCCACTCGCCGCGCTTCACTTCGCTGCGGCTGGCCAGAACAAGGACTCCGTCGAGGCTCTTGCGCTGGCGAGCGCTGGCAGGCTTCCCGTTATAAAACACACCGGTATCTACAGCTCCAAGGAAAGTTTCGTTGGTCGCGGGATTATAAATTCCGCCGGCCACAGGGATGTCGCCTTCGACGTAGCCGATTGAGACACAAAACTCGGGCAGTCCCTGAACAAACTCCCGCGTGCCATCGAGAGGATCCACGATCCATACACGTTCTCGATCCAGCCGAGAAGGATCGTCCGCAGTTTCCTCCGACAACCAGCCTTCGCCATCGCGCAACAAATTCTGGCACAAAACAGCGTCAACCGCTCGATCGGCCTCGGTCACCGGGTCGTGCCCGGTCACTACCATTCCGGCAAATCCCCGCATCGTCGGCGGACGATTGGCGACACGCCCCTCGATGTGCCCCTGAAAAAGCAACAGCAACGGAATGATGATCAACAAGATACCAACAGCCATCTTGATGAAATTGTTCACTCCGTCTCCATACAGGTGACGGATGTGCATCAGCGGTTTCACGCCGCAGACGGATCCGGGAATGCTACCCGCGGAAAGTGCCAGCACTACTTTCCGCCGCACCGTTCCTTTTTTCAGGTGCAGCAAGCTGGCGGGAATTTTGGTGAAAAAATTGAAGAGCGCGTCCGAACCGACGGCCATCAACGCCGGCACTCGCAAGCCGAAGATCAGGATCCCGACCACAAAGCCAACCAGAATTTTTCCCACAACCAATGGCATGTCCATCTCGCTTGCGGTTACGCAGACGTTCCGTTGACTCCGATGAAGCCCTCTCGTTCCAAGTGCAGCATAATCTCCTGCGCCGCCTCTTCGGGGGACAGTTCACCGGTGTTGATGGTTCCTCGGCATCCGTCGGAGCTTCATAAGGAGCGGAAATTCCGGTGAATTCTTTCAGGATTCCCGCGCGCGCCTTGGCGTACAGACCCTTGCGATCGCGCTGTTCGCAAACCTCCACCGATGTCGCGATATGGACCAGGATGAATCCACCATAAGGCTCAATCGCGTGGCGCACGTGTTTGCGCGTCGCATCGTAAGGAGCAATGGGCGCGCAGATGGCGATGCCGCCGTTTTTCGTGATCTCAGAGGCGACATAGCCGATGCGGCGGATGTTGATGTCACGATGCTCTTTGGAAAAACCCAGCTCCGAGGAAAGATTTTTGCGGACCAGGCCGCCATCGAGCAACGTCACCGGACGTCCTCCGACTTCCAGGAATTTTGTCAGCAGCACGTTGGCGATCGTCGACTTTCCTGAGCCCGAAAGGCCAGTGAAAAAGATTGTGACGCCCTGCTTGCTGCGTGGAGGGAAGCTGCGCCGCAGTCCACAGTGATTGGCATCGGCCACAAGACGCCGCTCGACAGCCTCATGTTGTGGCACACGCCCTCGTAATCGGCCTTTGTCATGAATCCGCGCAGCGGAGAAAAGCCCCCCTCATCAACAACTCAAGGTCGCAAATCTGACGCGCCGTCAGATCCCACGACGGCCACTCGCGCGAGTGGGATTTCAGTTCTGCCGCTCTTTCCGGGCTAACAATCAGATTGACAAGTTCGCCGCCGTGCGAACCGCTCGGATTTCCGATCGATTAGCACTTCAACTGCCACGCGTCGCCCCTCGTGCATAAAGCCGCTACATATCCTTCTCCGGCAGCAACTTCGCGGAGTGACCAAAGTTTCGCCTCGCCAGGATTGGGACGCGTTGCAATGAGCGCATTCTCCGCTCCTGCCCCGAGAGATACGTCGAACTCGCACAGAGGCAAAGAGAGTCCGGCCCCGGTGGCCTTGATGTACGCTTCTTTGCGAGTCCAGCAACGAAAAAACCCTTGGCGCATTTTTGGTGGCTCCAAGGCGGCGAGCTCTTTCTGCTCTGCCGCCGAAAAAAAACGCCGCGCAAGAGCTTCAAAATCCAAATTGTTCCGGATTTGCTCGATATCGACTCCCACCTCCCGCCCGCGTGTGAAAGCCAGCAAAGCTCTCGATCCCGAGTGTGACAGGTTGAATTCGATCGGATCCGACGCGCGGCATGATTCAAGAAATGGCTTTCGCTTCTCTCCGTAGCCGAAGCGCAATTGCTCTGGATCGCACCCAATATAGCTGCCGAGCAGAAGGCGCAGCAACCCACGCGTGGCGATGAAATATTGCTGATCCCGCGAGAAGCGAAAACTTTTCGCGCGTTCCAATTCATCGCTGGAGAGAACCCGCTGCCATCTGGCTTCGCCGACAGCGACCGCATGCAACTCGACGCGCCACAAATGAACTTCGTTCGCGGGCAGCGTCATTGCTTTCCCCGCTTCGAATTCAGGACCCGCAATTTGCATCGAATCGCTCACGTTGCTGCAGGTTACCTCGCCCCCTTAGATTTGCAAAGTCCCGTGCGTAAATCTTGCAACAGGTCTTTCCCATTGAGCCGATCCCCAGTATGCTTTAACTGGAGCTTCCCACGAGCATTCTGTGCAATCCCTACCCCGGCTGAGCGACCAGTCGGCGATTGATCGCTGGGACGAATGCGTGTCGGTCATTGTGCCTGTCTACAATGAAGTGGCGCATCTGGAAGAACTTCTGCAAGCCGTTGTGGTTTCTCCCGTAAAGAAGGAAATCATCATCGTCGACGATGGCTCGACCGATGGCACTCGCTACAAACTGCGGGCCTTGCCGCAACGCAACGACCTCACCATCGTCTTCCACGAACGCAATTGCGGGAAGGGAGCGTCCATCCGCACTGCTCTCGGCCGACTCGTGATCTGGCGGAGCAGGTTCCCCGAACTGAGCAAATCGAAAAACCGAAGGTCGACCGACTCGCTGGAATCATTGTGCATGGAGACAGGCGCAATGCCGCCCCTGGCGAATGTTTCCGTCGATTTAGTCGTCGGAGTCACCGGGCGCCTAGAGCGAATGTGTGAAATAGGCTATAAAGAGGTTGGCATCTAGTAATCACGTTAGTATAGAGAAAAGCTGATACGCCTAGAAATCGACCGCGGTTTCACCATGAGAAATTATGCGCCACATCTCAGGAGCCAAATCACCTGCCTTAGGAATCTCTAACGCACACCGGCTATGGCAGCGGCCACAGCATCGATATCGGCGCCTGGGTCCTTGCCATCGGATGCCTTACCCTTGTAGGGACTCGTGGACAGTAAGTGGTAGTCGCCGCCATTTCCGCCGTTGTAATTGACAAATTGCACAGGGGACAGCGACGCCTGAAGGAGGTTGGGCGATGGCCAAACCGCGGAAGTAGTAGAAGAGATAATGGCGTTGCTGGTAAAGGTATAAGGGGTGAAGCAGGCATTGAGCGTCGTGAGCGGAGAATTGGAGGCGGCGCAGTTAGTCAAGCCACCGCCCGTTGACCAGACTGGGTAGGTGCCTGCATTTACGATGCTGTTGGTGAAAACGAAGTTTTTCATCGGGGTTGTGAATGCGCCGACGATGAACAGATGCGATGACGGGAATGCAGTCACGTGATTGATAGTTACATTCTGAAGCGTGGGAGCCCCGGCCGAGGTGGAGACCTGCGCCAGTTCACTGGGGCCGTCAAACTTCGCCCCATCGATATCGTCAACGACGATGTCATGGATGCTGTAACGTTGGCCATCCCGCGGGGCGCCCGTACCAGCCAAAGCGTTGGCGATCTGCAGTCCCGCCCCCACATGGCTAATCGTGGTATTACGGATGGTCACATCCGTGACCTGGCAAATCGGGCACACATTGCTTCCATTGGTGGCTAGCTGATTCTTTGGCGTGATCAGGATGCCAAAGCCCGCTTGAGAGAACCCGCCCCAACTGTCCTCCATGATGTTGCTTTCAACCAGAACACGCTGCGCATTTTTCAATTCGAGGAGATTCTTGACCAGGAATGGATTCCCGTCGGTTCCACCTACGAATCCCGGTTGCCCACGTAACCAGGTCAGGGGCTTAAAGAAGTGATTCCGGCTAATCTCGATATCGGCGGGTGTTGCAGTCGCCGCGCCCCCACCGAATAGGATGTTTTCCCCGGACGCCTCGAGGAAGTTGCCCGAGATCTTGTAAGGGCCCATCAAACCGCTACCAAGACCACCAGCGATGGTCTGGGAGTCAGTGCAGCCTCCAGTCTTCGAGACACAATGAAAATCCGTCAGGGAGGAATCTACGACCGAAACGTATGTGCTGCCTTGAAGCCAGAAACCGCGGTTTGTATCGTCCCGGGCGGTGCCATGCATCCACACTCGGTCAAGAATAAGGTTGTTTGCAGTTCCCCCATTTACGATCGAGGCCAGCGCATAGACCAATCCAGTCCCCGCGGCCCGCGTGATCTCCAGTCCCATCAGGCGATAGTGGTTTGCACCCGAAGCGAAGATAATCGGTCCATTGCCTTTTGTCGGCATGAACAATTTGGGAAGAACGTTTTGGGTCGAAGCGCAGTTCAAGGCAGGTCGGCCAGGCAGCGAAGAAATGCCCGCGTAGCAGGGCGTGAGGCGCCTGCCTTCGGCCGGAAGTGCGGAATCATCCGCACTCGTACGCACGATGATCCAGTGCTTGTCGTCACACGCTTTTCCTGGAAAAACGAACGATCCCGTGAAGGTGGCGCCGGCAGTGAGAGAGATTGTGTCGCCACATTTGGCGGAGTTCAAGGCTGATTGCTAAGCAGCAGGCGTGCTTACGAAATGAACCGTTCCCGGAGCAGGGGTGTCTGCAAGCGAACTGTTCACGTATGCGCGTGGCAACTCCGCTGGGCCGTCAAAATTTCCAGTGCTTGAGGCCGAGACGCTCAACGTGAGCTTCTGAGAGGCGGTATGCCCGGCGGCATCCGTAACCGAGGCAATCATCGCGAAAGCGCCGGACTGGCTCGTAATGCCGCTGATCGCCCCCTGCCTTGCATTGAACGAAAATCCTGAAGGGAGAGAGCCCGAAATTCTCCAGAAATACGGAGTGGTTCCCCCCGAAGCTTGCAAGCCCGCTGCATAGGGTGTTCCTTCGGTTGCTTCGGGTAGAGCCGTGCTGGTTAGAGATAGAGCTGTTGCCGTCGTCGGAGGCGGAGCGGCCTTATCCACGTTAACCATGGCGCTCGCTGTCACGGTGGGATCGGCAACACTGGTTGCCACCAGGTGGAAAGTGGTCGAAGTGTTCACCTTTGGTGCGGTGAACAGCCCAGCGGAAGTGATCGCGCCGCCCGAAGCCTTCCAGGTCACCGCCGGTGTGTTGGCATTTGAAACCAGCGCCAGGAACTGATAGTTCGCGCCCGACGCGATAGTCACACTGGCTGGAGAAATCTCCACCGAAACCGGTTTGGGTGCCTGATGCTGAACGCTCATCGCGAAAGCCTTCACACCTTCGGCGTCGGCATTTTTGTCCGTGACCGCGACCGTGAATGTATAGTTCCCAACCGTGCTCGGCATTCCGGAAATCGAGCCGGTGCTGGCGCTGAGTTTGAGTCCAGGCGGAAGCGTGCCGCTGCGAATCAAGAACGTATAAGGCGCGATACCGCCGTTCACACTGATCACGGAGTTGTAGGAAGTACCAACGATGGCGGCAGGAAAGTTTGCCGACATTGCGATCGGAACCGTGGCAATCGAAGGTGTTCCCGAAGCGCTAAGCGTGGAACACGCCGTCGTCGCAAGAGTGACGGCTGCGATCAAAATTGCAGTTAAGAAGGTTGCTGAAGAAAATCGACGTTGACGGAAGTTTGTGCGGACAACAGGTCGGGGGCAGACCAGACTAAACATCACACCGTCCTCGAAACGGATTTGGGGACTGAAGCGTTGCGAGTCCTGTGCAGGACTTTAATCACCCACTACGTAACAACATAGATAACCGTAGGGCATTGGCCCGTCGAGACACAGAAGTACATCAGAATGTTCTCGAAGCGGGTGGGGGCGGGTAACCGGTTACGGGATGGGCATGATGGAAAAAGCGAGCGGAGCATTTATTCAGCTGCATTCAGAGTGCATCAACACTGGCCCGCTCGCGCGTCTCCGATATTTGCGAGACTGTTGAAGCGGCATCAGTGGGCCTGAATCGTAACCAGAGCGTCACGGAAGGCCATGCACTTTTGAGTGTGGAAATCCAGGCCTCAAATTCTGCAAATTCTGTAACGAAACTGATCCAGAATGCACGCTGGACTTGTCGGGAGATTGCCATCCACTGCGCGAAATGAATGAACGCCCGGGCGAATAGGCGCAATTGCAATCACTCTCCGGGGCGAACCGTTACCCTAGGTCAGCTTGAGCGGGTCGCGAACAATTAAGGAGATCCATCGATGCCACCGGAGCAGTCTCAAGAAAGTCGGGCGCACATCTTGCTGGGGATCGCTTGCGTGAGCGCATTCGTCTGGCTGATGCATAGCTTCCCTAGCGATCGAACAAATCGCGCATGAACTAGCACGTTAACCAAGGAGATCGGAAAGGGATGGCGGCTGGCCTTTATTTGTTGGCTTCGGGATGTTCGGCATGGCTCGCGAGTGATTTTTTCAGGACGGTATCGACGCGCATGGTGCGTTACTTCGCGGCCATGGTGTTGTGGGCCGTATTTGTAATTGTGCCGGTGCATGTCGCCGCGGCCTTTCAGATGGCGGGATGGATTTCGGCGATCCGGCTGTGGCCTTTGGCGGCTACGCAGCTGTTGATTCTGGTGCTGAGTGTTCTTGGCAGTTCCCGGCGCAGGCTCGTTACTGCGCATCACGATAAGGGAATATCAAGGTCAGCTCAACCGGTTCACCTCGGGACGGAGGACTGGAAGGACAGTTTCCCAACGTATCTCTGGGTTTGTACTGGCGTGCTCGCCGCTT
>Ga0126373_10001400_pt1 | contig 17125 bp, 19 predicted proteins | sample PanSoiMetPlot_11_FD_92545 | JGI IMG/M metagenome (GOLD analysis project Ga0126373, IMG submission 92545) | Tropical forest soil microbial communities from Panama - MetaG Plot_11 | ecosystem: Environmental > Terrestrial > Soil > Tropical forest > Bulk soil | place: Panama | collected 2016-02-17 | reverse complement strand
GTGATCGCTCCCGACGGATCCACCATCAACATCGCGTCAGGGAAAACTTCAAAGAACTGGTGAAACTGAGTTTTCATGAGACGCCGCCGTATCCTCGGTGACACGCGAGCACTGCACGCGGTCGATCGTGGCTATCGCCAAGGACGCCCGTCACACCATGGGCTGCTGGTGCCCAGCCGTCATGCGCGATGGGCGTGCTGAGCCTGGCGTTGCCTATTCGAGCGACCTGCCTGGGCCTGCTGAGCCCGGCGTTGCGTCGTGGAGCGCCGGGCCTGCGCTGGCACTTTGTAGCCGCCGCGGTCCGGGCCCACTCGCGCAAGCGGCGGCACGACCTCGGCAAGCGGGCCGGTGAGCGTCTCGTAGTCGCTGTCGGCCAGGTCATCGGCGGTCATGGCAGCAGCTGCGTCCGAGGCCGCGGCCCAGAACGACCAGTCCGTCCTGCGTAGCTCGCGCGCGACTTCCATGGCCGTGCTGCGCGCGGCGTCTGCAGCCGCCAAGAGCGCGTAGCGCTCGTTGTCTGCGCTGGCGCGTAGTAGCCGCGCCCACGCCGCGGCCCGCTCAAGGTCGCTCGCCTGCTTCCACGTGCTAGTCACCAGGTCGATCTGCTCTGCTGAAAGTTCACGCACATTGACCAGCAGATCCAGAATTCGCTGTGTATTAGGGCCGAAGATCGCTTTCATGATGACCGTCTCTCCCATGTGTCCCGATGCCTGTTCCGGTTGGCCGCCCCGACGATGGCATGACGTAAGCCCGTATACCGGCAGCACTACCCACTAGGGGGAAGGCTGACCGGATTTGGTGGGCGACGATCCGCTTGATGATGATCCCGGCGAGTGGCTGGGCTGCGGCGGAGGCTTGCCCCCGAGGCTGGGCGGCAAGACGTACGGTGGCTGCGACGGCACATTCACAGGTTGCGCCGGTGCGGTCACGCTTATCTTCGCTACCGCCGAACCGCCGCTTTGCTGTCCGACCAGGTTGAAGTACAGGCTGGGCCCCACGCCGCTTGGGACGATGTAGTGCCCGGCGGACGAGGCGCTGCCCATAGCGTTCACCCGGAACGCACTGACGAGCTTGCCGTTCTGGCCGTGTCCGCCACCTGCGTAGACCAGAACGACCTCGTTGGCCGCGAAGCCGTTGGCGTAGAACGTCAGCGCAGTGCCGGGCATGGCGCCATAGGTACTGGCCTGGGCTGCGGGGTTGTAGGGCAGCACATCGAATCCCGAACTAACCGCGGCACGGCTCTGCGAACCAACCGCGGTCAGGCTCTGACTCCCCTTGAGCCCGAATGGCACCACGAAGCTGGTGGAGAAGCTGCCGCCCGAATTGGCAGTGGCAGTCAGCGCTGGCGTGCCGCTACTCGCATTGAGGTAGATCAGCACCTGCTCGCCGGGCGCGAACTCGCTGCCGGTGAATGTGACGGGGTGACCCGACTTGACGGCATAGGGATGCGACGCAGTCGTCGGGTACAAGCCGAGCATCTGGTAGGCGGCGGTCGCGGTGGTATGGGTCTTCGTGCCGACGAGCACCAGAGTGGTGGTGCCGACAGGTGCCACGCCGACCGGAACGCTGGCACGGCCCACGGTGCCCGACCCATCGGCAGTGAGTGTGGTGGCGGGCGTGCCTATGGTGCGACCCCAGTAGACGTTGATCTTCTCGCCAGCACCGAAACCGCTTGCTGAAATGCTGACACTATCTCCGGGCTTCCCGGCCGCCTTCCCGACGATGGACATGCTGCCGACCCCGCCAGGCGTCACCAGCTGGGCCGTGGCGGTTGGGCCACCGCTTTGCTCGGCGACCACGCTCGCCGCGGAGCTGGCCAGCGACGTAGGCATTGTGAAGCTGGCGTAAACCGAGCCATTCTTCGAGGTCTTGGCGCGGGCAACGACGGTCCCGTAACTATGGTGTGACGCTCGCAGCAAGATCGTTACGGCGCCGCCGGGCCGGAACCCACTGCCGTTCACGCCTACCTGGCCGCCCGCAGCTACCAGGCCTGGATTGAGTACGATCAACGGCCCGGCCGAACCAGCCACCGGGCGTCCGCCGAGCGTGACCGTTGGACGAGGCGTTGGCCGCGTGCTAGGCACGGCGGCCGATTGGCCCTGTGAGGCCGGACTGTTACTGCCCTGGCTTGAACGGGCTATATTGCCAGCCTTGTGGTTGGTAAAGGCGTGATAGAGCTGCCAGACAATGACCAGGGCGACAGCCACAACCACGACCGTTTTCCAGGTGGACCTGCTGCGCTTTGGCCGCGGGGGACCGGGGCTCGGCCTCCTCGGCGGTGCATCATTCTGGCTGGTCATTGTTTATGCCTCCCCGATCCTTAAGGGTGAACCTGGTAAATCGCGAGGCTGACATTTCCACGACTGGCGTGCCATACCTCAGTTGAGTTGTCCAGGGCACTGAGAATCCAGTTTTCCTGACCGTTGGCGTTGTTGAGGATCATCGCGTGCTTCATGCCGTTTGACAGGACGATGTAATTGATGTCCTGCGAGTTGCCGCCGCCGAAGATTTGCCGCACCCGGGGATCTGACACAGCATTCCAGTGCGACTGGGCATAGGGGTAGATCGGCTGGTGGTCGTGCAACGCCACCCAGATATCGTCGTCCGTAATGATCTTGGCGGTGGGCGGGACGTGCTGGCGTATCCACGCGATCTGTTCCTGCTGGAGGTAGGTCAGCGGCAGGTAATACTGGTCGGCCAGCTGCAGCTGGTGTTGCTGGCCGTGCTTTAGGACGTAGCCGCCACTCGGCGCCACCAGCAGCGCCGCGGCGCACGCAAATGCGATGGGCACGGCCAGCCGTGGCGTTGACGCCGGTAGCCGCTTCACTGCCCGATCGGCGATGAGCCCGATACACAGTGCGTACGTCGGAATCAGCGGCAGCACATAGAAGTCGAGAATGACGCTGCCGCGACCGAGGTAGAAGGCAATTTCAAAGGCTAGGGTCCCGGCGACGAGCAGGGCCGGGTTCTGCTTCCGTTCGCGCCACCCGATGGAGAGGCAGGCCAGCATAGCGGCCGTGCCGATCCCCAGGAGGTACGGGTCCTTTGGCAGCCACAGCAGGCGCAGGAAGCCGCCTGGTGCGAACAGAGAACCCTCGTTGCGGTGAACCTGGTACCACAGCTCGTACAGCAGTGACACATGGCCCTGCGGGGGGTGCGCCAGGCTAAAGGAGAGTTGCGCCGGCAGCAATTCCCCCTTCAGCATCGCGAATAGGACGTAGCCGAGTACCGGCACGACCGATGCGAACACCCAGAACGTCAGCACGAACCGGCGATTTTCGTCCTGATGTGTGTCTTTTACTAGCAAGTAGAAGATAGAGGGTGCGAAGAAGATGGCGTTTTCTTTGGTAACGACGCCGGCGCCGAACGCCAGACCCGACCACAGGCCGGTGAAGAGACTCTGACGGCTGCGAAGCAGCAGATAGATGCTCAGGAGCACCCAGAACACCATGATGTTGTCCAGCAGAATCATCCGCTGGTAGTAAATGGCAAGCGGCGAAAAGTTAAACAGGAACGTCGCTGCCACCGGCGCTACCAGCCCGCCGCCCGACAACTTTCGCGCTATCTGGAACAGGAAGAACACGCTGGCCAGGTGCAGGAGCAGGGCAAGAACTCGGCCCCCGGCCACGGGATTGCTGAATGTTTCGAAGTGATTCGGCAGCAAGAACTCCCATAGCGCGATAAGAATCCAGCCGCCGGGCGCGTGGTCGTAAACATATGTCTGCGGACTCATCCGGTCTTCCCGGATCACCGCCCAGGCGCGCTCGACGTAGATGCCTTCGTCCGTGCTGTAAAGCGGGTACGTGAAGAGGTGATAGCCATGCGTGATCAGGCCAGTAACCAGAGCGAAAATGAGGGCGATCTGAGCGGCCCGGCCCAGCGATCTGACTCGGGTCGGCTCATGAGAGGCACTGGCCGGCGCGGGCGTCTTGGTCGGCTGAGGCTTGACTACGGGTGCCTGCCGGACGGCCACTAGCCCAGTTCCGCTACGCGGCGGTCTCATCGGATGCCTCCCGTATTGTGCCTGGGTCGTGCTCGCGATGCGCGCCTACGTGCTGGGTCTTCTCCCAGTCCGTCGCGCCGCGAGCCTCGCGAGCCACCGCCCGCAGGGCGGCATAGGACAGCATCAGCTGGTATGGCAGCCACCCCACCGCAAGGCGGAGCACTGACCCGGGTGATGCGCGCAGACCATGCGCTCTGGTGAACTCCTGCAGGCCGATCACGTAAATGAGGAAAAAAGTCAGAATCATCAGTACCGGCAGGAAAGTGATGAGCGCCACCTGTTCCGGCGCCTTCAGCGAGAACATGAGCAAAAGCGAGTTAACTACATATACGCCGAGCACGGCCTGCCCCCGCGGAAAAGCGAGAGTGTAGAAGGCCAGCAACCGTTGCTTGCGGGTCGGGAGTTCTTTCCAGGTGCCCTTCTTCAGGGTCTGCATGAAGCCCTGACTCCATCTAGTGCGCTGCTTGATGAACGCAGCGACCGTGGGCGGAGTCTCTTCCTTCGTGACATAGCGATCGTCATAGACCACGCGTATCCGCTCACCGGTCGCCGATATGCGCAGACCGATATCGGCATCTTCGGTGAGATTGTGCTCATCCCAGCCTCCAATCTGTGCTATAAGGTCGCGATCGAAGAAGACGGTGTTGCCACCCAGCGGGATCGCGCCGGTGCGAGCGTGGTAATGCAACCGGCTCTTGAACCAGAAGAAGTATTCAAGGACGTTCAGCGCTGAATACCAGGTGGAGTCAAAGTTCATCAACTGGACTCCGGCCTGAACGACGCGCACCTGCTCGTTCTGCATGATGGTGTTGACGACGTTGAAGATGTCCAGATGAATGTCGTCTTCCGCGTCGAAGATCGTCACTACGTCGTTGACTGCCTGCCGCAGGCCGACATTCAGCCCGTGCGGCTTGTTAACTGGGCCGTCCTCGAATGTCACCACCGAGACGTTCCCTAGGCCTGCCTTTCGCAGTGCGCTGATCTTTTCCTTGACCTTTGCGATAGTGCCTTTGTCGTCGGCTGCGCACACCACTAGCACCTGAATGAGCTCTTGCGGGTAGTTCGCGTCGCAGACCCGGCCGATGGTGGCCTGGATGACGGCTTCCTCATGCCGGGCAGGGAGCATGACGGTAAAGGAAACGCGGGGCGGGCGGAACTGCTCGGGCGCGATAGTTTCGGATGTCGGCTTCGCCCAGATGTACAGCGTCAGATATAGCGTGTGCGCAGACTGGATGGCGACCAAGATGGAAAACACCACCAAGGCTCCGTAGAAGATTTCCCTCATCATGTGACCCGCCGCCAGACCCATACAACGCTGCAGGCGTAGTTCACTGCCACGCCGACGCCGATTCCGATGAGATTCGCTATCAGGAAATAGAGTCCGGTCCTGGTCAACCCCCAAACTGTGGCGACGTTGAAGGTAAGCCCTGCCAGCGATGCCACATTGAACTTCACGAACCGAGTGAGCGACGGACTCCGGCAGGCGAAGGTCCATCGGTTGTTCCAGAAGAAATTACTTACTATTGCGAGCTCTACCGCAATCGCGGAGGATAGCAGCAATGGCAAGCCCAGCCAGCGGGAAAGCACGTACAGGATAGTGGTATTGATAATGACGCCGGTGGCGCCAACAACGACAAATTTCAATAGCCGACCAAGGCGCATAAGGGTGCCCAATCGTTAATTGCCGCGTTAGCTGTCCTTACGAACTCCACCTTGGGCAGGCTCTATTTACAGGTACCTGGCTGACGGCTTTAGCTGGACGATTTCCAGACCGAGGAGGCAGTGCCTTCCCGGATGACCTGAAGGTCCACGGGTGCTCGATCGTGCCCCTGGGCTTGGTAGGGGGCGCACACCTGCTCGGGTGACTCGCTGACAATGCCGCGACTGCGCCTGGTATCAGCATTGCCCCGGCGATGAGCAGCATCACCAGGCGCAGAATGATCCTCCGACCAGACGTTTCCGTCCGGGTGCCGCAGCATGCTACGGCGGTGGCCGATGCGTCGAGGGTCTCGGTGATCGGCATGCCGGCCCGGCTCGTGACGCTGGTAAACGCCGCGAAGTCGAGACTGAGCCGCGGATCTTCGGCTTTTAGCTGCTTCTCGATCGCGTCGAGGACTAGTTGCTCACTGACTGGCAGGGCCATGATCTTCTCCCCGTGTCCCACGTCGGCAGCGTCGCTTCGAGTCCGCGCCGCAGGCGCTGCGAAGATCAACTCCTCTGGTCGTCACCTCGCATCGGCGCACAGCCTCGCCCCCGCGAGTGCCTCTGGTTGCGCTCGGTAAGAGCAGTTTTACCGACCACGTCGCGCCCTGCCATCCCGGCGATTGACCATCTCGATGCTGACCAGCGCCCTGTGTAGTCGGGCGGAGTGACCGGGGCACCGCTGGCATGACGCGGACAGCGGGGTGGGACTCGACCGGTCTGGGGCGTAATCGGGTGTTTCGGCCACCCGACCGGCCACCGGACGTTACGTGCGGCCGATCACCGGAGCCACCGCGCAGCTGGAGTGAAGTCTGCGCGCTGCCAAGATGGTTGGTTTCCTCGATGGCGACACCGAGTCCGCTCGGTAGTAGTTGAGTAAGCGCGTCCGCGGAGGCAGGCAAGGCCACCGTTGAACGGGGGAGGAACAAATGGCCCGATCTGGTAGGCCGTGTGCCCCGACAGGGTTGCCAGCAACGGCTCGGCGTGCCTGGCAGGGCGGCCCACGGTCGCGGTGAGTAGCTGGTACCGGTTCTTCGCCGGTCAGGCCGCAAGAGGGCGCGCCCGATCCCAGCGGGCCGCATGGGGAACCGCAGTGTGGGCTCACGCGGCGGCCTTGTGCGTGGTGCTGGCGACGCTGGTGGTCGGCGCCGTTGCGGTCAGCGCGGGTCGCGAAGCGGACAGCGGCGTGTACGCGGGGCCAGAGCACGAGGCGGTGGGCCGGTTCTTGGCTTCCTACGTGCGGCCCAACGGTCGCGTCTACCGGCCAGATCAAAACGGTGACACGGTCAGCGAGGGCCAAGCTTACGGCCTTCTGCTGGCAGAGGTGTCCGGCCGCTATCGTTTGTTCGGCCGGATCTGGCGTTGGACGCACGATCATCTGCAGAGGCGTGACGGCCTGTTTGCCTTTCATGCCGATGCGGCCGGCCACGTTCTCAGCCCTAATACGGCCAGCGACGCCGACCTGCTGATTGCGTGGGCACTCCTCCGCTACAACGGCCCCGGTGCGACCGGAATGCACGACAACGGCTCGCGCGTGGCCGATGCGGTATTGAGCTATGAAGTAACCAACTTCGGTCCTCAGGCGATCCCGATCCTGACGGCGGGCCAGTGGGCCACAGGCCGTACTGCCATCGTCGATCCCAGCTACTGGTCGCTGCCTGCGCTGACCGGCCTGGCCAGCCTGACCAGGAACCAGGAATGGCTGCGGTTGACAGCGGATGCTGTGGCCGTGACTGCGCGCCTGACGCGGAACGGCGCGCTGCTGCCGCCGGACTGGGCGACACTTAGCGCAAACGGGCAGATGCTGCCGACATCGGCCCCAAATGGCTCCGTGTCCCAGGCGCAGTACGGGCTTGACGCCCAGCGAACAGACGTCTGGTTCGCATCATCATGCGTTCCGAAGGCGCAGATGCTGGCAGCCCGCTGGTGGCGGCTATTGCGCTCGCCCGCTCGCTCCCAGGCCCTGGCGCTCCATCTGGACGGTGTCATCCGCACTTCCGTGCCCAGCGTGCTGCCGCTCGTGGCCTCTGCCGCCGCCGCCCACGCAGCCAACGACGCTGCGGCGAGCAGCCGCCTGCTTAGAGTGGCCGTCTTCCGGCAGCGACGCGACCCTCTTTACTACGGCGGCGCCTGGGCAGCGCTCGGTTTTACGCTTCTTGACAGCAATGTCCTGAGCGGCTGCTGACCCGTTGGCTACCCATCTGCGCCGTCAAATCGCTGCCCGCCCTAAGCTAGCTTTTCCGGGACTTGAGCACACGCCGGGGGTTCGGTGTCAGACGGGAAGAAGGGCAAGCAGGCCGCCCGCCGTGAGCGGGTGGAGGCCCTGCGCGCTCAGCGAAAGCGCGCCGAGCGGCGACGCAACCTGATCACCGCCGGGGCCATCGCTGCCGTCGCCGCGTTGATCATCGGTGCGGTGGTCTGGTATGCCGCGAGCCGCAGCAGCAACCACATCAGCAGCGGCGGCCGACCTGCCCAGGTCATTCCGCCGGGTGTCGGCGGTGGGCCGACGACCGTGCAGGCACCCGCGCACCAGGTGCCGAACACCTCCGGGATCTCGGGCGTCGTCGAGTACGTGACTACAGGCTGGCCGACCACCAGCCACAACGGTCCGGCTAGCCAAGCGTTGGAGCACGACCACGTCACCGGGCCGGTGAGATATTCGGTCACCCCACCCGTCGGAGGTCCACACAACGCGATCTGGATGAATTGTGGCATCTACGACAAGCCAGTGCCCAGCGAGCGCGCGGTGCACAACCTCGAGCATGGCGCCGTGTGGATCACCTACCAGCCGTCGCTACCGGGACCCCAGGTGAACCAGCTGCGAGCGTTCGCGAAAAGGCAGACCCTGGTGGCACCCTCGGGGGCCACCCCATCCCGGTACATGGACCTGACTCCATACCCGGGGCTGTCCTCGCCGATCGTCCTCTCGTCCTGGGGATTCCAGCTGAAGGTCACCTCGCCGGCTGACCCCCGGCTGCAGCAGTTCGTGAACAAGTTCCGCGCGTCGCCGACGTACACCCCCGAATACGGCTCGCCGTGCACCGGAGGGCTCGGCACCCCGCTGTGGAGATAATGCAATACGACGGGCTTATACCAGGGGTGGGGGTTAGACCAGCGGGAATCGTGCCGGGTGGGCAGGGAGCCCAAGCGAGAAGGCAGTCAGGGGGACACGTGTCTGACCTCGCAGCTGGCATGGCCCATCCCACGTCGGCCGGTAGCCCGTTCGTCGATCTGGATCGAGATCCTGGGCCTTGCCGCCGTCATGTACCGGCTGTATTCCGAGGCGTAGGCGCCCCAGGACGCGACGAAGCTGGCCGCGATCGTCGCCATCAAGACGAACGCACCGATCTCGGCGCCACCGTGAACTGTCGACGCCGAGTGGAAGTTCTCTCTCGCGTTGCAAGCGGCGGGATTCCGGATACGCCGTCCAGTCGTGGCCGTCATCGTTACCGTCGCCGCGTTCTTCATCACGCTCTGGCTCAATACTGGAACGCTGGCGGGCAAGTTCGAGAATGTTCTGCTCTTCATCACCTACTGGGTGCCGCCCCTTTGCCGCCGTTCAGATGGTGGACTGGTGGCGCAAGCGCGGCAACATGAACGTGCGCGAAGTGCTGTCGTCCGCGCTCAAGCCAGGATGGGAAGCGCTAGTTGCGCTGCTCGTAGGATTCGCAGCGGCAACGCCGTTCATGGACACCTCGCTGTACGTTGGCTACGCCTCATCACATTAGCTCCAAGGCGGTGACATAGCCTTCGCCGTCGGATTCCGTCGGTGTCATCGTGTACGGCAGTATCAGACTGATCCAGACGGGTAGCACACGCGACCCCGAGGCCGCGGGCGAGCGGCCTGACGCTGTGGTGGGCACCGCGACGGCTGACTGACAGGCAGCAGATCGCAGTCGTGCAAGCTCCCGGTTACGTAGTGGAGGAAGTGCGGTGATCGATCTTGTCGTGCGCGGAGTCCGCCTAGCTGACGACGACTCGGGAGCAGTTGTCGACTTGCTCGTAGACAACGGCCGGTTCGTCGGAGTCAACCCAGCCGGAGCAGAGTCACCCCCGGGCCGGATGATGATCGAAGGTGCGGGCGCCATGGCTTCGGCGCCGTATGTCGAGCCGCACGTGCACTTGGACACGACGTTGACGGCAGGGCAGCCGCGCTGGAACGTTAGCGGCACGCTCTGGGAGGGCATCGCGTGCTGGTCGGAGCGCAAGTCCACACTCACCAGAGACGATGTCATCAGCCGGGCCGAGGAGGTACTGCGCTGGCAGGTGGCTAACGGGGTCCTGCACGTGCGCAGCCACGTTGACGTGACAGACCCCGAACTCGTTGCTCTGGACGCACTGGCCGAGGTCCGCGATCGCGTGCGAGACGTCGTTAATCTGCAGCTGGTGGCGTTCCCGCAGGAAGGAATCTGCTCCTTTCCTGACGGCGAACAGCTCATGCACGCGTCGGTGGCCCGCGGTGCTGACGTGGTGGGCGCAATCCCGCACTTCGAAGACACGCGCGAGGACGGGGTGCGGTCACTCGAAATCGCGGTCGGGATCGCCGTCGAGCACGGCCTCATGGTCGATGCGCACTGCGATGAGATCGACGACGAGCAGTCCCGATTCGTTGAGGTGCTGGCAACCTTGGCCGCCCGCAGCGGCATGCGGGAGCGGGTGACAGCGAGCCATACCACGGCGATGGGCAGCTACAACCCCGCCTACTCCTACAAGCTCGAGCGGATCGTCTCGCGTTCGGGCCTCAACCTGGTGAGTAACCCGCTGGTCAGTCTGCATCTGCAGGGGCGCTTCGACGACTACCCGAAACGCCGCGGACTCACCAGGGTCAAGGAGATGCTGGCCGCTGGCGTCAACGTGGCGTTCGGCCACGACGACCTGATGGATCCGTGGTACCCGCTCGGCACCGCGAACCCGGCGCAAGTAGCGCTCGTCGGCGCCCACGCGACGCAGATGATGTCACCGGCCGAGATAGCCGAGTGCTTCGCGATGGTCACCACTCGGGCCGCCGCTGTGCTCGGGCTCGCGGATGAGTACGGCATCGCGCCCGGCAGGCCGGCGAGCTTCCTGCTGCTGCCAGCAACGGCGGCATTTGACGTCATCCGCCGACAGGTGCGGCCATCGCACGTCATCGCTCATGGTCGGGTAGTAGCGCAGACGCCGCCGTCGGTGACGACATTGACATGGCCGGGTCGGGCGAGCGAGGCGGTCGACTTTGTCCGGCGCGGCGATCCGCCGGCAGCAGGCTGGCGGGCTAGCACCGGAGGTACACATTGACCGGTCCTCAGTGGGCTACAGCACCTGGAGAGCTAGCGACAAGCGCCAGCCCCGCCCTCGCAGTTACCTGGCCAGCGGGGGTCACCGCCGCGGCATGCCTGACGTTCGATATGGACGCCGAGTCGGAATCCTGGGCACTCGAGCTGGAAGCCATGCATCGCCTCGGCGCGGCATTTGTCTTGTGCTGTCATCCGTTTCTTTCCGGTCGGCCGGCCAGAGCCGAGGCCCTGGAGCGGCTTATTCAGCGGATGAAGTCGCTCCCAGGGTTGTGGATCGCGACGGTGGGAGAGGTAGCGGAGCACACGGCCGCGCTCGGGCTGACTCCGCGCACGTGCCCGCAGCCGGTCCTACCCTCGGCGGCGCACTGGATCTCTCCGAACGGAGGTACCGCGGCGTCACCGGCTGACTAGCGCGCCGACGGTGCGCAAGGCCAGGGCTGGGTACTGGAGTGCCGTTGGCCGTCCATGCAGGACGGGCAGACAGCCGAGAGCAATCGGGGGACAGCATGTCGAAGTCCGGGCGGGTGCATCCGCAACCGCAGCGTGAAGAGAAAGCGGAAGATCGCACGCGTGTCCGAGAAACCGAGAATGCGACGCTAAAAGCCGCGGCGACCCGGGCAAGGCTCCGCATCGCTGAGGAGGCGGCCAGAAAGGCCGAAGCGACCCGGCGGGAGCGCGAAGACGCGGAAGTCCGCCGGGAGGTCTAGCTTCCCTGTGCCGATTCACCGGGGCCTGACGCCCGCGGCAGAAGCCGACCGATTCCTCGGCAACTGGCAGACCTGGGGCTAGCGCCTGCCGTTGCAGGGACGGCTTCCCGTTCCGCCGGTGGCAGAGTGGGGGACATGGCCGGCGGGTTGCTGACGCTGTTCGTGTGCGGAGATGTGATGCTCGGCCGTGGTGTCGACCAGATACTGCCGCACCCCGGCGACCCGCAGCTGCGGGAGCCGTATATGACCGACGCACGGCAGTACGTTCGCCTCGCGGAACTGTCGAGCGGGCCGATCCCCCGGCCGGCGAGCTTCTCGTGGCCCTGGGGTGACGCGCTGGAAGTTCTGGACGACGCTGCGCCGGATGCCAGGGTGATCAACCTGGAGGCCAGCGTTACCCGCAGCGATGACTTCAGTCCGGGCAAGGCCGTGCATTACCGAGTGAACCCCGACAACCTACCCAGCCTGATGGTCGGCCAGCCGGACGCATGTGCGCTGGCTAATAATCATGTACTCGACTTCGGGCGCCGCGGGCTCGAGGAAACTCTCGAGGCGCTGGCCGGCGCCGGTGCGAAAGCGGTCGGAGCTGGCCGCAACGTGGCCGAGGCCAGACAGCCGACCACCGTCCCGGTGGCAGGTGATCGCCACGTCGTTGTCTTCTCCTGCGGAGCGGCGTCGAGCGGGATTCCGCCCAGCTGGGCAGCAACGGAAACCCGGCCCGGCGTCGCCTTCCTGCCCAGCTTGTCCGACGCGGTCGCCGACGACCTCATCGGCCGGGTGCACGAGGTCAAGAGGCCCGGTGATGTCGTCGTCATGTCCGTCCACTGGGGCTCCAACTGGGGTTACCACGTGGATCGCGATCAGGTCCGATTCGCTCACCTGCTCATCGACGGCGGTGCTGACCTGATCCACGGCCACTCCGCGCATCACCCGCGACCCGTCGAGGTCTATCGCGGCAAACTGATCCTGTACGGCTGCGGCGATTTCATCGACGATTACGAGGGCATTGGCGGGTACGGAGAATTCCGGGACGACCTGCGCCTGCTGTACCTGGCGTCACTGGCGCAGGACACCGGCACGCTCGACGTACTACGGATGGTGCCGATGCAGGCGAACAAGATGCGACTGCGTCACGCCAGCTCCCGGGACGGCGAATGGCTGCGCGGGATCCTGGAGACAATCAGCAGCGGCTTCGGCAGCCAGGTCAGTCGCATGGCCGACGGCGCCCTCCTCCTGCGGCCGGCCGGCTGATGCCGGCCACGGGTGCCGCGGCTAGGCGAACCTCAACTGCGGCACCCGGGCAAATGTGTCACATCTCCACGACCTCGGCGACTTCGACGCTCACGCCGTTGGCCAGTCCAGGGCAACCGCGTGCGACTTCAGAAGCTGCCGTTAGATCGTCGGCAGCGACCACCACGTATCCGGTCAGGACCGTGCTGCCAAGATCGCCGCCGTCCGTCGCTGGGACGATGCGTGCGGCTCCGACCCGGTTGCCCCGGTCGACTATCGACGCGCCGATGCGGCCGAACCACGCGCCCCATGCCTCCTCTTCGCCTGCTACCGCGCCGCGATCTGGCTGGCCGCGGAACGCCAGCACGTAATTCGTCATGACCTGCCGCCTTTCTGCTTCGCCGGCCGGGCTCTGTAGCCGGCCTCTACTACCACCACGAATGACACGACGCCGGTCACGACATTCAAAGCGGCAAGACCAGGATTGGAGCGCCGGTTGGGTGCGATGTTCCGCCGTCGGGTTCGATCGTGAGGCCTACGTGGTCGCCAGCGCGGATGCCGGAGGCAATGACAGGGCTAGTCATGCCGTCACGCGGCGAAGGGAGCATCCCGGCGGACCGGTCGCCGGCCGGACCCATCAGCCAGAGCTGGTAGCACCGACTGGCGGAGAGCCTTGGCAGTCCCGCGGTGGTGAAAACCAGCGAGTGGTCCTCGTCCGACATGACGACGGTCACGGTTCCGCCGGTTGCAGCCCGGCCGGTGAGCATGATGGCATCAGGCGCGTTCAGCACCTGTGCGATCTGGTGAATGCGCTCTTGCGCCGCGCTCACCTCGTCTACGGCATGCTGCGCGACGGCGCTTACCACGGCCACGGCGGCTATGAGGATCGCACCCAGCCCGCCGGCCAGCCGGGGCAGCATCCGCCGGCGCAGCATGGGCCGGGGCAGCATGGGCCGGGGCAGCATGGGCCGGGGCAGCATCGGCCCGGCCAGTCTGCGCCGGGTTCGGGTGCTTCGCGAGGCGTCGACACACCGTACGCCGGAGTCGGCAATCGGCGGCAGCTGAGTGACCTGGCGAACGGATTCACGTACTCGCTCGATCAGCGCCCGCGACGGCTCAGTGGCTGCTCCCATCGCCAGCTCCGCGGTTACCTCGCGCAGTTCGATGACCTCGCGTGCACATGCCGCGCACCCGGAGAGGTGTCGTTCGAACACTATCCGGCTGCTGTCGGAGACAGCATCCAGCACGTACGCACCGACTAGTGCGTGTGACTTAAGCCTGGGCCGCCTCACTGGTCTGCCCCAAGGCAATCCCGGAGTCGTATGAGCCCGTCGCGCATCCGGGTCTTCACTGTTCCCTCGGGTACGCCAAGCAGGAGGGCCACCTCGCGGAAGGTGTAACCGCCGAAGTATGCGAGCGTTACCGACTCGCGCTGCACCGGTGTCAAGCGGCCTAGGCAGCGGCGGACCCGCTCGGCGTCCAATCGCGCCTCCACGTGCTCCGTCACGTCGTCGTAGTCAACTTGGTGCAGCATGGCGCGGCGTTGCCGCTCGGCTGCTCGCTGTTCGGCCCGGACCCGGTCAACTGCACGCCGGTGCGCGATGGTGGCTACCCACGACATGGCGCTGCCCCGCTTTGGCTGGAACCGCGAGGCGCATCGCCAGACGTCCAGCAGCACCTCCTGACAGACCTCCTCCGCCTGGAACCGGTCGCGTACCACCGCGCGCACGACGCCGAAGACTGCCGGGGCCACCTGATGGCACAGAACTTCGAATGCGGCCTGGTCACCATGCGCCGCCTGGGCGAGTAGATCCTCGAGACCTGCGTCGCGACTGGTCGTGCCTGCGCCGGCGCCCGGCGGGGCTGGCGAGCTGCCGCGACCGGTCCCCACGCAGGTAATTCGCCGCAGCTGCTGACTCTGATTGGTCTCTGCGCGATCTGGCTGACACACCAATCCAGAGCGCCTCAGCCGACGAGTCATAACTGTGGCGACTGCCGGTCGCCTCGATGCGGGCGGTGCCCGCACCGTGATCTCGGATCAGGAGACTCCATGGCACTCGCTCGAATGCCCATCACCCAACCTGTTCGCCCCGCGGCTCTCAGCTTCCTCGTCGGCTTTTTTGCCGTGATGATCACCGCCTGCGGCACCTCTTCACCCTCGGCGTCAGCGACGTCCCACCGCTCCGGCTCTCCGTCGCCCCACATGAGTGAGCACATGACCGAGCATGCGATGACAGTCGGTACCGACTGCGGCATGCTCCCGTCGGCCGGAATGGGCAGCATGCAGGGCATGGCTGGTGAGCCCGTGGCCACCGCTGCTAGCCACGATCCGCTGCTGACAACTCTGGCCACCGAGGTGCAGAAGGCCGGGCTGATCGGAACCTTGAATTCCGCCCACGAGATCACCGTGTTCGCGCCAGACAATCAGGCATTCAAGAGCCTGAGCCCCCACGACATGACGATGATGAACAGTCAGGCCAGCCTCGTCAAGATCCTCAGGTACCACGTGGTGCGCGGCCAGATCACCCCAGCGGACTTCGCCTCCGGGATGACGGTGCCAACGCTGGCAGGCGGCCAGCTGAAGCTCTCGAAGATGGGCAGCACCTATGAGGTCAACAACGCGGCGATCACCTGCGGGAACCTGCGCACCGCGAACGCCACCGTGTACATCATCAACACGGTGCTGATGCCGGTGCGCTAACGGTGGTCAGCGCGCGTCGCGCTGTGCCTGGCGGCGCGCTCCGTGCGCGAGCGTGGACGCCCGCCGCTTCTCGGTGACGGGGGTACGGAAGCTGCGGTCGTCAACCTGGCCTTGCCGGGGAACACTCGCGCCTGGGCCAGGCTTGGCTGTTGCAGCACCAGGCGGGGCGGCGCGAACAGCGCGAGCTGCAGCTAGCCGCTGCGCGCGCAGCTCACGCGCCGCCTGGCGGGAGAGGACAGAAACCCTGCGGCTGACTCGCGCTAGTGCGCCCTCGAAAGCCTCGGCCTTCATGGCCGCCCGCTGGTTCTGCGGCCGCGCCATGCCGCGGCCGCCTCGCTCGGCCACGCGGTCGGCGGCCGTCCGCCGGTACTGGCCGGTGTATTTGTCGCGAGCCCGTCGGATCCTGGCTTCGAGCGCGACGGCACGGTCCTCATCGAGCCCCGCTAGCTCGCCGGGCTCGGTCTCGCCGACAAGAAGCCGCTCGTTATCGGTCAGCACCGCCATCAACGACGCGTTCATCTCGAACATCCCCTCAGGCAGGCCGTGTGGTCCTGCTGAGTGCGATTGATACCCAGCCAGGGTCGCCGCCAACAGGCTCGTGCTCTTACCAGCGTCGCCGTGCGCTCATTACCGCGGCTGCTGGCAGGCGGGCAAGATAACGTGATGCCACATTTGCGCAGAAGGGAACGCCATGGAACTAACCCCAGGGAAATGTGCTGTCGTCACCGGAGCAGCCAGCGGCATCGGGTTCGCCCTGGCTGAGCGTTTCGCCCGGGCCGGCCTCGACATCGTCCTCGCCGACATCGAGCAGGCCGCCCTCGATGTAGCGGAGCAGAAGATCGCGGGACTCGGTGTCAAGACGCTGGCCGTCACCACCGACGTGAGTGACGACGCATCAGTCCAGGCCCTCGCCGCGTCGGCCGTCGAGCGCTTCGGCGCCGTGCACGTGGTCTGCAACAACGCGGGCGTGGAGAGCGTCGCCGATCCGTGGTTCGGCCCGATCTCCGCCTGGAAGTGGGTGCTCGGCGTCAACCTGTGGGGAGTCATCCATGGCATCCGGGCCTTCCTGCCGCAGATGCTCGGGCAGGGCGAAGGCCACATCGTCAACACGGCGAGCATCGCCGGACTATACCCGGGGTTCGCTCCCTCTTACGACGCGTCGAAACACGCGGTCGTCGCCATCTCTGATGGTCTCTACAAGTCAATGATCCTCGCCGGCCTCCCGATCGGCGTCAGCGTCGTGTGCCCAGGCTGGGTCCGCACCAACATCATGGACGCGTCGCGCAACTGGCCTGCCAGCCTCGGCGCGGAGCCACCGCCGTCGTTCGCGGCCGAGGTGACCGTCCCGCACGTCCGCAAGGCCATCGACGAGGCGATCCCGCCGGGCACGGTTGCCGATCTCGTCGCCGATGCGGTAGTCGCGGACCGGTTCTGGGTGTTTACCGAGCAGCCGTTCGTCGACTTGGCCATCCGCCGCTGGCAGAGCATCGCCGATGGTGCCAACCCGGAG